>Ga0210396_10007998_pt1 | contig 10045 bp, 11 predicted proteins | sample IncBWH17OmetaG_FD_155466 | JGI IMG/M metagenome (GOLD analysis project Ga0210396, IMG submission 155466) | Forest soil microbial communities from Barre Woods Harvard Forest LTER site, Petersham, Massachusetts, United States - Inc-BW-H-17-O ... | reverse complement strand
GCAGCCTAGCGCGATTGCGCGCGCCGCTCCAGCGTTACGAAACTGAAGGACGGCTCGCCCGCATGCATTTCGCGCGCGGTTTCCTGCCAGATTTTTTCATCGAACGGCGGCATTATTGCGTCGCCGTCGAATGCGGCGTGGATTTCCGTGAGATAAATGCGGTGCGCGTGCGGTAGAGCGGCCGCGTATATTTCCGTGCCACCTATGACCATGATTTCGTCCGCATTGCCCGTCTGCGCGATGGCTTCGTCGAAAGAATGTGCAATGTGTGCATCCGCGCCGCGAAAATTCCTGTCGCGCGTGACGACGACGTTATCGCGCCCCGGCAACGGTTTCTTCGGCAAGCTATCCCAAGTCTTGCGGCCCATGATGCAGGGCTTTCCCATCGTGAGCGATTTGAAATGACGCATGTCTTCCGGGATTCGCCAGGGCAGCGCGCCGTCTTTTCCAATGACGCCGTTTTCGGCCATGGCAAGCACGAGCGAGACGATCATGGCTTGCACATTTTTGCGAGCGCATCACCCGTCAAGCGATAAATATGCCAATCGCTCACGGCTCTCGCGCCGAGGCTTTCATAGAATGCGATCGCAGGCGCGTTCCATGTGAGCACGGCCCAATCGACACGATCCGTCCCGTGCTCGCATGCGCGCGCCGCCACATGAGCAAGCAACGCCTTGCCATAGCCGCGCCCGCGAAATTGCGGCCGCACGAACAGATCTTCGAGATAGATGCCGCGCTTTGCCGCGAAACTGCTATAAGTGAAATACCATGTCGCGATGCCGATTGGCGCTTCGCCTTCCAAAGCGAGCTCGCATTGGATGAGCGGCCGCGCATTCAGATAATCGCGCGTAACGATCTCATTCGTGATCGTGAATTTGTCCGTCAGCTTTTCGTATTCGGCGAGTTCGTAAAGCAGCGCACGAATCGTCTCTTCATCGCCCGCACGCGCGGGACGTATCGCAAATGCGCTCACACCGACACTTCCGCCTTGATATGCGGATGGGCCTGATAATTCTCGAGTTTGAAATCCTCGTATTTGAACTCGAAGATGTCCTTCACATCCGGATTGATCGCCATGCGCGGCGAAGGATAGGGCCGCCTCGTCAATTGCTCGCGCGCCTGATCGAGATGATTGAGATAAAGATGCGCGTCGCCGAATGTGTGCACGAATTCGCCCGGCTCAAGCCCCGTCACCTGTGCCGCCATCATTGTGAGCAGCGCATAGGACGCGATATTGAACGGCACGCCGAGGAAAATATCGGCGGAGCGCTGATAAAGCTGGCACGAAAGCCGTCCGTTCGCGACATAGAACTGGAACAGGCAATGGCATGGCGGCAGCGCCATTTTCGGCACATCGGCGGGATTCCACGCCGTCACGATAAGGCGGCGCGAATCCGGATTGCGTTCGATATCCGCGATGAGCTGCGAGATTTGATCGATCGTCCCGCCCTGCCCGTTCGGCCACGAACGCCATTGATAGCCGTACACGGGCCCAAGCTCGCCTTGCGCGTCGGCCCATTCGTCCCAGATGCCGACGCCATGCTCCTGCAGATAGCGCACATTCGTGTCGCCGCGCAGGAACCACAACAGCTCATATATGATGGCCTTGACATAAAGCTTTTTCGTCGTGACGAGCGGAAAACCCTCCGCCAGATCGAAACGCATCTGATGGCCGAAGATCGACAGCGTGCCCGTGCCCGTGCGGTCGCGCTTCTCCGCGCCGCGCTTGAGCACCGTTTCCATGAGGTCGTGATATTGGCGCATGGTTTTCCGATTCCGTGGCCAGTTTAATGCCCGGGCCGGGAAATGGTATCGCTCAAACCGCGTGCGTAAGCGCAATCAGCGAAGCCAGAAATCCACAAGAATCGATGACGAACAGCGCCCGGATCGTGGGGCTATAGCCTGCAAAGCTGCGGTCTAGCGCGAGGCTGGCAAGCCGGCCGCCGATTAGACCGCCGAAAATGACGACCATGAGCGCGAGGCCCCCTTGGCGCGGCAGGTGGCTCAGCAGTGTCCCAGCCACGAAAAGCCCTGCAGCGAGGAAGAATCCGCCATACTGGGCCCGGATTTCATTCACGCCGTCCGCACCGGGCAGACTCAGGCCTAGCCGGGCGGCGAATTGCGCGGGCGCGGCAAACGCGTTGAGGCCAGTAGCGATGAAGAAGAGGCTTCCGACTCCAAGAACAATGGTCCCGAACATGACTGCGGCTCCGCCTTCACATAACTGAATTATGTAGTATAATCATATTATGTCAAGCCAATGGAGCCGCCGGGACATCAGCGCAGAGGCCACGCGCGCCGCGATCATCGCCTCGGCGTGGGAGATTTTCGTGCGAGATGGTTTCGCCGCTGCTTCGCTTGTCGAGATCGCTCGCGCGGCCAATGCCACGACGGGCGCGATCTATCATCACTTCAAGGACAAGAAGGGCCTGTTCCGTGCCGTCGCCGAAGCCGTCGAACAGGATTTGATGAATCGCACGGCGGTCATCGCGTCTGCCGAGACAGATCCGTGGCGGCAACTTCGCGCGGGCGCTTCCGCGATGCTTGAAATAGCGGCGGAGCCGCACATCGCGCGCATCATTTTCCACGAAGCGCCGACGGTAATCGGCGCGGCGCAATGGCGTGAGATCGAAAAGCGTTTCGCGTTCGGCGCGCTCATCGCGATGCTGCAGAGTTTGCAGAACGCAGGCGCATCGCGCATCCGCAATCCCGAACTCACCGCATCCATTCTTCTCGGCGCGTTCATCGAAGCAGCGACGACCGTCGCGCTCGCTGTCGACAAACGCGCCGTTCTTGAAGACGCCCGCGCCGCGATCCTCGACATTATCGAGGCTTTACGCGGCTAAATCGCCTGGCTTCAAAAATTAAGCCTCAGCGCCTATATTCGGTGCGTTCGGGCTTGCCCGGACTATAGCGATAAACGGTTGCGCAATAAGCGGCCCGGACCCGGGGGCGGTACCCGGCGCCTCCACCATATGCCCGCTCGCGGGCAGGCATTTGTGGGGGCGAAACAGGATCGACGGACGTGTAAAGGCATTCCTTTCTCTCGGTATGGTATCCGCCGTTATCGGGCTAATCGTACAGGTGCCAACGACAACGAAATGGCCCTCGCTGCCTAACCTAGGTTAGACAAGCGCGGTTTCGGGGGAGCACCGGGCAACAGAAGCTCCCCTACTTTATCGCGATATAGCTCCCCCGAATTTTTTGAATGGCAACCCGGCAGAGGCCGGTTTGCATGGGGAGCACCGGGCAACGGAAGCTCCCCTGCTTATCCTTCCACGAATGCTTGTTGCTGCGAGCGGTCGAAATAGGCTGCTATCGCGCCGAGGATACACATGCATCCCCCGAGCGAGATCGCAGCGCTGACACCGAACCTGCTTGCGATCCAACCGAGCAGCAGCGATCCCCACGGCATCATGCCCATGAACGCCATCGCATAGAACGCCAGCACACGCCCGCGCATATGATCGGCGGAAACGGTTTGCAGAATCGTGTTCGTCGATCCGCCGAGCAGCATGAGGCTGAAGGCGGTTGGCAAGAGCAGCAGCATCGAAAGCGGCAGCCAATGCGAATGCGAAAACAGAATCAGCGAAACGCCAAACGAAGCCGCCGCAAGAATCGGCGTGAGCGTCAGATGCCGTTCATGGATTCGCGCGAGCGCATAAGCGCCGATCAGCGCACCAACACCGACCGAACCCATCAGCAGGCCGAGACCTCTCGATGATTGATGCAACACATCGCGCGCGACAGCGGGCATCAGCGGAATGTAAGCCGCGCCGAAACATGACGAGACCGCGACGAGCATGAGCGAAACGCGGATTTGCCGTGTGTGCCAAGCATAGGCCGCACCAGCCGCGAGTTCGCGCAACGGATGTTTCGCGGGATGCCGCGGGCGCGGCGCGATATGCATCATGATGAGCCCCGCAAGCACGGCAGCGTAGGAAATCGCGTTCAGTGCGAAGCACACGCCTTCGCCCGCAAGCGCGATGAGCAAGCCTGCGAGCGTCGGCCCAATAACGCGCGCGAGATTGAACATCACCGAATTGAGCGCGATGGCGTTGCGCAAATCTTCCCGCCCTACCATCTCGATCGTGAAGGCCTGCCGTGTCGGCACATCGAACGAATTGATGAGGCCCATCGAGAAGGCGAGCGCGATCACTTCCCAAACCTGAACCACGCCCGAGAGTGTCAGCCCAGCAAGCACCGTCGCCTGCACCATCGAAAGTGTCTGCGTGACGATGAGCAGGCGCCGCTTGTCCACGCGATCCGAAATCGTGCCGCCGAATGCGGTGATGAAGAACACGGGCACCTGCCCTGCAAACGATGTAAGCCCCAGAAGAAACGGCGAATGCGTCATAGAATAGACGAGCCAGCCCTGCGCGACGGACTGCATCCACGTGCCCATGAGCGAAACAAGCTGGCCCGCGAAGAACAGCCGGTAATTGCGATGGCGAAACACACGCAGCAAAGCGAGCGCCCCGCCCCGCACGATCGCGCCTTCGGGCGGCGGCGTTTCGAGCGGTGTCGCCTCGCTGCTCACGCCGCGGCTCTTGTCAGCGCGCGCCCGGGCATGCTTGCGTCGCGCCAATCGCTATTGAAGGACATTGTCATGGTTTCAACGGACGTACTCTTCGAGCCGTTCCGGCTCAAGGGAATTTCGCTTCCTAACCGCATTGTCATGGCGCCCATGACGCGCTCGCATTCCCCCGATCAGGTGCCGACCGCCGAAGTCGCCGCCTATTACCGCCGCCGCGCGGAAGGCGGCGTGGGATTGATTCTCACCGAGGGAACTTCGCCGGAGCATTTGTCGGCGTCGAATGATTCGAGCGTACCCGCGTTTTTCGGCGCACGTTCGCTTGAGGGTTGGAAGAATGTGCTTGCCGAGGTGCGCGCAGCAGGCGGCCATATCATGCCGCAACTCTGGCATCAGGGCATCGTGCGCCATCAAGGCAAGGGGCCTTATCCCGGAGAACCGAGCATGAGTCCGTCCGGCCTTTCGCGGCCGGGCAAGAAAGTCGCCGAACCGATGACACGCAGCGATATCAATGCGGTGATCACCGGCTTCGCGAACAGCGCAGGCTATGCGCAGGATTTAGGATTCGACGGCGTCGAAATCCACGGCGCGCACGGCTACGTGATCGATCAGTTCTTCTGGGAAGGTACGAATGCGCGCGAGGACGAATATGGCGGTTCCATCGAGAAGCGCGCGTATTTTGCAGCCGAGGTGGTGCGCGCCGTTCGCGCGCGCGTCGGCGCGGATTTCCCGATCCTGCTGCGCTTCTCGCAATGGAAGCAGCAGGAATATACCGCGCGGCTTGCGCATACGCCGGAGGAGTTGGAGCGTTTCCTGAAGCCGCTCGCGGAAGCAGGCGTCGATATGTTCCATTGTTCGACGCGGCGTTTCTGGGAGCCGGAATTTCCCGAGACGGGTTCGGACATGAACCTCGCGGGCTGGACGAAGAAGATCACGGGCCTGCCCACGATCAGCGTGGGCTCCGTGAGCCTCAACATCGATTTCATCAACGCGTTTTTCCAGCAGGGTTCATCGACTGCGAGCATCGACCGTCTGCTCGAGATGATGGCGCGCGGCGATTTCGATCTCGTCGCTGTCGGGCGCGCGCTGATCGTCAATCCGGATTGGCCGAAGAAAATCCGCGAAGGCCGCTTCGACGAATTGAAACCCTACGATCCGGAAGCGTTGCGATCGCTTTTCTAATACACTGTCATGGCCCGCCGGAGTGCGGGCCACCTAGGTGATGTCGCCGAGATGTCGAAAGATTTTCTCGGTTCAATTTTCTTAGAACTGTACAAATGTCAGCTGGGTGGCCCGCACTAGGCGGGCCATGACATATGAGTGTGTGATTAACGGCGATGCAGTTTCATCTTAAGCCCATACCTCGGACGCAACGTCACGCGCGCGAGTGGCTCGACGGGATGGCCCGGCACAAGTTTGAGCCGGAAACGCTGCGCGATCATCGAAAGAATGATGATCGCTTCCTGCATCGCGAACGCCATGCCGATGCAGATGCGCGGGCCGCCGCCGAACGGCAAATAGGCGAAGCGGTGGATTTTCTCGCGCGCACCGGGCGCAAAACGCTCCGGCACGAAATAATCCGGCGCATCCCATAAGCGGCGATGGCGATGCAGCACCCAAGGCGAAACAAGCACGGCGGTTTTTGGCTCAATTGCGATGCCGCCGACATTGTCCGCATTGATCGCGTCGCGGCCGATGAGCGGCGCGGGCGGATAAAGCCGCATCGCTTCTTCGATCACCATGCGCGTGAACGGCAATGCTATGACATCTTCCGCATCCGCACCACGGCCATCCAACGTATCGCGTGCCTCGTGCGCCACGCGAACGTCCTCTTCCGGAAACATCGACAGGAGATAAAACGTCCAGGCGAGCGCATTGGCAGTTGTTTCGTGGCCCGCGAAGAAGAACGTAGCGACATTGTCATAGACTTCCGCCTCGCTGAACAACGCGCCGCCCTCGGGATCATGTGTCGTGAGCAGCAGCGTCAGCAGATCGTCCGGCAAGGAAGACGGATCGCGCTCCAGCCGCGCACGGCGCTGCGCGATAAGCGCTTCGAGTTCCTGTCGGAAAAACTGCATCGCAGGACGCGCGCGCAATCGCGTGGGCGTCGGAAACCAGTCCGGCAGTCCGAATATGCTCAGAATATCCACGCGCCCCAGCGTATCGAGATAGGTCGTCAGCGCCTCGGACATCTTCTTGTAATCGGTCTTCACCTCGTTCGAGAACACCGTGCGCGAGATGATGTTGTAGGTGAGGTTCATCATCTCCGACGAAAGCTCGATCTCCGCACCGTCCGGCAACGCGCTCCAGCGCGAAAGAAGCTCCTCTGTCGCCGCCGCCATCATGGGCGCGAAGCTCGCCACGCGTTTCATCTGGAACATGGGCGCGGCGGTGCGGCGCTGGAATCGCCAGCTCGCGCCTTCCGCGGTCACAAGCCCGTTACCGATCGCAGGCCGCAAGCGTTTCTGCGCCTGATCGCTTTTTAAGTAATTTGAAGCATTGTCGAGAAGCACATGCTTCACGCCTTCCGGATCGTTCACCATAAGAAAGTGACGAATGCGCGACGGGTAATAAAGGTAGGATTCGTCATAGATGAAATTGCTGAATGCGGTGATCGGGTTGCGCGAAAGATCGCGCAGGAATCGCAATGTCGAAAGCGGCTTGTCATGTGGGATGGGCGCTGCGGGCCGCAGCGAATCCTCCTGCAATTCCAAAGCGCTTGCCGACGACACTTTAATCTCCTAAATGGCTGCAACGATTGGCACAGAGACCTGTGTGGCGCAAGCCGATTGACTTGGCGTTCGCCGCGCGCGAGGTTTGGCCCATGGTTGCGAGAGCATGACGAAAGACTACATCGGCTATCAGGCATTGACCGACGCGGCGTTGCGCTCCGTCGTGCGCGATGCCATTCGCCGCGTGGAACAACAAGGGCTTATCGGCTCGCATCATTTCTATCTCACGTTCAAGACGCAATTTCCCGGCGTGGACATCCCCGATTTCCTGCGCGAGCAATATCCCGATGAGATGACCGTCATTCTTCAGCATCAATTCTGGGGATTGAAGGTGACGGACGAGCGTTTCGAAGTGACGCTTTCGTTCCGTAAGATACCGGCGACGCTTTCGATTCCGTTTGCCGCGATGACGGCATTCTTCGATCCCGGAGTGCAATTCGGTTTGCAATTCCGCGGCAGCGAGGATCAGGAAGGTTCAACCGCCTTGCCCCGTCAGATGAATGCGCCGGTGAGTGGCGATCTGAAGGACGCGGATAAATCCGCCGACGTGCCCGCGGACGAAGCGCCGCCGACCGCTGCGGCCGGAGAAGTTGTCAGCCTCGACTCTTTCCGCAAGAAATAGCGCCGACGAGCGCCTATCTATAATATGGACAAAATGACGAAGACCCGCACCGAAACCGATACGTTCGGCCCTATCGAAGTAGACGCAAGCCGCTATTGGGGCGCGCAAACGCAACGCTCTCTGCTCAATTTCAAGATCGGCTGGGAGAGGCAGCCTGTCTCCATCGTGCGTGCGCTCGGCATCGTGAAGCGTGCCGCCGCCGAAACGAATATGGCGCTCGGAATTCTCGACAAGAAGATCGGCGATGCGATTGTCGCCGCAGCACAAGAGGTGAGTGAAGGCAAGCTCGACGATCATTTCCCGCTTGTCGTGTGGCAAACGGGATCCGGCACGCAATCGAACATGAACGCGAATGAGGTGATCTCCAATCGTGCGATTGAAATGCTCGGCGGCGAGCGCGGCTCCAAGAAGCCCGTGCATCCGAACGATCACGTCAATATGAGTCAGTCGTCGAACGATACGTATCCGACCGCGATGCATATCGCGTGTGCGGAGGAGATCGTTCATGCGCTCATTCCCGCGCTGCAAATGTTGCGCAATGCGCTGAACGACAAGGCGCAGGCGTGGAAGGACATCATCAAGATAGGCCGCACGCATACGCAGGATGCGACACCGCTCACGCTGGGCCAGGAATTTTCCGGCTACACGCAGCAGGTCGAAAACGGCATCGCGCGTATCGAACAGACACTGCCCATGCTCATGCAACTCGCGCAAGGCGGAACGGCGGTCGGCACGGGCCTCAACGCGCCGGTCGGTTTCGCGGAAATGGTTGCGGAGCGCATTGCGGCGATCACGCATATGCCGTTCAAAAGCGCGCCGAACAAATTCGAGGCGCTTGCCGCACATGACGCGATGGTGTTCAGCCATGGCGCGATCAATACGGTCGCCGCATCGCTGTTCAAGATTGCAAACGATATCCGTCTGCTCGGCTCAGGGCCGCGTTCGGGTCTCGGCGAACTCGCGCTGCCGGAAAACGAGCCGGGTTCGTCGATCATGCCGGGCAAAGTGAACCCCACGCAGTGCGAAGCGCTGACGCAAGTTTGCACACGCATCTTCGGCAACAATGCGACGGTGACATTCGCGGGCAGCCAGGGCCATTTCGAGCTCAACGTCTACAATCCCGTGATGGCGTACAGCTTTCTGCAATCGGTGCGTTTGATGGCCGATGCCGCGAAAAGCTTCACCGAGCATTGTGTCGTCGGCATCGAACCGCGCCGCGATAACATTAAGGCGGCACTCGACCGTTCGCTCATGCTTGTCACCGCGCTTGCGCCGAAGATCGGTTACGACAACGCGGCGAAGATTGCCAAGACCGCGCACAAGAACGGCACGACGCTGAAAGAAGAAGCATTGAAAGGCGGATACGTCACGGCGGACGAATTCGATCGGCTTGTACGGCCCGAGGATATGATCCACCCGAAATGAATTTGAAGAAACGTTCCTTCTCAATCGCGGGGCATCGCACAAGCATCGCGCTGGAGCCGGAATTCTGGGCCGTGCTGGAGGCCGAAGCACGCAAGAACAACGCAAGCCTCGCCGGGTTTGTCGCGAAGGTCGATAGCGAACGCGGGCCCCGTCCGCTTGCGAGTGCGTTGCGCGTTCTTGCGCTTGCGGCGTCCCACACAACGCCTTAGCGTTGGTGCGCCCGAAAACAGGAGACATCCGTGATCAAGCTTTATCATGCGCCGCGTTCGCGGTCCTCGCGCATTATCTGGCTGCTTGAAGAGCTTGAGGTGAAATACGAGATCGAGCTCGTGCCGATCCAGCGCGGCGACGGTTCGGGCGAGCCCGCGCCGGAATCCTATCGCGCCATTCATCCGCACTTGAAAGTGCCTGCGATCGAGCACGAAGGCTGGACTGTTTTCGAATCCGCCGCGATCGTGCTTTATCTCACCGACACGTTCCAGCGCGTGAAGATGGGGCCGAGCGTCGGCGAATGGGATCGCGCACCTTATGTGACGTGGCTGTTCTATTATGCAAGCGTCGTCGAACCCGCGATCAATGCGGCGTTCATGAAATTCGATACATCCTCCGCCAGAGCCGTGAGCTGGGAAGATGCGGAAAAACGCATCGCCGAAACGCTCGAGAAGGGGCCTTATATTTTGGGCGAGCGTTTCACGGGCGCCGATGTCATTTACGGTTCGCTCGCGCAATTCC
>Ga0210396_10007997_pt1 | contig 10045 bp, 6 predicted proteins | sample IncBWH17OmetaG_FD_155466 | JGI IMG/M metagenome (GOLD analysis project Ga0210396, IMG submission 155466) | Forest soil microbial communities from Barre Woods Harvard Forest LTER site, Petersham, Massachusetts, United States - Inc-BW-H-17-O ... | reverse complement strand
TTGTGAACGGGTGTCTGGGTGCAGGTGACATCCGCGGGCGGGTTGACGCAATTCAGATTGAAATAAAACTGCGCAGGATTGGCGGCGTAGAAAGTCGGATCATTGGTGTAGCTGAGCAGGGTTTCGGCGGTGCCGGAGAGTTGACCGCTCAAAACGGGCTCGTGAATGAAGTTGATTCCGAACCGGGGGGCGTGATCGCCCGAGGCGCGGCTCATGTCATAGCGGAATTGATATTTTTCCTGGGTGCGGATCACCGGAAATGCGGTAATCGGAGTCACGAACTGATTGTCGCCGTAGGTTTCAAATCCGGAAATGGTTTGAGAGGTCGAGGTGAAGGGGAACGCGAGGGCGTAACCGAAGTCGGAGTTGCGGGCCTCGGTGAGATGCAATCCGCTGGCACCGAATACGAAGCTTCCCAGCCAAGTCGGGCTGAATGCGTAGGTGTTGCTGATGACCAGATTCATGTAGTTGTTGTGCTGCTCCAGACCGGTCGAGGGCAGCGCGCCTTGCTGTACCAGCGCGTTGTAAGTGATGTAATTGTCAATGGCGGCGCGAAGAAACCACTGCGACTTTTGCGATTGCGACCAGTCAAAGCGCGTGGTCGCCAGATAGTCGCGAAACGGCACGGGAACGTTGGGTGGCACTGCGATCGAGTTTGTGCCGGGAATTAATCCTTGCTGGGCAAGAGATGCCAGCGCGTTGAACTGCGACTGACTGGCGGGACTGTACGCGATGCTGGCATTCTCGTGAACGTATTCGAAGGAAGTGAAAAACCAGAGCTTGTCTTTCTTGATGGGACCGCCGATCGTCCCTACGTAATTCTGCCGGGAAAATGGTTGTTTGGGATTGGGCGCGGGATTGTCGATAGGGAAACGCGCGTTGAGGGCGGCAGCGCGTTCGTAGAAGGCGGCATCGCCATGCCAATCGTTGGTACCTCGCTTCGTGGTGATCACGATGGAACCGGCGGTGGTGCGTCCAGTGTCGGCGTCCTCCTGAGCGGTGCGCACGGCGAATTCCTGGATGTCGTCGGGCGAGAAGTTCTGCAGGAATCCGCCGATGTAGTCGTCGGAGTTGTCGCCGCCATCCACAGAGAGTTCGTTATTCAAGCCGGAACTGCCTCCGGTAGAGACCGCGGTGATGCGGGATTTGGTTGGGTCCGACGGCTCGACCGGCTCGGTTCCCGGGGCTAGATAGGCGATGTTCGCGAAACTGCGCGCGGCCAGAGGCAAGTTTTGAAGATCCTGGGTGGAGACTGTGGCCTGGTGGACGGCGCTCGCGAGGTCAATCTGTTGCGTGGTGATGGAGGAGGGGCGGGCTTCTACGTTCACCGTCTCCTTCACCGTGGCGGGGTTCATGGTAACGGTGATGTCACGGACTGAGCTGACGACAACCGCGACGTCGGCTTGGGCCTGGGAAAAACCGGGAGCGTCTACCGTGACGTGGTACTTGCCGGGCAGGAGTTCGCTGAGGCGGAATTCTCCGTGGTCGTCGCTCTTTATCTCGCGCTTCAGCGACGATCCTGCCGCCCGAACCACGATGGTTGCCGCCGGGACTCGCGCTCCATTGGGATCCTGCACATCCCCTCTTAAGGTTCCGGTTGGATTCTGGGCGGTGGCTGTGATTGTGAGCACGGTTGTGAACACAACGAACGCGGCGCGGCTGAAGCGGTCAATGCGGTTTCGTTGGGTCGTTGGCTTGGATTGCATTGGATCGTCGTTCGCTAATTGGCTGCTGAAAGACTATTTCTCGAGCAAAAACTGCGACCTCAGCGGCCAAAGCGGGAAACGCCAAGGCCGGCGCGGCCTGGGCAGCATCAGTGCTGGGTTGTTCCTGCCCTGCTTAAGGTCGTCCCCCCTGGAGTGGGGCGAGTGGCACGAGACTAGCGTGCTGGGCTCGCTACTACCAGAACTCGTAGGCCTCACCGCGGGAGCGAGCTTTACGCGGGCGAGGGCGCCTGCGCCACTTGGTCTGGACCACATGTTCAAGGTGTTTGCCCAGCCGCAACGCGCGCAATGCCCTGCAGGTCATTTGTGATTTGAACCCGCTTCCAGCCAGCGAGCAAGTGCTTGACGCCTTCCGCGATGGTTCCGCTGACCTCGATGATCAGCCAGCCACCGGGCTTCAAGGCGGTTCGGGCTTGCGGGATGAGGCGTTCGATTACTTCGAGTCCTGTCGGTCCGGCGAAGACCGCGTTGCGCGGTTCGAATTTGCGGACTTCGAGTTGCACCTGGTCTTCCTCGGAATCGCCGACGTAGGGAGGGTTCGAAACCACGAAATCGAACGAGCCGGGATTTAGGCCTTGTAGCAGGTCGGTGTGGTGGAAGCGAATCCGGTTTTCGAATTGATGACGGGCGGCGTTAGCATGGGCTACTTTGAGCGCGGCAGGGGAGATTTCAGTGGCGTGGATCTCTGCCTGCGGGAATTCCTTGGCGAGCGCTATGGCGATGCAGCCTGATCCAGTGCCTATGTCGACGATCTGCGTTGGGCTGCCGAGCGAAGAGGCCCGGCCTCTATTGCTCAACTGTAAGACGGTTTCGATTAAGTGCTCGGTTTCCGGCCGGGGGATGAGCACCGCGGGTGACACTATGAAGTCCATGCCCCAGAATTCCTGGTGACCTGTGATGTATTGCGCTGGGACTCCGCGAGCGCGCTGGTTGAGCGCTTCTTCATAGCGGGTCTGTTCGTCGGCTGTGAGTTCGCGCTCGGGATGGGCGAAGAGATGTGCGCGATCGCAGCCCAGGGTGAACATCAGGAGCAACTCGGCATTCATGCGGGGCGAGCCGACTTGGGCTGCATCGAGGCGGTCGATCGCCGAGGCGAGTTCTTCTTTTAGGAGCACCGGACTATTTGAACATACGGCCAACCGGATCTGCGGGCGTGACCATTTTTTGATCGCGCCGCGTTTGGTCGAGGGAAGGCCCGGGCAAACTCAGGTAACTTTCTGCTCCCCGCGGCCGATGTTACGCTTCGCGATATGAAGGGAAAACTGGCATCGTGCTTGTGGTGTTTGCTCACGATTCTTATCAGTGGACTGGCTTTGGGCCAGAGCATGCCGAACGAAATCGTCGGCGAGAAACTTCCGCTGCCCGGAAGACCGGTGCATGGCACAACCAGCCAGCTGTCGGAAGTTGAGCGCGACATGGTGGATCACATGCCCGCGCAGCAGCAAGCTGAAAGGCTTTTGCAGTACGCTATTTCGCATCACCGCGGGGCCACCGACGAAATCAAAGCGCGAGTGCGGCAATGGCGGGGGCAGATCAAGCAAACCGACTCGCTGGTCACCCTCATGGACGTGGCTATGAATGGCGACGACTTGCGGGTGCGCGCGGCGTGTTTCGAGATTGACCTGGCGGTTGCGAACCTGGCGAAGACGCGAGAACAAGCCGACACGCTGCTGGAGTTGGCGGAGAGCGATCCCCAGCGCGCGGAATACAGCATCTGGTATCTGGGGCGTCTGGCGAATCGTGGGGTGGAGGTGGACCGCATTCACAGCCAGTTGCGGGTTTGGGCACATGCGGAGAACGAACCGGTGCGGCTGCGGGCAGTGTCGGCAATCGGTGATATCGGCACGGACGATACGGTTCCGGATCTGGTGGAGGCCTTCCATCATGATCCCGCGTTCCGGGTGCGGATTGATGCCGCCGGGTGCGGGCTCGCCCACTGCGGCATGCTTACCCGCGCGCAGCGCATGCAGGCGGTGCCGGGCCTGATCGAGATGGTTGAGGACAAAAAACTTGATGCCGAAACTGTGAAGTATGGCTACCGCGCCCTGCGGGAGATTACCGACCAGGCACTGGGCGACGACCCTGCGTTATGGCGGGAGTGGTATGCCGCACACGGTGCAGTGACTACCGAACGCTTCAGGCAGTTTCAAAAAGCGATGGAGTCGCAGCCGTAGGCCGCGGATGGAGTCGCGTATCGCAGTTCCATGAGCCGGGTCCCAGTTGTTCCTGCCACCTTGAACCCTTCTTGCCCCAGCCTTAAACTGAAATAGGATGCACATGCATAGCCATGGCGCGGGCGAGCGAACCTCCAAGGTTCTGCGGATTTCGCTGGTCGTTACTCTGGCTTACATTGTCTTGCTGGTGGCGGCGGGCGTCCGGGCGCATTCTCTGGCCTTGCTCTCCGAAGCTGGGCATAACCTTTCTGATTTCGTTGCGCTGCTGCTCTCGCTGGCGGCGGTGTATTTGGAATCGCGTCCGCCCAGCGCTACGAAGACCTACGGCTGGCATCGCGCGGGAGTGCTGGCTGCACTGGTCAATGCGGGTTCGCTGGTAGTGGTTGCGTTCTTGATTTTCTACGAGGCTTTCCGGCGGTTGCAGAATCCGGAGCACGTGCGGGCAGGAGTGATGATCTGGGTGGCAGCAGCTGGCGTTTTGATGAATGGCGTAATCGCGCTGCTGCTCTACCGCTCGGGCCGGGACGTCAACATCCGCAGCGCGCTGCTGCATGAGATTGGCGACACCGTTTCGACCGCCGCGGTTATCGTCGGCGGCTGGGTGATCCTCGCGACGGGACAATATTGGATCGATTCGGCGTTGTCGTTTGGCATCGGGGCGTTGATCCTGTGGTCGGGATTCGGCATCTGTCGCGAGACCCTCAACATCCTGCTGGAAGGAACGCCCCGCGGCATCCGTCTGGATCGGGTTGAGGCTGCGATGCGGGCGGTCGAGGGGGTGAACGATGTCCACGATCTGCATGTATGGAATATCGGCTCGGAGACGCGGGCTTTGTCCTGTCATATTTCTATTGAGGATATTCCGCCATCAGTCAGCGAGCGGATTCTGCGCGACGTCAAGGAACGGCTTCACGAAGAATTTCACATTGATCACACGACCATTCAGTTTGAGCATGTGATTTGCGAAGTGGCGCATGGATGCGTGATTCCGGTGAGCGAAGAGCATAGCCACGAACACTGAAGTCGGCAATCAGCTGTCAGCACTCTGCATTCAGACCTTGCAATTCGTGGCAAGGGCCGGGGTTCGGCTAAGTGCTAAATGCTAATTGCTGGCTTCGCTCCCCTGCTTCTCGTAGATCTCTCTCGCTCTTTCAATCGTATCCCCTTCTTCTGGCGGTTTGTCGGTTCTGATTCGTACGATTCTTGGGAAGCGCAACGCGTAGCCGCTTTCGTGGCGGTCGGAGAGCATCATATTGTTGAAGGCGACTTCCAATACGATTTTAGGCTCGACGATCAGGCGGAAGCCCTGGTCTTCAATCGTGTGCCCAAGGAACCATTTGGTCATCTCGGCGATCTCGGCGTCGGTGAGGCCTGAGTAGGCTTTGCCGATGTTCACCAGGCGCTCGCCGTCGCGTACTGCGAAGGTGTAATCGCTGAGAACGCCTATGCGCTTGCCGTGGCCGTATTCGACTGCGGTGACTACGACGTCCAGCGTGGCTAGTTCGCGCTTCAGTTTCAGCCAGGATTTTCCTCGGCGGCCGGGTGTGTAGGTGGACTCGGGATTCTTGATCATTAAGCCTTCGTTGCCGCGGGCCTGGGCTGCTTCGAATAGTTGATCGAGTTCCTGTGGCGACGACGCGCGGAACACGGGCGCGCGGAACATCTGGGTCGCGATTGTGGGCTCGTTCGTCGGCCCTGGCGATTCCAGCATCAACTGGCCCTGCGCTCCGGTGGACCTTGCTTGGGTTCTAATTCGGGGAGCTGCCAGGAACTCGTCGAGCAGCCTTGCCCGCTCTCGCAGCGGACGATCGATCAGCAACTCGCCTGCGGCGTACAGGATATCGAAAACGAGATAGGCCACCGGAACTCGCCGCATCATTTCGTCGCTGACCTTTTTCCTGCCGAGCCGCTGCTGCAATGCGCTGAATGGCAGGGCTCGGCCGCCCTCGCCGGATTCAGCGGTGAGATAGCTCCAGGCCACAATTTCTCCGTCGAGGATTGCGTCTTGCGGAAGCCCGGCTAATGCGTCTGGCAACTCGGGAAACGATTCCGTGATTTCGTCGCGGGTACGCGAAAAGATGCGGACTTCGCCGGCGGAGCAGTGTGCCTGGGCGCGGATGCCGTCGTACTTATCTTCTACCAGTGCGTTTTCGAAATAGCTCAGGGCTTCTTCAGCGGACGGCGCGGGACTGGCCAGCATGAATCCGAGGGGGTGGAATAGCCGCATCCTGGCCTGGTTCAGTTTTCCATCTGCTGCAAAGTGGAGTGTCTGTCCGATGTCACCGAGTAACATGTTGGCTCGCTGTGCATCTTTCACCGAGCCCGCAAAGGCTTTGGCGATGGCTTCTTCGACCAGACTTTCTTTCAGGCCGATGCGGAGATCGCCGGTGATGATCTTAATGATGTACTTGGCTTCGAGCGGGGTCACTTGGGAGAGCAGTTCGCGGACGAGGATCGCTTTGGAGGCTGAGCCCCGGGCGGCGGCGATCCTTCGAAATACGGCTTGCACTTCTAGCGGGCTCAAGTCGGATTCATCGGCCAGGTTCGGACCGTTGGTTCCTCCTCCGCTGCCGAGCTTTGCTCGGCTTGGAGGGGCGGGGGTGCCCGTCCCCACACGAGGTTCGAGTAGAACTTCCGTGGCTGCGGCGCCCAGGTCTCCGTGCTTGCGGTACGCGGCAGTCAGTTGGTCTTCGTTTGTTCCGGAGAGTTCCTCAACCACTTTCCAAAGCAACCCTCCTCCTACTTGCAATGTGGTCTCCTCCCACGCTGGGAAAGGTCTGCCGGAAAGAAAAACCGCGGCGACGGACGCCTGCTCCGGCGGGCTCGACTTGAGGTAGCCGGCGACGATTGCGATTTTTTCCAGCTTCCTGGTGGTGCCTGCGATGCGTTCGCAGGCTTCCGCAAATTTGCGCATGATGAGTGCTCGTTGACCATCCGTTGGGGTACGCTGCCGAGATTCGCTCGGCATGGACGGTCAAAGACCCGTCCTCACACCATCGTGCCACACAATTAGGATGTTATAAGTCTCTGCGAACCTGCTACTTACGGGCTTGGCCAGTCCATCCTAAATCAACTGCGGCTGTGATACTCTTAGTGCTGGTGCTTCGTCGCCGGAAAGATCATCCAAATATCATGCGGTTCTTGCGAACATTGTGGCGGTTTTTTGTAGCGATCCAGCTTCTGCCTGCACTCGAGGGCGGCGAGGAAACTCTGGTCGGCGGCCAGGCTGTGCTTGAGGGCGTTATGATGCGTTCGCCGCATGCGTGGGCGATCGCATGCCGTAAGCCGTCGGGAGAAGTTTCGATCCATAGCGAGCCGCTGGAACGGCTTTCCGAAAAGCACAAATGGATGGGCTGGCCAGTCATGCGTGGCGTGATTACCCTGGGCCATGCTATGACGCTGGGTTTTCGCGCGCTGAAGTTTTCCGCCAACGTTGCGCTTGACGAATTGCAGCCGGCGCCAGCGCCCGGTGAACCGGAAAAAAAGAAGCTGGAAATCAGCGGGTGGATTGCGGCGGTCAATATTGTATTTTCCGTCGGCTTCTTTATTTTCATGTACAAGTTTCTGCCCTTGGTGGCGACCACGGAACTGAAGCGCGTGAACCCCGTTTTTGGCGAACAGATCGTTTTCAACCTGGTGGACGGCATCATTCGGCTTGTCTTGTTCCTTTTATTTATTTGGGGAACGTCGCTGTGGAAGGATATTCGGCGGGTTTATGAGTATCACGGGGCCGAGCACAAAACGGTGTTTGCTTTCGAGAACGGCGATCCGCTGGACACGCCCTCGGTGCAGAAGTATTCGACGTATCATCCCCGGTGTGGAACCAGCTTTCTGATGACCGTGATGATCATTTCGATTTTCGTGTACATGCTGGTGCCGGTCACGACCTTCTGGGCGCGCTTTGCGGTGCGCATTGCGCTGCTGCCGGTGATTACAGGGTTGTCTTACGAGATCATTCGGTTTGCGGCCAAGCACCGCGGGTCGCTGTTTGCCCTTATGACCGCTCCGGGATTGTGGATGCAGCGCATTACCACCAAGCCTCCGTCGGATGAGCAGGCGGAGTGCGCCATTGTCGCGTTGGACCAGGCTATGTCGCTGGAGAAGCAACGTGGCGGCGAGTTGGTTATCGCCTAGCGGTCCCGCCGCGAAACTCTTTCTACCTCATTTTCATTTCTGCCACTAAAATGTAGAGACTCAGCCTGCTGCGTCTCTCGACCGAAACGTAGCAAGCTACGTTTCTACAGGGAACATTATGTTCGAACGGCTTGATCAAATCGAGGCGCGTTACGACGAACTGACCCAGGCGCTAGCTTCGCCGGAGATCATGAATGACTCCGCGAAATTCCAGAAGACTGCCAAGGCGCATAGCGAAATCAGTCTTATCGTGGAGCGATACCGCGAATTCAAGGATTTGACGCGGGGCATTGCGGAGAGCCGGGCGATGCTCGTCGACGAAAAAGATCCCGAGATGCGGGCTTATGCTCAGGAGGAGTTGGACAAACTGGAGGGGCGTGTCGGTGCGGTGGAAGAAGAGCTTAAAGTTCTGCTCTTGCCGAAGGATCCCAATGACGAGAAGGATGTGATCCTGGAAATCCGGGCGGGCACTGGCGGCGACGAGGCTACTTTGTTTGCCGCGGAGATGTTTCGCATGTACACCCGATACGCGGAAACCCTCGGTTGGAAAGTGGAAGTGCTTTCGACGTCGGAATCTTCTGCCGGCGGTTTGAAAGAGGTCATTGCGCTGATTGAAGGCCAGCGCGTGTTTTCGCGCTTGAAATATGAGAGTGGCGTGCATCGGGTGCAGCGGGTTCCGGCGACTGAGCAGCAGGGTCGGATTCATACTTCGGCGGTTACCGTTGCCGTTCTGCCCGAGGCTGAGGATGTGGACGTCAAGATCGAAGCTAAGGATCTGCGAATCGATACTTTCTGCTCCTCGGGGCCGGGTGGGCAATCGGTGAACACGACCTATTCTGCGGTTCGCATTACGCATATCCCGACGAATACGGTCGTGAGTTGCCAGGACGAGAAATCGCAGATCAAGAACCGCGAAAAGGGGATGCGGGTGCTGCGCTCGCGACTTTACGAGATGGAGATGCAGAAGCAGCAGGACGCGCTGGCCAAGGAACGCAAGGCGATGGTGGGTTCGGGGGATCGCAGCGAGAAAATCCGGACTTACAACTTTCCGCAGAACCGCGTTACCGATCATCGGATTGGCTTAACCATCCATCAACTTCAGGAGGTCATGGATGGAAAGTTGCAGCCGTTGATTGAGGCGCTGACGGCGCACTATCAAGCTGAAAAGATGAAGCAGGAAACTGCTAGCGTGGTGTGACGCGTGAGTTGGTAAGACTCGCGCGGTGACAGCCACCCTCAGCTATCTGGCGGAGCGAAGCCTCGCGCGTTGGGCAATGAAAGTCTAGTCACACGAGCAATCAGGCTCACTGCATCGGCGAGCTTCGCTCGCCCGGACAGCCGAGGACGTTGTCCCCACCTGAACCAACTCGAACAAAAAAGCCTCTTGCTTGCGCAAGAGGCTTTTCTGGGGGGAGGGCGTCCGGGTGCTGGGCCCGTCGTCCTGATATCTACTTAGGTTGTGCCTGCTGATCCGCCGCTGCAGGAGTGGCGTTCGAACTCAGCTGTTCCAGATCGTTCTTCAGCAAGCTGATTTCTACGCGCCCGCCGCTGGTTCGCTTGGTCTTTGCCTGATCATCCGTGCTCGCGCTCGGAACCGGAGCGTTGCCCATGCCCACCACGTAGATCCGATATACCGGAATGTCGTGGTTCAGCACGAGATACCTCACCACCGAATCCGCCATCTTTTGCGAGGTGGCGATGGCGGCTTGGCCGTGGCCGGACGAGAAGCCCTGCACTTCGACGATGTAGCCGCGCTGATCCTTCAGCGGGGTGGCCATCTCATCGAGGGCGGTCTTGGCGTTCTGGCTCAAGACGCTCTGGCCGGGACGGAAGCGGATCTCGGTCTGAGTGGTGGCCTTGTATTGATCGATGTTGCCGACCACCTGCTCAACCGTGGTCAGACGGGTGTTGGCCTGAGTTGCTGTCTGCTGGGCCGTCTGCGCTTTGTTGCCGGCGTCGATGGCGTGCTGGTCGGCTTCATTGGCCTTGGCGGAAGCGAGCTGGATGCCTTGT
>Ga0210396_10007996_pt1 | contig 10045 bp, 8 predicted proteins | sample IncBWH17OmetaG_FD_155466 | JGI IMG/M metagenome (GOLD analysis project Ga0210396, IMG submission 155466) | Forest soil microbial communities from Barre Woods Harvard Forest LTER site, Petersham, Massachusetts, United States - Inc-BW-H-17-O ... | reverse complement strand
CGTACCAGCCTATGGATTCAGCCGGCCGTAACGTGAGTTCATCACGTTGGGTTTCCCCATTCGGACATCCCCGGGTCAAAGCCTGCTTGCGGCTCACCGAGGCTTATCGCAGCTTGCCACGTCCTTCATCGTCTTCTGGCGCCAAGGCATCCACCGTACGCCCTTAGTAGCTTAACCATAAAACTTACCCAAGCCGTCACGCCCATTCCTACTAAGAGGAATGCACGCCCCGGGCAGCACCGCGGCGAAGAATTTCGCCGTCGCACCAGTCCGGAAGGCAATTGAGCAAGCTCGCCTTTCCACAATTTGCTCTGCTCGAGCAGAATTTGCAGATTTCGCACCACGCCTTGCATTCGTGCGAATGCAAAACGCGTTGCAAAATGCCAGCCTATTCAGTTGTCAAAGATCGTTGCGTCCGGAACTGCTGGACCGTCCCGCTCCCGGCGGAACGTCCACCCCATCTACCACGAGGCGGAACAATAAAAAACCCGGCGTCGAGCGCCGGGCCAAGCCGTCCGCATATATACCCGGACGGGTTCGCGCGATGCTCGACTAATTTGCTATCCTGAGTTCGTAATTGACCTCGCTTGCGACAGGTCTTTCGTAACTCCGAACGCCCCTGAAAATTACAGCGCTGGCACAACTATTCGCCAGACGAATGGAGAGTATATCAGAATCTTCTCGCGCGTCAAGCGGCAGTTTTCACAGGTGTGAGAATCCTGTGAAAATTTTGGGGAGGGCGAAATAAACGTGAAAAACATTGTCACGCACGCGCCCCGAAAAGCCCAAAATCCCGCAGCGCTTGTTCCTACTTGGCGATTACGCCGCAGGCGATTCGCGCGCCCGCCATGCCTGCCGGATCGCTCTTCTGGTCGTCGACCATGGCGTGGATCACGAGGGCCGTTCCGCCACCCGTGAAAATCGAATTGGGGCCGTCGCCCATGGTAACGCCGGGCGCGACCACGGTCGTCTTGGCGGTCCCATCCGCAGCCACCGTCAAGTTCGGCATGTCGCCGGCGTGCGGGCCGTCGGGATTCATCAAGCCATGATGCTTCATGTCCGGATTGAGGTGGCCTCCGGCCGAGGTGAACGCCGGGCCTTCGCATTTCGCGACGCCGTGAACGTGGATGCCGTGATCGCCTGCGGGCAAGCCCTTCAGGTCGAGTTTAATATTCACGCCCTTTGGCGCAGCCGAAAGTTCCGCCGTGCCGACGCTGTTGCCCATCCCGTCGTGCATCTCCACCTTGACGGCCTTCTGCGCCGCCGCGGAAAACGCCGTCGAAATTACAAGTGCCGCCGTGATTGTGATCATTTTGTGTATTCGCATAGGATGTGGAGTATACCTCAATCCCATAGAACTTTGCGCTTTGAAAAATAATTTTCTGGTCCATGACCTTGATTTGCGCAAGCTTCACAGACCGGGGAAAAAGTAGTTTATTTTTGTCATTGCGAGCGAAGCGAGGAATCTCCATTCGATACAGCACCACAAAAAGAAAGAGAGAGTCCTCGCTTCGCTCGGAATGACAGAAGGCCAGGGGTCGTTCAGCCTGTGGGTGTTTGTTGCCAGGACTTCGCGTTTCGACGCAACCTACCCCCACAGGCTGAAGCGTGCGCTACTGTTTAATTATACCCGTTCGACGTGATTGTCAGCGGGATGGCGTCCCAGGTAAGTCCCGCGGGCATCTGCGAGAGCGTGTTCCCCTCCATGTCCAGGAAAACTCCTTCGAGGGTGCCCTTCAATTCCTTGCCATTTTTCCCGTTCTCGATGTGAAATCGGAACGTAAGATTCTCCGTTCCAATCGTGGTTCCCTTGCTCACCGGCGGATCCGAGAGATTCGCAATCAAGTGCGCGACAAAATTTCCATGCCCTTCGCTGACCCACGTTCCGACAAATCCCGTCTCGACAAACGTGCCGTTCGCGAAATTCGCGCCGGTCACGTAAACAGACGGCCCCGCTTCGATCACGACGCCGCCCGGCATGAAACTCAAAAGGTTGTGCCGCACCGCCGTCGTCCCAGGCGCCCGGCGCGTACCCCTCCACGAACCGATCAGGCTCGCCGAAGAATCATCATCCGCGCGGCTCGCCCTCGATCCTGCAAACACACACGCCAGCGCCACGAGCACGCCCAACGCCGCCAATCCTCGAATTCCACGAGTCCACATTTTTTTCTTGCCTCCGAAGCCGCACAAGAAATCGCCAGCAGGGAGTCACCCGCTCCCCTGTCCCACAAATATATATTTGAATCATATGGATTGCGAAAGGATTTTATGAGGGAACGCTGTCCTATGATTCATCCGGGGCCAAAGATATTTTCTGTATTGCCGGATGTCTCCTGGCAGGGTGCTCCTCAATGGCAGGGTCAGCGCTTAAATTTCAATCACTCAACAGGATTTCTGTTTATAGGAATTCGTCCAGGGCGGCCCGCGCGGTGCGACTCCACAAAAACCAAGCGGCCAGCCCGGGCTGAGTGGGGCTGGCCGCTTGCGGTTTGGAGAGGGGGCGTTCTTTGGTGCCTACTACCGTGCTTTTACCGTGCCGACGTCGACGGTGGCCGCGGCTTTTGAATCCGCCGCGTTGGCGCCGCCGGGTGCAGCTGCGCTGGTGTTGGAGTTGATCTGGCGGGTCAGGTAGAGCATGAACGGAGTGACTTCAAACGGCATCTTCTCGCGTTCCGCCACTTGTCCCACGGGCTTAGACTTCAACATTTCCAGTTTGTCGCTCCAAGGGTCCATCTTCACGCGGCCGCCGAGCGGCAACGCGACAACTGGAGATGAGGCGGTCTTGGTTTTATCGTCGGCCGTGGCCGGTGTCTGGGCCATCGGCGCCGCGGAGGCCATGGTCATGTTCACGGGAACGCGATCGCCAAGGTGCGGGCTGATCAGGTTCGGGATGTCCTTCTGACGAGTTTCCAGGGCATCCATGAAGAGCTTGGCCGTGGCGAGCTGTTCCTTGTATGGCGACATCTGCAGGAGTTCGTTGGCTTTGGCGTTGGCCGCATCTTCTTCCGCCTGGGTGCGCGCGAAGCCGAAGTGGCGGAAGGTGTCCTTCTCGTCAAACAGCAGGCGATCGAAGAAGGCGTACTGTCCGTCAATGCGGTGGCCGAGAACGACGTGAGCCAATTCGTGGGCGACCATGGTGGCCAGGCTGGCTTCATCGGGCAACACGTCGATCAAGCCGCGGCTGAACACGATGGTGTGGCCGATGGCAAACGATTCCAGAGTCGAAGTCAGCAGCACGCGGCAGCGGATTTCGGGCTGGATGTCCAGGTTATTGGTGACCTCGAGGTTGTTGACCACGGTTTCGAGAACCTTATCCACTTCCCCTTCGGGCGCGAGCAAGCCGAGGCGCTCGAGGCGGTCCACGACGTTATCTTCCGCCTGGCGGTCCCAGTTGCGTTGCGCCATCACGGGATTGATGTCGTTCGCCGTGGTGGTCTGGTCCTTGATCGGCGTCTGCGACTCAATCAGGATTTTGCTGAGTTCCTGCTCCTGAGCGGAGTGGCCGAGGTTGTATCCCCACAGCCGGGTCTGCGCCTTGAAAGAGAGCCGCTTGGACAGGGCAAAGTTCAAGTCCGACTCTTCGCTGTAGATGAAGGCCGGCAGCCACAGGTTCGGGCCGGTATTCACGCGCCAGCTGTCAAAGTGGAAGTAGTAGTTGGTGCGTGAGCTGCCGCTGTACGCCCCGTTGAACCGGACGACGTGGAAGTCCTGGTCCTCGACCCAGATGCGGCCGGAGAAGCGTCCCTTGCCAGCCTTGGCCAGGGGCGTCACGTCAAACACCAGGGTGCGGACTTCGCCGAGAAATTCGCGGCGAACATAGTCAAATTTGTAGTGCTGCTTGTCGAAGCCGTTGGTGTCCAGGTAAATCATTTGCAGGAAACCCTGCGGCAAATACTCCATGGACAGAGACAGCATGTTTCCGAGGCCGCTGAACATTCTCTTCTTGCCGCCGGATTCGCCGCCATCGGTCAGAGGATCGAGATTGACGCCCTTGGCAAGAACGGCGCGGCCGAGAAAATATTTATCGCCGGCCGGAACGGCGCCAAGATTGTTGTCACCCCTGAGGTTTTGAATATACGTTTCCACCAGCGGTGTAAAAGGCTTGAGAGAATTCATCTCCGCCTGTTCCGTGGTGATGATGCGATCCACAATCTGGTCCAAAGCGCTATTGGGTGTATCAGCCGCGCGTAGCGGTAGAGCACTCAGCGCCAGAACCACCAACACCGTCTTGATAATGCGCATATCCCCTCCGAACCTAAGTTAAAAGTCAGTATGCGATTTGAAACACGATATGAACCACTGCTGGAAAGTCGACCGGGTGACCGTTCGAAAGTGCGGGCTTGTACTTGATTTGTTGCGCAGCCCGCGTGGCCGCCTCGTCCAGACCGTGGCCCAGGCCCTTGACTACCCGATTCACTTGCACCTCACCGCCCGATGCCGGGAACACCACCTCCAGCAGAACCTCGCCTTCCAGGTTCAACTTGATGGCTTCCGCCGAATACACCGGCTTCGGTTTGGCCAAGATCACAACCGGCTCAACCGCCGGGGCGTCGTCCATTTTCTTCTTTGGAGCTATGGGCACGACATCATTGGAGTTGGCGAATCCGGTGGATTGAACCGTTCCGCCGCGCTTCGCGCCGCCCGTTGGCGGGACCGCGATGCCATTGCCGAATCCAGTGCTGGCGATAATTCCACGCTGTCCAGTGGCGCCACCGGAGCCATTGCCGTAGCCGGGTCCGGGAGGCAAAGCGGGATTTCCAAATTGCCCGATATTGGCTCGCTTATTCGGATCGCTCGGCCCGGTAACCCCGTTGGGATCTCCGAATCCGCCGGTCTGAACTTTGTCAACTGGCGTCGGTTTAGTGATGGTCGGAACCGCCGAACTGCCGCCACCCATGAGGCCGGTCTTCACAGGCTCGCGCGGCCGCGCAGGTTGCGATGTGTCCACCTTGAGGTTCAGCGGCTGAAACGTGTCGTTGACCTTGGGGAGCTCGGCCTCGACTTGACGAGGCTTCACCTTCGGCGCTTCGATTTTCGGTTTAAAGTATTTTGCGACGTCCAGCTTCGGTGGTTCTTTCCTCTCGATCGGAGGCGGCGGAGGCTGCACCTTCGCTACTTTGGGAGGCGCTGGAGGTTTCGGCTTCGGCGGCTCAGGAATATCCAGCGGCGGACCCTCAAGATTGGTCACCACGAACATGGCCTTGGGAATCATCTGCTGAGGAAACAGCAGAGGGAGGGTAACGACAAAAGCCACCAGAATAATTTGAACGACCAAACTCGTCCCCAAAGCACTCATGCGCGGCTTGGTTTCAGGTAAAAGTGAAAAGCGTGCGCTCACAGGCTTGGTTCCCACCATGGCCTTCCATGCCTGGGGGTTTGGACCGGACGATGGGGATGCCGGGCGGAGCCGAAGACTCCCCTGCGTAAATTGCTGCGTCATCGTTGTCATATCGTCACGTCGCCTATCTTTTGGATTCCGAGCGCGTAGGGACAGCTATGAACCTGTGGTTAAACAGGAGCGAGGCTGGCGCTGCCGCGTACGGTTTAAATGTACTGGCATCGGCTGGGGGTCTGAATAGGACTTTTGTACTACTGTTTCTTAACAGCCACCTGAACCGACGGCCACCTGGGAGGGCAGATGGAGAGGGTCTCCGACATCGGCTTGGAGGTGCTTTGACCATGGACCGATCAAGCCTGGTTCACCTCTAGGGGACGTGATACAGCCGGGAAGTGTAGCACCACGACCCTTCCAGAGACAAGAACCGTGCATTGGGATAAAGGTTGCTCGGGGTACCCGCAAACCTCAAAAATGTCTGGGCCTGGAAAACCCGCTTTTAGCGTCATTCCCAATTGCGCCGCCTTTCAAGTAGGATGATCCCGTCGATAATGCAACCGATTGTCATCCACGCCGACCGGGCCATCACTCCATTCGAAGAAATTTCCGACGCCCTGGTGGTCATTCAGGGGAGCAAAATATCCGCCGTCGGCCGGAAGGGAAAAGTCGATCTGCCGCGCGGCGCGCGCGAAATCAATGCAAGCGGAAGAACCGTCGTGCCGGGATTTGTCGACGTGCACATTCACGGAGGGGGAGGCCACGACGTGATGCAGGGCACCCGCGAAGCGCTGGAACTCATTACCGCAACCGTCGCGGCGCATGGCACGACTTCCCTGGTGGCCACGACCGTAACGGCCAGCGAAAAGGAAACGCGCGACAGCGTGGCGGGTATCGCGCACTTTATTCTTAATACCAGCCAATATCCCGCCCGCGAACTCTCCGCGGAAATCCTGGGGATCCATTTTGAGGGGCCCTTCATCAGCCCGGCGCGGCGGGGAGTGCATCCGGCAAAATGGATCGTGGCTCCTTCCCCGGAGTTACTCGCGCAGCTTCTCAAGGAAGCGCGCGGAACCGCCCAAATTCTGACCCTCGCGCCGGAGCTGCCCGGAGCTCTCGAATTAATTATAAAAGCGCGGCAGGCCGGCCTGGTCGTGTCGCTCGGCCACACGGACGCTACCTACGAGCAGGCGCAGGCGGCCATTGAGGCAGGGGCGAGCCACGCCGCGCACGTCTTCAATGCCATGCGACCTTTTTCACACCGCGGGACGGGAGTGATCGGGGCGGTGCTGACATCGCCCAAAGTGAGTGCCGAGTTGATCGCGGATGGGGTTCACGTCGACGACGCGGCGATGCGCATGCTGGTCGAGCTCAAGACACCGGAGCGCGTGATCCTGGTGAGCGACGGCATTTCCGCCACGGGAATGCCGGACGGGAAATACCAGCTGGGAATGTTTGAAGTGAAGGTGTCCGGAGGGGTGGCGCGGAATGCGGAGGGCAAGCTCGCGGGGAGCACGCTCACGCTGGATCGCGCCATGCGGAATATGGTCGCGCTCGGCGTGCCGCTCTCATCGGCGCTGCGCATGGTGACCGCGAACCCGGCGCGGCAAATCGGACTTGGGGCGCGCAAGGGAGTGCTGGCTCCGGGGGCGGATGCGGACCTCGTTTTTCTCGACGACAAACTCGAGGTTTCCGGCGTGATGACCCGGGGAGCGGGATTGGCACTCGCCTGATTGCTCCTCCCGAATTTCTCCGTGTCCTCTGTATTAAAAACCTTGCCTGAACCCCGAAAGATTTCTAACACAGAGAGCACAGAGAAAGACCTATTTGTTCAAAGGAATATTCAATTCGGAAGAAAGCTGGTAGGGATCAAACGGGCTGCAGGCAAAGAAGCGGTCGCCGACTTTGATCGTGGGCACTTTTCTGCGGCCTTCATTGACCTCGAGCACCAAGTCTTCGGCGTCGGGCTCCTCGTCGATATTCACTTCGACGAATTTCACGCCGCGATCCTTCAGAAATTTCCTCGCGCGGCGGCAATCCACGCACCAATTCGTGCAGTACATTGTGATTTCATCCATGTCTGATTTGATGGTAACGCCCCAGCCGGGGATTCAAGACGGGCTTAGTGTGTCCCTGCCGCCGATGAGGTAACGGAGGACGCGCCCGCTTTGGCCGCAACTTGCAGCCGCGTCTGGGCGCGTTTCAGCGACTCCTGCGCGCGTTTCCAATCCACGTTCGGATCGTTGAGAGTTGCCAGGCGCTTCTGGGCGCGGCCGAGCGCCGCTTCCGCGCGCGCCACGTCGATCTCTTCCGCCCGTTCCGCGCGGTCCGCCAGCACGATCACGCGATCGGCCAGGACTTCCACAAATCCGCCCATCGCCGTGCAGGAAATTACTCGATTGCCCAGGTGATAGCTGAGTTCGCGTATGCCCATCTCAGCGAGCAGCGGCGTGTGCCCCGGCAACACGCCAATGTACCCGCCCAGCACCGGGATCTGCGCCTCGTTCACGGCTTCGCGCACGACTTGCCGCGCCGGTGTGACCACTTCAAGTGTGAATGTGTCCGCCATGGTGAATTGTGACTGGTGACTGGTGACTAGTGACTAGTGACTAGTGAAAACCCGGACAACGCTAATTGCGATGGTTGGGTCTCACCAGTCACTAGTCATCAGTCACTCGTCACCGCTCCTACGCCGTTGCCGCCATCTTCTCGGCCTTCTCGCGCACTTCTTCGATTGTGCCGACCATGTAGAACGCCTGCTCGGGGAGATCGTCGTGCTTGCCTTCGACGATTTCCTTGAAGCCGCGGACGTTGTCGGCGATTTTCACGTACTTGCCTTCGAGGCCCGTGAACTGCTGCGCGACGAACATGGGCTGCGAAAGGAATTTCTCGATTTTTCGCGCGCGCGCTACGGCCTGCTTGTCTTCGTCGGAAAGTTCCTCGATGCCCAGAATCGCGATGATGTCCTGCAAATCCTTGTAGCGCTGCAGGACGCCCTTCACGGAGCGCGCGACGTTGTAGTGGTCTTCGCCGACGATGCGCGGGTCGAGAATGCGCGAATAGCTGGCCAGCGGATCGACGGCGGGATAAATGCCGCGCTCCACGATCTGGCGGCTGAGGTTGGTGGTGGCGTCGAGGTGCGAGAACGTCGCTGCGGGCGCAGGATCGGTGTAATCGTCGGCAGGCACGTAAATCGCCTGCACCGAGGTGATCGAACCGGTCTTGGTGGAAGTGATGCGCTCCTGCAACTCGCCGATCTCGGTGTTCAGGTTGGGCTGGTATCCCACGGCGGAAGGCATGCGGCCGAGGAGCGCGGAAACTTCCGAGCCCGCCTGCACGAACCGGAAAATGTTATCGATGAAGAGCAAAACATCGAGGCCTTCTTCATCGCGGAAATATTCCGCGACGGTCAGGCCGGTCAATCCCACGCGCAAGCGCGCACCGGGCGGTTCCGTCATCTGCCCGTAGATCAGCGCCGCGCGCGACTTCTCCGAATTGCCGGGAACAACGACTCCTGATTCCGTCATTTCCAGCCACAGGTCGTTTCCTTCGCGCGTGCGTTCGCCCACGCCGGCGAACACGGACACGCCGCCATGCTTCATCGCGACGTTGTGTATCAGCTCCTGAATCAAAACCGTTTTGCCGACGCCCGCGCCGCCGAAGAGGCCAATCTTGCCGCCCTTCAGGTACGGTTCGAACAGGTCCACAACCTTGATGCCCGTTTCGAACATTTCCAGTTCCGTCGATTGGTCCACGAGCGACGGGGCCGGCCGGTGAATCGGATAGCGTTTGTCCGTTTGAACCGGTCCGAGGCCATCCACAGGCTCCCCCAGCACGTTCATCACGCGGCCCAGCGTTGCGCGGCCCACCGGCACCGCGATCGGCCCGCCGAGATCGACGCCCTTCATGCCGCGCACGACGCCTTCTGTCGCGGTCATCGCCACCGTGCGCACGCGGCCTTCGCCCAGGTGCTGCGCAACCTCGGCAACGATATTGATCGGCTCGGGCCCCTCAAAACCTTCGCTGGTGATGTGCACCGCGTTGTGAATTTCCGGGAGATGATGTTCCGGAAATTGCAAGTCGATTACGGGTCCAATGACCTGGATGACGGTGCCGATGTTTCCTGTTTCGTGTTGCGCCATTAGTGCTCCTTGTCGCAAGAAAATCGTGACTGGTGACTAGTGACTGGTGACTGGTGATTTAGGACCCTGCCCCAATCGTCGCTTTAGCGAATTACCGAGAGCATTGATGAGCCGGCCGACGCTTTCGCAATGGTGCTGCATTTTTTCCCAATCCTGCGAAGAAACATAGCCAAGATCTCTGCTCAATAAAACAAAGTAACGCATCTCCTCGACTTCTCCGCGCGCGATCTGCAGACACCGTAACAACTCTGGTGTGGTCGCCCGCCCAAATCCTTCCGCAATATTCGCCGGGACCGAAGAACTGCTGCGCCTCAACTGAGAAATGATCCCGTACTATTCATCCCCTGGAAACCTGGCAGTTAATTTGTAAACTTCAAGCGCAAGCTTATGCGCTTCCTGCCAAACTGTTAGGTCCCCAAATGACTTGACTTTCACAGCTCACTTCTTTCTTGCCACTTCACCAGTCACCAGTCACCAGTCACCAGTCACCAGTCACCAGTCACCAGTCACCAGTCACCAGTCACCAGTCACCAGTCACCAGTCACCAGTCACCAGTCACCAGTCACCAGTC
>Ga0210396_10007995_pt1 | contig 10045 bp, 9 predicted proteins | sample IncBWH17OmetaG_FD_155466 | JGI IMG/M metagenome (GOLD analysis project Ga0210396, IMG submission 155466) | Forest soil microbial communities from Barre Woods Harvard Forest LTER site, Petersham, Massachusetts, United States - Inc-BW-H-17-O ... | reverse complement strand
GCCGGGCCAGCCCCTGCGCCGGTCCGTGATCGCGTTCGGGCTCGATGACCAGATGCGTGATGATCCGGGCCGCGGGTTCTACCACCAGGCCCTTCAGTTCCCCGGGAAACCCGTCGCGGCACGCTGCCGCGGCACCGATTGCGAACGTTACCTCTGCCATGGCCGCCTTCTGTATTCTCCAGACCTTCAGGGCGAATCTACTCGGTGCAGCGCTCGGCTACGGTCGCGAGGGCCCGCCACGCCGCCTCCGGATGTGTGGTCTCCTCCGGGTCGCCGTTGAACGGGTCGAGGACCACGGTGCCGGCGCCGAGCGAGCGGAGCTGCTCCAGGTCGCCGGCGACCTGCGCGATCGTGCCGTGGCCGGCCAGCCGGTCATCGCCGGCGACGGGCGACGAGGTCAGGTGCAGCGCGATCCGCGGCGCCAGCGCGGACTGCAGCCGGCCCAGCTCGGCCGCGATGGCCCCCATCCGGTCCAGGGCCCTGCAGGTCGGTCAGTCGGCCGCGCTCGGCGACGTCGGGCGTCACCGCCACGTGATCGGAGACCATCAGCAGGTCAAACCCGAGGCCCTCGACGGTCAGGGCCCAGCGGCGCAACACGTCCGGATCGGTGCCAGGCCCGAAGTTCGGCACATTCACCCCTAGTTGCACCCGGCTCAACTTACCGGGCGGGTCGCCCGGCGTCCGGCCCCGGGGGCGGTATGCTGGTGGGGTGAACAGGTACGGATGCCAGGTGATGATGCCCCGCGCGCGGGGCCATTGACGCATCCGGACGTTTGCTTTCCGAGGCCCTGCGACGGGGCCTCGATGTGTTTACGGCGGTCGGAGCCCCTTTACCTGAGGAGGCTGCGATGACCGCGCCGCATACCTACATCACCACCACCATCCCGTACGTGAACGCCCGCCCGCACATCGGCCACGCCCTGGAGGTCGTGCAGGCCGACGTGCTGGCCCGCTTCCGGCGCCAGCACGCGGACGGCGTCCGGTTCCAGGCCGGCACCGACGACAACTCGCTGAAGAACGTGCTCGCGGCGCAGGCGGCGGGCCAGAGCGTGCGGGAGTTCGTCGACCGCAACGCGGAGGCGTTCCTCGCGCTGGGCCCTGCCCTGTCGCTCACCGTTGACGACTTCATCCGGACCAGCCGTGACCTACGGCACCGCCCGGGCGTCGAGCGGTTCTGGCAGGCGTGCGCCGCGGCCGGGGACCTGTACCGCAAGCGGTACGAGGGGCTGTACTGCACCGGTTGTGAGCAGTTCTACTCCCCCGCCGAACTGCGGGCCGGACGCTGCCCCGAGCACGACACCGAGCCGCAGCGCGTCGCCGAGGAGAACTGGTTCTTCCGGCTGTCCCGCTACGGCGGAGCGCTTCGTGCGGCGATCACCAGCGGCGAGCTGCGCATCGAGCCCGCCGGGCGCCGTAACGAGGTGCTCGCGTTCATCGACGGCGGCCTGGAGGACTTCTCGGTGTCGCGGCCCGCCGAACGAGCCGGCGGCTGGGGTATCCCGGTTCCCGGTGACCCCAGCCAGGTGATCTACGTGTGGTTTGACGCGCTATGCAACTATGTCACCGCGCTCGGCTACGGCACCGGCGACGACGCGTACCGGCAGTGGTGGATCAGCGCAGGCCGCCGTGTCCACCTGCTCGGCAAGGGCGTACTGCGGTTCCACGCTGTCTACTGGCCGGCCATGCTGCTTTCGTCCGGGCAACCGCTGCCGACGGACATCGTGGTGCACGATTACCTGACGGCGGGCGGGCGGAAGATCAGCAAGTCGTCCGGTTCGGGCGCCGATCCGGTCGCGCTGGCCGCCGAGTACGGTACCGACGCGGTGCGCTGGTGGCTGCTCCGCGAGGTGCCGCGGGCCGGTGACGCCGACTTCACCATCGAGCGGATGATCGCCCGCGCCGACGACGAGCTCGCCAATGGCCTCGGCAACCTGGTCAACCGGGTAGTCGCCATGATCGCCAAGTACCGGGGCGGCCGGGTCCCCGGACCGCAACCCGTCGCGGCGGGCGGGGAAGACCTCATCGCGGCGATCCGGCACGCGGACGGCCGGATCGCCGCGGCGCTCGAGGACTTCGACTTCCGGCAGGCTACAGCGGCCGTCTGGGCCATCGCGGACGAGGCCAACCGCTTCATCAACCGCGTCCGTCCCTGGGAGCTGGCCAGGGCGGAGTCGGCCGACGCCGCCGTAACGCGACAACTGGATGCCGTGCTGCGGGCGCTCTTCGAGGCGTGCTCGGCGCTCGGCCGGGAGCTGGCGCCGTTCCTGCCCGACGCGGCGGCGCGCATCACCGATCAGTGCGCGCCCGGCGACGACGGCCAGCTTCCCGCCGGCTCCCCGGTGTTCCGGCGGCTGGCACCGGGGAGCTCGGCGCGCGCGGCGGTCAGCGCGCGGGGCGGTCACTAGCGCCGGCGGCCGCGCTCCAGGCCGGTGAGCCGGAACAGGAGCAGCAGCACGAAGGCGCCGATGACCGACCCGATGAGGCCGACGGCGTGGAAGCTGTGCACGCTCGCCGTGTGGTACTTGACCAGGTTTTCCAGGAAACCGCCGACGAAGGAGCCGACGATGCCGAGCAGGATGGTGCCCAGGACGCCGATGTTGTCCCGGCCGGGGAGCAGCAGGCGGGCGATGGCGCCGACGATCAGGCCGACGATGCACAACCAGATGATGAAGATGACCATGGCGGTAAGGATTCCCTCGCTACGCGTTTTATGCCTCGGAACCGGAGAGTTCGCGCTCCAGCGGGGTCCGGAACCGGGGAGTGATCCGCACACCGGCGCCGATCCACTCCCGGAGCCGCTCGGCCTCGGCGGTTATCGCGGCCGCGGCTTCGGCCCCGGGGTCCTCGAGCAGCCGGACCGCGATCTCCCCGTCCTTACGCTGCGCCCAGCCGCCCACGATCCGGCCGTCCCACCACGCTGTCGGGCCGATGTTGCCGGACCGGTCGAACAAGGCCGCGGTGTGCTCGCCCACGTACCAGGCCCGCTCGCGCCAGCCCATGGCGGTGGGGTCTAGCGCGGGCAGCAGCGCCGCCCACGGCGGCAGGGCCGGAGCGTCGTCCAGGCCGGGCACGTCGGCGGCCAGCATGAGGCCCGGCGAGCCGGATAGGTCGACCTCGGTCACCTCGAGCCCGGCCAGCGCCTGCTTGACCTGCCCGGCGGTCAGGCCGGTCCACCACTGCAGGTCGGCGGCGGGAGCGGGACCGAACGCGGACAGCCAGCGGCGGGATAGTTCGGTCCGGGCCGTGGCGGCCGACGGCTGGGCCTGGTCTTCGGCGGCGAACCAGGTGAACTGGCTGGAGGTCCATCCGCCGCGCGGGCGGCCGCGCACGATCAGGCCCTCGGCCGACAGCAGCGTGAGCAGCCGGGTGGTGACGTTGACCGGGCCGCCGTAGCTCTTGTCCGTCGCGTAGACGATCTGGGCCCGCAGCCGCGGCTCGTCCCGCGCGAGCTGCGCGCCGGTCGCGGTGCCGCGGGCGGCCAGCGCGCGGACCGTGGCCTCGCCTACCTCCTTGAGCCAGCTCCCCCCGTCGGCGGCGATGCCCGACGTCTCGACCTGCTGGGCGAGCCGGCGTCGCATGCGCTCGGCGATCTGGTCCGTGCACGCCGCCTGGACGACCGGCACCAGCTCGGCCGGCACGACGAACACCGTCCGGCGCATCCCGAGCATCCGGATCACCGAGCGCTCCTCGTACAGCGCCTGCTCGATTGCCGCTTTGTCGATGTCGCGGGTCCGGGCCCAGGCGGCCAGGTATACCGACGCCGGGTCGGTGCCGTGCAGGCCGATCAGGTCTCCCGCCACGGCCGCGACCGTCCCGGCCCGTTCCCCTGGCGCCAGATGGTGCCGGACCGCCAGCCGCCTCCGCCGTTCAGCCACGCTAACGGTCCGGATGCCGTGTCCCATGGCGGCGACCCTACCCGCCGCCCGGAAGGCGGCGCGACAGGCGACACGGGTACGGTCGGAACCGTGATGAGCTACCGCCAGGCCGGCACCGTGCTGACCGATCACCTGTTCGCCGTCCCGCTGGACCACGGTCGGCCGGACGGGGAGCAAATCGAGGTGTTCGCGCGTGAGGTCGTCGCCGCCGACCGGGCCGACGCTGATCTGCCGTGGCTGCTGTTCCTGCAGGGCGGACCCGGATTCGGGGCGCAGCGGCCGCAGGGCCGGGACTCCTGGCTGGACCGGGCGCTGAACGACTACCGAGTACTGCTGCTGGACCAGCGCGGCACCGGCCGGTCCACCCCCGCTACCCGGCAGACGCTGGCGGGCCTGGGCTCGGCCAAGGCCCAGGCTGATTACCTGACGTACTTCCGCGCCGACAGCATCGTGCTGGACGCCGAGCTCATCAGGCGCGATCTGACCGGCGGCGCGCCCTGGAGCGTGCTCGGGCAGAGCTTCGGCGGGTTCTGCACGGTCACCTACCTGTCCTTCGCCCCGGACGGCCTGCGCGAGGCGTTCATCGCCGGCGGCCTGCCGGGCCTGTCCGTCACCGCCGACGACGTTTACCGGCACACCTACCGCACGGTGGCCGACAAGAACAGGGCGCACTACGAGCGGTACCCGGACGATGTGGCCCAGGCGGCGCTCGTCGCCCAGCACCTGGCCACCCACGACGTCCGCCGGCCGGACGGCGCGCCGCTGTCGGTGCAGGCGTTCCAGTCGCTGGGGCTCATGCTCGGCATGAGCACCGGCAGCAACGAACTGCACTACCTGCTGGAGGACCCGTTCGCCGAAGACGACCTGTCCGACGCGTTCCTGTATGCCGTGCAGGCCAAGCTCAGCTACGCCGCGGGCCCGCTGTACGCGTTGCTGCAGGAGGCGTGCTACGCCCAGGGGTTCGCGACCCGGTGGTCCGCGCAGCGGATCAGGGTGGAGTTTGGCGAGTTCGACCCCGGCCCGGTCCTGGACGCGGACCCGGGCACCGTTCCCCTGCTGTTCACCGGCGAGATGATCTACCCGTGGTTGATCGATACCGACCCGGTACTGCGGCCGCTGCGCGAGGCCGCCGAACTGCTGGCCGAGCGCGACGACTGGCCGCCGCTGTACGACCCGTCGCGGCTGGCAGCCAACGAGGTGCCAGTGGCAGCGGCCGTCTACTACAACGACATGTACGTGAACCGCGAGTTCTCGATGCGGACGGCAGGCGCGATCCGCGGCCTGCGCGCGTGGGTGACCAGCGAATACGAGCATGACGGCCTGCGGGTGAGCTCCGGTGCGGTCCTGGGCCGGCTGATCGCCATGGGCCGCGGCCAGATTTGACCACGGGTCACCGTCGCGGTGGCGATCGTCGCGACGACCATCGGGGTGGACCGCCCCTGGACGGCACGGAGCAATATCCTATATTATTGGTAGGCAATATCTTTAATAGGAGGATGGCGGCATGACGACGACCTCTGGTCAGCTCAACCAGGTCGACCTGGGCGCCGTCGGCGCCTTGGTCGAGAAGATCAGGGAACTCCCCTCGGCCGCCCAGACCACGTGGTCCGCCGAGGTCCGCTGGACCGGCGCCTTCCGCAGCGAGGCCGCGGTCCGCAGCTTCACGCCGATCGCCTCCGACGAACCAAAAAGCCTCGGCGGCACCGATAGCGCGCCGAACCCCGTCGAGCAGCTTCTCGGCTCCCTCGGCAACTGCCTGGCGGTCGGCTACGCCGCCAACGCCTCGGTGGCGGGCATCACGATCCGCGACCTGCGTATCGACCTTGAAGGCGACCTCGACCTGCACGCCTTCCTCGGCCTAACCGACGGGCATCCCGGATTCTCCGCCATCCGGGTGGCCGTCCACCTGGACACCGACGCCGACGAGGCCGCGGTAGCCGAACTGCACGCGAGGGTGGCCGTCAGCTCGCCGGTCGGTCAAACGCTGAGCAAGGCGATCCCGGTCGAGATCAGCGCCGCGTAGCGATCAGGACGAGGGCCGCAGCTCGGACGGAGCCTGGCCGGCCTGGGCCAGGGCGGCGGCCAGCATGTCCGCGGCCTGCCCGGCCGCGGCGAGCGCCTCGACCGCGTCGGTCACCCAGAACTCCGCATCCGGGCCCGGGTGCCCGTCCTCGCGCTGGGCCACCATGATCCGGGCCAGCTGCTCGCACAGGCGCGGCAGGTCCTGACTCATCCGCCGCAGGCTCGCGATCACGTCGCGGACGTCATCCAGGCCCGCGAAATACGCGCCGTCCGCGGTCAGGTCGTTCAGTTCACGCACGGCCTCGGCCGCCTGGCTGGCCATGTCGCGCGCCATGGTCGTGCTCGCCAGCTCGCCGGATAGCTCACTTCCGGATCTCGACCTGTTCCGGGCCAGCCCCGCGGACTCGGCTTCATCGGCGGAACCATAGGGACGAACCCGCTTGGGCATCTCTCTCCAGGGTTTCTCGGGGACCGCGGCGTACCGGCCAGGGTACCCAGAAACAACGCCAGGAAAGATCTTTCAGATTCCTGTATCCAAAACCTGTACAGCAATACAGTATAGCGATACAGTAATGCCAGAGCCCAGCACCCCGCGCCGGGCGAAAGGCGGTGCCCATCATGACCACAGTGACCATCGCGGAGCCGATTGCTCCAGCTTCGGCTCCGGCTCCGGCTCCGGGCGACAAGGGCCTTCGGGCCGGCACGCTCGGGCTACTGTCCAGCGTGGTGATCGCGGTTTCGTCGACCGCGCCCGCCTACAGCATGGCCGCCACCCTGGGCCTCATCGTGGCCGTCGTCGGCGTGCACAGCCCGGGCACGCTGATCGTCTCGTTCCTGCCGATGCTGTGCATCGCCTACGCGTTCCGCGAGCTGAACAAGGCCGACCCGGACTGCGGCACCACCTTCACCTGGACGGCGCGCGCCTTCGGGCCCCGGGCGGGATGGATGGGCGGCTGGGGGATCATCGCGGCCGACATCATCGTGATGGCCAGCCTGTCCCAGATCGCCGGGCGGTACTTCCTCGAACTGGTGGGCGCGGGCGCGGCCGGGGCCTTCTGGGTCACCGCGGTCGGCGTCGCGTTCATCGCCCTGCTCACCTGGGTCTGCTACCGGGGCATCGAGGTCTCGGCCCGGCTGCAGCAGGTCCTGCTGGTCATCGAGGTCGGCGCGCTGACCGTCTTCGCCGTGGTCGCGCTGGTCAAGGCGGCCACCGGGCACGCGCTGCCCGGCGCCGCGCACCCGTCGGCCGGCTGGCTGAACCCGTGGACCGGATCGTTCGGCAGCCTGTCCAACTCCTTCCTGCTGGCCGTGTTCATCTACTGGGGCTGGGACTGCGCGCTCAGCGTCAACGAGGAGACCAAGGACTCCGCCCGTACCCCCGGCCGCGCCGCGGTCATGGCCACCGTGATGCTGGTCGCCATCTTCGCGGTGATCAGCGCCGCCTCGCTGGCCTACGCGGGGCCCGCGTTCCTGGCCGCGCACAGCACCGACGTGCTCGGCGCGATGGCCTCCTCGGTGCTGGGCAGCACGCCGGGCAAGCTGCTGGTGCTGTGCGTCCTGACCTCCACCGCCGCCTCGGCGCAGACCACGATCATGCCCACCGCGCGCGCTGCGCTGGCCATGTCCGCGCACCGTGCGCTGCCCCGCTGGTTCGCCCGGATGCACCCCCGCTACCGCACCCCCACCGTGGCCACGCTGGTCATGGGCGCGACCTCGGCGCTGTTCTTCGTGCTGCTGACCGCCCTCTCCAAGAACGTGCTGGCCGACTCGGCGGCGTCGGTCGGGCTGCTGATCGCCTTCTACTACGGGCTGACCGGGTTCGCCTGCGTCTGGTTCTTCCGCCGCGACCTGCGCACCAGCGTGCGCGCCCTGCTGGTCAAGGGCGTCTTGCCGCTGGTCGGCGGGCTGACCCTGCTCGGCGCGTTCGTCCTGTCGATCAAGTCGTACTGGCCGGCCGCGAGCAGCTACTCCAGCTTCCACGGGATCGGCGGTATCTTCCTGATTGGCGCCGGCTCGCTGATCGTCGGGGTGATCCTCATGGTCGTCACCGCCAGGTTCATCCCCCGGTACTTCCAGGACGGGATCACGACGCCGGTGCAGGGCGAAGGGAGCATCCAGTCATGACCTCCGCTGCGGGCCTGGAGTCTGCAGGAGCAATCCCCCGCGGCCCCGGACGTCAGTCCGGAGGCCGCGGGCCCGGTCGCCGGGCCGGCCGCCGCAAGGTCGCCGTCCTGGAGGCCGCGTGCCGGGTGATCGCCGAGCGCGGCGCCGACGCCACCCGGTTCGCCGACGTGGCGGCCGAGAGCGGCGTGCCGGTGAGCACCTTGCAGTACTACTTCGGCTCCCGCGAGGACCTGCTGGTGGCGGCGTTCCGCCACGCGTCAAGCGCGGAGATCGCGGCCCTGGAGGCAGACGTGGCCGTGATCAGCGACCCGTGGGAGCAACTGGAGCGGATCATCACCCGGTCGCTCACCGGGTACCAGCCGGACGCTCCCGAGGGCGGCCGGCTCTGGATCGAATCGTGGCACTTCGGCATCCGCGACGCGGAGATGCGGGCCGACGCGCTGCGCGACAACACCGCCTGGCGCCGGCTGGTCGCCGAGGTGGTGCGGCGCGGCATCGGGCTGGGCACCTTCAGCGCCAGGTACGACCCGGACAAGATCGCGGTGCTCACCATCGCCGCGGTGGACGGGATGGGCATCCCGCTGTCGCTGGCGGACCCGCAGATCACCCCGGCCGGTGCCACGCAGGACGTCATGACCGCGCTGCGCGACATGCTCAGCCCGGGCCGCGGGTGATGAACCCGGGGTTCACCTCGTTGCGGCGGCCCCCACGCGGAGCGCTACTTGACGTAGGCGACGGGCTTGACCGGGGGCGGCTGCGGCAGCGGCTCGGATAGGTAGTGGGCGCGGATGCCCTGGATGTAGTGGCGACACCGGTCGGTGAGTCCCTCGGCGGTCTGCATCCGGCCCTTGGTGACCAGGATGCCCAGGTCGGCGCCGTGGAACCGGTACTCGCCGGGGCCGTAGACCCGCATGAAGAAAGCCTCGTCCTCGGTGGTGATGTCGTGCCAGTCGTTGCTGCCGTGCTCGAAGGTCAGCGTGCCGTTGTCGGCCAGGCGCCACGCGCCGGTCCGGGGGGCGGCCAGGATCCGCTCGACGTCGTCCCCCGGATCCTTCATGATCAGCTGCGACCAGACGTCCACGGCGGCCAGGGCCAGCCACCGCTCGTTGATCTCCTCGACGTCGATGGTGTAGTCGACGCCCATGAATTCCAGCAGGTGGAACAGGAACAGCGGCACGTCGGCGTACGCGCCGGCCGTGACGTTCGTCATCGAGGAGACCCCGGAGATCCGGGGGTTCAGCTCGCCCAGGTACACCGCGCCGGTGTCGAGGTCGACCAGCACGTCGACCTCGAGGAAGCCCTTGTAGCCCTCCTCGGCTAGCCGGTCACCCAGCTTGCGGACGTGGCTGATCGCGACCGCCCGGTCCTCCTCGGACAGCGCCTCGGGGAACAGGTCGTTGCCGCACCAGCCGCCCTTGTAGGGGGTGAGCTCGGGGTAGCCAGTCAGGTCGGTCATGAACGGCCCGACGATCGTGCCGTGCCGGGTGATGCACGCCTCCACCGCCGCGGCCTGGTTGTTGATCCGCTTCATCACCTTGAGCTCCTGGCCGGCCAGGTCGGCCGCGCAGTCGTCCCATTCCGGCTCGGAGGCGATGAAGAACGTCGTCTTGCCCGAGTCCCCGTAAGGGGTCTGCACCACCAGGTCGCTGCCCAGCCCGGCTGCCGAGGCCAGCGCGGTGAGCTCGGCGTAGCTGTCGGCCTTGCCGAGCACGTTCGGGACCGACGGGGCGCCCGCCTCGTTCCCGAGCTGGGTGGTCACGATCTTGGAGTCCAGCCGCCGGCGCAGCGAGTCCGGCGGCAGGATCAGGTCGTAGCCCTGCTCCCGGCAGATCTCCTCGGTCTCCTCGTCGAAGAACACCATCGCCACCATCGGCACGCCGCCGCGACGGCGCAGGTACTCGCGGACCTCGGGGTCGCGCAGCAGGTAGTTGTTGATCTGCTCGCTCGACTCGAACTCGATGTACGGGCGGTTCTCCGGCGTGAACACCCGGGGATGCTGGCCGTCCCAGGAGTCGTAGTAGGCG
>Ga0210396_10007992_pt1 | contig 10047 bp, 9 predicted proteins | sample IncBWH17OmetaG_FD_155466 | JGI IMG/M metagenome (GOLD analysis project Ga0210396, IMG submission 155466) | Forest soil microbial communities from Barre Woods Harvard Forest LTER site, Petersham, Massachusetts, United States - Inc-BW-H-17-O ... | reverse complement strand
GACAGGCACCTTGGCGGCGATCAGGCCGATATCGCTGATGTAGTGCTGCGCGCAGGAATGGTGACAGCCGGTAAGATGGATGTTCAGCGGCGTGTCGATTTCCACACGCGGCTCGCACCAGTCGCCGATCTCGGCAGCGTGGCGCTTGGTATCGGACGCCGCGAATTTGCAGCCGGCGTTGCCGGTACAGGCAATCAACCCGGCGCGGATTTGCGATGCCTTGACCGCCAGTCCGATCGACTCAATTGCGGCAATCGCGAGTTCGACATTCTCGTCGCGCACGCCCGGGATCAAAAGGTTTTGCCAGACCGTCAGGCGAATTTCGCCGTCACCGAGATCGTGGGCGATTTTTGCAAGGCCACGCATCTGCTCGCAGGTCAGTTTGCCGAGCGGCAGCGAAATGCCGATCCAGTTGAAGCCTGCCTGCTTCTGCTTGTGCACGCCGATATGTGCCATGCGGTCGAAGGCCGGGCGCGGCGCGAGGGCTTCCGTGGGCACACGGATGAAGGCATGGCCGAGTTTTTCCTCGACCAGAACCAGGAATTTATCCATTCCCATGCCGTCGATCACATACTTGAGGCGCGCCTTGAGCCGGTTGGTGCGATCGCCGAGATCGATGAATACCCGCACAATGGCGTCGGCCACCCTGGTCGCATCGGCCGGCTTGACGATGATGCCGGTCTCCTTGGCGAAATCCTTGTGGCCGGTGATGCCGCCAACGCCTAAGCGAAACCAGACGCCGGGGTCGACACCGAAACCGTCCTTCACTTCGACCGCGGCGAAGGCAATGTCGTTGGTGTCTTCAAGCACGGCGATCTTGCCGGCGCCGTCGAAGGCGACATTGAATTTGCGCGGTAATCCCGTCAGCGAGCGGTCGTTGAGAATGTGGTAATGCCACTCGCGCGCGTAGTCGCGGGTGTCAATGAGTTCCTGCGGATCGATACCCGCCGTCGGCGTGCCCGTGACATTGCGGATGTTGTCGGCGCCGGAACCGCGTGAGCACAGGCCTAGGTCCTGGCTCCCCTCGATCAATGCGACGGCGTGCTTCGGCGGAATTTCACGCACCTGAAGATTGGCGCGCGTCGTGACATGGCAAAACGGTCCGCAATAGCGCTCTGCGAGATCGGCCATCCCCGCGAGCTGCCAATGCTTAAGGATGCCGTTTGGAAGGCGCAGCCGGCACATGTAGGAATCCTGCGCCGGCGCGACATAAAACAGGCCGTAATAGCGCCAGCGAAAATTATCCGCCGCCGACGGCGGCGCGTTATCGAGCGCTTGCTGCTTCAGCCGCGGATAAGCATCGAACGGATGCTCTTCGCGTTTGAATTTTTCCTGGTCGGCGAGTTTTTTGCCCAAGGCGAGAACCTTGTCTTGCGCCTTGAGATGGGCGGCGTCGGGTCCGCTCGGATCGGCGCTGGTCTTGCCGGTCGCGGTGCCACCGAGACCACGACCGACCCGGCTGACCTGCAGGCCGGTGGCAAAGCCTTCGAGGTAGCGCTTCTGCTCGTCGGTAAAGTCGACTGGGAGAGTTTCTATTTTCATCCTGGGTAACGAAGCTCCTGCAGCCACCATCGGTAGCCCCAACGGGAAACGGAATGTGACCGTGCGGGAATCGGGGCGACGGTGATCGCCGGGCTCAATTCCAGTGCGCGGACCAACCAGCCTCGTTGCTGCGGAAGTCCATCTTGGACGTAAACCAGCGGGCATCTGCGACGGCTGGCTGCACTGCAACATTCAAGTTACGTGCCATACCGGGTTCTATAAATTATCTATATTTTTCAATATCTTGCGGATAGGAAAATGGAACTGTGAGGCCTGCATCACGGTTAATCCTAGGCAATCAGCCCAAAAATTAGTCCAAGTAAACGGATGCTCAAATTTGCATCATCAGCCTTGCGTCAGGATTTCCGATGCCCGATTCGGAATGCCGCCAGATGACCCGCAATGTCGTCGGCATCGAACGCCGGCCCGGCGAAGGCACCCACCGCATCGGATGCGTCCGCAGCGGCGCTGGCTGTGTGCCCCAGGGCCGCGTCGTAAAGATCGGCCCGAAACACCGCCTTTGCCGTTTTGAGCGCCTCCGGGCTGATCGAGACCTGCCCCCAACGGACCATCTGCGCATAAAGCCAGGCGGCTTGTACGGGGTCGGGCCGCGCAGCCCCCTCGCGTCCAACCAGCAGATAGCGACCGCTTTCTCGTATGGTTCCGTTCGGTAAAATCTTCAGACGGCCGTCCAGCGTTCGCCGAATAACATCGGCATCGACGCCGATGCGCTCCGGCCGCGCCAGAAAGCGCGCCACCTCGGCGCGATTGTGCGGCTGCTCGATGAATTCAGCGGCGCGAAATGCAGCCCGGACCAGCGCGGCAACGACTTCCGGATTCTTTTCCGACCAGCTTTGCCTGAGGGCGAGCACTTTCTCGGCTGCGCGAACGAGAATATCCGAGACGAAATGCAGGATATGACCAACGCCGCGATCGACCGCGATCGAATTCCAGGGCGCCCCGACGCAGAATCCGTCGATCTGGCCGCCGGCGATACTGTCCACCATATAGAGCGGCGGCAGCACCACGAGCCGCACGTCTTCATCGGGATCGACGCCCCCCGCGGCCATCCAGAACCGCAACTGATAATTATGGGTCGAAAACGGGAATGTCATGCCGAAGGTCAGCGGTTCGGCGCCGCTCTTGCGCCGCGTGGCAACGACGCGCGATAGCGCCAGCGCCGTGGCCATCGGATCGAACGGATCGCCGTCGATTTCCGCCATAATCGCGGCATGCAACTCCGGCGACACGGTGATCGCATTGCCGTTGAGCCCAAGATTGAACGGGGCCGCGATCGGCACCTTGACGTGGCCTATGCCAAGGCTGGAGGCGATTGCGACCGGCGCCAGCAGGTGTGCGGCGTCAAACAGGCCGATGTTGAGCTTATCGCGGACATTCGACCACGACACTTCCCGCACCAGGGTGACGTCGAGCCCTTCCGCGGCGGTAAACCCCTTGTCGACGGCGACGATCAGCGCTGCGGCATCGATCAGCGGAATGAAGCCAATGTGAACTGGTGTGGTCATTTCAGCAATTCCGACGCGGTCAGGATCGACTGTGCGATCTCGCCGATCCTCTTTTTTTCGCGCATCGCGGTCGACCGCAGCAGTACATAGGCCTCGTCTTCGGTCAGCCCCTTCAGTTTCATCAGAATTCCCTTGGCGCGGTCGATCACTTTGCGGTCCTCAAGCGCGGATTTGGCGCGGTCGAGTTCATCCTGCAGCTTCGCAAATGCGTTGAAGCGCGAAATGCAGAGGTCGAGGATCGGTTTGAGGCGCTCCTTCTTCAATCCATCGACGATATAGGCGGAAACGCCGGCATCGACGGAAGCCTGAATCGACGCCGCGTCGCTTTGATCGACGAACATCGCGATCGGCCGCCGCACCGCGCGGCTGACCTGGAACATCTGTTCCAGAACGTCGCGGCTGGGGTTTTCGAGATCGATCACGATCACGTCGGGGTCGAGTGCATAAATCCGGCTGAGCAGACTCTGCATCTCGCTGATGTGCACGACGCTGGTATAACCCGCCTCCCGCAGCCCCTCCTCGAGGATCGCGGCACGGATCGGGCTTTCGTCAACAATAACTATCTTGGGAGACGACTCGGCGCCCATCGATCACTCGCATTCCGGCAACCCATCCATAGCATGCCGCCCACGGGCCTGAAGCCTTGTAATTATGAGCAATTGGGACTAGTTCCTGCCTGTCAATCAGGCAGATCAAACATGCAACAGGCCGCCGCGCCCAAAGTCAGCTTTGTATCTTTGGGATGCCCCAAGGCGCTGGTAGATTCCGAGCGCATCATCACGCGGCTGCGCGCGGAAGGCTATGAACTGGCGCGCAAGCATGACGGCGCCGATCTCGTCATCGTAAACACCTGTGGGTTCCTCGACAGCGCCAAGCAGGAATCGCTGGGCGCCATCGGCGAGGCGATGGCCGAGAATGGCAAGGTTATCGTGACCGGCTGCATGGGCGCGGAACCCGAGCAGATCGAGGCCGCCTATCCCGGCGTGCTGTCGATTACCGGGCCGCAGCAGTATGAAAGCGTGCTCGACGCGGTGCATCGCGCGCTGCCGCCGGTTCACAATCCCCACCTCGATCTGGTGCCGCCGCAAGGCATCAAGCTGACGCCGCGGCATTATGCGTATCTGAAGATTTCCGAAGGCTGCAACAACCGCTGCAGCTTCTGCATCATCCCCAAGCTGCGTGGCGATCTGGTGTCGCGTCCGGCCAATGACGTGCTGCGCGAGGCGGAAAAGCTCGTCAGCGCCGGCGTCAAGGAACTGCTGGTGATTTCGCAGGACACGTCAGCCTATGGAGTCGATTTGAAGTATGCCGCGAGTCCGTGGAAGGATCGCGAGGTTCGCGCGAAATTCTTCGATCTGGCACGCGAGCTCGGAGAATTCGGCGCCTGGGTGCGGCTGCAATATGTCTATCCCTACCCGCATGTCGATGAGGTCATCGGCCTGATGACTCAGGGCAAGGTGCTGCCCTATCTCGATATTCCCTTCCAGCATGCGAGCCCGGAAATCCTCAAGGCCATGAAGCGCCCCGCGGCGCAGGACAAAACCCTGGCGCGGATCAAGGCCTGGCGTGAGGAATGTCCCGATCTTACGCTGCGTTCCACCTTTATCGTCGGCTTTCCCGGCGAGACCGATTCCGATTTTGCCTATCTGCTCGACTGGCTCGAGGAAGCCGAGATCGATCGCGTCGGCTGCTTCAAATATGAACCGGTCGCGGGCGCTTCGTCGAACGCACTCGGCAACGCCGTGCCTGAGGAGATCAAACAGGAGCGCTGGAATGCGCTGATGGCGCGCCAGCAGACCATTTCCACGCGTCGACTGAAGCGCAAGGTGGGCACGCGGCAACAGGTCATCATCGACGAAGTCGGGCCAACCGTGTCGAAGGGCCGATCCAGAGCCGATGCCCCTGACATCGACGGCGCGGTCTACCTCTCAAGCCGTCGTCCGCTGCGCGTCGGCGAGATTGTCACCGCGAAAATCGAACGCGCCGACCAATACGACCTGCACGGCAGCGTCGCAGGATTTTGATTCTAACGACAATCTCCGCCGTCGTCCTTGCGTGCGCGGAGACGCATCGAGAGAATATAGCTACGGCTTCAAAATCGACGCGCCAGTCGTGGCGCGGCTTTCCAGATCGATATGCGCCTTGGCGGCATCCTTCAGCGCGTAGGCGTGGTTGATCGGCACATGCAATTTGCCGTTGATGACGGCGGCAAATAACGTGTCGGCGCCTTCCAGCAATTCCGAGCGCTTGCCGACATAGTCGTTGAGTTTCGGCCGGGTCGCGAACAGCGAGCCATGACCGTTGAGCTCGGCGATCGAGAACGGCGGCACGGGGCCCGACGCGTTGCCGAAACTGACGAACAGGCCGCGCGGCTTGAGGCAGCACAGCGAGCCCGGAAACGTGCTCTTGCCGACCCCGTCATACACGACGTCACAGAGTTCATTGCGGCTGATTTGCTTGACGCGCGCCACGAAATCCTCGTCGTTATAAAGGATGACGTGATCGCAGCCATTGGCGAGCGCAAGATCGGCCTTGGCCTTGGAGCCGACGGTGCCGATGACGTGGGCTCCCATCGCTCGCGCCCACTGGCACGCCAACAGGCCGATGCCGCCGGCGGCGGCGTGAATCAGCACCCGATGGTGCGGCTCAACCTTGAATGTCTTGTGCAGCAGATACCAGACGGTCAGCCCCTTCAGCATCAAGACAGCGCCCTGCTCGTAGGTGATATGGTCGGGCAGCTTGACCAGCTTTTCCCAGGGGATGTTGCGCTCCGAAGCATAGCCGCCGAGATTGAAATAATAGGCGACGCGGTCGCCGGGATGGAAATTCGTCACGCCGGGCCCGACCGCGACGACCTCGCCGGCGGCTTCATTGCCGGCGATAAAGGGCAGCTCCGGCGCCTTGTAGAGACCGGTACGATAATAGACGTCGATGAAGTTCAGGCCGACGGCGTGCTGGCGGATACGCACCTCGCCGGGTCCCGGCGCGGGCACATCAATCGCCTCATAAACCAGGGCCTCCGGGCCCCCCACCTTGTGCACGCGCACGGCCTTGGTCATCTCAGGTTCTCCCTCGGCATTCTCTTGCGCTGGAGCGAAAGCCATCGGGCCGGCATTGTCAACTCAGGGGCTCGCAGAGCCCAGCGGCCAATTAGTTAACGGCCTTTTGCCGGTTTCGCTTGGCGAGAACGTTGAAGAGTTCGACCGCCGCCGAAAACGCAATGGCGAAGTAGATGTAGCCACGCGGAATGTGAAACTTGAATCCATCGGCGACCAGCGCAACGCCGATCAGCACCAGGAACGCCAGCGCCAGCATCTTGGTGGTCGGATGTTCCGCCACGAATAGCGCGACCGGGCCCGAGGCCGCATACATGATGAGACAGGCGATGATCACAGCCGCGATCATGATGGCGAGATCCTGTACCATGCCGATCGCGGTGATAATGGAATCCAGCCATATCGACGACGATGATCTGGACGATCACCCAGAAGAACGCACCGGCGCGCGGCGCGTCATCGCGCGCTTCGTCGCGCCCTTCCACTTCGGTATGAATTTCGTGGGTCGCCTTTGCGATCAGGAACAATCCGCCGCCGATCAAAATGATATCGCGCCATGAAAATGCGAGACCTTTGACGGTGAGGACGGCCTGCGTCATGCCGATCAGCCACACCAGCAGGCTGAGCAGCAGAATTCGAAACGCCAGCGCCAGCGTCAGCCCGATCTGCCGCGCCCGCTTCGCCTGCGCTTGCGGGATACCCGAGACGATGACCGACAGAAAAATGATGTTGTCGATGCCGAGAACGATTTCCAGCGCGGTCAACGTCAACAGCGCCGCCCATGCCTCCGGGCTGGTGAGCAACCCCATCATGCGTTGAGCGATCGGAGGAGCCGGATCGCGGCATCGCTTCCCACGATATAGGCGGCGATCACGCAAAGCCCCGCTGTAACGGGAGCACTGACGTGGAAATCATTGACCAGCGCGATGACCGCGAGCACCGCCCAGACGCCGATCAGCAACAATGTCAGCCAGCGCAGCCGCACCACCCGTACCGGATGAAGGACGTGGAAAGGAACAAACGTCAGCACGATCAGGACAGCCACGCCAAGGCTCGACAAAGCCGGCGGCAAATGCAGCAGGAATAGATAAAATGCCGCGATATTCCACAATCCCGGAAAGCCGCGGAAATGATTGTCGGCAGCCTTCATGCGGCGGTCCGAGAAATAAAGTGCGCCTGACACGGCGATGCCTCCACCCAACAGTGGCGCCGCCAGCGGCAGCAGCAGGCCGCTTGCGGTGATGGCATAGGCCGGCACAAAGACGTAGGTGACGAAATCGACCACGAGGTCGAGCACTTCGCCGGACCAGTTCGGCTGGACACGCACGACATCGAGCCGCCGCGCGATCGGACCATCGACCCCGTCGATCACCAGCGCCACCCCGAGCCACCAAAACATCGCGGCCCAATGCTCGCGCACGGCTTCAAGCAGCGCGATCAGGGCGACGCCGGCTCCCAACGCCGTAAGGATATGCACGGAAAATGCGGCGGCCCGCATCAGCGGCGATGCTAACGAGGAATCCTGCTGGTCTGCCTGGCTCATTTGGCCAGCAGTGCTATCAGGAATCGCCTCGATTTGTACATCCGTGGTTGCGGCGTTCCGCCGCGCAATTTGATAGCAATGCGGGACGGTGATGCGGGCTTGAAAATGCCGCCGGGAACGTCAATTGTCCCGATATGAACGATGCATCTGCACCATCCGGCTCCGATACCTACGACGTCGTCGTCATCGGCGGCGGCCCTGCGGGACTGGCGGCCGCGATCGCGCTGGCGCAAACCGGCGCGACCACGGCGCTGATCGCCCGCCTTGCGCCCTACGCCGACAACCGCACCACGGCGTTGCTCGGTGGTTCCATCGATTTTCTGCAAACGCTGGAGGTCTGGCCGCATGCCAAGGACAAGGCGGCTGAACTGCAGGTGATGCGCCTGGTCGACGATACCGGTCGCCTGATCCGCGCACCCGAGGTCCGGTTCTCGTGCGACGAAATCGGTCTCGACGTGTTCGGATACAACATCGAAAACCGCCTGTTGCTGGCGGCGCTGGAACAGCGCGCCGCGGAGATTCCCGGCCTGACGCGGTTCGACGATGAGGCGGCCGCGATCAGCCCGCACGACGAGGTTGTTACGATCCGAACAGGCCAGGGAGAATCCCTGTCCGCGCGCCTCGTGGTCGGCGCAGACGGACGGCAATCGCCTTGCCGCGAGGCTGCCGGCATCGAGGTCAAACGCCGTGAGCTCAATCAGGCCGCGCTGACTTTCAACATCAGCCATTCCAGGCCGCATCGAAATATCTCCACGGAGTTTCATACATCGCAGGGTCCTTGCGTATTTGTGCCGCTGCCCGGCGATCGCTCCAGCGTGGTGTGGGTCGCGGCACCCAAGGAGGCCGAACGCCTGATCGCGTTGAGCGACGGTGAACTGTCGGAGGCCGCGGAAAAGCAATCGCACTCCATTCTTGGCCGTATCAGCGTCGAACCGGGACGGCATTTGTTTCCGCTTGCGATCGAACAGCCCAGACAGGTCGCACAACATCGCATCGCGCTGGTCGGCGAGGCCGCGCATGTGCTGCCGCCGATCGGCGCTCAGGGCCTCAATATGGGGCTGCGCGATGCCGCCGATATCGCCGATGTCGTGCGCCACGCGATGGCATCAGGCGAAGATCCCGGCGCACCGCAGACGTTAAGGCGCTACGCTCTGGCGCGGCGTGCCGACGTCGCCAGCCGGACATTCGTCATCGATATCGCCAATCGCTCGCTGCTGAGCGCGTTGCTGCCGATGCAATCGCTGCGCGCGGCCGGGCTGCATCTGATCGGCTCATTCGGGCCGCTTCGCCGCATCGCCATGCGCGAGGGATTGGCGCCATCGTGGCGGTCGCCGCGGGTTGGCCGGTCCGATTTCTTGTCTTGACGCGTTTTTTTTACCCGAGCCGGTTCCTGCCTCGCTTGCAACCGCGATCTCACGGAAACGCCAACCTCCCCGTCTGAATGAGCCACATCACGCTCGTTAACGTGATGACGGACGCAAAAGTCCCAATCATCACGGCGACCGATGCGGGCTCGATCCAGCTCTCGTTCTGCCGGGCGATCACAAAAACGTTCAACGCCGGCGGCAACGACGCCATCAGAATGGCAGTGGCCGCCCATGGCTGGGGAAAAGGCCCAAATAGCAGCATCAGCCCGAAGGCGACCAGCGGATGGATCAGGAGCTTTACCGCGATAATTGCAGGTACTTCCCAGGGCACCCGGCCAAATGGGCGCAGCGCGACAGTCACGCCGAGCACGAACAGCGCCGTCGGTGCGGCGGCGTTTTGCAGGAACACGAGCGTATTGTCGATTGCGACCGGCGGATGGATGTGCAGCGCTGCGGCGAACGCCCCCGCGCAAGCCGACATGATCAGCGGGTTCAAGACGATCTGACGGACCACGAGACCGAGCGTGTGCAACCAATGCCGGCCTTTCCCGTCGGTCAGCGCAATCAATAGCGGCACGATCGAAAACAGAAAAATACTGTCGCAGCAGAAGATCAGCGCGGTCGGCGCGGAGGCCCTGGAACCGAGCACCGCCAGCGCCAGACCGGGGCCCATATAGCCGATATTTCCGTACCCACCGGAGAGGCCGGCCAGCGTCGCCTCGCGGAGCGTAAGCCGCCCGACCAGCCGGCCCGCAACCATCGCCAGGGTGAAGGCGCTGATCGTACCGAGAGTGGTCGCGATCAGGAATGGCGGGTTGTTGAGTTCCTCAAACGGTGTCTTTGACGTGATCGCGAACATCAACGCCGGCAGCGAGACATAGAGCAGGAAGAAGTTCATCCAGGCCAAACCCTGCTCCGGAAGCCCCTTGGCCTTGCCACAGGCATAGCCAATGAAGATCAGGCCAAAATACGGTAAAGCGAGGTTGAGGATGGCGACAATGGGGGCGGTTTCT
>Ga0210396_10007991_pt1 | contig 10047 bp, 6 predicted proteins | sample IncBWH17OmetaG_FD_155466 | JGI IMG/M metagenome (GOLD analysis project Ga0210396, IMG submission 155466) | Forest soil microbial communities from Barre Woods Harvard Forest LTER site, Petersham, Massachusetts, United States - Inc-BW-H-17-O ... | reverse complement strand
CTTCTCATTGGTGCGCTCTGCATCGTTGCCGGCGCCGTCATCAGCGCCGCTCCTCCTCATCGCTGCGCTCTGCATCGTCGCCGGCGCGGTCATGACACGTCCAAGCAATTGCGCAGGCCGCGCAGCGCATCGCGCATGCGGGACTTGATCGTCGACAAATTGGTGGCCAACCGGTGTGACACCTCGGCATACGTCAGCCCGCCGTAGTAGGCGAGGTCAATGCATTCCCGCTGAACATCCGTCAGCGCGTCAAGGCAGGCGAGGACCCGGCGCCGCTCATCGCCGGCGATCGCCGAGTCGGCGACGGTGTCGCCGGCGGGGCCACCGGCAGGATCCACATTGGCTGCGCCGTAACGCGATTCGCGGCGGCTGCCGGCCTGCTCGGTCCGCACCCGGTCGATGGCGCGCCGGTGCGCCATGGTCAGCAGCCAGGCCAGCGCGGAACCCTTGGCGGGGTCGTATGCCGACGCGCTCCGCCACACCTCGAGATAGACCTCCTGGGTGGTTTCCTCGCTGTAGCCGGCATCACGCAACACCCGAACCACCAGTCCGTACACCCGAGTCTTGGTGAGGTCGTACACCGCGGCGAACGCGTCCCTGTCGCCTTGCGCCACGTGGCGCAACAAGGCGTCGAGGTCGCTGCTTAGCCGCCGCGGTCCGGTCATCGATCCGTAGCCTATCGCCAGCCTGCCGGGCCTTGCGTCGCACGATAGGCATTCGGCGCCCGCGCGCCGATGGACGGGCGCTACCCGAACGTGAACGAAAACAATTGCAAGCCCTTGCTGACCCGCATGTCCAGCTGATCCCGGTGCGCGGTGTCGGCACTGCCACCGCCGGCGATTTGGTGCAGGGTCGGGGGCCCGCTGATCGGTACGGTGATGGTCTGTTGATCCCGGGTGACCGTGAGGGTGCCAGTACCGCCGACGACGACGTAGACAGCCTTTGCGGTGTAGTTCAGGGCGATCGCGGCGTCCTCGCTGTCGGCCGTCGCGCCCTGGTCGTCGAGGGTCCAGCGACCGCGCAGGGCGAACTTGTCAGCCCCCAACACCGCGGGATAGCGGAAGCTGCCTGACTTGTAATCGCCGGGGCCGCCGTAGTTTATGGCTCGATGGGCGCCCAGGTAGGTCTCGGGGGTGAGCGCGGTGCGCGGGGTGGTGTCTACCGAGTTGGACGAAGCGGGCAGCCGGGCGTCCGGACTGGCTGCGGCAAGCAGCTGGCGGATCAGCTTCTCGGTTCCGTCGTAGTCGCCCTCGCCGAATTTGGTGTGCCGGACGGTTCCGTTCGCGTCGATCAGGTACTCGGCCGGCCAGTACAGGTTCTGGTAGTTGTTCCAGGTCTTGTAGTCGTTGTCCAGCGCGATGGGGTAGTTGATGTGTAATGCGGCGGCGCCACTGGCCACATTGCCGGGGACCCGTTCGAAGGCGTACTCCGGGGTGTGCACCCCGATGACCACCAACCCGTCGTCGCGATACCGGTTGTACCAGTCCACCACGTGGCCGATGGCGCGTTGGCAGTTGATGCACGAGTACGCCCAGAAGTCGATCAGCACCACCTTGCCACGCAACGACGCGAGGTCGATCGGCTTGCCGTCCGGGGTGTTGAGCCACTCGGTGATCCCGCTTACCGCGGGCGCCGGACCGCACTGTTGCAGCTCGGTAGCGCCGTCTGTGCAGTCGGCCAGTTGGCCTTTCACCGTGCCGCCCTGGTTCAGCTTGCGCTGGATATCGCCGGCCCCGATCCCTTTCTGCATCGCGACGGTGTAGTCGGGAACGGCGCGCTGCAGCACCGCGGGAAGGTTGAAGACCAGCGCGATAGCCAGCACGATCATGGTGATTCCACCGGCGATCTGTATCGCGCGCTGCCGGCGGCGGAATGCGGAGACACGTTCGGCGACGCCGCGGCCGGCCAGCGCGAAAACCAGCAGCGGCAGCGCGGTGCCGATGGCGAATGTCGCGGTCAGGACGAGCGTCGGCAGGCCGATGGACCCGGTGCCGCCGGCCACGACGATCGCGGCCAGCACCGGTCCGGCGCACGGCACATAGAGCGCGCCCAATGTCAGGCCAAGCCAGAAACCGCGTCTGCCACGGTCGGTCTGGTCCTCTTTGACACGCAGCGGGATGCGCGCGAACGGTCGTTCGAGCAGGTGCATCACCGTCGGGAAGATCAGTCCGAGACCGATCGCGGTCAACGTCGCCAACGCGGCCCACCGGATCGCGTCCTGGGGCAGATGCAGCGCCGACAACAGCGCGGAGCCGGCCAGGGTGACCACGCTGAAGCTACAGACCAGGCCCGCGATGACCAGGTAGGGCCGCGCAGCGGAGGTGCCGGCCCGGCTGCTGCTCAAGCCGGACAAGAACACCACCGGAAGCACCGGCAAGATGCACGGCGAGATGCCGGTGATCAGGCCACCGAGAAACCCGATCAGCGCGATGGTCAGCATTGCAGTAATTCGGAGTGACCGGGGTTATGGACGGTTATGACGGGTGCCACCGACGGGACGGCTAGTCGCTGTAGGCCAGGGATTGGTCCGGACGGGATTCGACCGGCGCAGCCTGGGGCCTCGGTGGCCTGGAGCGCACCCTGATCGGCCACCAGAACCAGCGTCCCATCAGCGCGGCGATGGACGGCGTCATGAACGCGCGCACGATCAACGTGTCGAACAGCAGACCCAGGCCGATGGTGGTGCCCACCTGTCCGATCATCCGAACGTCGCTGACGACCATGGCCGCCATGGTGAACGCGAACACCAGGCCCGCGTTGGTCACGACCTTGCCGGTGCCGCCCATGGATCGGATGATGCCGGTCTTGAGCCCGGCATGAATTTCCTGTTTGAACCGGGACACCAGCAGCAGGTTGTAGTCAGATCCCACGGCCAACAAAACGATGACCGACATCGCAATCACCAACCAGTGCAACGGGATACCGAGAATGTGCTGCCAGAACAGCACCGACAGCCCGAAAGAAGAGCCCAGGGAAATCGCCACCGTGCCCACGATGACCGCGGCGGCGATCAACGCGCGGGTGAGGATCAGCATGATGATGAAAATGAGGCACAGCGACGAAATTCCCGCGATCACCAGATCCCATTTGGCGCCGTCGGAGATGTCCTTGAAGACGGCCCCCGTCCCGGCTAGGTAGATTTTTGCGTCCTCCAGCGGAGTTCCCTTGGTCGACTCCTCGGCCGCGGTACGTATCGCGTTGATGCTCGCGATCCCCTCGGCCGATGCGGGATCGCCCCGATGCAAGATGATGAAGCGCGCCGCGTGCCCGTCCGGCGACAGGAAGTTCTTCATGGCGCGTTTAAAGTCCGCGTTCTTGAACACCTCTGGCGGCAGGTAGAACGAATCGTCGTTTTTAGCGCCGTCGAAAGCGTGACCCATGGCCGTCGCGTTGTCGCTCATCTCGTCCATCTGATCGAAGATGCCCGACATGGTGCTGTGCATGGTCAGCATCATGGTCCGCATGTTCACCATGGTGTCGATCATCGGGGGGAACTGCGCGATCATCTGCGGCATCAGCGTATCGAGCTGTTTGATGTCACCGACGAGAATGTTCAGTTTGTCGTCGATCCTATCGACACCGTCGATGGTGTCGAATATCGACCGAAGCGAAAAGCAGATCGGAATATCGAAGCAGTGCCTTTCCCAATAAAAGTAGCTGCGGACGGGACGCCAGAAATCTTCGAAGTTCGCGATGTCATCGCGTAGCTCGTTGGTGATTTGTTGCACTTGTTCGGTGTCGGCGACCATGCGGTGGGTGGTCGCGCTGAGCTGCTTCATCAAGCCGTACATCCGTTGCATGGTCGCGATCGTCTTGGCCATCTCTTCGGCCTGCTGGAGCATGTCGTTCATCCGGTCGCGCTGGTATTTCATGGTCTGCATCTGACCGGCGTTTTGCATGCTCATTTGGAACGGTATCGACGTGTGGTCCATCGTCGTTCCGTCGGGCCGGGTTATCGCCTGTACGCGGGAGATCCCCGGAACCCGGAAGATACCCTTGGCCAGCTTGTCTAAGACCAGGAAGTCCGTCGGATTGCGCATATCGTGATCCGACTCGATCATCAGAATCTCTGGTTTCATGCGGGCCTGGGAAAAGTGGCGATCCGCGACCGCGAAGCCTTGATTGGCGGGGATGAATTTGGGGAGATACGACCGATCGTCGTAGCTGGGCTTGTATCCGGGCAGGGTGAGCAGGCCGACGAGGGCCACGGCGGAGCTGACGGCGAGGATGGGCAGCGGCCAGCGAACCACCGCGGTACCGACCTGTCGCCAGCCCCGAACGCTCCATTTCCGCTTGGGGTCGAACAGACCGAAGCGGCTGCCCACGGTCAGGACCGCCGGCCCCAGCGTGAGGGCGACCGCGACCGCAGTCAGCATGCCGACCGCGCAGGGGATGCCCAGGGTTTTGAAATAGGGCATCCGGGCGAAGCTGAGGCAGAACGTCGCCCCGGCGATGGTCAATCCGGAGCCTAGGATGACGTGCGCCGTCCCGCGATACATGGTGTAGAAGGCCGTTTCCCTGTCCTCACCGGCGTGGCGGGCTTCCTGGTAGCGACCGATGATGAAGATCCCGTAGTCGGTACCGGCGGCGATGGCCAGTGAGGTGAGCAGGCTGACCGCGAAAGTGGAAAGCCCGATGATTCCGGTGTGCCCCACCACCGCGACGGCCCCACGCGCTATGACCAACTCGAAACCGACCGAGACCAGCAACAAGATCACGGTGATGATCGAGCGGTAGACGAACAGCAGCATGATCAGGATCACCGCGACCGTTGTGGCGGTGATCCTGACCATGGATTTGTCGCCGCTTGCATGTAGATCCGCGGTCAGCGCCGACGCCCCGGTGACGTAGGCCTTGAGTCCCGGCGGCGCCGGCGTGTCCGCCACGATTTTGCGGACCGCCTCGACGGATTCGTTGGCCAGCGGCTCGCCCTGGTTACCGGCGAGATTCACCTGGACGGTCACGGCCTTGCCGTCGTTGCTTTGCGCGCCCGCCGCCGTGAGTGGATCCCCCCAGAAGTCCTGGATGCTGAGCACGTGTTTCTTGTCGTCGCGCAACCTGCGAATCAGGGTGTTGTAGAACCTGTGCGCGTCGTCACCCAGGGGTCTGTCACCCTCCAGGACGATCATCCCCGCACTGTCGGTTTCACCTTCGTTGAAGGTGCGGCCGATGTGTTTCATTGCCACCATCGATGGCGCGTCGGTTGGGCTCAGTGATACCGACCGCTCTTGGCCGACCTCTTCCAGCGATGGGACGAACACACTCAGGATGACGGCAATTGCCAGCCAGAACAGGATGATCGGCGCCGCGAGGGTATGCAGCATCCTGGCGATGAAGGGCCGTTCGGCATGCTTTTCGCCGGGCAGTACGGCAAAGTTGGTACTCACGCGGACTTCACCAGGCAGAAGGTGAAGGCGTGGACCTCGTTGGAAATCTTCTCCGCTTTGACGACGCCGTCCACCACGATCCGGCAGCCGATACTGTCGCTATTTCCTTGCGCCACAAGGTCTCCCATCATCGCCGCCTTTGTGGTGGTGATGTTCAGTGACCATGGCAACGGCGCTCCGTCGACGCGTTTCGGATCGGAGTTGACGTCGAAATAGCTGATGTCGGCGGTTGTTCCGGGTGGGCCGAAGACTTCGTAGGAGATTTCTTTCGGGTTGAACGGCTTGGCGCTCTCCAGGTTGCTGTCGGCATACGATGGGCGCTTTTCGGAACCGAAGTAGCCGTGCACCCGGTACACGACGAATCCCCCGGCGACCACCACCGCCAAAATGACCAGTGGGATCCAAGTCCGCGACAGCACCTTGAAGATCTCAAATCCCCTTACCGGTCGGCTTTTCCTCCTCGCGGACGATCGTCGCGCCGACCGCTTGCCTTTTCGCACAACTAAGCCTTGCCTAAGTTAATCATGGGGCGTGGCGGTGCGAGCGACTCCTTCCTGGACCGCCTGGAGTGTAACGCATATCACGTGCGTAACGGTAAGCTCAGACTCTCTCGGCCAGCGCAAATCACATGACGTGCGTTATACAAATCACATGATGTGCGTTATCCTCAGCCGGTGGCGCCCTTAACGTTTCAACGTGCCCGCACGGAAGAAAACAAGCGCCGACGTGCGACGGCGCTCGTCGAGGCGGCGCGATCACTGGCAATCGAAACAGGTGTCGCGTCGGTGACGCTGACCGCCGTCGCCGGCCGCGCCGGGATCCATTACTCCGCGGTGCGCCGCTACTTCACCTCCCACAAAGAGGTGCTGCTGCACCTCGCCGCCGAAGGTTGGGTGCGGTGGTCGGGCACTGTGTGCGAAAGGTTGGCCGAGCCGGGTCCGATGTCGCCGCCGCGGGTCGCTGAGACGCTGGCCAATGGTCTGGGCGCAGACCCGCTGTTCTGTGATCTGCTGGCCAACGTGCATCTGCACCTCGAGCACGAGGTGGATATCGACAGGGTTGTCGAGATCAGGCGGACCATCGCCGCCGCCGCGATCGCGCTGGCTGACGCGATCGAGCGCGCGTTGCCGGTGCTAGGGCGCTCGGGCGCCTTCGACATGTTGATCGCCGCTTACTCGTTGGCCGCCGCTTTCTGGCAGATCGCCAACCCCCCGGAGCGGCTATCTGACGTCTACGCCGAGGAACCGGAATCCCTGCCGCCCGAATGGAATATCGATTTCGCGGCCGCGCTTACCCGCGTGCTCACCGCCACCTGTATCGGTCTGAGCTCCGGATCGCCCTCGGCGCAAGAAGGTGTGAGGTGAGGACCGTAGTGCGCGCGGGTCCGCAGCTGCGGCTAAGGCACTTAGCGCAGCAAAGCAAACGGTGGGATGACCACGGCGGTGGGCGTTTTCGCGTGTCTGCCGAAGCAATCAAATGGGCGCACCCGCGCCCGGTTAGCGGGAGGTGATTGGATGGCCAAGATTCCAGTTGCCAACGCGGTGAAAAAAGTATGGATCGCCTTGGTCGTCCTGGTCGTAATTCTGGTGGCCGGTTTCTGCGTCACTCGACTGCGCGCCGTCTTCGGCGATCACGACAATCGCGGGATTACCAGCGGCAGTGCCGATGACATCAAACCCTTCAATCCGAAGCACGTGGTCTACGAGGTCTACGGGGCCGGGTCCACCGCGAACATCAACTACCTGGACATCAACGCCCAGCCGCGGCGAATAGACAACGTGCCCCTGCCCTGGACGCTGTCGGTTATCACGACGCTGCCCTCGGTGAGCGTCAACGTGGTCGCGCAGACCGACGGTGACCAGATCGGCTGCCGAATCATCGTGAATGACGTCGTCAAGGACGAAAGGTCGATCAACGGAGTGAACGCCGAAACCTTCTGCATAGTGAAGTCGGCATGACCACCGATAACCAGGCCGTGGGCCTGCCGCACATGCCGTGGTTTGCGCGGTCGGTGCACAAGTTCGCACCGCTGATAATCCTGGTCTGGGTCGGGCTCGTCGTATGCCTCAGCATGTTCGTGCCCTCTTTGGACAAGGTCGGTAAGGAACACACCGTATCGATGAGTCCGAAAGAGGCGGCGTCGATGCAGGCGATGCAGCGCGTCGGCAAGGTGTTCAACGAATTCGACAGCGACAGCGCGATCATGGTCGTCCTGGAGGGCAGCCAGCCGCTCGGCGATGACGCGCACCACTACTACGACCGGCTGGTCAAGAAGCTTGAGGCGGACACGGCGCACGTCGAGCACGTGCAGGACTTCTGGGGGGATCCGCTGACGGCGGCCGGCTCGCAGAGCTCGGACGGTAAAGCCGCCTATGTGCAGGTGTATCTCAGGGGTAACCAGGGCGAGACCAAGGCCAATGATTCCGTCAAATCGGTCCGCAAGCTGGTGGAGGAAACGCCTCCGCCGCCCGGGGTCAAGGCCTATGTGACCGGCGCGGCGGCCCTGACCGCCGATCAGTCGGCGGCCGGCGAGAAGGGCGTCATCTTGGTCACCATGCTCACGTTCGTCGTGATCATCGTGATGCTGCTGTGGGTCTACCGCTCGATCGTCACCGTCTTGATCACCCTGCTGATGGTGGTACTCGAACTGTTCGCGGCGCGGCAGGTTGTCGCGTTTCTGGCCAATAACGAGATCATCGGCCTATCGACCTTCGCCGTTAATCTGCTGGTGTTGATGGTGATCGCGGCGAGTACCGACTACGCGATCTTCGTGCTGGGCCGGTATCAGGAGGCGAGGTCGCTCGGCGAGGACCGAGAACAGGCCTTCTACACCATGTTCCACGGGACCGCGCACGTGGTGCTGGGCTCCGGCTTGACCATCGCCGGTGCGATGTATTGCCTCAGCTTCACCCGGCTTCCGTATTTCCAGAGCCTTGGCGTCCCGTGCGCGGTGGGGACACTTGTCGCCGTGCTTGCGGCACTCACGCTGGGCCCGGCCGTGTTGACGGTGGGGAGTCGGTTCGGCCTGTTCGACCCGAAGCGGGCGATGCGGACGCGGGGCTGGCGGCGCGTGGGCACCGCCATTGTCCGGTGGCCCGGCCCGATTCTGGCCGTGTCGATCGCCATCGCGCTCATCGGGTTGCTCGCGCTGCCCGGGTACAAGACGGATTACGACAACCGCGATTATCTGCCTGAGAGCACGAAGGCGGTCGTCGGATATGAGGCCGCGGAGCGGCATTTCTCCAACGCCCGGATGAATCCGGAACTGCTGATGGTCGAGACAGATCACGATATGCGGAATCCGGCGAACATGTTGGTGCTGGACAGGATCGCCAGGGGCATCTTCCATATCCCCGGCGTCGCTCGCGTCCAGACGATAACGAGGCCGCTGGGAGCGCCGATCGAGCACACCTCGATCCCGTTCCAGATCAGCATGCAGAACACGACGCAGGTCGAGAACCAAGAGTATATGAAGAAGCGCATGGCGGACATGCTGAAGCAGGCTGATGCGATGCAGCAGTCCATCGACACGATGCAACACATGTACGACATCACGGCGAAGATGGCCGCTGTCACCCACCACATGGACGGCCTCACGCATGAAATGTTGTATGTCACAAACACATTGCGCGACAACATCGCCAATTTCGATGACCAATGGCGACCGCTTCGCGCCTACTTCTACTGGGATAAGCACTGCTTCGACATCCCCGTCTGCTGGTCAATAAGATCTCTTTTCGACGCATTAGACGGTTTGGATCAGATCACCGAGAAGTTCACGTATCTTACGAACGACTTATCTCAGCTGGACGCGTTGCTGCCGCAGATGCTGGCGCAGATGCCACCGATGATCGCGACCATGTCGACGATGAAGCAAATGATGCTGACGATGCACAGCTCGATGAATTCGATGTATGACCAGATGGACGTGATGAGCCAGAACTCGACCGCCATGGGTCAGGCCTACGACGCCGCCAAGAACGACGACTCCTTCTACATTCCGCCGGAGGTCTTCGACAACCCCGACTTCAAGCGCGGCCTGAAGATGTTCCTGTCGCCCGACGGCCACGCCGCCCGTTTCATCATCTCCCATGACGTCCCTCCGGCGACGCCCGAAGGCATTTCGCACGTCGACCCGATCAAGTTAGCGGCGAAGGAAGCGATCAAGGGAACGCCACTGGAGGGTGCCAAGGTTTGGCTTGGCGGCACGGCCGCGGTCTACAAGGACATGCGCGACGGGTCCAAGTACGACCTGATGATTGCCGGGATATCGGCGGCCAGCCTGATTTTGATCATCATGTTGATCATCACCCGGAGCCTGGTTGCCGCGATCACCATCGTGGGGACGGTACTGCTTTCGTTGGGGGCCTCATTCGGCCTCTCGGTGCTGGTATGGCAGGACATCCTGGGCATTCGACTGCACTGGATGGTGCTGGCGATGTCGATCATCCTGCTGTTGGCGGTGGGATCCGACTACAACCTGCTGCTGGTTTCCCGGTTTAAAGAGGAGATCCCTGCCGGAATAAAGACCGGGATCATCCGGTCGATGGCCGGCACCGGCGCGGTGGTGACGTCTGCCGGTCTGGTGTTCGCCGCCACCATGTCGACGTTTGCGATCAGCCCGCTGCGGGTCATGGGGCAGGTAGGGACCACCATCGCT
>Ga0210396_10007988_pt1 | contig 10047 bp, 9 predicted proteins | sample IncBWH17OmetaG_FD_155466 | JGI IMG/M metagenome (GOLD analysis project Ga0210396, IMG submission 155466) | Forest soil microbial communities from Barre Woods Harvard Forest LTER site, Petersham, Massachusetts, United States - Inc-BW-H-17-O ... | reverse complement strand
AAGTCACTTCCCGAGCCGGCCCCCAAACCCTACAACCCGGCAAAAACCAACTACTTGACACAGAGAGGCGCCAGTACCGCGCACTAGTGTTAGTGCTGCTCAGAGCATATTTTTGAGCTTTCTGGTCTGCGCTGTGCCCAATGCGAACCCAATGAGGTAGGCGCCGGGGACGAGCGAATCGCGTCGACGGCGCTGGATCAAACTCATAATCTGTGCCCGCTCGGCACGGTGTGTGCGAATTCTGAAAAACCTCGGCCGTAGCTCGCCGTGCATGCCAAAATTGGCTGGCTCTCGTGCAGGGGGTGGCGGTGTCGCTGAGCGGCAGTTAGCGCGGGCCGGTAGGGGGTTCGCCCCGGCGTCACCCCGGCGAGCGGGCGATAAGCATTCGAGCAGTGGTTCAACGACCAACAGAAAGGCAGCAGCACATGAGCGGCTGGAGCGGTTCTAGCTGGTACGGAACGGACAGCAAGGTGTGGGCCATCGTGGCGGCGAGCGCCGCAGCGGCCACCCTGGCGGTGAGCCTGATCTACACGGGCTCCGCAAAAGCCGATCAGCCAGGCTGTACGGCCGCGGGAATGTCCAGTGCCCTGGGCACGGTCGCCTCTGGCACCGGGGGCTGGCTGAGCGCCCATCCGGCAGCCAATGACGCGATCACCAACGCCGGGCCGACCGGCAATGAGCAGGCCATTCGCGATTACTTCATTGCTCATCCCGCCGAATGGCAGGAGCTGCAGGGCATCGCCAATCCGCTGCGCTCGCTGCGTCAGGGCTGCTCAACGCAGGTGGGCGCCGGTGCCGTGGCCAGACTCTTCGACGCGATGAGCGGATGAGCGCACGGGTCACGAGGGCCGAGTACGAGGCCCTGCTCAAACGTGTCGGGGCCCTGGAGGGGCATCAGAACATGTACGCGGGGCCGCCCGAACTTAGTGCCGTTGGCCCGTGAGGCGGCCATGATGGCGATGCGGGTTGAAGCAGCTGCGCTGCGCCGCGACATCAACGAGGCACAGATCCTCATCGGTCGGCTACAGCGCCGTTACCTGAACGACAACAAACGCAACGGACACCATCGACTCCGAACTGCGATTGGTGGCGGCTCTTCGCCGTGCGGCTCGGGAGCGGGGTGGGCCGCTGCCGTCGATAGACGTGGCGGATGCGCTACTGGACGAACGCCGCGAGCTGATCGGACTTCCCCGCCTGACCAGATGCCTAGTCAATCTCTAGATGGTGATACCCCCATCGGCCCCATTGGACAGATCGGCCGGGTCTCGGGCTCACTTCAGCTCATCGCACCAGGTAGTCGCCGAACGCTTGAATAGAGACATGTGGCGCCGTAGCTTGTGGGCAGGGTTCTCCACACAATTCGAGCGAAGGTCGTGACGTAATTTCCTCCGGTGCGGCGCTGCCCTCACTGCGCGGCAGAGTCGAAGCGATCGCGGTGGCAGAACAGGCGACTGCCCCAATGCGCCAGGTGGAACGGGCGCGGGCTCTGGCTGGCCGAGGGCTCGACGGAGACCGCTACGCGGCGAAAGCAGGAACGTTCACTCCGTCCTGGCCGGTGCGCCTGCTGGCCAAGGGCACCGCATACGCACGCGGCTACGACCTCACGCTCATCGCAGCCGAAGTCCTTGACGAGCTGGTGTTGCCCAGCGGCGGCAACATTGAGTACATCGAGGCGCGTCGCAATATCGTGACTCGCGGGGTCGACCTGAACGCTCTGGTCGGACGTCGGTTTCGTATCGGAGACGTCGAGTGCCTGGGCCAGCGCCTGTGTGAGCCGTGTTCCCACCTGGAACGCCTCACCACGAAGGGCATGCTCCGCGGCCTGATCCACCGGGGGGGCCTGCGCGCCGACGTCCTCACCGACGGGCAGATCAGTACGGGCGCAGTCATCGAGACGATCGACTAAGAACGGCAACGCCGACGAAGACGGTGCCATTGGTCAGCGCCGGGCCAGGTGGCCAGCCTAGGACAACCCCTTATTGGGAATGATTGTCATTAGTCCCGGGTTCACAGTACAGCCCTAGGCGACGCTTGTCGAAAACGATTGTCATTAAGCTCTCGATCACGCCAAGCGCTTGTGGCGCTGGGGCGGCCTATAGGGCATATCAGGCCTCACTATGTGAGCCCGACGACGTGTATGCCCTGTTGGATGCGGTTTGCAGATGCGAGCATTGGACCCTTGCGAGCGCCATGAGCCCGTAGTTATGCCGCTGTCGCTCAACGTCTTTCGCTGAATCGCCCAAGTCCGGCCGGGCAGAGCCGCGTTGCCTGGTAGCCCGCCGGCCATACACGACCGGAAGCACCATCAACGCAAAAAGAGCCGAAAATCCAATCCACAGGTTATGCCACTCCAATAACCCAGACGTAAATAAGGCGGACCTAACCCCGAAAGGACAACAATAGAAATTTACTAAGACCACAGTAGAAATTTACTAAGACCACAGTAGAAATATTGCAAGACCGCAATAGGTTGGCTAATCGGTAAGGCAATGTTAACGCGAGTTTAAATAATTGGCTGTTGATCACATGGGACACAGCAGTAACATCACGATCAGGTAACGATCCTTGGAAATCTTCCGCGTGTCGAATACCGTCCTCCTGTCATGTAGCACGTTGACGTGCACGAAACCCTCGACGGCGAACGCTAGCGGACACTAGCAAAATTACGTTGACCTAGACAACCGCTGAGCCCATGCGGGGTCCGACACCTTGACCCACGCTCCGGCGCGCCCAAACTGTGCTGTTGCTGTGAGGAGGGGAATTGTCTACCGTCCAGGCGAATGACGACCGCGCGCAGGACCCAGATTCGAGCCATTCTTTGCTCGTTATGAACAAAACTCCCGCTACTCCGATTGCCATCATCGGGATGGCCTGCCGACTTCCCGGAGGCATCGAATCGCCGGACCAGTTATGGGAGGCGTTGCTGGACGGCGATGACCTGGTCACCGAGATTCCGCCCGACCGGTGGGACGCCGATGAGTATTACGACCCCGAGCCGGGTGTGCCGGGCCGGTCGGTGTCCCGGTGGGGCGCCTTCATGGACGACATCCGCGGCTTCGATGCCGAGTTCTTCGGGATCAACGAGCGGGAGGCGACCGCGATGGATCCGCAGCACCGCTTGCTGCTGGAAACCTCGTGGGAGGCCATGGAGCACGCCGGTCTCACCCGGGAGAGGATCGCCAACTCGCTGACTGGTGTGTTCGTGGGATTGACGCATTGCGACTACCACTTGCTCGCAGCCGATGCGCACTCCGTGGAGGGGCCGTACGGGTTCCTCGGCACGAATTTCAGCATGGCGTCCGGGCGGATCGCTTATGCCCTGGGGGTCCACGGTCCCGCGCTCACGGTCGACTCAGCATGCTCTTCGGGCCTGCTGGCTGTGCATATGGCCTGCCGCAGCCTGCACGACGGCGAAAGCGACCTCGCCCTCGCCGGCGGTGCCACCGCGATGTTGGACCCGCGGAAGTTCTCCGCGGGCTCGGCGCAGGGGATGCTGTCGCCGACGGGGCGCTGCCATGCGTTCGACGTCGCGGCCGACGGGTTCGTGCCCGGTGAGGGCTGCGCCGTGGTGTTGCTCAAGCGGTTGGCGGATGCACAACGGGACGGTGACCGGATTCTGGCGGTGGTGAGCGGTACCGCCGCCAATCAGGACGGCCACACCGTCAACATCGCGACACCGTCCGTGAAAGCGCAGACCGCGGTGTACCGGGCGGCGTTGACCGCCGCGGGCGTGGACGCCGGCACCATCGGAATGGTGGAGGCGCACGGGCCCGGCACCCCAGTCGGTGATCCCATCGAATACGCCAGCCTGGCCAACGTCTATGGCACCGAGGGCCCCTGCGCGTTGGCGTCGGTGAAGACCAATTTCGGGCATACGCAGGCGGCCTCGGGGGCGCTGGGCCTGATCAAGGCCGTCCTGGCGCTACAGCACGGTGTGGTTCCGCCGAATCTGCATTTCACACGGCTACCCGATGACCTGACCCGGATCGACACGAAACTGTTTGTGCCGCAAGCGACCACGCTATGGCCCACCAACGGCCAACACGCCCGACGGGCCGCGGTGTCGGCATATGGGATCTCCGGAACCAACGTGCACGCGATCCTCGAGCAAGCGCCCCAGAGCACCGCACCCGACGACGTCGTCGACCAATCCGCGATCGCCGCACCGCTGGTGTTCGCGGTGTCATCGACCTCGGCTGACGAACTGCGCCGCACCGCTGGCCGGCTGGCCGACTGGGTGGAGCTGTGGCCCACCGAAGAGACCGCGCCGCACTGCTTATGGTGCGGCCGGCAAGACTGTCCGGATATGGTGCGGCCGGCCGGAGCTCAGAACACGGAACCAAACGCTGGCGATGTGGCGTTGCCGGATCTGGCCTACACCCTGGCCCGTCGGCGTGGGCACCGGTCCACGCGGGCCGCCGTGACGGCTGCCAGCACCGAGGAGCTGGTCGAGGCGTTGCGGGAGGTCGCCGACGGCGACACCCCGTATCCGGCTGCGGTCGGTCAGGATGACCGGGGACCGGTATGGGTGTTCTCCGGGCAGGGCTCGCAGTGGGCGGCCATGGGTGCGGAGCTTTTGGCGAGCGAACCGGTGTTTGCCGCCACCGTTGCCGAGGCCGAGCCGCTGATCGCCCGGGAGTCCGGATTCTCGGTGACCGAGGCGATGTCGGCGCCGCAGACCGTCACCGGCATCGACCGGATCCAGCCGACCCTGTTCACCATGCAGATCGCACTGGCCGCCACCATGCGCTCCTACGGGGTGCGCCCAGGCGCGGTCATCGGACATTCCCTGGGCGAGGCCGCAGCCGCGGTCGTCGCCGGAGCGCTGTCGCTGGAAGACGGGGCCCGCGTCATCTGCCGCAGCTCGAGGCTGATGTCAACGATCACCGGTGCCGGCGCAATGGCCTCCGTGGAACTGCCCGCCCGGCAAGTGCTTTCAGAACTGATGGCTCGTGCCGTCAACGACGTCGTGGTGGCAGAGGTGGCCTCGCCGCAGTCCACCGTCATCGGCGGCGCAACCCAATCGGTTCGCGACCTCGTCGCGGCCTGGGAGCAGCGCGACGTAATGGCCCGCGAGGTGGCCGTCGACGTCGCATCACACTCCCCCCAAGTCGATCCGATCCTCGACGAGCTGACCGATGTCCTGGCCGAGCTCAGCCCGATGACACCGGAAGTTCCGTACTATTCGGCGACGCAGTTCGACTCGCGTGAGCAGCCGGTGTGCGATGCCGGTTACTGGGTGGAGAATCTGCGTCACACGGTGCGGTTCGCCGCGGCTGTGCAGGCGGCGCTGGAGGACGGCTACCGGGTCTTCGCGGAGCTGGCACCACACCCCCTGCTCACCCACGCTATCGACCAGACCGCCCGAAGCCTCGGCATGCCGATGGCTGCTCTGGCTGCTATGCGGCGTGAGCAAGAGCTGCTGCATGGGCTGCGCGGCTTCCTGGCGGATCTGCACAGTGCGGGTGCCGCGGTGGACTTTTCGGTGTTGTATCCCATTGGGCGGCTGGTGAACGCGCCGCTGCCGACCTGGACTCACCGTCCGCTGTTCTTGACCCGCGACGGTCAGGATTCCCGGGTGCACGGCACGTGCACCATCGCGGTGCATCCAATGTTGGGGCCGCATGTGCGATTGCAGGAGAAGCCGGAGCGTCACGTTTGGCAGGCCGAGGTCGGCACCGCGGCGCAGCCCTGGCTGGGCGACCACCAGATACATAATGCGCCCGCCCTCCCAGGGGCTGCCTACTGCGAGATGGCCTTGGCGGCCGCTCAAACGGTCCTTGGCGAGGCGTCCGAAGTCCGCGATATCCGCTTCGAGGAGATGCTGCTGCTCGATGAAGAGACCCCGGTCGGCGCCATCGCGTCGGTGGAGGCACCGGGCGTCGTCACGTTCGTGATAGAGACCGACCAGGACGGGGAACACACGCGGCGTGCCAGCGCAGTCCTGCAGGCCGTCGAGGACACGGACCAGCCACCGGCACAGGACATAGCTGCTCTGCTGGCGACACATCCGTGCCGCACGGAAGGGGCTCAGCTTCGACGAGGGTTGGACGAGCGTGGTATTCAGTTCGGTCCGGCTTTCACCGGTCTGACGGCCGCCTGCACTTCCGAAGAAAACGGCGCCACGGTGCTGGCCGAAGTCGGGCTGCCCGGCTCGATCCGCTCGCAGCGGGCCGGCTACGGCGTGCACCCAGTGCTGCTCGATGCGTGTTTCCAGTCGGTTGCAGCTCATCCCGGTGTCGGCAACGCCGGCAATGGTGGTCTGCTGTTGCCACTGGGTGTCGGCCGGCTGCGGGTTCACGGACCGGTCCGCAACGCCCGCTACTGTTTCACCCGGGTGACCAGAGCCGACGCCGCAGGCGTCGACGCCGACCTCGATGTCTTGGACGAGCATGGGACAGTCCTGCTCGCTGTACGTGGGCTGCAGATGTGATCTCGTACTAAGAGCACCCGGGCGACAAACTCGGCCCTTAATCATCCCCCGACACGCGGCACCGGGTGGCGCCTTCTCGCGCGCGCCACCCGGCTCTGCCGGTGCGCGGGCGGCGGCTCCGGGTCGCACTCGCGGGCCAGCGCGTAGCGCTCGGCGTCCCTGACGCCCTGCATGGCGGCGGCCAGCATGTCCGCGCTGATCCGCGCGTCCAGCTCGCCGAGATCGCGCGGAAACTCATCGCTCATCGGATCATCCTCTCGTTGAAGCGGCTCGGCGCGGGCCACAGCTCGGGGTGGTTCTCCAGCGTGGAGCCGTTGAGCTTGCGCGGGTAGCAGCGTGCCAGTGCCGCGCCGAGATCCGGCGGTAGCGGCGGCGCGTCGTGGTTTCCAGCGCCTCGGCAAACAGCATCCGGTCAATACCTCCGCAGCGGGTCATCACGAGATCACTCAGCAGTATGGCGCTGCGCGGGTCAGTCAGATCTACGCTGGCACCAGGAAAGTGATGAAGTTTACCGTGGAGTGATGGCATCCCGAAACATGTTGTTCCGTGCGATGTACCGAGTCGGTTTCACACCGTGGGATGGCCATCCGCTGGCGAAAAGTCTGCACGACCTGGTCGAAGGCAACGGCTCGCCCGCCCTGCCGGCGGCCACCGCACTCGATATCGGGTGCGGTACCGGCGACGCGTCGATCTATTTGGCGCAGCACGGGTGGCAGGTCACCGGTGTGGACTTCGTGCCGAGGGCGCTGGCCAAGGCGCGCGCCAAGGCGCAAGCCCGCCAGGCCTCGGTCAACTTCGTTCAGGCCGATGTCACCCACCTCAGCTCGGCCCGGGGCGTGGGGACCGGGTTTACGTTGATCGTCGACAACGGCTGCTTACATAACCTGACCGACAAGGACCGCGACGCGTATGTCCGCGAGGTCACCGCGGTGGCAGCGCCGGACGCGCTGCTGTTGATCGGCGGGCTTGATCCCGGTGAGCAATTTGGCGTCCGCGGCATCACTCGGGCCGAAATCGAACGCCGCTTCACTCCCGCGTGGACGCTGCTGTCCGCTGGCGACGCACCGGAAATGGCCCGCTTTGGCAAGGGCCACTACTCCCTCTTACAGCCCCGCCAGTAAGCCATCAGACGCAGAATCGCATCCACGCTTGGCGTGTCTACGCGATTCCGCCTCTGCTCGTTGGGATTACGACGTCAGCGACTCCGGTGACAGGAACCGGTCGCCGTACCTGGCGGCCAGCTCGCGAGCGACCCATTCACGAGGGGTCGTCGGCGTCCACGGTGATTCCGACACAAAGTTTTGAGAGCCTCGTATCTCGTCTCTTTCGAGACACGGTCGGTTGGGGTCGGGAGGCGAGCGTCGCCTTCTTCTCGCCCGATCAAACGCCGAGACCCGACGGATTATGGCGGGTTGTCGGCCCAACGCCGGGTGGCCGCCACGGCGGCGGCCTCGGCTGGCCAAGGTCGTCTTGCAGCTGGCGCGTCACCGCTTCAATCGCAGCCGCGTAGGTGCCGCCGTTTTCTGAGCAAGTTCACCGCTGGGCTTGCAGTAGGGTGCGGATTTCTCTGGGGAGCTGATCCAGGGCCTTGTCCATCTGGGGAGGCGGGAGATGGTGCAATACGGCTGCGGTCGTCGCCGCAGCCGCCTTGCCGACGTCGTCGGGGGCGATGATCGCCTCACGGGCGAACCGCGCAGCGTAGGCCTCGGCGTCGTACATCTCGGGGACGGCGCTGGGATTCCAGCCCGCGTAGAAGATGCCCCTGATCAGGTCGGGCAGCTGAGCCGCAAAGTGGGCGCTCGCCTCCACGGTGAGCCGATCGCGCAGGGTGTGCAGCCACGCGCGCAGCACTCGGTAGGCGAACTCCCGATCCTCGGTGTCGAACTCCCTGGCCACGTCGTTGATCCACGTGTGCGCGGTTTGCATCGCGTGGTCAAGCGCCGAGACCTTCGTTTTGGCGGACATGACTGCCTCCTTGAGACCCCGATCTTAGTTCGCCCGCGTGCCGGAGGTTCCGAACATCGTGTCGCCGCGGGCGCCAGGGTGGTTGGCAACGAGGTGCTGTGGGACGGCGTCTAACCGTCGTCAACACAATCTGCCGGGCCATCGGACCTCGCATTACAGATTGAAGCCCGGATAGGCGTAGCCGGCTGACCAGTAGGGCGCGCAGCCGTAGTAGCCGTAGATGCTGCTCTGGTAGCCGCTGTCGTTGACCAGTTCCGGGTCATAGCCGGGCGCCTCGGCGATGTGGTCGCGAGTGTCGTTGATGGACACGTCATCACTGGTGGTCCAGGTGATCGCGTCGACCGGAAGAAAGGACTTCTTTTCGCCGATACCGAGAAACCCGCCGTGTTCGACGAGCAGGAAGCGGGCCTTACGTTCGCTATCGTCGACGAACACGTCCTGCACCTTGCCGACGTCCTTGCCGTCCTTGTCCGTTACCTTCCGCCCGCGCATGTCGTCAGTGGCATTGTCGACCGTCATGCCGGTGCCGGTGAGTTTGCTGAGGGTGGCGTGGTTCTGCGATGTCATGGGAACTCCCGAGCGGCGTTCACCGGTGTGTACGGGCGCGGGAGCTGATGCTCGGCGAGATCAGCGGCGGACAGCCGACCTCATCCCGGACTGGCTGAAGGTCTCAGTATCAATGAACCTACGCCGACGTGCCAGCCCAAGTCGACGGACGCTGGCGTATCAACTGTTCTCGGTAGCCGACCCAGCAGCTCGTCGAGGTGCGGTTTGTCGGGATTATCGGGGGTATCGGATGATTCGTTGATGCGCGAACTACCCCCAGTCGGTCGGCGCTGTGTCGACATCTGCCTGCCGAGCATAGGGCGAGTCGACTTGACCTGAGCACGACACAGCGCTACCTATACCCCTACGGCCCAGTGTCAACGGTCAGTGCGAACTCCGGACTGGCGGACAGGTGTCCTCCGGCTCCGCGGATGCGAAATCTCCGTGCCTGCGGACAGTTTCGGCGTCCCCGCCAGGGGCGGATAGCGTAAATGCCGGTGAGGCGGCGCCGGTTCGCGCCGCAGTGACCGCAACCGTGGTGTACCGCATCGTGAAGCTGCCCCCGACCGCGTCGATGGCGGCCCCGATGCCCGCCAGCAACTCTTCCAGCTTGGCCGGCACCTCGGTGCCCATCCTCGCCCAGGCCACCGACACCGAACGCCACGCCTTCCAACTACTCGGCGCCGCCATCCCACTGACCCTCCAGTAGCCAGAACAACCACCACCGAAAACCACGAAAACCCAGCACAACTAAGGTTTCACCCGACTTCACGGCCGTAACTTCGGATTAGAGTGGGAGGCGGGTTCCGCGCGCATACGTTGTACCCGATGGTGAGTGGAGAGCAGGTAACCACCGATGTTCGAACGATTTACCGACCGTGCCCGCAGGGTCGTCGTCCTGGCGCAAGAAGAGGCCCGGATGCTCAACCACAACTACATCGGCACCGAGCACATCCTGTTGGGTCTGATTCACGAGGGCGAAGGCGTCGCAGCGAAGTCGCTGGAGTCGCTGGGGATCTCGCTGGAGGGCGTCCGCAGCCAGGTCGAGGAGATCATCGGCCAGGGCCAGCAGGCTCCGTCGGGGCACATCCCGTTCACTCCGC
>Ga0210396_10007987_pt1 | contig 10048 bp, 7 predicted proteins | sample IncBWH17OmetaG_FD_155466 | JGI IMG/M metagenome (GOLD analysis project Ga0210396, IMG submission 155466) | Forest soil microbial communities from Barre Woods Harvard Forest LTER site, Petersham, Massachusetts, United States - Inc-BW-H-17-O ... | reverse complement strand
AACTCGAACTCGCCGCCGCTGCCGCCGTGCCGCTGCTATTCCTGACCATCGCGCTGCTGCAGGCGCAGGAGTTCATTCTCGGCCGCCGCGGCTACTCTGTTGTCGGCGGCAAATATGGCGCGCCGCGCCGCGTTGAAATGAAGAAGTGGCGCTGGGCGGCGCTGGCATTCTGCCTTCTGGTGCTGCTCAATCCGGTGTTCCTGCCGTATTTCGCGCTATTCAACGCAGCGTTTTCGCCGAACGCGACGACGCTGGTGACGCCATCGACCTTCACGTTGCACAACATCGTGTTCGTGTTCACCGAGCTGTCGTCGACCCAGCTCGCGCTCAAGAACACGGTCATTTTGGGCACCGCGACCGCGACCATCGGCACGACTCTGGCGCTGGTCATCGCCTATGTCACGACCCGCCGGGTGATCGCGGGCTCGCGCATCCTCGGCTTTCTCGCCACCGCACCAGTCGCGGTTCCCGGGATCGTGCTCGGCGTCGGACTGTTCCTCAGCTACACGCGACAACCATTTGTGCTCTACGGCACGCTATGGATCCTGCTGATCGCGTTCCTGACCATCAACCTGCCGTCGGCCTATCAGCAATTGCAGGCGGCATTCGCCACCATCCATCCCGAACTGGAGGACGCCAGCCGCATTCTCGGCGCGACCCGGCTGCAATCGCTGCTGCGGATCACGGCGCCCCTGCTACGCACCGGCGTGATCGCGACCTGGTGCTTCATCTTCATCGGCGTGATGCGGGAGCTGTCCGCGGCGATCGTGCTGTTCACCTCGCAGACCAAGGTGATCAGCGTGCTGATTTACGATCTCAACGAAAGCGGCGATCTCGCCGCGATCTCGGTGCTGGGCCTCGCGATGCTGATCATCACCTTCGCCGTGGTGCTCGCCGTCAACCGGATCCCGATGTTCGGCGCCAACGCGAGTGCGCGGCTGCGGAATGGGTAGAGTCTGATGAGATTAGATTGATCTGCAGCGGAACAGGCGGTGCGCTCCCTCTCCCCTTGTGGGAGAGGGCCGGGGTGAGGGGTTACGGTCTATCGATGGAGCTCAACCCCTCACCCGGATCGCATCTACGATGCGATCCGACCTCTCCCACAAGGGGAGAGGTAAGATGAGTTTGCGGCGCTCGTTTGCGCTACCGCTCTCCCTCGACCCGATATGCTGCCACCTGCGCCTTGAGGCGGTCGAGCGCCGCCGTCGGCGCGCCGGGATCGACGCGATATTTTCCTTCCGCCAGCCACGACAATACCTTCAGATCAATCGTAGGCGTGGTGGACCACGTCGGCATAATTATTCAGATCGTGCGTGACGTCTTTGGCCTCGCGAAAATCGTAGAGGCGCACGTTAGGAAAGGACGTCAGCCGCCGGCTGACATAGGCGGTGAAATTGTAGACCTGCTCGAATGTCTGGGGTGACGCATCCCGCATCGCAACCCATTGCAGGATCGAATAGGGCGGATAGTAGATATCGAACGTCACATCCGGATGTGCGGCGATCAGGCCAGCCATATCGCGTTCGAAATTGCGGACCCGCATGTCATAGCCGGCCCCGTCAGCCAGATAGGCGCTGCGATCGGGATCGGTGACGTGCCTGAAAGCGGCCATCGCCCTTTTGGCGTTATAAGTCCCCGCCACATCGAAACCGGGGCGAAGCACGTTGATGTCATCGACGCGGGAAATCGGAAATTTGAACAGCACGCCGGTGGTCAGCCATGCGACCGGCTTTTCGATCAGCGGTATCGATCGCGCCAGAATCCAGGCCGACTCGCGCGCCATTGCTCCGCTGAACAGATATTCTGCGAATCCCCTGGCATTTCCTCGGTAGAAATTAGCGGGAAGATGAGTATTCGAATCGATGTCCGGCGCATCCTGGAAGATCCAGTCGTCGATTTCCCACAGCACCCGCTTGGGATGACGCTCCAGCGCCGCCGCCAGCACGAAATTCTGCTCGACCGAGGTTGAGCCGTTCAGGGACAGTTTCAGCGAATGGACACCGAGAACCCGGTCGATGTCGCTCTGCCGGAAATGTAGAGCCAGCGACGTGCCCATGAATACCGTGTCGAAATCCTGGCCGCGGATCAGTCCGGCATCCTGCATGCGGCTGTCCTGCGAATACATCGCCGCGAACAGACGCGCGGGCCGGAACAACTGCAGCGGATCGACCACGAAATTGAGCACGACCGCCGCAGCCATGATCAGGCCGCCGGCACCCAGAAACCTCAGCAGATTCTTGGCGGCATTGCTCATTTGTTTGAGCATGGTCTCCGGGCAAACGCTTTGCGTTTGTCCCGTCGAAAACCGGTACCCACTTTTCCGGATCATGCTCTAGAACCTGAAATAGATGAATTCGCTGTGCTGCTGGATTCCGAGGATCCCAAACGCCAGCACCGCGGCGGAAGCATAAAGGAAGGCCGGCCGCCTGGACCATGCGCCGAGAGTTTCGCCAACGGTTCTGTTGATATGGTCGTAACCCATGATCTCCTGGGTATTCGGCGCGAACCACGCCAGCGCCGCATAGATCATGACGAACATTGCATTCGCCATTTCGCCGCGGCCGAATACGATCTGCGTCGGATCGGCCATTTTCGACAGCACCGAGAGCGCCGACGCCATGCTGTCGGCGCGGAAGAACACCCAGGCGATCACGACCGCCAGAAAGGTCAGAATCCACGCGGCGATGTCAGCCACCCGCGCGAAGCGAGGCGCCACCGCAGGGCCGAAATGGTTCCATGCGTGATTGATGCAGAGATACACGCCGTGCAGCGCGCCCCATGCCACGAAGGTCCACGCCGCGCCATGCCACAGGCCGCCCAGCACCATCGTGATCATCAGGTTCACATAACGCAGCAGACGCCCGTGCCGGTTGCCGCCCATGGGAATGTAGAGATAGTCGCGCAGGAACCGCGACAGCGTCATGTGCCAGCGCCGCCAGAAATCGATGATGCTGGTGGCCTTGTAGGGCGAATTGAAATTGAGCGGCAGGAAGATCCCGAACATCAGGGAGATTCCGATCGCCATGTCGGAATAGCCGGAGAAGTCGAAATATAGCTGGAACGTATAGGCCAGCGCCCCGATCCAGGCCTGATCGAATGACGGCGACGCCTCGGGACTGAACGCCAGCGAAACCAGTGGCTGGATGCTGTCGGCGAGACCAGTTTTCTTGAACAGGCCGATCGCGAAAATCATCAACCCGCACAGGATCAGATGCGGGTTGGGCGATTTCGATTCCGCAGCTTCGAACTGCGGGATCATATCCTTGTGGTGCAGGATCGGCCCCGCGATCAAATGCGGGAAATAAGTGACGAACAGGGCGTAATGCGGCAGCGCGTAGTGTGCGACTTTCCCCCGGTAGGCATCCACCAGAAACGCGATCTGGGTGAAGGTGTAGAAAGAGATTCCGACCGGAAGCAGCACGTTGACGCTGAGGCCGGTCGAGAACAGCGCATTGAGATTGGCGGCCAGAAAGCCGGCATATTTGAAATAACAGAGAACCAGGAGGTCGCCGGCGACACCGGCCGTCAGGACCGCAAATCGCACACCGCTGCGCAGGCGATACGCAATCAGCAACCAGCCGACGAGATGGTTGAACGCGATCGACGCCAGCAGCAGCGCCACGAACTGCCAGCTGCTCACGGCGTAAAAGGCCAGCGATGCCAACACCAGCCAAATCACCGGCGCCAGATTGCTGAACCGACCCAGCGCGAAATAGCCAAACAGGGCAATGGGCAGAAACAAGAAAATGAAAGGGGTAGGAGTTAAAAAGCATAAGGTCCTTGTCTCGGGCAGGCCGAAAAGCTTAACCCTACAACCCCGTGATCAACAAGCCGTGCGCGGCTTTGGCGCGCACCGGCGATCTGGCAATCCTGCTGCCAGACCCGATATGAATGGGACAGGAACTTTCCATTGCAAAGAACGAGGACCGGGTGACACAACCGAGAGGCATCAAGCATTCAGGGCCGGCGCCGATTGCGCCGCGCCGTCCGCATTCCTTCACCACCCACGGCATCACCGTGATCGACGACTATGCCTGGCTGAAGGATGACGACTGGCAGGAAGTGCTGCGCGATCCATCGCTGCTCGACGCGGATATCCGCAAATATCTCGAGGCCGAGAACGGCTACACCGAAAGCCTGCTCGGCCACACTTCCGGCCTGCAAAAAACGCTGGTCAAGGAAATGCGCGGCCGCATCAAGGAGGATGATTCCAGCGTGCCGGCGCCGGACGGTCCCTATGCGTATTTGCGTAAATTCCGCGAGGGCGGCCAGCATGAAATGTTCGGCCGCTCGCCGCGTGACGGCGGCGAGATCGAGATCGTGCTGGACGGCGACGAACTCGCGGCCAAGCACGCCTATTTCAAGTTCGGCGGCGCGCGGCATTCGCCGGACCACCGGCTGCAAGCCTGGAGCGCGGATATCAAGGGCTCGGAATATTTCAGTGTTCGCATACGCGACTGGGCTGATCGCACCGACCTTGACGATCTGGTCGAGGAGACCGATGGCGCCGTGGTGTGGAGCGCGGATTCGACGGCGTTTTACTATGTGAAACTCGACGACAATCACCGCCCGATGCAGGTCTGGCGTCATCGCCTCGGCACACTACAGGCGGACGACGTGCTGGTTTATGAGGAAAGCGATCCGGGCTGGTTCACCCACATCCATGAAAGCGCCAGCGGGCGTTTCTGCGTGATCGCCGGCGGCGACCACGAGACTTCCGAACAGCGCCTGATCGATCTTTCCAATCCCGACGCGCCGCCACGCTTGGTCGCGGCGCGCCAAACCGGCGTGCAATATTCGGTCGCCGACCGCGGCGAAGAATTGTTCATCCTCACCAATGCCGACGGCGCCATCGACTTCAAGATCGTCACCGCACCCCTTGCCTCGCCGGATCGCGCGAACTGGCGTGACCTGATCCCCTATCGCGAGGGCGTTTACGTCATCGATTTCGAGCTCTATTCCGGCCATTTGGTGCGGCTGGAGCGTGCCAACGCCCTGCCCGCCATCATCATCCGCGATCTCGGCAACGGCGAGGAGCATGCCATCGCGTTCGACGAGGCGGCCTATTCGCTGGATACCATGGGCGGTTACGAATTCGACACGACCAGTATTCGCTTTACCTATTCGTCGATGACGACGCCGTCGGAAGTCTACGACTACGACATGGCGAGCCGCGCCCGCATCCTGCGCAAACGCCAGGAGATTCCGTCCGGTCACAATCCCGCCGACTACGTCACCACCCGCATCATGGCGACATCGCATGACGGCGCACAGGTGCCGGTTTCGATCCTGCACCGCCGCGATCTCAAACGCGATGGCGCCGCGCCCCTGTTGCTCTACGGTTATGGCTCCTATGGCATGGCGATGCCAGCGTCGTTTTCCACCAACCGGCTGTCGCTGGTCGATCGCGGCTTTGTCTATGCCATCGCGCATATCCGCGGCGGTGCCGACAAGGGCTGGGGCTGGTATCTCGACGGCAAGCGCGAAAAGAAGAAGAACAGCTTTGACGATTTCGCTGCCAGCGCACGCGCACTGATCGAAGCCAAATACACCAGCCACAAACGCATCGTCGCGCATGGCGGCAGCGCCGGCGGCATGCTGATGGGTGCGATTGCCAATCGCGCCGGCGAATTGTTCGCAGGGATCGTCGCCGAAGTGCCGTTCGTCGACGTGCTCAACACCATGCTCGACGACACCCTGCCGCTCACGCCGCCGGAATGGCCGGAATGGGGCAACCCGATCGACAGCGAAGCGGATTTCAAGACCATCCTGTCCTATTCGCCCTACGACAATGTCGTTGCCAAGGATTATCCGGCGATTCTCGCGATGGGCGGATTGACCGATCCGCGCGTCACCTACTGGGAGCCGGCGAAGTGGATCGCGCGGCTGCGCGCGACCATGACTGGCGGCGGCCCAGTACTGCTGCGCACCAATATGGGCGCCGGCCACGGCGGCGCCTCCGGCCGCTTCAACCGGCTCGACGAAGTCGCGATCGCCTATGCGTTCGCACTGTGGGCGGTTGGGATGGCTGACAACAGCGCGGTGTAAGTTGCTCTCCCCGTAAGAGGGAGAGACGGCGAGAACGACCATGCCGCATTACACCAAGATTGACTTCCACGTCTCCGACGTCCAACGCTTTCTCGAGCCGGGGCCGATCGTTCTCGTCAGTTCCGCACAGCCGCGTTGACACGGGATGCATGACATCTGTAATGCGATTGTCAGCGCGTTGATATTGCGCGGAAAAGCCCGTGGCACCACGTGAGACGTGGCTATGGGGCGCGCAAAGGAGTACGCCATGAACCATCTCTGCATCGCATCAGCGCTGTTGGTACTTGCAACGCCATTGTCCGCGAAAGCCGATTCGGTCACCGTTAGCCCGCTGCTCAACACCTTCACTACCGTGAGCGGTCAGCCGATCGTGCTGCCGCAAGGCAATGTTCAGTTGATCACATCGATGTACGAGATTCCGCCCGGCGCGAAATTGCCCGAGCACGAACACAACTCTCAGCGTTACGGATATTTGTTGGCGGGGCGGCTGCGCGTCACCAACACCGAAACCGGCAAGAGCCAGGAGTTCAAGCCCGGCGACTTCATCGTCGAATCGCGCGGACAGTGGCACAAGGCTGAAAATATCGGCGCGGAACCGATCAAATTACTGGTGATCGATCAGGTCGAGCCGGGCCAGAGCACCGTGGTACTGCGGCAACCCGGCGCCGCAGCGGGCCACAACTGAATCGTTTTACGGCTGGAGCCCAATCGGTTCTGATTGAATCAGAACCGAGACTCTAGTGTTTCATTTTTGCGCGTTTTCTTCACGCGCTGCGATCTACCTTCCCATCTTCTTCCGCCACGCGGCGAAATCGGTCAGCGTCTGTTCGTCGGTTGCCGGATAGAGCCCCAGGATCGAGCGGCCCTTGCGGACTTCCTCGGTGACGAAATCCTCGAACGCGGTCATCTCGAAAGCCTCGTTGGCGATCTCGTCGGCGAGATGCGCGGGGATCACGATCACGCCGTCGCTGTCACCGAGGATGACGTCGCCAGGAAACACCGGCGCATCGCCGCAACCGATCGGGCCATTGATCTCGATCGCCTGATGCAGCGTCAGATTGGTCGGCGCGCTGGGCCGATGGTGAAAGGCGGGAAAGCCGAGTTTGGCGATCTCGGCCGCATCGCGAATGCCGCCATCGGTGACGACGCCGGCAACACCGCGCTGCATCAGCCGCGTCACCAGAATGGCGCCGGCGGACGCGGCGCGGGCATCCTTGCGGCTGTCCATCACCAGCACCGCGCCGGGCGGGCAATCCTCCACGGCCTTGCGCTGCGGGTGGGAGCGATCGCGAAACACTTCGAGCTTGTTGAGATCCTCACGGGCCGGCATGTAGCGCAGCGTGAAGGCTTCGCCGACCAGCGTCGGCTGATCCGGACCGAGCGGATGCACGTCCTGAATGCACTGGGTCCGAAAACCTCGCTTGTAGAGCGCGGTGGCGACCGTGGCGGTGCTGATAGTCTTGAGCTTGTTGCGGGTGGCGTCGCTGAGTTTTGTCATGGTTTTCCATCCCAGTTGTTCGTCATTCCGGGGCGCGAAGCGAACCCGGAATCTCGAGATTCAGGGCTCATCGCTGCGCGATGCCCCGGAACGACGATGTGGCGCTAATAAATCGAAGGCTCTCCGGTCGGCGCCCCAAATGACGTTTCCAGGAAATCGAAATCGCAGCCTTCGTTGGCCTGCCTGATGTGTTTGGTGAACATCCAGCCATAGCCGCGCTCGAACCGGGTCTCGGGCGCCTTCCATTCGGCGCGGCGTCTGGCGAGTTCCGCTTCGGGCACGTCGAGGTTGATGGTGCGCGCCGCAACGTCCAGCGTGATGAGGTCGCCATTGCGCACCAGCGCCAGCGGCCCGCCGATATAGGATTCCGGCGAGACATGCAGGATGCAGGCGCCGTAGCTGGTGCCGCTCATGCGCGCGTCCGACAGCCGCACCATGTCGCGCACGCCCTGCTTCACGAGCTTGGTCGGGATCGGCAGCATGCCCCATTCCGGCATGCCCGGGCCGCCCTGTGGGCCGGCATTGCGCAGGATCAGAACATGATCGGCCGTCACGTCGAGATCGGGATCGTCGATCGCCTTCTTCATCGATGGATAATCGTCGAACACCAGAGCCTTCCCGGTATGCTTGAGAAAGCGCGGTTCGCAGGCCGAGGGCTTGATCACGCAGCCATCGGGCGCAAGGTTGCCCTTGAGCACCGCAAGCGCGCCCTCGGCATAGATCGGATCGGCGACGGTTCGGATCACATCGTCGTTGTAGACTTCGGCGCGCGCGATGTTCTCGCCCAGGGTCTTGCCGGTCACGGTTATGGCGTCGAGATGCAGGTGATCCTTGATGCGGCTCATCAACCCCGGCAGGCCACCGGCATAGTAAAAATCCTCCATCAGATATTTATCGCCGCTCGGACGGACATTGGCGATCACAGGCACCTTGCGGCTGGCGATCTCAAAATCGTCGAGGCCGATGTCCTGACCCGCTCGGCGCGCCTGCGCGATCAGGTGGATGATCGCATTGGTCGAACAGCCCATTGCCATCGCCACCGTGATGGCGTTCTCGAATGCCTTGCGGCTCTGGATTTTCTGCGGTGTCAGATCTTCCCAGACCATCGCGACAATGCGGCGGCCGCTTTCCGAACTCATGCGGATATGGCCTGCGTCCGCCGCCGGGATCGACGAGGCGCCCGGCAGCGTCATGCCGATCGATTCAGCGATCGCGGTCATGGTCGATGCGGTGCCCATGGTCATGCAGGTGCCGTAGCTGCGCGCGATGCCGGCTTCGACATCGACCCAGTCCTTGTCGGAGATTTTCCCCGCGCGCCGCTCGTCCCAGTATTTCCACGCATCGGAGCCCGAGCCCAGGGTCTTGCCCTTCCAGTTACCGCGCAGCATCGGGCCGGCGGGAAGATAGATCGCAGGCAGTCCCATGCTGGTGGCGCCGAGCAGCAGCGCCGGCGTGGTCTTGTCACAACCGCCCATCAGCACCACGCCGTCGACGGGGTGACCGCGCAACAACTCCTCGGCATCCATCGCCAGCAGATTGCGATAGAGCATGGTGGTCGGCTTCAGGAACGATTCCGACAGCGACAGCGCCGGCAATTCCATCGGAAAGCCGCCGGCCATCAAGATGCCACGCTTGACGTCATCGACGCGGCTCTTGAAATGCATATGGCAGGGCTGCGCGTCCGACCAGGTATTGAGGATCGCGATAACCGGGCGGCCTTTCCACTCCTCCGGAGCGTACCCCATCTGCATGGCGCGCGAGCGATGGCCAAAGGCCCTGAGATCGTCGGGCGCAAACCAGCGCGCGCTGCGGAGCGTTTCCGGGCTTTTTTTCTTGTCTGTCATGGTAACACCTGTTCGAGAACCCGCTCAGGTCTTCTCACAGGCGATCCATGCGGAGCAAGCCCCGCGCGGATCGATCGGATGATTTTTGCCAATGCCCGGTACGGGCTTCACCAGGCGCCGATCTTCAGGAAGTCATGATCCTCGCCGTCAGCGCTTCTCTGAGCCGCTCCGCCAGCTCGACCTTGCGATATGGTTTGACCAGAATAATCGATTGCGCAGGCGCACGACCCTGCTGGGCCAGCATCTCCAGCGCGTAGCCGGAACTGTAGACAACGGGCAATTCCGGGCGGATCTCGCGAGCCTGGTCGGCAAGTTCCCAGCCACTCATGCCGCCGGGCATGACGATATCCGTGAACAGCATATCAATGTCGGGATTGTTCCGTAGTTTCAGCAAGGCATCGTTGCCGTTGATCGCCGCGACAACCGAATATCCGAGACTTTCGATCCGCAAAATGACCGACGAGCGAACGAAGGGATCATCTTCCGCGACCAATATCTTCTCATGACCGCGCGGGATGGATTTCTCATCCGCGAGGATATCATCCGACGGATTTTGCCCCTTGGCGCCGACGTGCGGCAGGTAGATCCGCACGGTTGCACCAAGGCCCGGCTCGCTGTAGATCGCAACGTGGCCGTTCGACTGCTTGGCAAAGCCGTA
>Ga0210396_10007985_pt1 | contig 10048 bp, 9 predicted proteins | sample IncBWH17OmetaG_FD_155466 | JGI IMG/M metagenome (GOLD analysis project Ga0210396, IMG submission 155466) | Forest soil microbial communities from Barre Woods Harvard Forest LTER site, Petersham, Massachusetts, United States - Inc-BW-H-17-O ... | reverse complement strand
CGGGCTGCTGGGCGCGGTGCCCCGCGCAAGCGTGCGAGCGACGTCGAAGAACCGTCGACCGACGTCGATCAGTTGGCCGGAATTGGTCGCCAGTTCGGTGACCCCGGTGCGGACGGCCCTCACCTGCGTGCGGGGGCGGGTGGCCCAGTCACCGAGGGCGCCCAACAACAGCCGGGTGGTGCCGGGTTCGCGGGCCGGTACCCAGAAGTCCTCGGGAAACGGCGGCGGACGCCGGCTCCGGTCTGCGATGACGTGACCGATGTCCGCCGCACCCATGCCGTTGATCAACGCCTGATGCGACTTGGTGTAGAGGGCGAGTCGATTTTTGGCCAAGCCCTCCACCAAGTACATCTCCCAGAGCGGCCGGGACTTGTCCAGCGGCCGTGCCGCCAGCCGGCCGATCAGTTCGTGCAACTGCTCGTCGCTGCCGGGCGACGGCAGCGCCGAGCGCCGGACGTGGTAGGTGATGTCGAAATCGCGGTCGTCGATCCACACCGGCCGGGCCAACCTCATCGTCACTTCCCGGACCTTCTGCCGGTACCGCGGTACCTTCGGCAGCCGCTGTTCGACGGTGGCCAGCAACGTTTCGTAGCTCAGCCCGGCGCGCGGCTGACGCAGGATCGACAGTGAGCCCACATAAAGCGGTGTGGCGGTGTTCTCCAGCTGATAGAACGACGCGTCCGAAGTGGACAACCTCGCCACGTCGCCTCTCCCTGGTATTTCCTCGCGTATTCGCCGGCAGATCGATCTGCCGCTCACGGTAACCGTCGGGGAGAGCCTGCCGCAGCGCGGGTACGGGCCCGCGACGATTGTGCGATGATCGTCACAGTCGTCTGCCACTCTCCAGCAGGCTTACTTTTCGGCCCCTTCGTAAGCATTGGGAGAGTGCAGCGTTGACCAGCCCAAGCCCATCCGATCGCGACGCGTTCGCCGTCCTGCCCGTCGTCGATTATGAACCGCCGGCGCGCGATGTCCGGCACTGTCGGCCGCCCAGACCCACAGCATTGCGGCGGCGTAATGCGCTTGTGCAGCAACGCCATTCAAGTCGGCCGCCTCCGACGGGTGGATCGTCGGCAATGTCGGCGCCGATGCGGCAAGCGGCGTGCTTCGCTGACGCAGCACTGCGCCGGGTGCTGGAAGTCATCGACCGTCGCCGCCCCGTCGCGCAGCTACACGGGTTGCTGGCCGCCGGTCTGGTCGACTCGGTGCTTTGCGCCCACCGGTTCGAGACCGGCCGGCTTGCGGCCGACGATAGCGCGGCGGCGGTGTTGCGCCGGTTGCGGCTGCAGGCGGTGGATGCCCCGGACCGGTTCACGGCGGCCGAGGTATTCGGCAGCTACAGCCGCGGGCCTCGCATCCACGCCATCGCCTGCCGCATCGAACGGGTCGCGGGCGGACGGTGGCAGGTGGTCGCCCTGCACATCGGCTGACCCACCGCGTCACACCGACTTGCGGGCACTGGCCGGCAACGGGCCGCCAGTGAAACGGGTGAGCACCGGACCGACGATCGCCAGCACAAACACATACGACGTTGCCAGCGCGGCAACCCCGGTGATCTGCGTGCCGACCAGGCCGATGATAATCAGCGAAAATTCGCCTCGGGCGATCAGCGTTGTGCCGGCGCGCAACTGGCCTCGCCGCGCCACTCCCTCGCGCCGAGCGGCGAACACTCCGGTGGCCACCTTCGTCGCTGCAGTGACCGCGGCCAGGATCAGGGCTATCGGGAGCTCCGGTAACAGCTGTGCGGGATTCACCGGCAGCCCGACCGCGACGAAGAAGATCGCGGCGAACAGGTCGCGCAGCGGACCAAGCAGCTTTCGGGCTCGTTCTGCAGTCTCACCGGTGAGGGTCAGGCCGACCAGGAAGGCGCCCACGGCGGCCGAAGCATGCAGGTGCTCGGCCAGCGCTGCAACGATCAGGGTGATGCCGAGGACCCTCAGCAGCAGCTGCTCGGAATCCGGGTGCGTCATCAGCCGGCCGACGTGGTGGCCCCAGCGGTACGACGCGGCAAACGCCATGCACAGCGCCGCGATCGCGGCGGCCACCTCGACGATCGCGAGCAACCAGCCGCCGCCCGCGCCCAGAACTGCCACCAGCGGCAGATAAACCGCCATCGCGAAGTCCTCGAGCACCAGCACCGCCAGCACGGCTGGCGTTTCGCGGTTACCGAGCCGGTGCAAGTCAGCCAGCAGACTCGAGATAACACCCGACGACGAGACGTAGGTGACGCCGGCCAACGCGAGGATCCCGACGCCGTTGAGCCCGAGCAGCCAGCCTGCCACCGCACCGGGCGTGGCGTTCAGCACAAAGTCGACTGCGGCGGAGGGCAAGTGGTGGCGCAAGCTACTGGCGAATTCGGTCGCGGAGAATTCCAGACCCAAGGTCAGCAACAGCAGCACGACGCCGATCGGCGCACCGGTGGTGATGAACTGACCAGCGGTTGTGACCGGAGCAACGCCGCCGTTGCCGAGGGCCAGACCGGCTAGCAGATACACAGGTATCGGGGAGAGCGCGAACCGACGGGCGACCGTCCCCAGTAACGCGAGCGCAGTCAGGACGGCGCCGAGTTGCAAAAGCAGCGGCGCCGAAATTTGCACGGCTCAGCCGTTATCGACGAGTTGTACGACCTGGGCGATGCCGTCTTCGGTACCGACCACCACCAGCACGTCGTCTGCATGCAGCATCTCGGCCGGTCCCGGGGAGGCCAGCACTTCCTCGTTGCGCACGATCGCCACGATCGACGCGCCGGTGCGGGTGCGGGCGCGGGTGTCCCCGAGCGGCCGGTCCGCGAACGGGCTGCCCGGCCGGATGTGGACTTGCCCGGCCTCGAGCCCGGGTACTTCGCGGGTCAGCTCGGTGAACCGCTCGGCGATCCGCGGTGCGCCCAGAATCTGGGCGACCGCATCGGCCTCTTCGTCGGTGAAGTGGAGGATCGGCTGAGCCTGGTCGGGATCGTCGCGCGCATACCGCACGACGTCGAATTCCCCGCTGCGCCGCGCGATAATTCCGATCCGCTCACCGTCGTGGCTGGTGAACTCGTAGCGCACGCCGATGCTGGGCAGCAGCACCTCTTTGACGTCCACCACTGGCTACCGCCGTCTGGCAGATTTCGGCTTGGAGTGGCGGCCCTGCCGACGCGCGGCTTCACGCCGTTCGCGTCGACTACCACCGGCACCGGCCGCCGCCGTCTGCCCGCCCCCGTTGCCCTGCACCTGCGCCGAACCGTCCTCGGCGGGACCGGAATACGTCAGTTCAGGCGCTGCGGTCTCAATTCCCTTGGCGCGCAACGCCGTTGCCGGTTCGCGCGGCTCAGCGGACGCGGCGGCGGCACGCTGCTGCGCGCTGGCGGCCGCGGCAGTGGCGAACTCCGCCAAATCCTCCGGCTCCTCGACCGGTCCGACTTGCGAGGCCGGCACCGCCTCGACCGACACGTTGAACAAGAAGCCGACCGACTCCTCCTTCAGGCCGTCGAGCATGCCGGTGAACATGTCGAAGCCCTCGCGCTGGTACTCGACCAGTGGATCGCGCTGCGCCATCGCGCGCAGGCCGATGCCCTCCTTGAGGTAGTCCATCTCGTAGAGATGCTCACGCCACTTGCGGTCGATGACGTTGAGCAGCACGTTGCGCTCCAGCTGGCGCATCGCGCCCTCGCCGGCGAGCTCCTCAAGCTCGGCCTCTCGCACCGCGTAGGCGCGCTCGGCGTCTTCGACCAGCGCGTCGAGCAGTTCCTCGCGGGTGAGCTCACCGGGCTCACCGATCGCCTCCGAGTCGAGCAGGTCTTTGTGGTCGATCTTGACCGGATAAAGAGTCTTCAGCGCCTCCCAGAGCTGTTCCAGATCCCAGTCCTCGGCATAACCCTCGGTGGTCGCTCCGTCGACGTAGGCGGTGATCACGTCGACGAGCATGTCGTGGGCCTGCTCCTGCAGGTTCTCGCCCTCGAGGATGCGGCGGCGCTCCTCGTAGATGACCTTGCGCTGCTGGTTCATCACCTCGTCGTATTTGAGGACGTTCTTGCGGACCTCGAAGTTCTGCTGCTCGACCTGGGTCTGCGCGCTCTTGATCGCGCGGGTCACCATCTTGGCCTCGATCGGCACGTCGTCGGGCAGGTTGAGCCGGGTCAGCAGCGATTCCAGCGCCGCGCCGTTGAAGCGGCGCATCAACTCGTCGCCCAGCGACAGGTAGAAGCGCGATTCACCGGGGTCACCCTGACGACCGGAGCGACCGCGCAGCTGGTTGTCGATGCGGCGCGACTCGTGTCGCTCGGTGCCCAGCACGTACAGCCCGCCGGCCTCGATCACTTCCTCGGCCTCCGCGGCGGCGTCGGCCTTGACCACCGGCAGCTCCTCGTGCCACGCCTCCTCGTACTCGTCGGGCGTCTCAATCGGGTCCAGGCCTCGTTCGCGCAGTCGCAGGTCGGTCAGGAAGTCGACGTTGCCGCCCAGAACGATGTCGGTACCGCGGCCGGCCATGTTGGTGGCGACCGTGATGGCGCCGCGCCGGCCGGCCTGAGCGATGATGCCGGCCTCTTGCTCGTGGTATTTGGCGTTGAGCACGTTGTGCGGGATGCGCCGTTTCTGGAATTGGCGCGACAGATACTCCGAGCGCTCCACGCTGGTGGTGCCGATCAGCACCGGCTGGCCCTTCTCGTACCGCTCGCTGACGTCGTCGACGACCGCGATGTACTTGGCCTCCTCCGTCTTATAGATGAGGTCGGACTGGTCGGCGCGGACCATCGGTTTGTTGGTCGGAATGGTCACCACGCCGAGCTTGTAGATCTCGTGCAGCTCGGCGGCCTCGGTTTGCGCGGTGCCGGTCATTCCGGAGAGCTTGTCGTAGAGCCGGAAGTAGTTCTGCAACGTGATGGTGGCCAACGTCTGGTTCTCGGCCTTGATCTCGACGTGCTCTTTGGCCTCGATGGCCTGGTGCATGCCCTCGTTGTAGCGCCGCCCGATCAATACCCGGCCGGTGAACTCGTCGACGATGAGCACCTCGCCGTCGCGCACGATGTAGTCCTTGTCGCGGGCGAACAGCTCCTTGGCTTTCAGCGCGTTGTTGAGGTAGCTGACCAGCGGCGAGTTGGCGGCCTCGTAGAGGTTGTCGATGCCGAGCTGGTCTTCGACGAACTCCACGCCGAGCTCGTGCACACCGACGGTGCGCTTGCGCAGATCGACTTCGTAGTGGACGTCTTTTTCCATCAGCGGCGCCAGCCGGGCGAACTCGGGGTACCAGTTCGAAGCCCCGTCGGCGGGCCCGGAGATGATCAGCGGAGTGCGAGCCTCGTCGATCAGAATCGAGTCGACCTCGTCGACGATCGCGAAGTTGTGCCCACGCTGAACACAGTCGTCGAGCGAGTGAGCCATGTTGTCGCGCAGGTAGTCGAAGCCGAATTCGTTGTTGGTGCCGTAGGTGATGTCGGCGGCATAGGCGACGCGCCGCTCGTCGGGCGTCATCTGCGCGAGGATCACACCGACCTCCAGACCGAGGAAGCGGTGCACCCGGCCCATCCACTCGCTGTCACGTTTTGCCAGGTAGTCGTTGACGGTGACGACGTGTACGCCCTCACCGCCGATGCCGTTGAGGTAGGCCGGCAACACCGAGGTCAGGGTTTTGCCCTCACCGGTCTTCATCTCCGCGACGTTGCCGAAGTGCAGCGCCGCAGCGCCCATCACCTGCACGTCGAACGGGCGCTGGTCCAGCACCCGCCAGGCCGCTTCGCGGGCTACCGCGAATGCCTCGGGCAGCAGGTCATCGAGGCTTTCCCCGTCGGCATGCCGCTTCTTGAACTCGTCGGTCTTGGCCCGCAGCTCGGCATCGGTGAGTTTCTCGATGTCGTCGGACAAGGTGTTGACGTAGTCGGCGACTCGCATGAGGCGCTTGACGATGCGACCTTCACCAAGGCGCAGCAACTTATCCAGCACAGCTTTGTCCCCTACGGATCGGAGTCTTTGGCGTCCCCCATCCTAGGTGACGACCAGGCAGATCCCGGTTGCCCGACTCCTCAGCGGGCCAGACACGGCCCGCATCGTCGTCGGGCGAGCCGTTTTGCGTCAGGCCAGCCGGATCAGGCCGTAGTCGTAGGCGTGCCGACGGTAGACCACCGACGGCCGGTCGGTCTGCTTGTCGTAGAAGAGGAAGAAGTCGTGACCGACCAGCTCCATCTCGTAGAGCGCGTCGTCCACCGACATCGGCTTGGTCGGATGTTCCTTGGTGCGCACCACCCGGCCCGGCTGATGCTGCCCGTCGGCGCCGTCGTGTTCGGCCGCGCCGTTGGTTTCGGTTTCGAAAGCCGGTTCGGGCGGCATGACGGCGGTCGCGGCGGCCAGTGAGACCGGGGTCTTGTCGCCGTAGTGGACTTTGCGGCGATCCTTGACGCGGCGCAGCCGGCTTTCCAGCCTGGCGACCGCGGATTCAAACGCGGCATAGAAGCTGTTTGCGCACGCCTCGCCGCGGACTACCGGCCCACGGCCGCGAGCGGTGATCTCGACATGCTGACAGGACTTGCGCTGGCGGCGGTTGCGTTCGTGGTCGAGCTCGACGTCGAACAGATAGATCGTTCGGTCGAATCGCTCCAAGCGGGCGAGTTTTTGCGAGACGTAGATGCGGAAGTGGTCGGGAATCTCGACGTTGCGGCCCTTGACTACGACCTCGGCGTGCAGTGTCGGTTCGTCCGGCTCGTCTGTTGCCGGTAGTTCGGCGACAAGCTGATCAAATTCCACGGTTTGCCTTGACATACTTGACAACTCGTTTCTCTCGCGTTGCACGCACCAGGCGTGCCCGGCTTCCAGTTACACGCGCCGACGGGGTGATGGTCGTGCCGTGGCCGCCCGCCGGTGCAAGATGTCGAGAACTCACCCCCTGCCGTCTTCGGTGTCGTGGCGCCTTGCTCTATCTCAGCTGCGCCGTCTCGAGGCGTTTCGTGGTGCTTGATCCCGACGGTAGACCGAATTCAGGCGGAAGTTCCAGTGTTTTGACCTACCTGTTGCGAGTTCTTCATCAACGCTCACGCGGCTGCTAGCGCGAGCACAGCGGCGACCCGCGTTCCCGCGGTTTGCAGGACGCGCACCGACTCACGGGCGGTCGCTCCGGTCGTGACGATGTCGTCGACGAGCAGGACCTCACCACCGGCGGGCACGCGTCGCCTGGTCAGCAGCACCCGTCCGGCGATATTGCGCTCACGGGCGGCGCTGCCCAGACCGGCCGAATCGCGGGCCAGCGCCTTCATCCGCAGCGCCCGGACCACGGTGACGTACGGGTGGGCAGCGGTTGCCAGCGTGGCGATGCGGGTGACCGGATCGCCGCCACGGCGACGCGCCGCCCAGCTGCGGGTTGGCGCCGGGACGATCGTCAGCGGGACATCCAGCAGACCCCACTCGAGCAATCGCTGCACGCCGAGTGCCAACGCCAGGGCCAACGGCGTGACCAGGTCGCTGCGGCCGCGGTCTTTCATCGCGACGATCACCTGCCGGCGCGCACCGGCGTAGCGGCCGAGGGAAAACACCGGAACTCCGGGGTCGATGCGCGGACTCACCACGCGCGGAGCGGCGGGACTCATGGCCAGTTCTCGGGCGCAGGTTTCACACCAGCGAGTCGACGGCGCCCCGCAGCCGCCGCATTCCAGCGGTAGGACGAGATCGAGCACAGCGCAAGTGTGACGACGGGGGGTGACAGGTGCGTCATGGCCGGCTTCTGGCGGTGGGGCCACAGACCCCACCGCCAGCTAGCCACCTCGTCAGGGAAGGAGAGCCGAGATGTCGAAGAGATTGGCGAATTCCGCGCCGACGTCAGCAAAGATCGTGTTGACGGCCGCGCCGTCTAACCCGAAGTCAGCGTCGACCACCCCGAGGTCAACCGGCAGCGCCGCTTGAACACTACTGAGATCGCCAGCTTGGTCAGCTGCGACGAACGCTTGGTCAGCCGTGAGCACCGCTTGGTACGCCTGGGTCAACTGATCGTCAGCGCCGGTCAGGTCTGCTTGGTCAGCTGCGGGCAGGCCGGATACGACCGAGTCTTGCTCAGTGAGCAGCGTCGACGCAGAGCCAGTCTGGAGCATCTCTTGCTCCGTGAGGATCGCAAGTTGCTGGGCGTCGAGCGACGCCTCAGGGGCTCCGTCCAGCAATTGGGTAGCTTGGCTCAAATCTGCTGCAGCTTGGCCCAACACGTCAGCACTGTCGTCGGCGTGCGCATCCCCCGCGGTGGTCATACCGATCATCGCGGCAGCCACAACGGCGCCGGCGCCCATGCCGACGGCGATGCCCCAGCGACGGACCTGGCGAACAAGTGGTTGGTAGCGGTGGTTAGTCATGTGGAACTCCGATCTTTCCTGGACGGCAAACACATTGGGAGCGTTGATTACTCGATTAACGCTAAGGAAAGCGACCGGGCCCTACTAGCCGAGGCACGCGAGCTTTTGGCCAGATTGCGCAGCTGGGATCAACTAGGCAGTGCGGCGCAACGTCTTTGCCGGCGGCTCGCGGTAGCGGGCGGCGTGGGCAGCGGCGAACCTGCCAAGATTGGTGAAGCCCCAATCGGAGGCAACCGAAGCCACTGTGACTGTCGATGGGTCCGACTCGATCAAGGTCTGGTGCGCCCGGCGCAACCGCACCTCACGCAGATACGACATCGGCGACGTGCCGAGATGACGCTTGAAACCCTGCTGTAGCGAACGGACACTCACCTGGCTGCGAGCGGCGATCGACGACAGCGTCAAGGGCAACTGCGCTTCCGCTTCGATGACATCGACTGCTCTACGAATTGCGCGAGGCGTCAGCGAGCGTTCCTGTCCCATCAGAGCGTCGCGTTGGGAATGCTCGGCGGCCAATAAGAATCCGCGCACCAGGCTGTCGACGAACGGCATTCCGGCCAGTGGTCGATTGAGCAGGCCGTCCGGATGAAAAAACTGCTCGGCGAATAGCACCAGCATGTTGATCCAGTTTCGGGTTGCCGCGGTATTGGTCGGCATGAGGGGTGCGAAGTCGGGTTGCGACGTCAGCTGTCGGCCCAGTGCATCGCCGAGCGCGTCCTCAACGGCGTGACGGGCCATCTTGAAAAGGAGTATCTCGGTACCCGCGTCCCATTGCAGCCCGGAAAGCCCCTCTGGCGCGTACACAGCCGCAGTGCCGGCACCGCCGCCGGCAGGCAGCCCCCGATGTCTTCCCGCTGCGCGGCCCGACCGCACTAGAAACACTCGATAGGTGCTGCACACGTCACCGCAATCGATGGACGTGTCAGCACCGAGGACGACGTCCTGAAGGGTCACTGGACCCATCCGACCGCCCCGCTGGGTCGTCGAAAACAAGTCCGGATCAGTCAGCAGGTTCAAGTGGGGCCGGTCACAGGCGCACAACTCGACGAATCTGTCGAACTCCTGCACCGGGGTCCAGACATGCGCATCCGAAGCGTCCCCTACCGATCGTTCCGCCACGACGTGGCCCTTCTCACTATCCATAGTTAACCTATAGAACGTCCGGATCAGTCAGCGGGTTCAGGTGACGCTGGCCACAGTCCCCCGTTGCACAAAATCGTATGACCACCGCACCGGCGTCCAGATAGGCGTTGAACAACGGTGATGCCGCCTTTGTTCCGGTATGCCGATCCCGGAGTGCGCGTTGGCGTGGCGCTTTGGCCAGACCAACTCGTCTTCGGCGATGTGCTGGTGCGCAACGCCGCTGCTGATCAGCTGTGGAACTGATGTGAGCTCACTGCGGAAACATCACGGACATAGGGCTATTCCGAATTCGTCGGTCGGGTAACCAACAGCCACACCACAGACTTCAGTGTCGAAACCGCTAAAACCATGTTGCTACAGCGGGTTTCGACAACGTTCTATGGTGTTTTCAGGCTGCCAGCTCACGTACGATGTCGGCGGCCGGGGGCGCCTTCGCGTGATGGAACGCGGCACCGGCCCACAATGCGGCACCGTGCGGGTCGCCCAACTCCACTGCGGTCGCTTGGATGGGCGCGGTCATCATGGCTACGTAATTCCTCGGCCGACGAAAAGCCACCCGCGAGAAACCCGAGGCCACCAGCATTGGTCACCGCTGCCGCCAGT
>Ga0210396_10007983_pt1 | contig 10050 bp, 7 predicted proteins | sample IncBWH17OmetaG_FD_155466 | JGI IMG/M metagenome (GOLD analysis project Ga0210396, IMG submission 155466) | Forest soil microbial communities from Barre Woods Harvard Forest LTER site, Petersham, Massachusetts, United States - Inc-BW-H-17-O ... | reverse complement strand
ACCCTGACGACCAGCTTCGTCCTCATTTGTGCTCCGTGGATGGGGACCGGCCATTGAGGTGAGGCGGGACTAGCCCAGGGCCGTAACCAAATTCGGTGCTCTGCCGGACACCCTGATGTCCTTACTCGAACCCTTGGGTCTCGTAGGTGCGCTCCGAATGCGTACTTTTCGCTGCATCCGACTACTCATTGTCGACCAGCTGCTGAAGTCGTCGTCGGCCACCGCTTGTGAGTCCGACGTCCCGGATATCCGGACCCGAAAATCGGATGGTGAGTGGGCAGGCCTAGGCACCCGGCGGAGCCGGGTTGTGTTGTGCGGGTTGGTATTAGGCTACAGTTCGCGTCGATGGCTTTCTTGACTTTCCTGCGCGTGCGCCACGTCCTGCGCGCTGTAGCCGATGAGCAGCGCCACCCCACCGACCAGGATGACCACCCCGGCCAGCCACCGCAGGCCGTAGGTTAAGCCGTGGTCCAGCGCATGCAGCTGGGCAGCGTTCATGAACTTCACCGGTCCGTTAGTGCCGCCCAGGTATAGCGTGCGCGACGTGATGACGGCCTGGATGACGGCCAGCACCACCGGCCCGCCGAGGCTCCGCAGCATCACTGCGATCGCCGAGGTGGGCCCGATCCGGTCGAAACCGACGCTGGCGATCAGCGAGAGCGCGAGCGGGACGTTGATCACGCCGACACCGATACCGGCGATGACGAGCGGCAGCACCAGATTCGGGAAGTACGGGATGCCGCGGGTGAGCGTCGAGGTGCCCAGCACCCCGCCCAGCATCAGGATGCCGCCGACGATCACCACCACCCGCGGCGGGAACCGCGTCACCAGCCGCGACGACGCGCCCGCCCCGACGCCCACGGCGAGGGCGAACGGGATGAAGCCGACGCCCGCGCGCAGCGCACTGTAGCCCATGATGTCCTGCACATACAGGGCGACCAGCAGGGTCAGGGTGAACAGCACCCCACCGGCCAGAAAGATGACCGCGAACGCGGCCAGCCGGTTGCGATCGAAGAACAAGCTGAACGGCACGACGGGGTTCTCCGCCGTGCGCTCCACCATGACGAACGCCACGAAAGCGCCCAGGGCCACCACACCCGAACCGATCGTGGTGGGCGACAGCCAGCCCTTCTCCGGCCCCATCGAGAAGCCGAAAACCACCGCGGTACAGCCCAATGTGGCCAACCCGGCCCCGGTGGCGTCGAGCTTCATCCGCTCCTTCTGGGTTTCCCGCAGCGCGGTGCGGGCCAGATAGAGCACCAGCAGCCCGATCGGCACATTCACCAAAAACACCAGCCGCCACGACACGTCGGTTAGCGCCCCGCCCAGCACCAGACCCAGCACCGCGCTGACACCGCCGATCGCGCCCAACACCGCCATCGCAGCGTTGCGCAACGGCCCCTTCGCGAACGTGGTCGCCACCAGCGCCATACCGGTGGGTGCGATGATCGCGGCGGCCACGCCCTGCAGCAGCCGCGCCAAAACGAGGACGCCCCCGTCCCAGGCGATGCCGCATATCGCCGAGACGATAGTGAACAGCGCGGCCCCGACGATGAAGGTGCGCTTGAGCCCGATGGCATCACCGAGGCGCCCGCCCAGCAGTATCAGCCCGCCAAAGGTCAGCACGTAGGCGGTGATCACCCAGCTCCGCCCGGCATCAGACAGGCCCAGCTCGTTCTGGATCTTAGGAAGCGCGACGACCGCGATCATGCCGTCCATCGTGGCCATCAGCTGCATGCCGCCGATCGCGATAACCGCGGCGATAAACCAGCGAGACGGCAGCCAGCTCGGGACGTATCTGCTCGTACGGCCTGGCGTGGTCGGTTTGACGGGCATCGGGCTCGTTTCGCGCGTTGTGTCGTCTAGTGATGTATTGCCAGCTCGGCACCGTTGAGAGTCGGCATAGCGGGCTACCCTACGGCTATCTTAAGAACTGTTAGCCGCAAAACCGACCAGATAAACATTCTCGGTCGCCGGGTAAGCCCAGTTTAAACGCCCTATTGGGCGTGCGCAGTCAACCCTTTGAAGCCCGTGGGCAGTGGGCCTGACCTCCGCAGAGGCCGCGTTGTTGCTGGCGCCGTTGGTGGCGGCTGAGCAGACCGTGCTCTTCGAACTCGCCCAGGGCACTCACGCGCCGGCTCGCGGCCGAAAATCCGCCTCCACTTTTCCGCCGGCTCCGCGTTGACAGCGCCACCCGCGCCAGTCCTGCCCAACACCCGCCCCAACCGGCGCACACAATCACCTTCGGAGAACGGAGAACACATCATTGTGTACACCCAACGCCACCCATCCATGGGCCAGCCCGGACCGCGATCCCAACCAGCGCTTTGCGCGCCCGTCATCCACCGGGCCCACATCACGACCCGCTACGCGCTGAAGCTGGCCTGGCCGACATCTGTGCAGGTGGCCCGCGCCCCGGAGGCGGTGGCGCTGGTGTGCTGGGGTGCTGACGCCCCGCCGACACACCTGATGGACGCGATGGCCGACGATGTGGAGCTCGAATTGGGTTGGGGTCGCCTCGTCTTCGGGCAGACCTTCGCCGATCCGGCAAGCTGGCCGAAGCACTGCGGCGGGAAGAACCCGGCCGGCGCGACATCTGCATCTACGCGCACGAGCCCCGCGTGGTGGTCGCCGCATCACGCAATGAGTTCTTTATCGATCCCAGCCATACCTATCGACTGCGCTTCCATGCGTCCCAGGCAGACGACCTGGCACCGCCGCCCCACGGCGTGGCGGTGCGCATGCTGAAGAAGTCGTCCGACGCCGATGCGATGAACCGCGTTTTTGCAACGGAACGGCTCACTGAACCGGAGTGAACTCGAGGTGCAATTCCTTGAGGCGCCTGAACAGAAAAGTGCGGTCCCATTGGAGCCGACGATCGTTTGCCGGGCCGTGCTTGGCTTCTGAAAGCCGAATGTCGACCATCCGGTCAAGGATTCGTTCCAAGCTCACCCGTACTTCGGCGCGTGCAATCGGGGCGCCCGGACAAGTGTGAATACCACGGCCGAATGCGATGTGTTGCAATATGTTTGGGCGGTCGAGGCGGAACTCGTTGGGCTCGTCGAACCGTCGTGGATCGCGGTTTGCCGCACCGTTCATCACGAGTACGCTGGTACCGGCTTGCACGTCGATGTCGCCGATCCTGGTGGTGCGACGCGCCATGCGGAAATTCGATTTGATCGGGCTTTCGAAGCGCAGCATCTCCTCGATGAAGGCGGGGATCTTTGAGTTGTCCTCGCGCAGCTGCTCTTGCAAGTCCGGTCGCTCCGCCAGCATCAGCATCGAGAGACTCAGCAGATCGATCGTCGTGCCGTGGCCGGCGGCGAACATGAACGTGGCAACGCGGGCAACATCCATCGCGCCGGGTGTCGTGCCGTCGGGGAACTTTGCCAGCGCAAGCTCGGTGAGGACGTCGTCGCGCGGCTCGCGCCGTCGGTCCTCGATGTACTCGACGAACCACTCCTCTTTCACGCCAACGAAGCCGCTGCGTTCGCCTTTGAGCCTGCTGGCTGTCGCAGCGCGGCGGAATCGCTCACGGTCGGCCTCGGGTACGCCCAGCAGGTCGGCAATCGCGTCGAGCGTGAAGGGAAAATTGTAGTCAATGACAATCTCGCATCTGCCCTCTGCGATGAAGCGGTTGAGTCGATTGTCGGCAAGACGCCACAGGAAGTCCTCGTTGTTCTTGAGCTGCTTCGGCGTGAACAACCTGCTCAACAGCGAGCGGTGCGCGGTGTGCTTCGGAGGATCAAACGATATGAAGTAGTCGCCGAACGTAACCCTGTGGCGGTGACGCTCGATCAGATCCGAGACGTCATCGCTGTCGGTTTCGCTCGGAATCCCCGACCATGGTCCGCTGACTATATTGCACACCGATAAGGTCTGGTCGGTGTCGCGCTGCACGGCTACTGCCTCGTCGTACCCCGACACCATCACCACGCCGTGCGCCGGCTCACGCCATACTGGGCAACGACGGATCGCCTCGTAATAGCCGTAGGGGTCGTCGACGAGCGACTTGTCGGTGAAGAAGTCGAGGTTCTCGGGTCCGCTCACTCCGCCTCCATCGCGTTGCAACGCATATGTGTTGCAGTACAAATTTTAGGTGCTCGGCAGATGTACTCAAATGGCCGGTGCGTGCGGGTCAGGAAGTCGATCAGCTCCACCCGCGCGGTGACCGCTTGCGACTCCGGGACCGGGTCTTCCGCTCAGCCTGTATGAGGAAGAGACGGGGACCCAGCCCGCGAGCACAACAGCCGATTCGTGATTGGTAGCACGGCACGAAACGGCGCCACGGCGCACTTGCTCATGGCTATAGCTCGGTCGGGTTTCGAGCTGGCGCCAGTGAGACCTGATTCGCTTCGGCGTACAGGTCATTGGCGCGCTTCTGCTCTGCCGCAAGCTTTTCCAGCGCCGCGACTGCACGCCTGAGGAGACCGATAGCTTCCTCGGCAGTCTCTTTCACCTCAGTGAAACCCGGTATCAACCCCATCTGGATTTTCCCTCCCCTGCGAGCCGGAACTTCAAGCCATCTTACGAATAGCGTTTGCCGGTCCGGATCATCGTAGGCCGGCGGACGCGTGCCTCGGTCACCGGCTCGCGACTCGCGCCGCGCATTTGATACGCGAGATCAACGAAATGTTGACCTTCCCGACTTGCCAGCTGGAGGGGATTTCGGATTCCAGCCAAGGGGTGGACCGAAAGCTCTTGGGCCGTGGACTCAGTCCGGGTCGCGAACTTTGGCGAGGCTCCACGAAAAGGGGCCGCTGACATGCGGTCCTTTTTCGTCAGATCAGACGACATGCCCGAGATAAGCGAATTGACGTTCTGGCGGTGTCCTTGACTCACGTTGCCAAATCGCGCTGGACGTACCCATACACTCCGAGCCCGGTAAGGATCGCGCCGATGAGCAGGAAAAAGCTGGTGGCCACCCAATTAGGCGGTGTGTCGGGTACGGCGGCGAGGTGCGCCCACGGCGACAGGTTGACAACCCAGCCAGGGGCTTTCGTGGTCTGAATGACCACGTTCACCACGAATCCGCCCACAATCGGCAATGCACCGATCGCGCCGGTAGCCGATGGCAGCCACCCGACGCCCACCGCTGCCGCCCCGGCCGCGAGCAATGCCACCGGAAGGGAATTCAGCGCACCCGCGAGTGAATCGCTCAACTGCAGTGGGGCGCCGGTGATTTTGGTGCCGCTCCAAATGGCGACTGCTGCCGAGCAATGCAGGGCAACGACCCCACCAACCGTGGCCATGATCTCAGTGGACATCAGACGTACGCGCGAAATTGGTTGGGCGAACAGCAAGGTCCATCGACCGGCCTTCTCGTCGGCGACCATCGCGGCGAGACGCATTGCGGAGTACAGCCCGGTGAGAACTGCGAGCATGCTGAACAGAGCCGCAGCGAAGACATTCACCAATTTATGGCCGCCCAGCCCGGCGGCCACGGCGAGTTCAGCGAACCGCGGGTTCGTTTGGAACAACTCGAGAAGCCATGCGAGCGTCGCGCCGACCAGAAGGAAGTATGCGGCGATGCCCGTTGCCCACGAGAGCGTGGTCCGCCCGGTCCGGCGAAGGGCGAACCCGCCGATCGATTGCAACAATCGCGTTCGTGGAGAACGGCTATCCGGCACCGCTACAATCCCGTCGCCCAAATCGCGGTGGCGTGCCGCGGAGATGGCCGCACCCGCCAGCGCGATCGGAAACGCGCCCAACACGATCAGCGGAACGATGCGGTTGTCGGCGTATGGCGCCGCGCGGGCTGTCAGTCCGAACGGCGTCGCCCAAGCCGACCATGCCAGTTGATGCGAGCCATCGGCGATCATGCGCAGCAGCAGGCTAACGCCCAGAGCCGCCACCGTAAGCCCCGTGGCACCGGATCGGCTCGGCATGACTTGTGCGGCGAGCAGAGCCATCGTCGCGAAAGTCAAAGCAACAAAAGTGATCCCGGCTGCATGGATCACTGCTCCGGTCGGTTCAGTACGGGCCGCCAAAAGGCCCACCGCGACGGCCACGCCGATCAGCGCCGCGGATCCAACGAGGGCGGCCAGGCAGCGGACAACCAGATCGCCCATTCGCAGGCGTCCCGCGAGGAGCAGATCCCACCGCCGGGCATCCTCCTCACCGCGGGTAATACGTGTGGCGGCAAGCAGAATCCATACGCTCGCGAGCACCGAAACGGCTGGGCCGGTGCGCCATACAGTGAAACCGCCGGGATCGTCGATAGCGACCGGTGGACCCGACAAGATCCTTATGGCGGGATTCTCAGCAAGTGCGCGCAAACCTGATTCATCCAGCAAGTCGCCGATCGGCTTGTATTGGCTGGCCGCCAACGCCGACACACCCCCACAGATCAAGGCGACCACCACGGCACCAAGGCGAAGCTGCCGTACGGCCAGCAGGCTCACGGCCCGGCCCGGCGCGAGTTGCGGCCCGGCGGGCACCGGCGAACCGGGGAGCGTCGCGGCTGTCATCGCGCAGCATCTCCGTAGTAGGCGAGAAAAATCTCCTCGAGCGTCGGTTCGCGCATCGCGAGCGCGGTAATGTCGGCTGCGGCGAGCGCTCGAAGCGCGGCCACCGGGGATCCAGTCAGGCTGAACCGCAACCGATCACCGTTCAGCTGCTCGACACCAGACACACCCGCAATGTCCTTGAGGGAAGGTTGACCACCGTGATAGGACACCTCGACTACGGTCCGGCGCAACCGGCGCAAATCAGCGATGCTGTCAACTTCGACGAGTCGCCCGGCACGTAGAATCGCTACCCGGTCGCATACGGCTTCTACCTCGGCCAGCTGATGCGAGCTGAGGAACACCGTCTGGCCCCGCTCGCGTGCTTCTGCGACACAGCCGCGAAATTCTCTCTCCATCAACGGATCCATGCCGCTTGTCGGCTCGTCGAGCACTAGAAGAGGAGCCCGTGTCGCGAATGCGGCGACAAGGGCCACCTTCTGCCGGTTGCCGGTCGAATAGGTCCTGGCCGGCTTGTCGAGCTCGAGATCGAAACGGTCGACCAACTCGTCGCGGTAGGCCGCGTCGACACCGGAACCCACACAGCCAAGCAGCTCAAGGATTTCGGCGCCCGTCAGTCCCGGCCACAGCGCGACATCCGCGGGCACATATGCGATGTGACGATGGGACCGACGGACGTCACCCGCAGCGCAACCGAATATCTTCGCACTGCCTGCGGTCGGGCGAATCAATCCGAGCAGCAGGCGGATCGTCGTCGACTTGCCGGCACCGTTGGGGCCCAGGAACCCGAACACCTCGCCGGGCGCGACGGTCATACTCAGATCCTCGACGGCCACAACACGGCCGAACCGTTTGGTCAGACCGTCGACACGGATGGCAGGACTGCTAGCAGTGCGCGCCGGGGACTCCACGCCCTGAAGGGTAAGTCACCCACCGTAAAGATCTCTCGGACCCGACGCAGGGGCGGTTTCCTCAAGCTGACCTCTCACGCAGCTGAGGACCTTCGCGCCGGCAGCGTCACTTGACGTTTGAGCGTATTGACGCTGGGAATACGCGAGGGGTGTTGACGCAGGTCTGGGGAAGTCCTGATAGGCCACATCGGGGATTTGCGAAACCAGGACCGACCCTATTGGCCTCCCGTACAGTTTGCTCTAAGGTTTGCTGCTCTCGACTTGATGGTCTGGGGGAACTGATGAGCACCAACCCGATAACAGCAGTCTCGTCTCGGTCACAAAGGGCAACACAGCCTGTGGCCAGCCTTCGCCGATGTTGCAGCCGGCTGCCGGGTGGTTTACGGCGAAGCCGAACGCGCCGGGTGTCTGGACTACATCGAACAGAACTGGCATAAATCTCGTTCCGCTTAGGGGGAGCACTCAATGGGTCGTGCTGATCGGATCTTTCCGCTGACGCGAGGACAGCTAGACATCTGGCTTGCGCAGGAAACGGGTAGCTTCGGTGCGAAGTGGCAGCTGGGCGAGCTGTTGCGAATCGAGGGCGCGATAGACCCTGGTTTGCTTGAGCGGGCGATCGTTCAAGCGATGCGCGAGGCCGAGCCACTCAGAGCCGTCTTTTTCGAGGTGGATGGCCAGGTTCTCCAAACGCCGGTTGATTACCCGGACGTTGAGCTTGCTCGCCATGATCTCATCGGCTCGCAGGATCCTGCACAGGACGCCTATCGGCTGGCATCATCGATCCAACGTACGCTGATGCCCCTTGATGGCCCGCTGTTCAAATTCGCGTTGTTGCAGACACGGGTGGATGAATTCTATTTGTTCGCATGCTGCCATCATATAGTTGTCGACGGAATCGGCATTACTCTCGTTTGTCACCGGATCGCGGATATCTATTCCGCCATGGCTTCGGGCATCTCGATTCCGCCTCCTTTTTTCGGGTCATTGAGTGATCTGATTGAATCCGAATCAGATTACGAAGCGTCCACCGATTATCTCGATGATCAGGCCTACTGGGCGAGGAACCTTCCGCCGGAAAGCGAACCGCGTTATCGGTTGGCGGACGCGACCGCGGGCGGGCGTGATGAGGAGTCTTCCTCACCGGTTCAATTGGACCCTTCCGCCGTCGCCGGGATCCAAGTGTTGTCGCAGGCCTTGGGGGTGCGTCGATCGTCTGTGATCACTGCAGCGTGCGCGCTCCTGGTGCGCGCGTTCGACACTGAGAGCCCGGAGGTGGTGCTGGATTTTCCGGTAAGCAGGCGGGTGCGTCCGGAGACACAGATGGTTCCGGGAATGATCTCCGGGTTTGTACCACTGGTGTTGAAAGCTTCGCCGGAGTCGGCGGTAGCCGGTTTCTGTCAACTCGTCGACACGCAAATGCGAGAAGCGCTGGAGCATCAGCGGTTCCCTGTGCACTCTATCGATTACAAGGCGAGTCTCCGCGGCTCCGGACAGGCGTCGAATCGTGTAGTCATCAATTTCATTCCGGCTACACACACAGGGTATTTCGGTGATGCCGCGACAACCGGAACCCTGACCCATGCCGGCCCCGTCGAGTTTGGGCTGGTCTTTTTCAAAGACGACGATGATCTTTTCGTCAGCACCGCGGGTGCTGGACAATTCTTTCCGAATTGCGATGTCCGCGAATTAACAGAGCGGTTAGAGCGCGTGTTGGTGGCGATGGCCGCCGATCACGGGCGGTCGTTGTCGTCGATCGATCTGCGCGATGAGGGTGAGCGGGCCCGGCTGGATGGGTGGGGGAATCGGCCGGTTCTGACCCGGCCGGTGGCCGCGGCGGTGTCGGTTCCGGTGTTGTTCGCCGAGCAGGTGGCCCGGGCCCCGGAGGCGGTGGCGGTCACCTGCGAGGGCCGCTCAACGACGTACCGGGAGCTGGAGGATGCGTCTAACCGGGTAGCGCATCTGTTGGCCGGCCAGGGTGTGGGGCCGGGTGAGTGTGTGGCGCTGCTGGTGGAGCGTACGGGTAAGGCGATCGTGGCGATGCTGGCGGTGCTCAAGACCGGGGCGGCGTATCTACCGATCGACCCGGCGGTGCCGACGTCCCGGATCAAATTCATGATCGCCGACGCCGCGCCGATGGCCGCGGTCACCACCGCCGGGTTAGCTGGCCGGCTAGACGGGTGCGATCTGCTTGTGATCGATGTCGACGATCCCCGCGTTGACACTCAACCCAGTACCGCGCTGCCTGCTCCGAACGGCGACGATATCGCATACCTGATCTACACCTCGGGCACCACCGGCACTCCGAAGGGGGTGGCGGTCACTCACCAGAGTGTGACCCAGTTGCTGGCGCAGTTGGATGCCGGTTTGCTGGCGGTGGGGGTGTGGTCGCTGTGTCATTCGTTGGCCTTCGACGTGTCGGTGTGGGAGATCTTTGGCGCGCTGCTGCGGGGTGGGCGGCTGGTGGTGGTGCCCGAAGCGGTCGTGACCTCACCGCCGGACTTACACGAGGTACTTGTTGCTGACGAGGTCAGCGTGTTGACCCAGACGCCGTCGACGATGGCGATGCTCTCGGATCAGGGTTTGGAGTCAACGGCGTTGGTGATGGCCGGTGAGGCCTGCCCGGTTGAGGTGGTGGATCGGTGGGCGCCGGGGCGGGTGATGGTCAACGCCTA
>Ga0210396_10007982_pt1 | contig 10051 bp, 3 predicted proteins | sample IncBWH17OmetaG_FD_155466 | JGI IMG/M metagenome (GOLD analysis project Ga0210396, IMG submission 155466) | Forest soil microbial communities from Barre Woods Harvard Forest LTER site, Petersham, Massachusetts, United States - Inc-BW-H-17-O ... | reverse complement strand
CCGAGTCGCCTGCGAATGCGCCGGCGCGCTTCACCCACCACGGCTGATTCGCTTGAACCTCGGGGGCGCGCAATTGCTGCTTCAGGCGGGCTACATCAGCCTCGACGTCATTCAATCGCTGTCGGATTGCGGCAATTGCGTCGGGGGGAACAAGAACCGGTCCGGCCATAAACACCTCACCCGGTATTATATCGCGGTGTTCCGATTGGCAGCAGGTCGGACAAGCCGCATCCGCCGCTTTTGCGGAGATTGCCGACCGGCGGGTATAATTCATAGCATGAGCTCCAGAACACTGGGCGAAATCAAGGCTTCCATCGAGAAGCTGGATCTGGGCGACCAGGTTCGGCTGCTGGAATATCTGACGCCGAGAATCGCCAGTGCAGTTCTGGCTTCGCCCGGCGGGACGGGGGGCGATGCAGACGCCGCGTGGCGCCGTTACCGATCGCTGGGGGAACGGCTCGCCGCCACTTCAGTCAGTGGGGCTGCTTCGCTCACTAACGCCGTCAGCGACATGAGGCGGTGAGATTGTGTTTACGGTGGACGCCAGCGTGTGGGTGAACGCCGACTCTCCGGCCGAGCCGCACCAACCACAGAGCCGGGCGTTGCTCGACCTCCTGTTTGCGCGAAGAGTCCCAATTCTGCTGCCGACTTTATTGCCCGCCGAGCTAGCGGGCGCGATTTCCCGCACCCGCGGCGATCCCGTCATTGCATTGGACATGGCAACGGCACTTTTGGCGCTGCCGACCGTTCGATGGATTCCGTTGGACGATGGGCTTGCCAGGCGAGCGGCCGAGCTGGCCGCCCGACACCGCCTACGTGGCGCCGATGCCGTGTATGCCGCGGTGGCCATGGAGCACGGCTGCGAGCTGATATCGCTCGACCGCGAGCATCTCACACGTCTGGTCACGGTGGTTCCGACTTTCACACCGGCTGATGCCCTTTCGAGGCTCGCTGCCACAGGTTCACCGTGATTGTGGCCCTGATGTGGCTCCCAGCCGGCCGTCCGACCGTGTCGAGGAAAACCTTTTTCATGGCTGGTGCTCGTTATGGCGCTCCGCCAAGATCGTGCCTTCCCGACCCGAACCGTTTGGACGTCACGTCATAGACGCTGTGCATGGCATAAAGTAATCAAGCCGGGTTCGGAATGCGTGCGGCGGCGGGCGGCAGGATGTCGACTGTCGGAGTGGCGGCCGGCGCGGCCGGTGCGGTGGGCAACAGTCCCACCACGTACTCGGCGTATGCCCTCAGGATTTGCCCCACCGACACGGCGGAGGCGAGCGCGCCGCCTGAAGCGTGGGGGGCGTCGCCGTCGAAGAGCTCGCGCAGTTGGCCGAGGCCCTCGCCGAGAACGTGATCGATACAGGGACGGATGAGGCGCTCGACCTCCGTACGGGTGGATTCGTTGCGGCCGCAGACCTTCAGAAAGGCCGCTGCATATTCGCCCAGAAGCCAGGGGAATGCCGAGCCGTTGTGGTAGGCGCGGTCGCGGGAGACGATGCCGCCGGTGTAGCGGCCCTGGTAGCAGGGATCACTCGGAGAAAGCGTGCGGAGGCCGAAGGGGGTGAGTAGCTCGCCTTGCACCTTCTCCAGCACCGCCGCGTGGCGCTCGTCGTCGAGCACCGCGAACGGCAGACTGATCGCCAGAAGCTGATTGGGGCGGACGGAGGGGTCCTGTCCGTGATCGTCGATCACGTCGTAACAGCAGCCGGCGGATTTGTTCCAGAAGCGCTGGTTGAAGGATTGTCTGGCCGACGCCGCCAAATCGTTCAGTATTCGGGCGCGATCGACGCGGCCGAAGCGCTCGCACAGCTCCGCCGCGATTCTCACGGCGTTGTACCACAGTGCGTTCAACTCGACCGGCCTTCCGACCCGCGGGGTAATCACCCAATCGCCCACCTTGGCGTCCATCCAGCTCGTCGGCATTCCGGGCGCCCGGCTGGCGATCAATCCATCGGGGCCAATGCTGATCCCAAGCTCCGTGCCCCGACGGTAGCTTTCGATCACCGAAAGCAGCACGTCGAGCAGCCGGCGCCCGGTCTCCTCGTCGGCGCTGTAGCGCAGGTAATCCCACACGGCATTGGCAAACCACAGCGAAATGTCGGCGCCCTGATAGAGGGGCTCGCTGCCGTCTTCCGGAAAATGCGACGGCATGAGGCCGCTTCGCACCTGCCCGGCCAGGGACAAGAGCATCGACTTTGCCTGAGCAAATCGGCCGGTGACCAGGAACAATCCGGCAAAGCCGATCAGGCCCGGCCGGCTCGCCGGGCCGAACCAGGGATACCCGGCCATGCAGGCGCTGGTCCGCATCGCCCCCGGTGATTCGCCGGGACCGGATACGACAAACTGCCCCGCCGCTTCCGCCAGCGCATCGAGCTTTCGGTCCACCGGGACGTGCGTCGGCGGCTTGGGAGTTGCCTTAGCGATGGTTTTGAGCTCGATTGGATCCGCCGAACAGGCAAAGTGCACGGCCTTTGTGCGCGTGAGATGGAATCTCACCGTGCCCGGCGTCCACAGGTCTTCCAGCCCGCCGTACCCGCGCTCCTGTTCACGCCGGTAAATCTGGTTGAGATACCAGTTGGGCGCGGCGGTAAACCGGCCGTCATGGGCAAAGAAAACTTCGGGCGTCCGCACCGTGGCTGGAATCCGATGGTGATGCTTGTTGCGGTCCTCGACCAGAAGCCGGCCGTTCCATTGATACGAGAGATCGTGAATCGGCCGCATGGCCAGGAGCGGCCTGATCTGCAAATCCACCGCCCCGCGGGAAAGCAGCGTGTAGGTCAGGACAACGGTGTTCTGCCCCGGAACCAGCCGCAGTTCCTTCTGAAGTTGCCAGCCGTCGCCACGGTAAATCCATCGCGGCGTCTCGCCGGGCTGAAATTCCTCCAGATGCCGGTGCCCCTGCGGGTAGATCACGCCGGGATATTCGTTGCAGTCCAATGCGAATCGCTGGCCGTCGCACCAAAGCGTTTCCTCGACGCGCGAAAGCAGCACCATGCGACGCACCGGCGGCGCCATCGCGGCGACCAGCAGACCGTGGTATTTGCGGGTGTCCAGACCGGGAACGGTCGAGCAGGCGTAGCCGCCGATGCCATTGACGGCGAGCCACTCCCGGCCGAGCAAAGCGCCGAATTCCATTCCCCCGACGCACAGCCCTGTTGTCACGCTTCCTCCCTGAGGCGGTTGCAATCACTATAACGTCCGCCTTGTTGCAATCAACAACCGGCCTGAAGCAGAAGAAATGGCGAGCGACGCCCGACCTAAGCTAAGCGTGACCACCGGACAGCCTGCCCAAAACTCGGCAACTGATGACCCGGTGGGTTTGCGTCTCTTGTCGCCACATGAGGATTCGGATAAGATCGTTTGCGGTAGTCGGCAGCGGCTGAATAAGTCGAGGCCGGCTGCGGGGCCGGCCGGTTGCGGATGGCCGGTTCCGTCAGACCTGTTTTGACGTAAGCCCTTGCGGAGCGGAATGATCCGACTCATCGCGAGGGTCGCATGAACTGTGGTCAATTCGCGGAGTTCCTCCCGTGCACGCGGCGGCGCCCCTAGTTGTGTCGGCCTTCCTGCTGCTGACGCTGGCGCTGCTTTCGATTCTTGGGGTGATGGCAGTCGGGCGGTGGATGCCGCCCGAAGCCAGGCAGGCGGCGCGACCGGCGCTGCTGCCAATTCCTGTTAAGCCCAAGCCGGCACGGCCCCGGCCCGCCGCCATCGTGGCGGCCGGCCAGCTTCTGCGGGCTCCGCCCACGTTCCCCGACCAGCCAATCGATCCATACCCCCGACGAATGTCGGGGGGTTGATCCCGGCTGCGCTTGCGCCATCTCCAGGTCCCCAAAGTTCATCCGCATCAGAAACTGATGAAGGTTCCCGACGCCCTCGTTTGCGCCGATGGATCGGCGGCTTCGCGGGCAGCGGATTAGCCGGGGAACATGATATGGATGCATCCTACACATACGGACTTCTAATCGGAGCGTTGGTCGGCATCGCCGTTGGCGCCGCCGGCTTCTGGGTCATCGCGCGGATGGCGGCACGCAACCTGCTCGAGCAGGCCCGCAAGGACGCCGAGCAGACCCGCGGCAACGCCATCGCCGAGGCGGAAAACAAAGCCAAGGCGATCGAACTGGCCGGCAAACAGGAACAGCTCAAACGTCGCGAGCAGTTCGAAAAAGAAAGCGAACAGGAACGAAACCAGCTCAAGGCCCAGGAAACGCGTCTGGACAAACGGGAGGACACGCTCGATCGAAAGCTCGACACCCTCGCCATGAAGGAAAAGCATTTGGACGAGTTGGAGAACCGGCTGGCGCGGCGCGACAAATCCCTCTCCGACAAGGAACAGCAACTCGACAAAACCCTGACTGAGCAGCGCGAGAAGCTGCTGCAAATCTCCGGGCTCGCCCCCGAGCAGGCCAAAGAAATGCTTTTGAAGCGCGTCGAATCCGAATGCCGCCAGGAGGTCGGCGCGATGGTCCAGCAAATCACGGAGCAGGCTCAGGAAGAGGCCAAGGACAAGAGCCGGCAGATCATCGTGCAGGCGATTCAGCGTTACGCCGCCGAGCACACCAGCGACCACACCGTGAGCACGGTGACGATCCCCAGCGACGACATGAAGGGCCGCGTCATCGGCCGCGAGGGGCGCAACATCCGCAGCTTCGAGAAAGCGACCGGCGTCGACGTCATCATCGACGACACACCCGGTGTCGTCGTCGTCAGTTGCTTCGATCCAGTGCGGCGCGAGGTCGCCCGGCTGTCACTCGAAAAGCTCGTGCAGGATGGCCGCATCCACCCCGCCCGCATCGAGGAAATCGTCGCCACCACCAGCAAGGAAATGGAGGAAGAGCTGCTCAAGCTCGGCAAGGAGGCGGTGCAGGAGGCCAACGTCGGCTCGGTGGCCCGCCCGCTGATCCCGATGCTCGGCCGCCTGGCCTTCCGCACCAGCTACGGCCAGAACGTGCTGAAACATTCGATCGAAGTTGCCTACCTGGCGCAGATGATGGCCGACGAGTTGGGCCTGGACGGCACCGTCGCGCGGCGCGCCGGGCTCCTTCACGACATCGGCAAGGCGATGGACCACGAAACCGAGGGCGGTCACCCGCAGATCGGCATGGAGTTCCTGCGGAAGTTCAACGAGTCCGAGGCGGTGCTGAACGCGTGCCTGGCGCATCACGGCGACGCGCCGGCGACGACGCCGTACACGCCATTGATTATGGCCGCCGACGCCATCAGCGCCAGCCGGCCCGGCGCCCGCCGCGAGAGCCTCGAACGCTACGTCAAGCGCCTGCGCGACCTGGAAGAGCTGGCGACCGGCTTCGAAGGCGTCCGCCAGGCCTACGCCATCCAGGCCGGCCGCGAGGTCCGCGTCATCGTCGACGCCAAGCTTGTCGATGACAAAATCAGCGCCAAGATCGCCCGCGACATTGCCAAAAAGATCGAGGAGGAAATGCAATACCCCGGCGAGATCAAAGTCACGGTCATGCGCGAAGTGCGGTCCGTGGAATACGCCCGATAATCGCTCCCCTTGTGGCAAAGCCGCCCCCGGAAAGTGCTTCGACCTTCGGTCGAACACAGCCGGGGGCGGCTGTGCCACAAAGTTCATGCAACCCCTTGCGGTGACTAACCTCCCAGTGATGGATGTGTCCGTAGATCAGAGGGCCTTGAGCAGGAAAAGGTTTGCGCGCGGGAATTCGATCACCGCGATCTGTCGCTGCGGGCAAGGATTGGATCTGCCGCTCCGATTCCGGAGTTTTCAACGACGGCTGTGCCCGGCTATACCAATAGCGTTCGCCGCCGGAGCGCGGATGGTTACTCAAAGGATGTTCGATGATCGGGACGAGGGCTTTGGAACGGAAAGCGTATCGTGGAATTGCCTTGCGACTGGTCCCAATGATTTTGGCCGGGGCCTGCGCGGTTACAGGCTGCGTCGACCAGCAGAAGGAAATCGCCACATATCGCGCTGTCATTGACACCACGCAACCGGCACCCGTCAAACCCGATTACGCACAGGGCGAGCAGCTCACCCTCGAAGAGGCCCTGACGCTGGCCAACCGCGGGTACGAACAGCTCGATGTCCAGGGCGAGGCTTATCTCCAGTCGCTGATCGATCGCGATCGCGCTTACTCGACGTTCCTGCCGACCGTCAGCATCACACCCACCTACTCCTGGGCCAGCGTGCGGTCGGGCTCGGGAAACGTCATCACCGGCGGCACCAACAGCGTCGGCTCGACCCGCGGCTACACCTCGTTCCAGGCGCCGGTCGTCGCCCAGGCAAACCTGTTCAACGGCTTTCGCGACGTGGCGGCCATCCGTGCCGCCTACGCCAACGCCGATCAGTTCCGCAACCTGCTGCTCGATTTTCAACAGACGGTGCTTCTGGAAACGGCGCAGGCGTATTACCAGACGCTGCTGGCCGAGCGATCGGTCGAGGTGCTGAGCAATTCGGTGAAGTTTCAGGACGCGCGGGTCGACGACATGCGAAACCGGCTCCGCGCGGGGATCGCCCAGCCGCTCGACCTGGCGCAGAGCGAGGCGACCGCCGCCGCCACCCGCGCGAATCTGGTCACCGCCCACAACCAGGTCGACACCGCCCGCTACACGCTGGCGCTGATGACCAACGCGAACGTGGAAAAAGCGACGCTGGTCGACCGGCTCTACGTCCCCGAGGACTTGATGCCGATTGATGCCGCCGTCCTCGACGCCGACCGCTCGCGGCCTGACATCAAGGCCGACGAGGCGGCAGTCCGCGTCGCCCGCGAAAGCGTCAAAGTCGCAATCGGAGAATATTACCCTTCGATCTCACTCAATCTCGACTACTACCTGCACCGCGACTCGTTCCCGACCAACCTGGAGTGGTCGAGCCTGCTCTCGCTCAACTTCCCGGTGTTCAGCGCCGGAACGATCGAGGCCGACGTCCGCACCGCCTGGTCGAAGCTGCGGCAGGCGCTGTATACGGAGTGGCTGCTGATCCGCCAGGTCGAGCACGACGTCAAATCGGCCTGGGACACGACCGACAGCAGCCGCCGGCGGATCATCGAGCTTCGCACCGAAGTCGCCGCGTCCCAGGAAGCGCTTCGCCAGTCGGTCCAGCGCTACACCGTCGGACTGGCGATCAACCTCGACGTGCTCACCGCCCAGGACTCGCTGCTCACCTCGCAGCTCGACCTGGCGACCGAAGAATTCAATCACAAGATCTTCTATCTCGATCTGCTCCGTTCGCTGGGCCGTCTGCCGCTGCCGACGAGTCCCAACACGTTGGCCACCGGGCCGGCAGCCGTCCCGACCACCCAGGAAACCGCGCCCCTCGTCCCCGCCTACGCAATCCCGCCGATGACGCTGCCCAGCACACAGCCGACGACGGCGCCTTCCATGTGACACGGATAACCCGTGCTGGCGGCGTCCGGAGTCAAACGCAGTGTGGATGGCGTCAATTGCACGCGAGCGATCTACGCACGGGTTGAAAACCCGTGTCACAGGAATCCAGGCGCCGTTCATGTGACACGGGTTTGTAACCCGTGCTGGCGGCGTGCGAGGCAAAGAACCCGTGTCAAGGAATGCAGGAATTACTGCTTCGTGGAAAGCAGATAACTCAGCAGATCGTTGAAATCCGCGGGTGGGATGATCTCCCCGAAGTTGCTGGGCATCAGCGAGAGCTTGGATTCGGCCTGCCGCGTGATCTGCGACTTGGGAATCGTGACTTCCTTGCCGGTCGAATCGGCGATCACGATGGTCTGCCCTTCCTGCCGTCGCGGGATGCCGGCGACGACGTTGCCGTCGCTGAGCACAAAAGTGCTCTGCTTGAACTCCGCGGCGACGTTGCGGCTGGGATCGAGGATGTCTTCACAAAGCCGCGGCACCCCGCGAATGCCGATCCCGTCCAGCGGCGGACCGACGTGCGCCCCCTGCCCGCCCAGAGTATGGCAGACCATACAATTCTTCTCGAACACCGGCTTGCCGCGCCGGGGCGAGGCCGTGGCGGCGTCGAACGCGGCGGCCCGCTGGTCGATCAGCGCCTGGATGGCGGCATCGGCCGCGGGCAGGCCCGCCGTCAACTTCCTCACCCGCTCGTCGAGGTTGGCCGGCTGCACGACGTTGAGCCGCTCCCGGACATTCGAGTCCTGAAGCAGCCGCGGCGACGCCTTCCCCTGCTCGATCGCCCCCAGCAGCGCCTCCGCCCCGTTCCGTCCCGAGCAAAGCGACTGCGCCAGGGCAATCTGGAGCTTCTGCGGCGCGGTGCGCATGGCTTCGACCATGGCCGCCGACGCGGCGGGCGAGTTGACCGACGAGAGCACCGTCGCCGCCGCCTCGCGCACTCCGTCGGGCGTCTGCGGGTCCTGCACCGCCCGCGCCAGGACCTCGACGTGCGACGCCGGGTCCAGCGCCCCCAGCGTCCGCGCCGCCGCCGCTCGCACGTCCGATTCGACCTGGGCGTTGCTCAGCAGCTTTTCGATCTCGCCCGAAAGCGGCGTCAGATGCAGCGACTGCACGATGAACACCGCGCTTTGCAATTGCGCCCCCGACATCGGGACACGAATCACCGGCGGATCAAACCGCCCCACTGCCAGCCACGAATATCCTTTTCCGTTGGTCGCGTCGGTCGCCTCGAGATAAACCTGACGGCCCTCGTGTTGACTCAGGTCGATCGTGGTCTTCTGGGCGATGTCCTTTCGCGGCGGCACCGCAAACGCCAGTACCTCATTCGTCTTGGCGTCGCGAATCTGCACGATGTTTTTGGGATCAACTTTGGTCTGCGCGCCGTTGGTTCGCGGCGGGCCGTTGTGGCCCGCCATGTAAAACGTCAGCTTCGCCGGCGCCGCAAACGGCTGCGAGCGGGCGATCCCCATCAACGGCTCGCCACCCACCAGGCTCGAAAGGAAGGGCGCGCTCGCGTCGCCGTCGGCGGACTTGCGGATCTCAACTCCCCAAGGGTTGCGCGGATCCGATGCGCCGGGCAGCGGGTGATAGCTCCACTCATCGTTCGCGGAGCCGGCCCGGGAAAAGAGCTTCGAGGCCAGCGACGTGCCCCAGGCCCGCATCGCCTCGCCCGGCGCGGCGCCGCGCTGCTCCAACCCCTGCCGCACGGCCTCGAACAGCGCCCGCTGAAGGTCCAGGTCGTCGGCGAACTTCGATTCCACAAACGTCGCCAGCTGATCGACCTGCTCCGCCGGCACGTAGCGGGCGATCGCCTTGAGGTAGCGGGTGACGGCTTCGGGCTGATCGGCGCCTTTGGCCACATGCTGGAGCAGCCAGCCTGCCGCCTCGGGAGTCGGCGCGCCGACCGCGGCTTCGGCCAGTTCGCCGCCGTCGCGATCGTCCAGCTTCATCGCCATGAGCTTCTCGCAAACGCCGCGCTTGAGCATCTGATCGCGCAGGGCAATCTTGGCCACGTGGTTGATGAAAACGTCGGTGTCAGGGCGTTGCACCACGTCCAGCAGCGGGCGGATGTTTTCAAACTGTGGATGCCGTCCCAATGCCTCGGCGGCGGTCCGCCGAACGAGCGGGTCCGCATCACGCACACCCTCCACCGCCAGCTCGCGATCCGATGACGTCCAGTCCCGCATCTCACCGAGGATCCGCATCGAATGCTCGCGGATGATCGGGGACGGATCCGTCGCCGACGACTTGAGCATCTGCGCTTCCAGCGCGCCCAACCGGTACAGAATCCACAGCCCGTGAACCTTCTGATAAGGAATCTCGGATTTGGCCAGCATCTCCCGGACCGGCGCGATCGCCTCCTGCCCGACGATGTCGGCCAGCCGGTTCATCGTCAACGTCCGGATCGTGAAATTCGGGCTGGCCAGATAATCGATCATCTCCGCGACGCTCGCCTTGGTCAGATCGAACTTCTTCGTCGGCGCGGGCGCGGCATCGGTGCCCTTGTAGACGATCCGCCAGACCCGCCCGCGCTGTTTGTCGCGGCCGGGGTGGTGCAGATCGACTTCATAATGCCCGATGATGCGGTTGTAAAAGTCGGCGACGTACAGTGCGCCATCCGGCCCGAGCTTGATGTTGGTGGGCCGGAACCAGGCGTCGCTGCTGACCAGAAAATCCGGAACGTCGTCGC
>Ga0210396_10007980_pt1 | contig 10052 bp, 8 predicted proteins | sample IncBWH17OmetaG_FD_155466 | JGI IMG/M metagenome (GOLD analysis project Ga0210396, IMG submission 155466) | Forest soil microbial communities from Barre Woods Harvard Forest LTER site, Petersham, Massachusetts, United States - Inc-BW-H-17-O ... | reverse complement strand
GCGTGCGACTTTCGCCTGCGATGTCGCGCATCACTTCGCGCATCGCCACTCCCGCGTATCCTCGCCCTCGTGCTTCGGGATGCGTGCAGACGGCACTTACCTCAACGAATCCCGGAACCCGCGTACGCTGCCCCGCCATCGCCTGCAACCGATCCCCTTCAAAGACACCATAGAAATTCCCCAGTTCGATGGTGCGCTCGCGGAAGGGCCCGGGCTCAGTGAGCGTGGCGAGTTCCATCATCGCCGGCACATCGGCGTCGCCAAGCCTGCGCAGCGTTATGTCCGTGCCATGCTCGCGGACCTTGTCAAACTTCGGCTCCCGACAAATCATCTGCGTAAGAATCCCTCCTCGAAAAAGGCTCCAACCTTTCGGCAGCGCGGGGGCATCATGCAGGAACAACGCGAGCAAGCCTCCTGGCCCCGCCAAGCGTCGAAGAGCGTCGTAACTCGCCTGCGTCTGATCCGGTGTACCGGCCAGCGGGCCGATCGCCGGAGGATAACGGCGAGCCGGGCCGTCGGCCATCGCCAGCGACTCTTGATCCCTGACCAACGCATTCAAAATGGGATTGTCGAGAAGCTGCTCGCTGGCTGCATTCCGGACCGTAGAAACCGCATCGACCAATTCGGAGTCAATATGAGGGGCGGACATGTATCAAGGATGATCCTTGCACATCAAGAGATGCGGAATCCTTGCCCAAAAACGTCGGGTTGGGCAAAACTTCAAGGTGGCCCCTGTGACAGATCTTCCTCACTGGGGTAGCTTCAATCGCTCAAAAGAGACGAAAAAGGTTAGGGCCTCACCTGAGGGACTTCGCGAATGCCCTACACATTCACGAAAAAACTCGAAGACCTATATCCGCTTCATCCCCTGACATACTACGGAGACTAAATTTCAAGCCGCGGCTACAAAGCGCAACCGCACGTAATCGGCAATCCAATTCCCAGCTTCATCGCGCAGCACCGGTGCGAGCAGTTCAGTCGTCTCCTTCACCACTGTTCCGCGCACCTCCTCCGGCAAACCATCGAGAACGCCGCGACGAAATGTCTGCAACCAGCCATCCATTCCGCTCTCCGCCAATTTCGTTGGCCGCGGGATCAAAGCCATCTGATCCACTCGGAATCCATGGCGCTTCAGGCGCGCCGCATAGCTGTCCGCCGTCGGATAGTAATTGACGCCATCTTCGCGATCGCCAAATCCATGCCGCTCCAATACCGCCCTCAGCGCCACCTGAATCGATGCAATATTCCCGTGCCCGCCCATCTCCGCAACGAATCGTCCGCCCGGCTTCAGCACGCGATACACCTGCGTCAACATCGCATCGTGATCGCGTACCCAGTGCAGCGCCGCATTCGAGAAGACTGCATCAAACGTCGCGTCGTGAAACGGCAGGTTCTCGGCGTTTGCCTTTTCTGCTTCAATGCCGCGCTCTCGAGCCGCTGCCACCATGTCTGCCGACGCATCAACCCCGAGAACATGCGCACCCGTCGAGGCCACACGCTGGGTTAGTTGTCCATCGCCGCAGCCAAGGTCGAGAATGAATTCGCTCATCTGAGCATTCAGCCACTCCAATACGCCGCCGGCAAGCCCGTGCACAAATGCACCATTCCGTTCGTAGGCCTGTGGATTCCAGGTCTGCGTCATCCGTAACCTCCGCCTTCAGTTTCGGCGAAGTGCTCCCTATAAGGCAAAGTTATTCTGTTTTTGGATTCGATAAGCGATACTTATGGCGTTTCCAATCCTTATTTAGATGGATTGCACCGGAAGGAGCGTCAGGTCGTCGACCAGTCCGACTTCCTTCTGCACGAACGGCTCTCCGTACTTCACGCCTGCCAGCAAACCGTAGTGCCGCGCCTCGGCAAACGTCCGTTCGCGAATCTCCTCTTCCACCACGAATAGCGCATTGGCCGCCGACTGGTTCGCATATTGCGACTTGTAGGCCATCAGGGCCGCATGTCGCTGCTCCATGAAGGGAGTGATATCCACAACGAAGCTCGGCCGCACATCTGCATACAAACTCGCGTAGACAATCTTGAAAGGCCGATGCGGAGGCAGATCTATTTCATCCGCAGCCATGCTGTTGAGCGCCGAAGGCGCCTTTGCCAAACCCGACAAAAAGCACGCCTCGTATCCAAGGGCAGCCACAATCGCGTGGTCAGGGTGCCGCGCCTGCCAGTATGGCAGGATCACCACTCGGGGCCGCACCTGGCGCAGAACACGTACGATTTTCGTACGATTTTCCAGCGTATTCTCGACGGCTCCGTCGGGAAGATCAAGCGCGTCGCGCCGGCTCACGCCCAGCAACCGCGCCGCTTCCGCGGCCTCGCGCGCCCGATCCTCGGCCGTGCCGCGCGTTCCCGCTTCGCCTCGCGTCAAATCCAGAATTGCGGTGCGCAGCCCGCGAGCTGCCATGCGCAACAGCGTTCCGCCGCAGGTCTGCTCCACATCATCGCGGTGCGCGGCAATCGCCAGCACATCGGCGCATTGGCGGTCGGCTTCCTCAGATGAAGGCATCGAAGTTAATAGACAGTATTGTCGCCGTCGGTGAGTGCATCCATGTAGGCCACGTCAGCTGCGGTTCCCGTCACAGTCACATACTGGTTGTTGATCGACGAACCATCGGTCGTGTGAAAGATGTAAACCTGGCCGCCCTGCGCGACGTAGACCTTGTGCAGCCCGATCACGCCCGCAATCCCGGTCAGGTCGCCGAGATACGGCTCCAGCATGGTCACGGAATTAGTGCTGGTGTTGAACATCGTCAGGCAGCCATAGGGCAACCCCTTGGCAAAGCGCTCGCCGTTATTGCACTTCGTCATGCCGATCCACAGCGTGTTGTCGTCTGCCAACAGCAAGCGGCTGGGCGCACCCGGAGCACCGTCGCTGATCGGAACCGGACCCGATGCCGAAAGTGTGTTCGAAGCAGTTCCTGTCATATTCACAACAGTGAGGTTGCCGGTGAACAATCCATCTGGCTGCAATTGCTGCCCCGCCACATACATTGTGCTCGACGAAATCAGCGCATTGCTCGACCCGCCGGGAATCGCCAGCGTGCAGGAACTTGCGTTCGGTGTCGCAGAACAATCCGCCCGCAATGCCGTATTCGTCGGAAGGCTGCCGGAGTGCTGCCCCGCCAAAAAGATCATCTGCGCAACCGGCAATTTGGAGATCGACGATGTCGACCCGCCGCACTCGGTCCCGCAATTCATCACATATGCGGAGTTGCCGTCGGCCGAGAACACCGCCTTTACGGGGCGATCGAAAACAAGGGGCGCACCGAACCCGTTGTTCGTCGCGTCTACATTATCAGGGCTCTGCATTTGGAAAAGGCACCAGTTGGGAGCGTTCTGCGGTTCGCAGTCCATGGCAGCCTTCGGCCAGGTGCTCGAACCGCCCGAGTACGAAAGCGTTTCATTGGCCGTCAGCTTGCGAACGTAGTACGCATAGTTGGAATTCTGAACGAATGCCATGGCCACAGAACCACCCGGATTCACACTCACGCGGTAAACGCCCGGCAGACTCAGCGCATACGTGCCGCCGTTCGTATTGTCCACTACCGTGAGCACCGTCGCCTGCTGGTTCGCCGCAAAAATGTAGCTTTGGTTACGGGTAATAAAAATGCTCGAGGAAGTGCCATTCAAGCCCTTTTGAGCGCCGTTGTCTTTCTCTGTTTGATAGTTCACCACGTGCAGAGAACCATCGCCGGCGCCATATACCGCTCCAAGTTGTTCCTCGGGCATGTTCTGGATCGTGACCGGCAACTGCCCGGAATACCCGCTGATACTGAATCCCGCAATCTTCTGGTTGTAACTGAAGCGAATATCGTAATATGCGTCCACGAAAGTCAGCGCACCGGTAGAAGCGACGCTCGGGTTCTGGACGGCGATCAGAACGCGGTTGGGTAACCCGCTTGGTGGCAATACTCTTCCAGCAAAATAGGTGGTGGTACCGCATCCCGCCAATACCACAGCCGCAACCAGGGCTCCGGCGGCACTAAACCAAAAACTTCTCTTCTTCAAAATCGATTCCCTCGAAAACCGGCGCGGACAGGCCGCGTATCAATGCCCGGCGATTGCCGCATCCTGGACAAAATGAATGGCGATTGCCGCAAATCCAGCCGAACCAAACTGCCTCACCCTGGACTGCTTCTGCATAGCTTTTGACTCTCGAAGTATAACAAAGCAACCCGCTCATTAGACTTAATGCTCCGCTTGCGCCATCGGCCCCGTGCATGGCGCCATTCGCCGCACAATCGGATACAATCCGAAGGCCATGCGATAGCATGACAACAGGATGGCCCAGTTTGCCGATATCTTCTCCAGCCGACCCGTGCTTGCCGATGGCGCCATGGGGACGGTGCTCTACGCTCGCGGGATTTTCATCAACCGCTGCTACGACGAGCTAAACCTGTCTGATCCCAACCTCATCCTCTCTGTCCACGAGGATTACCTGCAGGCCGGCGCAGAGATTCTTGAGACCAACACCTTTGGCGCCAACAGATTTCGGCTGACGCGCCATGGCCTCGCCCCCAAGGTGGCTGAAATCAATGCCGCGGGTGTCAAGCTGGCCCGGCAGGCAGTCGAACACATTAAAGAGAAACAGGCGGGTACCGCCTACGTCGCAGGATCAATCGGGCCTCTCGGCGTCCGGCTTGAACCATTAGGCAAGACCGGGCTGGATGAGGCGCGCGCCGCCTTTGCCGAACAGATTCGTGCTTTGGCCGATGGCGGCGTTGACATGCTGATCATCGAGACTATGCCCGCGCTCAACGAAGCGCGAGAAGCCCTGCTCGCAGCCGAAGAGACCGCACCGAACCTGCCTGTCCTCGTCATGGTCACGGTTGACGACGACAGCAACTGCCTTGACGGCTCGTCGCCACAGCAGGCGGCCGCGCTGCTCACCGAGTGGGGCGCCGGAGCCATCGGGGTCAACTGCTCCACCGGTCCCTCCACCGTTCTGACAGCGATCGAAGCCATGCGCACTGCCACCACGCTGCCGCTGGCCGCGATGCCAAACGCCGGCATGCCGCGCGCCATCGAAGGCCGCAACATCTATCTCTGTTCGCCCGAATACATGGCCAGTTTCGCTCGCAAGGCCATCGCTGCAGGAGCGCAGATCGTCGGCGGCTGTTGCGGCACCACACCCAACCACATCCGTGCGATGCGTTCGGCTATGCGCGCCATCGATGCCCAGGCCCGCGTGACGGAAGGCGGCAAGCATGCGGAGATCACCACGGAAACGCCGCCCGCACCGCTCGGCCAGCGCTCACGAATCGGCGCGCTCGTCGAACAGGGCGGTTTTGTCACCCTCGTCGAGATTGTTCCTCCCAAAGGCATCGACTGCAGCAAGGAGATTGAAGGTGCGCGCTTGCTCGCGCAACTCGGCGTCCACGCCATCAACGTCCCCGACTCGCCCCGCGCTTCCGCACGCATGAGCGCCCAGAGCCTTTGCATTCAGATTCAGCAGCACACCGGCATCGAGACGATCCTGCATTACACCTGCCGCGACCGTAATGTGCTCAGCATCCAGTCCGATCTGCTCGGCGCTTCGTCGATTGGCCTGCGCAACATTCTCTGCCTGACGGGCGATCCGCCTAAACTTGGCAACTACCCTGACGCGACTGCCGTCTTCGACGTCGACGCCATCGGCCTTGTGAACATCGTGCGCCGGCTTAATCACGGACTGGACATCGGCTCCAACTCGATTGCTGCCTCAACCAACTTCACCATCGGCGTGGCCGCTAATCCTGGCGTGCCCGACATCGAGCACGAATTGCGCCGCTTCTACTACAAAGTTGAGGCCGGCGCCGAGTACGCCATCACGCAGCCGGTCTTCGACCTTCGCCTGCTTGAAGAATTTCTCAATCGCATCGAAGGCCATCGCATTCCGGTGATCGCCGGCATTTGGCCTCTCACCAGCTTGCGCAATGCCGAATTCATGAAGAACGACCTCCGCGTCTCCATGCCCGAAGAAATCATGCTGCGCATGGCCCAGGCCAATACGCCCGATGCCGCCCGCAAAGAAGGCATCCTCATTGCGCAGGAGATGCTCGAAGCGGTTCGCCCGATGGTCCAGGGCGTCCAAGTCAGCGCGCCATTCGGCAGATACATCGCCGCGGCGGAAGTGATCGCAAGTGTGTTGCCAGAAGCCACGCTCCCATCCTGATGTCACGCTGCGCGAACCTGAGCTAATGCGCGCCAGCCGCGTTTCAGAGGGCTGGCGCATAATAGCCGGAACGTACCGTGATGCTCTTCACGCGATCGGGACCCACCAGCTCGATCTCGTGGAAGGCTCCATCGTGCTTTAGCTCGGCCGGCTTGTATGCAATCCGATACTGATTGCGCGTGTTGGTTTCAATGATCCGCAGATCGCCATCGATTCCGGCATCCACATCGTCCACATGGAATACACATCCACCTGTCTGGTCGGCCAGCTCGGCCAATGTTCTCGGACCACTGGAGCCCGCAGCCGCGGGCAGATGGAACGCATAGATCGCTGTGTTGGAGCGCTCACATGCACTCACCGCTTCCGCCAGCGAACCGAGGCTCGCATTATCTTCCCCATCAGAGAAGAGCAAAATCAAGTTGCTGCTTGCGGCGCGATCGAGTCCTCCGAACTGATAGGAGCAAGCTCGAAAGACGGCGTCGAACAGCGCGGTGCCTCCCAGAGGGCTGGATTTCCCCTCGTTCACGCTATTGATGTTTACATTCAAAGCCGCTGGATCGTTGGTCCAGCTCTGCCGGATGTTCGAGACGTATCCGAAATCCATCACAAATGCCTGGTCCGTCTTCTCCCGAAACATCCGTTTTGCATATTCAATCGCGATCTTCCGGTTGGCAGCGATCGCCTGCGCCATCGATTCGCTGGTGTCCATCAGGATTCCGGCTCGGATCGGAAAGTTCAGCATGGAGTCAAAAGCAACTACCGTTCGCGGATGTCTTCCGTTGTCCAGCAGTTCCAGTTCGCTGAGTTTCAGATCGTTCACAGGCAGGCCGCGTGCGTCGGCCGCATGAAACGTAAGAACGACCTCATCGACGGGCAGCTTCAGCTTGTACGGGTCTGAATTGGCATCAACCTGCGGATGCAAGAAGGGCCCCATGACCGCCGCCGCGAATACCATCAGTCCCGAAATCCTCCGATACTGCCAAGCGCCCATGGCCGCGAGTTTAGCATTGCTGGACTTACAATGGTCTCAGCACAGACTTGGGAGCCGCGCGCATGTCATCGTTCGAAGAATCGCTCAAGAAGCTTGAAACCATCGTCGATCAGCTGGAAAAGGGCGACTTGAGTCTCGAAGACTCGCTCAAGCTATTCGAAGAGGGTGTGGGACTCTCTGCGGCTTGCAAAAAAGAACTCGACACTGCTGAGGGCAAGGTGCAGATTCTTATCAAGCAGCGCGACGGTTCACTGAAGACCGAGCCATTCCCCGCAGACAAAACAGGCAGGTAGGTCAAGCTCTCCGGTAGGTCCAGGACGCGCCAATCCCTATCCCTATTCCCTCCTTTTAGTTCTCACGCGATAAATCGCAGGCAATTCTTGTCCGCGTCCTTCACGTACATCTCGCGGCTGCCCCAGGTCTGATCCACCGGCGGCGTATCGATGGGTATTTGCCTGGCGGTGTACTCCGAATAAAACTTATCGACGTTGTCGACAATCAGATTCGCAACCGCACCCGCCACCCCGTCGCCGCTGAACGACGACAGGTGCAGCCAAACGCCATCGCGCGAAACGCCCATGTAACACGGGTCTGTCGTCACGCCATCAGGACGATGTTCAAATTCGAGCTGGAACCCCAGGCCCTGACAATAAAACTCGACAGCAGCGGCCGCATTCGAAACGTGCAGCAGGGGAATTGCGCGACGGATCATCGTTCCTCCTTCGCTCCGTATCAGGCAGTCGTTTCGCCGTTCCCGGTTTCTTCTGATTTATCGCCTCGTCTCGCGGCCTCGGTCAGCTTTCTAAGCAGCGCCTGCTCGCGAAGCACCTGTTTCAACGGACGCGCAGGCGTGCCAAACATCACCGTGCCGGGCCGCTGTCCTTCGTTCGAGATGGTTTTACCACTAAACACGCCGGCCTGGCCGCCCAAAATCACTCCCGGTCCAACGTGCACGTGATCGCCGATGCCAACTTGCCCCGCCAGCACCGCGCCCTTGCCGACTGTGCTCGATCCCGAAATTCCTGTCAGGGCCACGAGGATTACGTTCTCGCCGATGTCGCAGTTGTGGCCGACGTGGACGAGATTGTCGATCTTGGTGCCACGGCGAATACGCGTCTCCTCGAGCGCTCCGCGGTCGATGGTGGAGTTGGCACCGATCTCCACGTCGTCCTCGATCACAAGCGTGCCCTGCTGCGGAAACTGCGTATACGCGCCGCTGGCCGAGTCGCGGACATACCCGAAGCCATCTGCGCCCAGCACCGCGCCTGCTTGCACAATTACGCGATCACCAAGAATGGCGCCAGGGTAGATCACGACGCGCGGATAGATGTGGCAATGCATCCCGATTGTTACGTTTTCGCCGATAACCGCGCCGGCACCGATGATGGTTCCGTCACCGATACGGGCGTGTGTCCCTACGACAGCGCACGGTCCCACCAGCACCCCCTGATCGACTTTGGCGTCCGGCGCGACTACCGCCGAGTGCGCGATGCCCGCGACGTGCGTGCGCTTCTTCGCAAGCTGTGCGGCCTTGGCAAACCAGAGCTTCGGATCATCCGATTCGACGATGCATTTTCCGTGCGGATACTCCTTCGCCCCGCCCGGCTTGAGCACCACCACGCCCGCATTGCTGCCAAGCGCCGCCGCCACTGCTGAGTCGGAGTCGGCAAACGCCACGTCGAATGCGCCAGCCTTCTCGCATGAGTTCACGCCGTCGACCATCCACTCCGGATCGCCCTGCACCAGGCTTCCGCCCAGCTCTTCCACCAGTTCTTGCAAAACCATCGAATTGCTCCATTCGAAGAGTAACGCCGCCGGTTGCCAGCGCCATCCCCTTTTGGTTATGTAACCACGCCGGGCGCGCTGCGCAGAGCAAGCGCATCGTGGTTGCCCGAAGGTGCATGGCTGCATGACACTGATTTCATGCGGACAGCCCTCACGCTTCTTGCGATTCTCGCAGCGACATCCTCTGCGGCTTTCGCCCAGTGGACGATGGAGACCTCGAACACCACCGCCGACCTACGCGGGATTCACTCGATCGGAGGCGGCGTGGCGTGGGCTTCGGGGACCAACGGCACCGTGCTACGAACCGAGGATGGTGGATACGTCTGGCAGTCATGCTCGGTTCCGCCCGGCGCGGAGAAGCTGGACTTCCGGGGAATTCAAGCCTTTGACGCCAACACCGCCATCGTCATGTCCAGCGGCCCGGGCGACCAGTCCCGCCTCTACAAAACCACCGATGGCTGCCACTCGTGGAAACTGGTATTCAGCAATCCGGACTCGCCGAACGGATTCTTCGATTGCATCTGGATCCATCGGACGGGCTACGGCATTCTGCTGGGCGATCCGGTGAAGAATCGCTTTGCAGTCTTTGAGACGACTGATGCCGGGAAGACTTGGAGCCGCGATAAACGAGACGGTCTGCTGATTGGTGCAAAGCCAATCGCTGCATTTGCCGCGAGCAATAGCCTGTTTACGCAGTTTCCGACCGGTTATATGAGAGGCTTTGTCACTGGTGGAGCAGGTGGGGCGTTTCTGTTTGAGCGATGGACCAGCGGGAAATGGTTGAGGACGGCTATCCCAGTCGGAGGTGGAACCGAAAACTCAGGGGTCTTCTCTCTTGGCCTTCGCTTAACCTTGCCACGATGTACCGACTGTGAACATCCCTCCGATTATTTTCTGGTCGCTGTCGGCGGCGATTACACAAAACCGAATGAGCATTCCGAGACGGCAGCATGGTCCGGAGACTTAGGCAAAACCTGGCGCCCCGCCCAGACCCCGCCTCACGGCTACCGCTCCGCCGTAGCCTACGACCCCACCACCAAAACCTGGATCACCGTTGGGCCCAACGGCACCGACATCTCCAGTGACGACGGCAAGAATTGGCGCGCGCTGCATCCG
>Ga0210396_10007976_pt1 | contig 10056 bp, 8 predicted proteins | sample IncBWH17OmetaG_FD_155466 | JGI IMG/M metagenome (GOLD analysis project Ga0210396, IMG submission 155466) | Forest soil microbial communities from Barre Woods Harvard Forest LTER site, Petersham, Massachusetts, United States - Inc-BW-H-17-O ... | reverse complement strand
GCTCCGCAGCTTATCCGCGTCGTTTTGGCGCGACCCACTGCGACGAACGAAGTCCCAGGAAGTCCTTGTCCACGCGGGAATCGAGCGCGTCGCGCAGAGTCTGGTGATCATTGTCCTCGAGGGCAATGAAGCGAAACGGCTGCAAGGTCCCGTCCTTGGATTTGCGCGTGGGCTGCAGGATTTCCGCCATGGCTTTAACGGCGCCCGATGCTGTCTCGATGGTGACTTCGACCAGATTGCCCTGTTCCAGAGCTCCGGACAATCGCAACATGCCACCAGTTTCAGAGATGGTCTGCAGCTTCGCCCGCGCACTGCGGCCATCCTCCAGTTTGATAACGACCGGAATCGTGCTTTGGAATTGAACTCGCTGGGCGCGGTGTTGAGGGTGAGTCTGGGGGAAGTGTGTCATAGCCAAACCAACTATGTCACGACGGGCGAAGGGACGACAGATAACCGAGGCGCTTGTCCAGATTCTGGCTTGGCCAGCGTGTTAGACCGTTTTTAGTTGGCCAAATAACGGTTCGCGGCCTGTACTAAAATCCAGCTACCACGTGTTATTTCGGGTTCTTGTTACACTTCTGAAATGGACCACAAGGGGAGGCTCAACAGGCTGCAAAGCCTTTTAGACAGCACCTCCGTAGACGCTCTGCTGATCACCCATTTGCCCAACATCCGCTACCTCTGCGGATTTGCCGGAACATCTGGCGTTATGGCCATCTCAGAAACCAGATCGATGTTCTTTACTGATGGACGATACACGGAGCAGGCGCGGGCGGAAGTGCATGGAGCGAGGGTCGTAATTGACCGGAAGCCTCCGCTGGCCGCTGTTGCGGGGTGGCTGTTAGAGAACAAAAACAAAATCTGGCGGAAGAAGCCGATCAGGCTCGGCATTGAAAGCGAACACTTAACCGTGGCGGCGCGTTCGCAACTCGCGTCCATGCTGCGACATGACTTTAGATTCCGAGAGACGCGTGGTCTGGTTGAACAAGCAAGAATGGTGAAGGATGCGGATGAACTTGCTAGTCTGCGAGCGGCGGCGAGGTTGGGAGCGAGCCTGTTTGAGCGGGCGCTTGAGGTCATCCGTCCCGGCGTAACCGAGAACGAAGTTGCGGCCGAAATGGAGTACGTGGCGCGGAGCTCTGGAGCAGAGGAGATGTCGTTCCCGACTATCATTGCGGCTGGGAAGCGCTCAGCGTTGCCGCACGGCCGCGCGTCCACGGCTGTGATTCCTACCCGCGGATTCGTAGTCTGCGACTTCGGTGTTATACTTTCCGGCTACTGTTCAGATAGGACACGCACAGTTTACGTCGGCCGTCCGACGAGTGAGGCGCGGCGAGTCTACCAGGCGGTGTATGAGGCGCAAGCTGCGGCCATAGCAGCAGTCAAGTCGGGCGCGAGCGTAGGCAAGGTAGACGAAGCTGCTCGTAATATACTGAAAAAGAGAGGTTTGGCTATACATTTCACGCACTCTACAGGCCACGGCGTAGGCCTGGAGATTCATGAACCGCCTCGCATAGCGGCGGGTCAGAGCCAAATTTTGCAGGCGGGGATGGTCATTACCATTGAGCCGGGTGTGTACATAGCCGGCAGCGGGGGCGTCCGCATCGAAGACATGGTTGTAGTTACAAATCAGGGGTGTGAAGTTCTCGCACCCTCGAACAAGGAACTCATCACGATCTAAGAGCTGTTTCGATTATCAGCCGGTGCTTAGATTTGCCCGGCTTCTCAAGTTGGCACGACAGGCAAGGAAGAAGTCCCACCGCAAACCATGAACCAGAAAGAACTGAAGGAACTCATAGAGTTCTTAATTGAGAAAGATATTGCCGAGTTCGAGTTGGAACGCGGCGACGTGAAGGTGCGCATCAAGCGCGGCGCCGAACATGTGGTTGCGCCCGCTGCACCAGTCACCCATTTTGCGGTACACACGGCGCCTGTGGCAGTTCCGGAAATTTCCGCTCAGCCAACTGCACCGGGGTCGGCCCCAACATCGAGCGAGAGCACGCCGCCTGCGCCAGCCGCGGAACCCGGACTACACACGGTCCATTCGCCCATCGTAGGGACGTTCTACGAGTGCCCGTCGCCGGGATCTCCGCCGTTCGTTAAACCTGGCGACACCGTTGAAGTCGGGCAAGTTCTGTGCATCGTCGAAGCCATGAAGTTGATGAATGAGATCGAAGCGGATGTGGCGGGCGAGATTGTCAAGAAACTGGTCGCCAACGGCCAACCAATTGAATATGGGCAGGAACTATTTGTGATTCGGCCGAGAAGTTAATCGTGTGGGGCGGACATTCCTGTCCGTCGCCTTTGCTGTTGATTTTTCGATTTCTTATTTATGAGGATTAAGTTCAAAAAAGCGGACGAGAATGTCCGCTCCACACTCGTTTAATGCATGTTCAATAAAATTCTGATTGCGAACCGCGGCGAGATTGCCTTGCGCGTAATTTGCGCCTGCAAAGAGCTCGGGATTCGCACCGTCGCGATTTACAGCGAGGCCGACCGGAACTCGCTGCACGTCAAGTTTGCTGACGAAGCCATCTGTATTGGCCCTCCTCAACTCGGCCAGAGCTACCTGAACATTCCAGCCGTAATCAGCGCGGCTGAAATCACCAATGTCGACGCTATCCATCCGGGATATGGATTGCTGGCGGAGAACGCGAATTTCGCCGAGGTCACCGAGACCAGCAATATCAAGTTTATTGGGCCGCCGCCCGAGACCATGCGGCTCATGGGTGAAAAAGAAAAGGCTCGCGCAGCGATGAAGAAAGCGGGCGTGCCCATTCTGCCCGGTTCTGATGGGATTCTTGCCAGCGAAGGCGAAGCCATGGAATGGGCCAAGCAGGTAGGGTTTCCGGTGATTATTAAAGCGTCGGCTGGCGGCGGCGGGCGCGGCATGCGCATTGTTCGCAGCGAAGAAGAACTTCCCGCGTTATTCAGGGCTGCGCAAGCGGAGGCGGCGGCGGCCTTTGGCAACGGCGATCTTTACATGGAAAAATTCATCGAGCGGCCGCGCCACATCGAGTTCCAGATTTTGGCCGACGAATATGGCAATGTGGTGAGCCTCGGCGAACGCGAATGTTCAATCCAGCGTCGCCACCAGAAGTTGCTGGAAGAATCTCCATCAACCCAAATGACTCCGGAACTGCGAACGCAAATCGGCGACGTTATATCGAAGACGCTCTCCGATATCGGCTACGTGAACGCCGGCACGATTGAATTCCTGATGGACGAGGACCGCCGGCTGTACTTCATCGAAATGAACACCCGCATCCAGGTGGAACACCCGGTCACGGAGATGGTTACTGACGTTGATCTGGTCAAAAGCCAGATTTTGCTGGCGGCGGGGGAGCGCATGGAAAACGTGTTGCAAGGCCCGATCGTGCATCGCGGACACGCCATCGAATGCCGCATCAATGCCGAGCATCCAGAAAAATTTACGCCTTCGGCGGGGAAGATTACGGCCTTCAATCCGCCAGGAGGTACCGGCGTGCGCATCGACACCGCTGCCTATGCCGAAGGGGTAATTCCTCCTTATTATGACTCACTCATTGCCAAGCTGATCGTGCGCGGCAAAGATCGCGGCGAAGCGGTCTCACGCATGGCGCGCGCGCTGGAGATGTTTATCGTGGAAGGAATATATACGACCATACCACTACATCGCAGGATTCTGGCTGATCCCGATTTTCGCGCTGGCAGGTTCGATACGACTTTCATCGAGCGATTTTTGGCGAAGAACGGAAAAAGAAATCATTAGGTCTTGGAATTCCGATTGCTAATCCCTCTGTGTCATCCTGAGCGAAGTAGCCGCTCCGCAGTCGAAGGATCTCTGAACCGGGTTCGCCGCGCGAATGGATCGCAGAAATGATCCATCTGCCGCGTCTTTACGCCATTCTCGAAACATCATGCTTTCGCGACGGCCAAACTTTGTTTGCGACGGCGGAAGAGTTTGTAAGCGGCGGCGTCACCCTGCTTCAATACCGCAATAAGAGTGGCAACGCTCGTCAGATGCTGGAGCAGGGGCGGGAACTAAGACGGCGGCTCGGCGTGTCCATCAAGCTCATCACGGACGATCGGGCAGACCTTTGTTTGGCGGCTGGCTTTGATGGCGTGCACGTTGGTCAGGAGGATTTGTCGCCGGCAGGCGCCAGAAAAGTGATCGGCGAAAAACTATGGCTCGGCGTCTCCACGCACAATCCTGAGCAGGTTGCGGAAGCCGACAAGACGTCGGCTGACTATATTGCCATTGGGCCTGTGTTTTCGACTGCGAGCAAAGTCAATCCAGATCCAGTCATCGGCCTCGAAGGTGTAAAGAAAGCGCGGGCCTTAACGCAAAAGGCACTGGTGGCGATTGGCGGCATTAATCGTGCCAACTGCCGATCGGTAATTGAGGCAGGAGCGGACTCTGTTGCGGTAATAGCGGACCTGATGCGGGATCCGCGAAAATCAGTAGAGGAATTTTTTCTCATCTTAGGATAGAGTCGAAGCGGCTGCCGAGCTTCGCCCGGCTGGACAGAAGGGACGGCTGTCCCCGCGTAACCCAAATCCAGGAGCCCATTTGAGTATCGACACGAAGCCAGCAGTGCGGGTCTCAAGCGACTGGGAAATTCATAGCCACCAGGACAAAGAACTGGTCAAGGCTCTTGGCCTGACCAGCGCAACCATGCTGGTTATGGGCTCGATGATCGGCTCGGGCATCTTCATTGTCTCTGCCGAAATTTCGCGGGAGGTAAATTCCCCGGCCCTGCTGATTGCGGCTTGGCTCGTCACCGGATTTATGACCATCGTCGGAGCCTTGAGCTACGGTGAGCTGGCCGCCATGATGCCGCGAGCTGGAGGCCAGTATGTTTACCTGCGTGAAGCGCTCGGTCCGCTCTGGGGATTTCTCTATGGTTGGACGCTGTTTCTCGTAATTCAAACGGGGACCATTGCCGCGGTAGGCGTGGCTTTCGGCAAGTTCCTGGGCATTTTCGTTCCATCCATTTCCTCTTCGAACTGGATTCTACATTTTTGGCATGTGCCGCCGATTCGGATTGGGCCGATGGTTCTCGGCAACATGGATGTGGGACTGAACACGCAGAATCTGGTAGCGATTCTCGTCGTCGTCGCACTGTCGGTGATCAACATTTTCGGCGTCAGGACCGGCGCGCTGATCCAGAACGTTTTCACTTTCGCGAAAGTATCGGCGCTTCTGGGTTTGGGCTTGCTAGGCTTGTTTATCGGGCGCAATGCGCAGGCATTAGCCGCCAACTTCCACGGGAATTTCTGGAACAACGCCGGATTAGGCGCCCAACACGCGGTCCAAGTAGGAGTCGGCGGGCCGATGGTCATGGTCGGCACGCTGACTATCTTGGCGGTGGCTCAAGTAGGGTCGCTGTTCTCGGCCGACGCTTGGAACAACGTGACGTTCACAGCTGGCGAGGTCAAAAATCCCAGCCGCAATTTGCCGCTGTCGCTCGCCTTGGGCACCGGTGTCGTCATCACGCTCTACATCATCTGCAACTTCGTTTATCTGAACGTGCTGCCGCTGGATGGCGTGGCCAATGGCGCAACCATCCTGCAGCGCGGCATAAAGTATGCGACCGAGGACCGCGTTGCCACCGCAGTCATGACGCAAATGTTTGGCGCGGCTGGCGGCCTGCTTATGGCCGGCGCGATCATGCTTTCTGGCTTCGGATGCGTTAACGGGCTGATTCTAGCTGGCGCGCGCGTATATTACGCGATGGCAAAAGACGGACTGTTCTTTCGCGGCGTCACCAAATTGCATCCGAGTTATAAGACGCCCGCAGCGTCGCTCATGGTGCAGATGGTCTGGACCTGCGTTTTGTGCGTCTCCGGGAGCTATGGGCAACTGCTCGACTACATCGTCTTCGCAGTGCTCGTGTTTTATATTCTGACCATCTTCGGGTTGTTCGTGCTAAGGCGCAAATATCCCGACGCCGAGCGGCCTTACCGGGCGATTGGGTATCCCGTGCTGCCCGCAGTGTATATTGTGATGGCCTTATTCATCGATCTGGTGTTATTGCGCTACAAACCGCAATACACGTGGCCGGGACTCATCATCGTTTTGCTGGGAGTACCGGTGTATTACTTGTGGTCGAAGAGTTCGGCCGCAACCAGCGTGTCTTAGCTTCCAAGGAGAAAACGAAGCATGGCGAATTTGTTCGCGAAAAAAGATCTCCCTACATTAATGAAAGAAGCGGTCGAGGTTGAAGGCGAACAAAGCCTGCGGCGCGCCCTTGGACCACTGAATCTGCTGACTCTGGGCATCGGCGCAATTATTGGGGCGGGTATTTTTGTGATCACCGGACAGGCTGCGGCGCAGTTTGCCGGGCCCGCGATTGTGATCTCGTTCATCCTGGCTGGCGTTGCCTGCGCGTTCGCAGGACTGTGCTATGCCGAGTTTGCTTCGATGATTCCAATTGCCGGCAGCGCATACACCTACTCTTATGCCACGCTGGGAGAACTGGTCGCATGGATTATCGGATGGGATTTAATCCTGGAGTATGCTTTCGGGGCCGCTACAGTTGCGGTGGGCTGGAGCGGACACCTGCGGGCATTCCTGCACGATATTGGCTTGAATCTGCCTGCCTTTCCTACCTCTGATTTCACTCTTTTCGGCATGTCCGTGCATTTGAAATACGACTATGTCGGCTTCCTGGTCATTATGGTCATCACTACGATTCTGGTCATTGGCATCAAGGAATCGGCGAACTTCACGACCGCCATTGTGATTATGAAGGTCGCAGTAGTGATTATGTTCATCGTGCTGGCCGGAGCATTTTTGTACTCGCATAGGTGGCAGCCGAATTACTGGCACCCATTCATCCCACCAAATACCGGCGAGTGGGGACACTTCGGATGGTCGGGAATTTTGCGCGGCGCCGGAGTGGTCTTCTTCGCTTACATCGGCTTTGATGCGGTTTCGACAGCGGCGCAAGAGGCCAAGAATCCCAAGAAAGATATGCCTGTGGGCATTTTGGGTTCTCTTGTCATTTGCACAGTTCTTTATATCTTGGTTTCTGGTTTGCTCACCCACCTCGTCCCCTACCAGCAGCTTAACGTTCCCGATCCTGTTGTAGTTGGTATGCGCGTTGCCGGACAGCAATGGGCTACATTTCTGGTGGAAATCGGTGCGCTCGGCGGCTTGGCAACAGTGATGCTCGTGATGTTGCTCGGGCAATCGCGTGTTTTCTACGCCATGTCTCGCGATGGGTTACTCTGGCCCTGGGCTGGGAAGATCCATCCTCGCTTTCGCACGCCCTACCTCAGTTCTATCGTGGTGGGTATTTTCGTGGCGATTCTGGCCACGGTGATTCCACTCAGCGTGCTGGATGAGATGACCAGCGTAGGCACGCTGCTCGCATTCGTTCTGGTGAGTGCGGGGGTGTGGGTGATGCGCAGGACGCATCCCGAACTTAACCGGCCATTCAAGACGCCGATGGTCCCGCTCGTACCAATTCTTTCGATTCTTTTCTCCGGTGCACTCATCGTTTTTCTGTCCCCTGCGACCCAGATCCGGCTGGTAGTGTGGCTGATCATCGGGCTGGCGATTTATTTCAGCTACGGGCGCAAGCACAGTAAAGTGCAGGCAATGCAAGAGTCCAAGCACTCGATGGCAGACTGAGATTTGCTGATTAAGATTTGCGGCTCTCCACGAAATACGCGGAGGGCCGTTTTGTTTTATAGTCGCTGAATGAAATGGAGGAGGGGCCTCTGGCCCGTCCGGCCGGGCGGGACACTGACCTCCATTTGCAACGGTAGCGATATATATGAAAATCGTCACTGCAGTCGAGATGCGCGAGATTGATCGCGTCACGAGCGAACACTTCGGCGTGCCTTCGCTCACGCTAATGGAGAACGCGGGCACGGCTGTCGCTGAGTTTGCCGTTTCGCACTACACGTCAGCAGAGCGCATCGGCGTAATTTGCGGCAAGGGCAACAATGGCGGAGACGGCTTTGTGGCGGCAAGAAAGCTGCAGGGTGCGGGAAAGGCAGTGCGCATAATCTTGCTGGCTGAACCGTCGCAACTGCGCGGCGACGCAGCGGAGATGTTCGGCAGGCTTCCGATTGCGCCGGTGATCGTAAGGTCGAGCGAGCAATTGAAGGCAGAGCGCGCTCAGGCTGTATTCGAATCTGAACTTCTGTTGGATGCGATTCTGGGAACGGGTTTTAAGCCGCCCGTCAGCGGCTTGTACGCCGACGCAATCAAGCTGTTGAATGCGAGTTCCGCGCCGGTAGTTGCGGTCGATGTACCCTCGGGAGCTGACTCCGATGTCATGGGCGAACAGATTGGGACGGTTGCGCGCGCCGATGCCGTGGTCACATTCACTGCACCGCGGCCGGCGCACGTTTTCGGGAGATTAACCGATGGGGTAACACTCATCGCTACGATTGGATCACCCGATGAAGCAATCGTTTCTTCGCTGCAATTAAATTTGATTACTCCGGGTGACATTGCGCCTTTAGTCGGGCCGCGGCCGCTCGCAGCGAATAAAGCAAACTTCGGCCATGTGTTGGCGATTGGCGGGTCAGTGGGGAAGGCGGGATCAGTCGCGATGGCGGGAATGGCGGCGCTGCGCACCGGCGCGGGATTGTCGACCGTGGCCACGCCGAAGTCGGCGCTTCCCACTGTCGCGGGCTTTCATCCTGAAATGATGACTGAACCGCTCGACGAGACCGCTGCCGGCACCATCTCCACTCGCGCTCTCCAAAAGGGGACGATGGATGCAGTGATTAAAGGCAAGACGGTTCTGGCTGTAGGACCAGGAATCTCACGTAATCCCGAGACGTCTGAGTTCGTTCGCAGCTTAGTGACGACGTGCAAGACACCTCTCGTCCTGGACGCCGATGGTCTCAATGCCTTTGAAGGACGATCCACCGAACTCGACGGCAAAGGACGCAGTCTGGTGATTACGCCTCATCCCGGAGAGATGGCGCGACTGCTCGCCTCTACCGTAGCTGCAGTGCAACGGGATCGCATCAATGTTGCCCGCACTTTCGCCCGTGAGTGCGAATTGATCGTGGTGCTGAAAGGGCATCGCACTCTGATTGCGCAGCCCGACGGCACGGTTTGGGTGAATACCACGGGAAATCCCGGCATGGCAACTGGAGGCACGGGAGACATTCTCACCGGCATGGTGGCGGGTTTCATCGCGCAAAATCCCACACACATCGTGGAAGCAGTCGTTGCTGCGGTTCACCTTCACGGCTTCGCCGGCGACGTCGCCCGTGAAAGCGTGGGCGAACATTCGCTGGTCGCAACCGACCTATTGAAAGCCCTGCCAGAGGCGTTTCGCCGCGTGCGCGATTCCGCGTTAAGCCCCAAAGTAGAAATCCGGGGCTAGCGCTGAGTGACTGAATGCCCATACTAAGGGATTGATGCTTTCGCGGCATCCAGTTGTCGGCGGACCATGGGTTCCGAATTCGCATGGCCGAAAAATGAGAATTACTTTCGCAAAAGACTGGTCACGGTTGAGACCAAGGTCCAATGGACAAGGCTCTTCTCCAGAGTTATTCTGCGCTCATAGAGGTAGCGACATGATTCTGCGCGTCGGCGCCGTCGGCTTTCTGGGAAAGATCGTCGACGATGGGGCCTTACGCAATGCTTATTGATCTGGCCGTAAAACTTGCAAACCGTCACCGTTCATAACTAATCGAATATGGAAGTGGAGGATGTTATGCCAACGACCGGAAGCAACCTTGATTCCCGCTCCCGTGGTGGGCGACACCCCGCGGGGTTTGGAGTACGAGCCGACAGTTGCCCAGCAGGAACAAGAATTCGCGAGATTCTGAAGAAACCGGATCATTCGCGGGCATTGCCCGCGGGCGCAAACAGGCAGTCCATTTCTGGTCCCGCTCGTGTAGAGGAGATGGAGGAGCGCCCGGTTCCGTCAAACGCGGCAAAGACCAAGTCATTCAACCTTCTCGTTGCCGACGATCATCCCATTGTGCTCGAGGGACTTGCGTCACTCATTAACCGGCAACCCAATATGCGGGTAGTGGCTCAGGCTCGTAACGGAAGTGAAGCCGTGGAAGCATTCTTCTCGCAACGCCCCGACA
>Ga0210396_10007975_pt1 | contig 10057 bp, 13 predicted proteins | sample IncBWH17OmetaG_FD_155466 | JGI IMG/M metagenome (GOLD analysis project Ga0210396, IMG submission 155466) | Forest soil microbial communities from Barre Woods Harvard Forest LTER site, Petersham, Massachusetts, United States - Inc-BW-H-17-O ... | reverse complement strand
GCGCGAAGGCGTACTCATCAGCGTCGCGGCTCTCGCGCAGTAATTCAAGAACGAAATCTCCGCTACGGACGTAATGCACCAGGTCGCTGAATTCCGTGCTGCCGAAGGGGTAGTAGCCGAGGTCCTGAATGACGGCCCCTCCATACGCGTAGGCGTGCGCTTCCTTGAGCTGGTCTACAGACAATCCGGGGAAGCGCTTGAGCAGCAGAGGCTGGATCGTATCGCTCCACACAAGGTCCACGATGGCCTCGTGGGTGAGAACAGAATATGCGAAAGTGGCGCCGCTAGAAATCAGCGCAATCAGCAGGAGCGCCAGCGCACGGATGCAGAGGCACAAAGGGCGGTGCGCGGGCGGAATTGCGAGGAGCGAGGACAATGCTCTAACTCGGCCTTCTGAGTTCAGTCACGATCTTCCTGGCCTCTCGCATTCTTTCCTTGTAGTACCGCGGGCTTATGAGGACTTTCTTGTCTCCCACTTGCACACGTTCCTTGATGCCCTCTTTCGTCAGAAATAGGGCCAGCGCCATGTAGGTCTTAATTTCCTTTTCCAGAAACTGAGCTGCCAGCCGTTTCGATTCATCCATTTTTCACCCCAGCATTGCTTCGGATGTCAAAGCTTGAAAAAGAGAAAGGGGCTCGGCTCCCGGGCGAGCCTCCCTTGATTGAGTGCGCTTGCTCGAGCAGGACCGCCTGCACATAAAGATCCGAGGCGGTACGTTGTAGGTCTACGCGCCCTAGAGGCGACCGAGCAGCAGGAGCACAACGACAATGACCAGGACCAGCCCCACTCCCCCCGACGGGGCATAACCCCAGTCTCGGCTATGGGACCACCTAGGCAAGACACCAAGAAGCGCCATCACCAAAACCACGATCAATATTGTTCCGAGCATTTTTCTTCTCCTCGATTCTCTATCCGATCCAAATATGACCGTCGCGCAGCCGTGCTAGCAGCACTGCCAGGCGACTGGACCAGCGTACCGGCCAATCGCCCCTGAGGCTCGATCCGAGTGGTTACATCACCACGCTAATACTGATGCGCTCGCCGGGATAATACGGGTTGCACAGGTAATAGCCGCCGTCAATGTAGTCAACGTAAACGTCGTCGGTGTAATACCAGTCCACTGGCCACGGATTGACGAATCCAAACCAGAAGCCGCCGTACTGGAAACGCGAATATCCGCCGACCATCACCGGTTCGCGGATTACGAACCTATGCCCTTCACCGAAATTGTCACGGAAGCGGTCTTCAGGTATGCGGCCTTCGCCTCTGGCACTCAATCTGAGCGCCGGCTGCTCGCGTTGATGCTGCTCTTCAGCCGCGTTGCGCTCGGGACGCTGGTGATTGTTCGAATTGGCCTGCTCTTGACCCTGGGCTTGCTGTTCGTGCCTTACGGAGTTGCCCTCTTGCTGTTTTCCAGGCTTGGCTTGTTCTTCTTGTTTTACCGGCTTGGCCTTCGGCTCCTGCTTGTCCGATTTGGCCTGCTCTTCGCGCTTCGCGGGTTTAGCTTGCTCCTCTTGTTTCGCAGGCTTCGCCTGTGGTTCCTGCTTCTGAGCTTGCGCTTGATGTTCTTCCGGTTTGGCCTGCTCCTGTTGTTTGTCTGGTTTAGCCTGCTCTTCGTGTTGCGCCGGCTTGGCCTTTTCTTCCTGATGTTCGGGCTTGGCGTCTTCGTGATGCTCGTCCTGTGCGAAGGCCGGAACAGCGTATCCGACAAGCAAGAACAGCACGGTTGTGCTGATGACTCCAACTGCTTTCATGAGTGTTACCTCCGTTACAGCGCATTCATGCGCCGGGCGTTGATCGCCCCCGCGCGCTTTGTTGTTGCATTCAATGACAGACGGCCGATCTCCCTATTGTTCAAGCCCGCTTACGCCCCCACGCGGATGTGAGAGAAGGAATGAAAAATGCCAAAGATGTTCAGAAGCCACAAAACCACGGCAATAACCACGACCGCATTCAAGATGGACTTGATCGTTCCCTGCATCGGTATCAAGTTAACAAGCCAAAGCAGAACGCCGACTACGATCAGAGTGCCGAGTAATTGAAATAGAGGCATGTTGCTATCTCCTTGTCTTCGCAGGCAGACACTCCGGCCGGCCCCAGGGCGGTGCAGTAAATTTCTGTGTTGGACCGAGAACTTTTGGCGCCGGGTGGAATGGGAAGGAGCCCGCGATTTATAGTGTGCTAATTACGGAAGCTCCTACTTGTTTTCGCTTCGGTTGCTTTGCGCGACTCACACGCCAACATCTTAGAAGAAGCGACTACAGGTATCTGTTCACTTGTGCACACATTCGCGGATTTCTTGCAGACTGGCTGCTGCGTGCTACGATACCTCCCAGAAAATAGTGGCGCGCAAACCTATAACTCGCCGAAAGACCAATGCCAAAGGGGCATTCAACGCCCAGGATTTTCTTGATTCGGCCGGTGTGTTCCGGAAAGTCGCGGAATTCAAAAAAAAGGAGACGATCTTCTCGCAAGGCGATCTCGGCACGAATGTCCTGTACATCCAAAAGGGCGGGGTGAGGCTCTCGGTGGTGAATGAATCCGGGAAAGAAGCGGTAGTGGCGGTGTTAGGACCCGGAGATTTCTTCGGCGAGGGCTGCCTGGCCGCCCAGCCGCTGCGGATCGGGACGGCGACGGCGATAACGCCGACCACGGCGCTGGTGATAGAAAAGAAGGAGATGATACGAGTCCTCCACGCGGAACACGAATTTTCCGATCGTTTCATCACCTTCATGCTGGCCAGGAACATCCGAATCGAAGAGGATTTAGTAGATCAGCTCTTCAACTCGAGCGAGAAGCGGCTGGCGCGCACATTGTTGCTGCTCGCGCGCTATGGCCAGGAAGATACTCCGCAAAGAGTGCTCCCCAAAATATCGCAAGAGATGCTGGCGGAAATGGTGGGCACCACGCGCTCGCGCGTGAACTTCTTTATGAACAAATTCCGAAAGCTGGGCCTCATCAAGTACAACGGCGGGCTGCAAATCAACAACTCGCTTATGAGTGTTGTCCTGCACGACTAATCATCCCCCCGCTAGGCCCGCAACTTCGTTCGTCTTACGCGGCGCGTGCATATCTTTCCGGTCTGTCGATTCTTTGGTCGACCCCTTTGATGTGCCGCTTCGCCCACTCGATGAGGGAATAGTTGTCCGCCGTCCCGAACTTTTCCCGCATGCCGCCTGTCATGCGAAGGAACGTCGCCCCGCGGCTCCACGGCGGAGCTCCGCGGTCTTCTTTTGGGTGCTCGCGTCCGGGCCGCGTGTCTTGGTTTTCATCGAATACAAAGCCGCATCTGCCGCGCCCAAGAGGGAGTCTAACTTTCGGCCGTCTTTAGGATAAATAGCAACGCCGATGCTGACCGACAGCGTTGGCTTCCTGCCATCATTCGCAAGACTGTCGCAAATGCGCCCGGCTACTAAATTGGCCGGCACTTGCCCTGTTTCGGGTAGAACAAGCGCAAACTCATCCCCACCGAAACGGGCCGGAGTATCCACATTCCTGCTGCAGATTGACAAGACGTCGGCTAGCCGGCAAAGTGCCTGACTTCCAACGAGGTGGCCGAAACGATCGTTGATCTGTTTCAACCCGTCCAAGTCAAGGAACAAGAGCGCGAACTCGCGTGCGGTGCGCTCGGAACGCTTGATCTCAGTATCAACAATTTCCACCAGGTGGCGGTAGTTGGCCAGTCCGGTCAGAGAATCTTTGGCCGCCTGTTGACGCAAATGATCCTCGAGTTTGCGTTGCTGAGTGACGTTCTCGACGATGATCTCGTAACTGTCCATCTCGCCATGATGGCTGACCTTGCGGCCGCTGAGCCGAACTTTTAGGATCGTGCCATTCTTCTGCTTCCATTCAATTTCCAACGGGTCTGCACGATCCGGTTCGACGGAGTGGTCCAGCAATTGCGCTCGTTTGGAGGGGTCACAAAGGATGTCAGTTGCAAGGTTCACTGCTAAGAGCTCCGCTCGGGAAGGATAACCAAGCATAGTCACCAACGCGGGATTGACGTCCAGGAACTTGCCTTTTATGTTGCACCGACACATTCCATAAATCAGGTTACCTACAAGGGCCCGGTAGCGTGCTTCTGAATGGCGCAGTCTTCTTTCCGTTTGATCGCGCTCTTGGCGCAGCCTGTTGTCATTGAGGGCTCGACGAATGGCCACAGGAAGGTGCCCGATGTGATCTATTCCCACGCAATCGGCAGCGCCTGCTGTAATAAGCTCCGCCTCGGTTTCCAATTCCATTGTGTTGGTCAGGAAGATGCAGGGGATCTGCCTATCGCTGACGCGGAGGATTTCCAACACCGAGGGTCCTTGCCAGTTCGCGGCTGGGTATTCAGCCAGCACCATGTCATAGTATTTTGACCTCAGGCGTCCAACAAACTGCTCCGGAGTCAGAACTACGTCTGCGCTAACCTTTAAATGCGCCCTAGTGAGTGCTTGGACGCAAAGCTCTACGTTCGCGGCATCGCTACGGACAAACAGTATGCGCAATGGGAGGTCTCTGCGCGCCGGTCCGTTAAAGGCCAAGCGCAGAGCTTGTTTGATGCGATCTTGTGATGCTAAAGCCATTGAAAGCCACCAAACGCTCGACGGTAGCCGGTCGCTTCGCGAACTGCTCGCCGGACCTGGTTCAGAAGCAACCAATGATCACCATATTTGGAACAGATAAGACGTATCTGTTCAAAACAGCACACCACGCACGAGATGGTAACTGGCGAAAATGTCGTTCGGTTTGCCGCTTAACTGATAACAAGAAGTTTCGAGGGCCTCGATCCGGGGCTTAGTCGGGAATCCATCGGCAAATCGAGTTTCTTTTTAGCGCCGCAGCAACACCGACCCTTATTATGGTCACGCAGAAGCTGCGCGCTTTCTTCAGACGTTCGGGCTCTCGGTGGACCGTCGAATTCCCGGATCTCGTCGATCCGCCGCCGCACTTTAGTTGATGAAGAATCAGAAGAAGATGGCAGAAATAAGTTCGCCGGCCTCGAGGTCGTGGAACCATCATGCACGAAAACCACGAGAATGTCCGTCGGTCTTCCCGCCGAAACACCTGCGGCGGGAAAGCGTAGTTGTCCGTTCTGTGATTCCGATTTGATATCAAATGACGAACAAAAGGAGTATGGTCGTAAGGTCTTACTAGCATGTGCCGTGCCTCCCGCCTTTTGATCCGGCCTCCTGCGACATCAGACAATCTAGGAACCAGACTCACAGTCTGGTCGGAGGTCCTTTGTACCAGCAGGGGTTTTGGTGGAAGCTGTATCGAGAAGCAGTTTTACAGATGGACGACGACAAGCTGCACGAACGTGTCCAAGCGGCACAAAAGGCGATTGCGGGACGTTCGTCGCCCGACGCACGGGTGGCTACCGAAGAACACTTGGCGCTTCAGGAATCACGAGAGGCACTGCAAACTCTGAAGCAGGAACGCGATGAACTTCACAACCCTTCAGACCCGGATCACTGACCTTACCGTCCATCAACGAGCAGGCCGGCACCGAGTAGCCCATCCCTAAGATCAGCGTACTGAGTGGACAAGATGTCCAGACGCTGGGCTTTATTTTTTCCAGTTCCCTGGACGGGTCTAAACCGTTTAGCACCGGCATGGATAAAATCGAGGATGACGAGTGGGACGATGTCTTACGGCAAGATCGGTTGGTAGCTTCCGCGCAAACTGTCGTTCCGGAGCCGTGCGAAGGGCCGCTCCCAAGTTCATTCACTCACTCGAGTAATCCGCTACCATGCCGAAAGCCTGCTTGATTCGGGGAAGCAAGAGGCATGCCAACATCCACGCGGCTGGGGCCATTAGAAGGAAATGGCAAACGATCGACGGCACAACCGGGATCATCAGATGCCCTTCAAGAGCGAATAGGCTGAGGACCGTGCACCCTAGGCCCACGGCAATGGATACGATTGATACGATTCGCGCCCATTCACACAATTCCAACACGCCCATCGCCAGACAGACGGCAATGCCCGCGAGAAGTAGCAGCGAGAACCCTCCGGCGACTCCCATTCCAGCGATTGCCACCGAAGCCGCATCGCCTGAATCTCCACCCGTCATATCCATCACCGGAACGACAAAAAAGCGACTGAGCCCACAGCCAGAAATGCCGCTGCACAGAACGTCAGTACTGCTAGGATCGTCACACCGGTGGGGCGTTTCACGGCTCTTACCTTTCCTCACGTACCTCGCGTTGTACAAAGCAGGGTCACACCGCTTCTCCGGCTTCCGGGCAAACGGTGTGACCGATCCGTGCTCTCATCCAAGGAAACGCCTTGTTTAGTCATGACCGGGATGACTGTGGCGCCAATTCCAGTATTGGTGTTGATGTTTGTTGCTCTGTTTCTCGTACGCGCGATAATGCTCGTGCCTTTCTGTCAGATATCCTCGGTACGCATGATCTTCGCGGTCGTCCCAGTTGTGGTAGTCATGGTGGCCTGTGTCGTAGACTCGAACCTGAACGCTGGCTTCCTGCGGCGTTGCAGCCAAAACGGGTCCGCTGGCCGAAAGAGCGGCTGTCAGAACCAGTGCGCTTACGAATCGATGTGCGTGGTGCATATAGAGTAGACCTCCAGAGCGCGATTCCTAGTTTCTCGATTTTGAAATCACGGTGGCACGATTGTGTGCCGGGGTCAGGTGCAAAGATGCGCTGTACAGCACATTGCAGAGAAAAAGATGTCTTGTAGCGATTCGAGAGAATCGATATTTCCCATCCTTGGTTTAAGGGCGGCGATCTGGCGAGAGCAGGTTTACCCTTAGATAGTTGTTTTAGTGAAGAAGCACTCAGGAACGAAGTATTTTGGGGTCGTCCAGTTACACTACCTGGACCTTGACCGCCACTGTGGGAGTCATTTCGCGGGCGGCCAGCGAGCCAATCAATTCCCTTCGATTTTTTCGGTGGCGGCGTACTTTCGGTCAACGTGCGGCTCTGAGCGTGCCCCGCCTGAATGCAGCACACAGCGCTTACCGACAGCGACTCCACAAGTGGGACAGGGGACCGAGGAAGCCTGCTTCGACGTTAGCTCTCGTTTCTTCATTGCAACAGAGTGCGACATTCCTCCCCACGAGAATGTTCAATTTTGCACACGTTCGGTACGGGGAGGTAACTTTTCAGAAGTTCTGTATTTCCCGACGTCGCCAAGATTAACCTAGTCGTGCAGGACAACACTGAGGAGGGATTTATTGATGTGGATTTCGCCGTTGTACTGGATGAAGCCCAGCTTCCTAAATTTGTTCATGAAGAAATTGACTCGGGACCGCGTTGTGCCGATCATGTCCGCCAGCATGTCTTGCGACACTTTGGGGAGAGCGCTCTGAGGATCGCCTGGCTCGCCATAGCGAGCAAGTAGCAGCAAAGTGCGAGCCAGCCGCTTCTCGCTCGAGTTGAAGAGCTGGTCGATCAAGTCCTCTTCAACACGAATGTTGCGCGCCAGCATGTAGGCGATGAAGCGATCGGACAACTGATTTTCCTTGTGAAGCGCGCGAATCATCTCTTTTTTCTCAATGACTAGAACGGTCGTGGGCGCAACTGTAGTTGCAGCCGCCATGCAAATCGCCTGGCCCGCCAGGCAACCTTCCCCAAAGAAATCACCGGGTCCTAGAATCGCTACAACCGCTTCCTTACCAGATTTATTGACCACAGTAAGCTTGACGCCGCCTTGTTGAATGTACATGACGTTCTTGGCGGCATCACCTTGCGCGAAGACAGTTGCTTTTTTCTCGAATTTGGCCACTTTTCTGCCGAGTCCAGCGGAGTCGAGAAATAGTTTCACATCAAACGCAGGGCCACTTGCCTTCGCATTTCGAGCAAAGTGCGGGGAAGCTTTGACAGAGAGACGCCGGACAGCGGAAGAAGCCATGCGGCAGAATACCTCAGACCCCCGGCCTGCTGACTGTTCAATATTGCACAGTCACAGCTTGGCTGCTCTTAAGATGCTGCCTTCAACGGCGAGACAGAGGACCAAGGACTTGGGGGCAAAAATATACAGTTGGAGCAGGTCTACAGTCATTGAAATTTTTGGGTAGAAAGGCTCCAGAAAGAATGGATTGAGTTCTGCGCCGCTTAAAGTGCGTCTCTTCGCGGTTCGTCGAATTCCAGGAGGATTTTGAAACCGATCACATCGGCTCCAAAACGTATCCTTATCTCTCTGATTCCCATCGCAAAGTTCCTCGGCGGTGACGCAATCGCACTGGCATTGGGATCCTCGGGCAGCCTCCAGGCAAAATTGCAATGCGGGCACGCGGAGGGAATGTCGCGGATATCGTCAGGTGAAACTGTCAGCCGGGATTTACATTTATGACATTCAAACGAAATGGCGCGAATCTCTTCCAGACCCACAACGATTTTTCGTTCGAAGGTCACGTTGCCGGAGTGTATCACGGCGGACGATCTGAACCACGCTACGCGTTCTCAACCGCGGCAAGTCTGTGAGGGCGGGGCAGAAATCTCGGCCACGCTCCGCGGAGAGTCTTTGTGAAGCAGTTCGAGGGGGCGCGCGGCGATCCCGAGGAACTCGTTTAGGCCGTTCGTCGGTGTCGATTGGAGCGTGGTCGTTGAGTTTTCCAGTAATCAGGGGCACGCTTTGTCAGGGGCTTGGCGCGGTTGAAGCGGCGACGGGCGGCGCCAAATCGTGACCTGAAAGCGAGTACATGCCCAGAAACCGGATTGTGGCGATGGCGTCCACAGAAACGGGAATCCACATGTCATTCACCGCAGCGTATTGGACGGTGATGTGGAGGTCTTTGATCCAGAAAGAGGGAGTCTTGAGCGGGACTCCAATGATTTGCCTGATGCGGTATGTCTTAGCATCCACCCAAATGTCGCCAAGGAGGAGACCCTTTTCCTTGCGCTTGGGAATGATGTGCAGCACGTACTCTGGAACCACCCCAAAGTCTTGCTCGCGCAGGAAAACGAAATCATAGTTGGATCGGCTGATATCTCCTCGGTGACCGCCCTTGGCAGAAACAACTTCCTGCTCCAGAATCGCGCTTACGATCTTTTGACCTCTCGGACTACCCTGCGCATCAGTAATCCTGAAAGTTTTGATGTCGGGAGGAGCAAAGCTGATTTGGGTCATTACCTCCGAGATGGGGTTTGGATCGTCGTCCTGAAATACCTTATATTCCCGCGTCACGTTGTGTGGCCGAGACAGGGCTGGGTTCCGTTCCTCGGTTCGCTCCAAAGAATCGAGAATCGAGTTCAGATTTGGCGCGGCTACTTTCGCTTCCTGCGCGTGTATGGAATAAGGAAAAGTCCAAGTCGGCGTCACCAGAGCGAGCAGAACGATGAGAATGTCTCGTTTGTATAGGATCCAAGCGATTACGCGCCCTCGCTCCGTAGCCCGTCTCACGTCTGACACCCGATGTCGCCTTCAGTTTCGATTCGTTTCCGGCCACATCATTCATAATACTGTCGGATCTAGTCTGCCTCAAGCTTTAAGGCATTCAGACGGACTGCTTCGTGTCGAGATCCATTTGGGACATCAACTTTCTTGTCAGGGCGGCAGCAATTCCGGCGCTGGTCACATGCGTTAGATGAGGCTCGCTTCCTTTCAGACCAAATTCCTGAATTTGTTTGAAGCCGTATACGCCCTCTTCATCGCAGATCTTGCATCGGAGCGTGAATGCGCGAGACTGGCCTCTTGCCCATCGCTTCCTTCGCCGTGCTTTATCTCTTCATAAAGCGCCACGGCCCTCTTCGGAGCAGGAATTCGTTCCTTACCGCGAGAGCAGAGGACACCCGAATAATGGCGTTGCGTTATTTCCTGAATCATTGTGAGCCTCACTTGGAAAACTGATGGCCTACCGCACAGCACAGAGAATCGTTGAGCCAAATTCGAAGGCAGCCCGCACGTTCTAGGTTCCCCTTCAACGGACGAGCCCCAGCTAGGTGAGGGAGAACGGTTCGTTTCACGATTAGCAACCAAATGGAGAAATGGAGGGGCGGGGAGCCCGACCCTTCCAGAGGATCAAACTCTCTTGGTGGTTTTCATGTTAATTATGTTGGTTACGACCGGCTGGAGTAGCCATCGTCTTTGCTGGCGCTGCAACAACTTCGCT
>Ga0210396_10007974_pt1 | contig 10061 bp, 8 predicted proteins | sample IncBWH17OmetaG_FD_155466 | JGI IMG/M metagenome (GOLD analysis project Ga0210396, IMG submission 155466) | Forest soil microbial communities from Barre Woods Harvard Forest LTER site, Petersham, Massachusetts, United States - Inc-BW-H-17-O ... | reverse complement strand
AGGAGCAGGCCTCCGAGAGTGAGGAGCGCGATGCCCCCAATGGTGAGCACGCCGTGGCTGGCGAATTTGGCTTCGGCGGCGAAAAGCGCGAAGGCGGCCAGAATCAGGCCCAGCGCGGCAAAGCGCGTGGGCAGCAGATTGAGAGCGAAGGCCGCGATGAGAATGAAGACGATGCCTACAGTTCCGGGAACGACTGCGCCGGGATGATTGAATTCGGCATAGAGCGCGAGAGCGCCGATGGCGAGCAGAATGAATGCGATGTTCGGGTCCATCAAATAGCCGAGGAGTTGTTCTTTCAGCGTCATGCCGAAAGGCGCGATGGGCTGGCCGGAGAGCTTGAGGTTGACTTCTTGTCCGTTAAAGCGCTTGACGCTTTTGCTATCGATCTGGCGGAAGAGATCGTCTTCGCCGGATGCGATGTAGTCGATCAAGTGCTGCGCGAGGGCTTCCTGGTCGGTGAAGGACTTGGATTCGCGCACGGCGCTCTCCGCGAGTTCAACGTTGCGGCCACGCCGGGAAACGACCGAACGCATCAGGGCGGCGGCATCGTTCTCGATTTTCTGCTTCATCTCGTCGTCGGGTTTGACCTGGGTGGGGCCGAAGAGCATGACGGGATGCGCCGCGCCAGCGTTGGTTCCGGGAGCCATGGCTGCTATGTCGGCAGCTTCGAGGATGAAGATTCCCGCCGAACCAGCGCGGCTGCCGCTGGGCGCGACATAGACGATTACGGGAACCTGTGAGTTCGTGATCTTCTCGATGATGTGGCGAGTCGATTCGACCAGGCCTCCGGGTGTATTGATCTCGATCAACACAGCTTGGTCATTACGGCGCTGGGCTTCGTCAATGGCGCGGGCGATGTACTCCTCGGTGATGGGCTGAATGGTGTCGTTGACGACGATTTTCAGAACTTCGGCGGAAGACAAGGAAGAAAGAATTAGACTTGCCACCAGGCCGAGAAGAATCCTCGAGATTGGAATGCCTTTCATCGGTCGACAATCCCTGCCTGAATATTCTTACTCTTATTTGTGACTGACGGCGGAGATTTCTTCGGGCTCTCTGCTGGGAGTCGCAGGAGCCGTGCCGCTCCAGCCGGGAAGAGTGGTGCTGCCGGTGATCAGTCGGGCACCACGCTCGTAGGTGAAATATGACCACGCCCACTGGATAAAGACCAGCACGCGGTTTTGGAAGCCAATCAGGAAAAGAATATGGATGAATAGCCAGGCCAGCCACGCCAGAAAGCCGGAGATGTGAATCTTGCCAAACTGAGCGATGGCGGCGGAGCGGCCAATCGTGGCCAGACTGCCTTTATCGAAGTAGTGAAAGGGCGGACGAGGCTCCGGACGAGACTCAGAACCCGATGCTAGTTCGCGACGAATCAGCTTGGCTACGTACCGGCCTTCCTGCATGGCTACCGGCGCGACGCCCGGCAGCAGCTTGCCTGATGCGTCTTTCAGGGCGGCGAGGTCTCCGATGACGAAGACTTCGGGATGATCGGGAAGGCTGAGATCGGGATTCACCAGCACGCGTCCGGCGCGATCGATGGGCACTCCGAGTTTCTTGCCTAGCGGTGACGCGGCGACGCCCGCAGCCCAGAGAATGACGGCAGCGTTCATCTTTGTTGTTTTGCCCGCGGTGTCGGTCATGCAAATCGCGCCGGGCTCGACGTTCGTGACCATGGTGGAAGTGAGCACCTCAACGCCAAGGCGCTGCAGTTGACCGAGAGCGCTGCGCGAGAGATCTTCGGGATAGGCAGGGAGCACGTGCGGGCCGCCTTCGATGAGATGGATGCGGGCGCGGCGGGGATCGATGGAGCGGAAATCGTGGGCGAGGGCGTGGCGGCAGATTTCGGCGAGGGTCCCGGCGAGTTCGACTCCGGTAGGGCCTCCTCCGACGACCGCGAAGTTCAGCGGATCGTGATTTGACGGATCATGATTCAACGGATCCTGATTCAGGGGAGCAGGGCTCTCGCCGGCGGAGGCGCGGCGTTCGGCGAGTTCGAAAGCCAGCAGAACGCGGCGGCGGATTTCCAGCGCGTCCTCGATGGTCTTAAGGCCGGGCGCAACAGCTTCCCATTCGTCGTGGCCGAAATAGGCATGGCTGGCGCCGGCGCCGACGATGAGGGAATCGTAAGGAACGGCCTGAACTTCACCGTCCTCTACGGTTTGCACCTCGCGGCGCTCGAGGTCGAAGCCGGTCACTTCAGCCATCAGCACTTCCACGTTCTTGTGACGGCGCAGGATAGAGCGGATGGGAGCGGCAATCTCGCCGGGAGAAAGACCGGCAGTGGCTACTTGATAGAGCAGAGGCTGAAAGGTGTGGTGATTCTTGCGGTCGATCACGGTGATGCTCACGGGCGCGCCAGCCAGCGCCTGGGCCGCGTTCAGGCCGCCAAAGCCGGCGCCGACGATCACGACGCGATGTGCCGTCTTGCTATTCATTCTCTTGCCGATCATTCTCTTGCTGATCAGGCTCTCGCCGATCGCTCTCTTGCTGATCAGGCTCCTACTCTATAAGATTCAGCGCGATGGCAATCGGCTCCACAACTTCGGCTGCGGACTCGCCTCCTGCGTGGGTGCGGTGGGTCATCCCGTCGGCGGGTGACTTGGTTTTCGCGGCGCTGTTGGGCCTTTTGGCATTCACAGCTTTATCCGTGCGCCTGCTGGGCGATGCTGGGATCGGCTGGCACATTCGCACTGGGCAAATGATTGTGGCGACGCATGCGATCCCGCGCGTCGATCCCTTTTCTGCGACCTTCTCAGTAACGAACAGCCAGCCCTGGTTTGCCTGGGAATGGCTGTACGACTTGCTGGTGGGATGGCTCGAGACCGCCGCCGGCCTGAACGGCGTGGTGCTGTTCACAGCTCTGGTGATTGCGATGGTGTTTACGTGGACCTTCCGGCTGCTGCTGCGGCGAGGAACGAATGTTTTGGTGGCTGTCGTCCTCGTGTTGCTGGCAGCTTCGGCGGCGATGATTCATTTTCTGGCGCGGCCGCATGTGCTGAGCTGGTTGTTCACGGTGGCGTGGTTTTGGATTCTGGAGTCGTCGGAAAAGAGCTACTGCACCTCTGATTCCGATTCCTCGGCGAGTTCCAAGGCCGCTCCGCGGCGCGGTTGGACACTATGGCTGCTGCCTCCGCTGATGCTGCTGTGGGTGAACGTGCATGGCGGATTTCTGGTGGGCTTTGCGCTGCTGGCGATTTACTGGTGCAGCGCGGCATGGCAGTGGCTCAGGCCGGCTGGAGACCGGTTCGACGATGTCTTGCGGAAGATCCGCGCCGGGCGGCTGGTTCGCGCTCTGACTCTGGCCGGCGTCGCGAGCGCGCTGGCGACCCTGGTGAATCCTTACGGGTTTCAATTGCACGTTCATATTTGCCGCTATCTTACGAACCGCTTTCTGATGGATCACATTAACGAGTTTCAGTCTCCCAATTTTCACTATGTCGCCCAGAAGTGTTTCGCAGGGTTATTGCTGCTGACACTGCTGGCCCTGGCGTCGAAGAGGCGGGAGGCAACCCAGGCTCGTGTGAGCCAGGCGCTGGTAATTATATTTGCCGTGTATTCGGGCCTGTACGCGTCGCGAAACATTCCCGTGTCGTCGCTGCTGCTGATTCTGGTGATCGGCCCGTGGCTGTCAGAGGCGATGGAGAGATTTGCCGATCGACCGCTGGCAGCGCGGGGGTTCTCTTCTATGAGGTTCATGCAACGAATGGAGGCGATCGAGTTCAGCCTGCGGGGCCATCTCTGGCCGATCGCCTTGATCGTGCTTACCTGCTGGACCGCGGCGCACGGCGGCAAGCTGGGTGCAAGAACGCTGATGGACGCCCACTTTGATGCCAAGCGGTTTCCCGTGGCGGCGGCGGATTATCTCGAGGAAAGAAGTGTGCCGGGGCCGCTGGTGAGTCCCGATGATTGGGGCGGGTATTTGATCTACCGGCTTTATCCGCGGGTGCGCATGGTAATCGACGACCGGCACGATTTCTACGGGGAGCAATTCTTAAAGTCTTACTTGAAGATGGTGCACGTGGAGCCGGGCTGGCAGGATTTTCTTCAGCAGCATCAGGCTCACTGCGTGGTTGTGCCCAAAGAGTCCGCCTTGGCTAACATCCTCGCGGAAACTGGCGGCTGGCAGGCGATCTATAGCGATGACGTGGCGACTGTCTTCGTGCGAACTGCTGCCTGGCCTGAGTAATCTCGCGAGTGCCCCTGCCGCTGCACCCTCATGCCTGATAAACTTTCTGCGTGTCGCGCCTCACTCACCTGGAATGCACACGCTGCCACGAACATTATCCGGCCGACCGTCCGCAAACGGTTTGCCCGAAAGATGGCGGAGTTTTATATGCGCGCTACGACCTCGACAGCATCAAGAAGACTTTCTCGCCAGCCTCTCTGCTGCCGCTCGCGCCGACCATGTGGCGCTATGATGCCGTCCTGCCTGAAGCGGCGCCTGTCTCGCTCGGCGAGGGATTTACTCCCATGCTGCGCAGCCGCGAATATCCCAACGTCTTTATCAAGGACGAAGGACTGAATCCCACCGGCTCTTTCAAAGCTCGCGGACTCTCCGCCGCAGTCACCATGGCTCGCCATTTCGGCCTGAAGAAGCTGGCCATCCCTTCCGCCGGAAATGCTGCCGGAGCCCTTGCCGCCTATGCCGCCGCTGCCTCGATGGAAGCCCACATCTTCATGCCCAAAGATGTTCCCATGGCGAACCGCGTCGAGTGCAACTACTATGGCGCTCACGTCACGCTGGTGGATGGCTTAATCTCCGACTGCGCGCGCAAAGTTGCCGAACTGAAAGAAAGCGAGTCTTGGAAAAATGACGGATGGTTCGACGTTTCCACCACCAAAGAGCCTTATCGCGTCGAAGGCAAGAAGACCATGGGTTACGAAGTTGCCGAACAACTGGGATGGAAACTTCCGCAGGGCATCATCTATCCCACAGGCGGCGGCGTCGGCCTGCTCGGCATGTGGAAGGCTTTCGATGAGATGGAGAAACTGGGGTTCATCGGCTCCGAGCGCCCGAACATGATCGGCGTGCAATCTGCCGAATGCGCTCCCATTGTTAAAGCGTGGGATGAAGGTCGCGCAGAATCAGAAATGTGGCCGCACGCTTCGACATTAGCCGCCGGCCTGCGCGTCCCCAAACCCTACGGCGACTATCTGATTCTCGACATTCTGAAAAAAAGCGGAGGCCTTGCTCTCGCCGCCACAGACTCCGAAATTCTCCATGCCACCCGCCACTGGGCCAAGGTAGAAGGCATTTTCGCCGCTCCCGAAGGAGCGGCGTCGCTGGTTGCCTACCAGAAGTTGTTGGCCAGCGGTTTCTTCAGCGTCGACGATACGGTCGTGCTCTTCAACACTGGTTCTGGCTTGAAATATCTGGATGTTCTCGACACGAAGGATGCTGAAGCGGCGCCGGCACCAGCGGCCCGCGCGATCGCGGGAATCATCGGGCCATACTAAAAAGGGAGTCACACGCGGCGTCATGAAAAAGTTCCGATTCCTTGTATCGCTGCACACCTGCGAGAACGATTTTCAGGTGGCACAAGCTCAGTCCGCGGAAGATGCCGCACGCAAACTCGGGATCGACGCAGAGATCGTCTTTGCCGATGACGACGCGGTGAATCAAAGCACGCAACTGCTCAAGGCAATCCAAAGCCCCGTCGAGTCGCGACCCGATGCGATCGTGGTGGAACCGGTTGGAGGCACGGCCCTGCCTCAGGTGGCTCGAGCTGCCTGTGGCGCCCGAATCGGCTGGGCGGTTCTGAACCGCAGACCGGATTACCTGCCGGAGCTCCGCCGCTCGGCGACCACACCCGTCTTCGCCATCAGTTCCGATCACGCTGAGATTGGCCGCATACAAGGAAGGCAATTCGCCGCCTTGCTGCCCGCAGGCGGTTCGGTTCTCTATATCGAAGGACCGTCAGGCAGTCCCTCAGCCCAAAGTCGCACTTCCGGAATGCTGGCGACAAAGCCCTCCAACATTCAAGTGGCTATGCTGAAGGCGAGGTGGACTGAGGAGAGTGCCCTGCGCGCAGTGCGCTCCTGGCTGAAGCTGTCTACTTCTCAAGGCTCGTCAGTCGACCTGATCGGCGCGCAGGATGACGCGATGGCCATGGGCGCGCGCAAAGCGTTTCAAGAGATCAGCAAAGAAACAGACCGTTCGCGATGGATGAGCCTGCCATTTACTGGATGTGATGGTCTGCCATCGACCGGCCAAGCCTGGGTGCGCGAGAAATGGCTGGCGGCGACGGTTCTCATTCCGCCGCTCGCCGGACAGGCAATGGAGATCCTCGCAAAAGCCCTTCAGGGCGGAACTCAGCCGCCGGAACATTCCTTGACCACGTCGTGCTCGATCCCTCCGCTCGAATCACTGGTTCCGCGAAAGCGATAGGACTCCGCGACAGCGAAGCCGTTACCGATGACCTACGGGGATGTCTGGAACTCCATGTTCTCGTCGACCGATAGCTGCGCGGGCATGCCAGAAGCGTCGTCACCGGAACGGGTAGCGACCACACGAAAGCCAGTGGAACTGCTCTCAACCTCGTAGGAGTAAGGAGGCCGCCGCCGGGCCAGAGTAATGTAGTTGCTCGAAATCAGTTCGTCGAAGGAAGCGTATTTTCCTTCGCTCGCATAGTACCGGCGCTCGGCCGTGGCAATGCTGATCAGATCGCTCTTTACCCCGGTGATGTTGATCGCGGCCTTCGGGTTGTTCGTCCCGGCGGGAGCAGAAGAGCTCTGCGCCTGCCTGGAGTAGATGTACATGCCGATGCCCAACACAACAACGACGCTGAGAAAGCCGAACAGACGGCCCATGTGTTCCTCCCTGCGTATCTCTCGCTGCACTCCTCGCTGAAGACAATTGCACCGTGAACGGGGCCGCTGACAAAAATCTCTAGTGAATCTGCAACGTTTCGATGATTGGATCTACCCGCATCTTAAAATCCTCGAGTTGGCCGGCCGGCACGCGAGCATAAAACAGCGCGTTCGTTTTCTCGCTGCGCACTCGCGTCAGATACTCGACCATGTGATTTCCCCGTACCGTGTAATCGTCAACCCAGCTCAGCGCCGATCGTCCGTTGATCGATTTCAGAATACAGCTGTTTTCGCGGAGCCGATAGTTCTCGTATCCTTCACTGGCTCGCTGCCTCACCTTGGCTTCCGCCTGCTGCAACAATCGATGATTCATCTTTTGCGCGGGCATCACTTCTTCCGCCTTATCCAGAAGTTGTACATATAGGAGAAGCATCGGAGCCGTTTCCGGCTCTTTCAAAGTTAGAATGCTTTTTTGATCTTCCAGGAGCCTTGGGCCGGTCCACGTCCACCCCGCAGGCAACGAAAGAGTAACTCCAGATTGTTCATCGTGATATTCAACTTGCGAATACGCGGTACCGGCAATGAGGACACAGAGGCTGACGAAAAGGACCTTCAACCAACGCTGACGCATGCGGTAATCCTTTCTTCTTGCGAAGCACCCTCACTCGAAGATGGCAACCGGTCGAATTATTTCAGCACACCGAACCCGGCACCCCACAGATCAACAGACGCTATTTTCCCACAACCAGCACGGCAATGGCGACGGTAAGCGCGAGGCACTCGGCTGAATTCCCCGGCGCTAGGCGTCCGTGGCTGGACGTGTAACCAAGATTGCCATCGACAAGCGGGCCCGAGCGAGCGAAAACAGAATGCATGAGGAAAGCTGGGCTGGTACTTTGCTTGCTTTTGGCCGGCTGTGCGGCGAAAAAGACGCCGGTTGCCGCCACCCCTCCTCCCATTCGAAGCCAGGTGCCGCCACCTACTGCCGAACTCATTGAACACTGTGTCGTGCTCAAGCAGGAGAATGCCAACACGGTAACTTGCAGTTGCTCGCCCGCGAAAACCGTCATCGATTCAAAAACGGGTCACACGACGCTGGTCTGCAAGGCAGTGAAAGAAGAGAAATGAGCCCCAACCGGATTCCCAGCCTTCGCGGGACGTCAAGAAAAATGATTGTCCTTTAAATCCCGTTCAGCCTGCGCTACATTCTCTGCCCGCCCAAGATCTCGCCAATAGTATTCATCCGCGCCAAACCCGACGATGCTTTCTCCCTGGGCGGCGAGACGCAGATACGGCGTGATGATTGAGAAAACTCCTTCTTCCGTCATCATCTTGAAAATACGCGGCGAAATGACGTGGATGCCGGAAAAGGCCAGCGCCCGCACTTGCCGCGCGGGTCGAACCAGTTCAGGTGGTTGCTGCCCGGAACGCCGTCCACACAAATGAAGCTCCTCATCGAACATCAAGTATCGGGAAGTCTCGCGATCTTGCACCGCCAGCGTCGCCAGAGCCTCATGTTCGCGATGAAACTGCACCATGCGACCTAGGTCGATCGTGCTGATGACGTCGACATTGTGCAGAATGAAGGGCTCGTCAAAAGGGATCGAGTTCTCTAGAAGGAAATGAGCGGCCTTTTTCAATCCGCCGCCGGTGTCGAGCAAGACCTCCTCGCGCGAGACTTCGATACGCATGCCGAAGTTGTCGTTCGCTTTCAGGTAATCGACAACCATGTCGGCGAAGTGATGCGCATTGACGATTACCTCGCGAACCCCAAATTCACGCAGGCGCGAAAGCGTGATCTCAAGCAGCGTCCGGCCACCGGCTTCCACCAGCGCCTTGGGACGACTATCCGTGAGTGGCCGCAGACGCGTGCCCAGCCCGGCAGCTAGAATCATTGCCTTCATTGAATTGTCATCCTGAGCAAGCGCTTTTGCGCCGCGAAGGATCCGGGCGAGCCGCGCGACGTGGCGCGCCTTTTGCGCCACAATACCCGCGCGTTTGGCTCGCTTCCTTATCGCATTGCATCCTTTCCCTCCAACTCACGATGCCGCACCACCACATCCACTCCGTTTCGGCCGCGCAAATGCTTCGCCAGTTGTTCCGCCAGATAAACCGAGCGATGCTGGCCGCCCGTGCAGCCGAACGACACCATCAGATGCTTAAACCCGCGCCGCTGCCACTCGCTCACATGATCATCCACCATCGACTTGGCAAGGTCCAGAAAACGACTCACTCTCTCTTCATGATCGAGGTACTCAATCACCGGCGCATCTTTGCCGGTGAGAGTTTTGAAGCGCTCTTCGCGCCCGGGATTTGGCAAGTCGCGGCCATCGAACACCGGCCCGCCGCCGTTTCCACTTTCGTCTTTCGGCCAGCCCCGGTGAAAGGAGAAGCTCCAAATCTGCACTGTCAGGTTTTCCCCCGTGGAGGCCAATGTCTGCAGTTTGTCCGAACCTTGCGTGTTGCCGACCGCTTCGGTGCAGCCTTTCAGTTCCTCGGCCTCTGAAGCCAGGCCCTGCAGCTTCTCCGAAGCCAGCATGCAGACGAAAGCTTCCGTCAGCGTTGGCAGCTCGATCGGCAGCTTCACGTTGTGCAGCAGCCAGCGCAGGTTCTTCAGCGCGTAAGGCACACTCTGCAGGAAATGCGGCTTGCGCTCATAAAAGCCACGGAAGCCATAAGCTCCTAACGCCTGCAGAATGCGGACGTAAACATACGCATAGTAATGATGCAGGAACGCTTCGCGTTTCACGTCGACGAAACCAGAGAGCTTGTCGATATAAACATCGAGCAATTGCTGTCGCAGCTCTGGAGGCAGATCGGCCTTGGCATCGTACAGAAGGGAAGCAATGTCATATTGGAGAGCGCCTTTGCGGCCGCCCTGGTAGTCCAAAAAAATCGGCTGCCCATCGCGCAGCATAACGTTGCGCGATTGGAAATCGCGGTAAAGAAAATAATTGCAGTCAGCGCTCAACAGGAAGTTCGTCAGGCTGTCGAAGTCATCTTCCAGTGCCTGCTCGTTAAAGGCAATGCCGGCGAGGCGCAAGAAGTAATACTTGAAATAATTCAGGTCCCAGGCAATGGATTGCCGATCGAAGCTGCCCCGTGGATAGCACACCTTGTAATTCAAGTCGCGACCGGCCTCGACCTGAAAGCGCGGCAGCACGGCCACAGCTTTCCGATAGGCCTCCACTACGGTCGGAGCAATGTTCTCCCCCTCTCGATTCTTCGAGAGGAACTCGAACAGTGTA
>Ga0210396_10007972_pt1 | contig 10063 bp, 9 predicted proteins | sample IncBWH17OmetaG_FD_155466 | JGI IMG/M metagenome (GOLD analysis project Ga0210396, IMG submission 155466) | Forest soil microbial communities from Barre Woods Harvard Forest LTER site, Petersham, Massachusetts, United States - Inc-BW-H-17-O ... | reverse complement strand
CCTGTGGCGATCGGATGCCCGCGAATTCATGCCGGCGGGAGCGGCACTGGCGTGGTGGCTGATCGCAACGGTGGGTTTTTGCGGCGGCTATTTCACCGCAACCCTGATGGACAGCGCGGTGTCGGGGCAAATTCCGCCGCGGATGCGGCAGTTTCTGATCGCGGTCGGCGTGCTTGTGCTGGCAGGCGCCGGTCAGGCCGCATCGGCGCCGAGCCCGCTTCCGACCGTTGCAGGCATGCTCGCCGGGCTCGCAGCGCTTGGCCTCGGCGCCGTGATGGCGTTCTGCGGCGCCCATTTTGCGCTGCGACGGGCTTGAGTTCAGCGTGTCGTCCTGGTCCCGAACCAGATCAGTATCGCCGCCACGAGCAAAAGGCCCGTGGAAATGATCAGCGCCTCATGCGTGCCGGTGACGAAGGCCTCTGCCTGTCCAACCAGCGAGCCGAAAAGCGCGACCCCCAGCACGCTGCCGGTTTGTCGGGTCGCGTTGAGCACGCCGGCCGCAATGCCGGAGCGTGTCTTCTCGACGCTTCCCAACAGCGCCGACGTGAGCGGGGGCACCAGCAAGCCCAACCCGACACCCATGATCACCAGCTGTGGCAAGGTTTTCCAGTAGACCGTGCCGGGCTCAATTCCGAGCAGCATCAGACAGCCGAACGCCGATAGTGCAGCTCCGATGGCGATGGTTGCCGGCGCGCCGATGCGCTCCGCAAGGCGCGAAGCAGCGAGGTTTGCCGGCAGCACCGCGCCCATCATCGGAACGAAGGCAAGACCGGTCTTAAATGGAGACAATCCATTGACGCGCTGGAAATACAGGCTGAAGACGAAGATCAGCCCGTAGAAGGCGATATTGACCAGAAGACCTATCAGCGATGTCAGCGCGAACAGACGGTGCGTGAACAATGAGAGCGGCAGCATCGGCTGCGGGGCGCGCAGCTCCCGCACGACCAAAAGCATCGTCAAGATCGTTGAGGCCACAAAACCGCAATCACGAAAGCATGGCTCCAGCCGAGCGCGCCTCCTTCAATGATGGCGGCGGCCAAGCAACCAAGCGCTGTGATCGCCGCCATCTGGCCCGGCAGGTCGATCTCGCGCTGCCGACGTTGAGTCGTCTCGTTCACGTAAAGCCAGCTCAAGCACAGCCCCGCGAGTCCGATCGGCAGATTGACGAGAAAGATCGATCTCCAGCCGACCAGCGCGATCAATGCTCCGCCGACGAGCGGGCCTGCGGTGAGCGCAAGGCTGGCTCCGGCGGCCCAGATGCCAACGGCCCGCCCGCGCTGTTTTTCGTCCGCGTAAGCGTGGTTGAGCAACGCCAGCGAATTGGGAACGAGAATGGCCGCGCCTAGTCCTTGAACGCCCCTTGCGGCAATCAGCACGGCGGCATTGGGCGCAAGCGCGCACGCGAGCGAAGCAGCGGTGAAAATTGCGAACCCCGCGGTGAACATGCGCCTGGCGCCGATCCGGTCGCCGAGTGCCCCCGCCGTCAGGATGAACGCTGCGAAAGCGATGGTATAGGCGCTGACAACCCACTGCAGTTCGGAAACACCGCCGCTCCAGCGACGCGCCGATGCTGGCAAGCGCCGTGTTAACGATGGTGACGTCAAGCTGAACCACACCGTAGCCGAGGCTCATGGCCATCAGTGTCCAGGAGTTCCGGAGACTTTTGGCGCGGTGTCCGCCGCCGGGTCTGAGTTTCGGCGCGAGCATGGATTGGAACTTCAGAGAAGCAGCGCGCATCGATCACCTCCGCTCGGGGGACCAACGCGACATTCTATCCAATCGTTTCTAGGGTAAACTTCGTCCAATGTCGAAGTATGTCGGACGGAGCCGCGCTCGGCTCAATTCGGCCGCTTCACCCGCACAATTGCGCGCGCGGCGCAAGGACTGCCGTGTCGGCGTTGTCAAATTGTTGTGTCATACCCCAGGCCCTGATGGGGGGCTTTGTACGGGCCGATGAAAGAACCGATTTGGCGGGATTTCGCAGACAAGTTCGCCAGGTTCAGTATTATTTAACCTCTCGCCAGGCGATCCTTCCGACGCGAAAAAAAATCGGAGGCAACAAAACGCCGCGCCGGTCGAGCGCGACGTTTTGTCTCAACCAGCCTCAGCTCGCTGCGCGCAGGTTGACCTTGCTCTCCGCAAGCGAGGTCAGCTTCTTGTCGGTTGCCTTTTCCTCATCGAGCGTCTTTTGCAGAATGCTGGCGCAATCGTTGCGTCCAAGTTGCTTGGCCCAGGCGATCAGACTGCCGTAGCGTGCGATCTCGTAGTGCTCGGCGGCCTGCGCGGCGTTGATCAATGCCGCATCCAGCACGGCGTCGTCGGCGACCTCTCCTACGACATCGTCAGCCTCCTCGATGATGCCATCGATAGCCGGGCAGTCGACCGCCTTCATCTCCGCACCATGCATCCGAAATACCTCTTCGAGGCGCTTGACGTGAGTTTTGGTCTCGTCGAGATGAGTGAGAAAGCCCTGCTTGAGCTGCTTATCTATCGCCTTGCCCGACATTTTTTGCAGCGCTTTTTCGAGCTGCTTCTCGGCATAGTAGATGTCCTGCAGCTGATGCACGAAAAGGTCGTTCAGATTCCTGATGTCCCGGGTGAAGAGTCCCATGGCGCGATTCCTTATGTCTCGGGAACACAGCCGCGCTTCTCCGACGAGCGCGCCGATATGTTCGATTGCGGATACTCTCGCTAACCGGCGGACTCGACCGTTGTTCCGAGTTGCGCAGACCCCGTTAGCGAGGAGGAACTTTTCCAACGCGGAAGGAACGGGCGATGCTCCTGCACGCAAACCGCGTTCCGGGGCCTGAACCTCGCAATCTCGAAATATGTACGAACTATGACGGTGGTGGCCTGTCTTGCGGGAACGACGCTTGCCTTGTCAAGGATTGCACAACGGAACCTTTTTGCCTTATGGGTTTTCGTATCAAGCCGATCGGCGCTGGTTGCGACGATCGCTGCAAGTGGCTCGCAACTCTGTTGCCGCCCTGCCGGGAGGAAGAATGTATCGCCTGTTGGCCACGCTGGGGCGTGGCTTGAAGCATCGGATCGGCTGGAAACAGATCGGAATTGCCGCAAGCCTCATCATCATCGCCTTTGCAATCACGACGCTGGTCCGTACCCTCAAGGGAGTTGATACCGGCGTCATGCTGGTGGCGCTGACCGAGATAGCGCCGTATCACATCGCACTCGCCGCGCTGTGCGTGGTCGGCGCATTCTGCACGCTGACCTTCTACGATTTCTTCGCGCTCCGGACCATCGGCAGGAAACACGTACCTTACCGTATCGCCGCATTGTCCAGCTTCACGAGCTATACGATCGGGCACAATATCGGCGCCACCGTCTTCACCGGCGGTGCGATCCGTTTCCGGATCTATTCCGAATACGGTCTGAGCGCCGTCGATGTCGCCAAGATCTGCTTTCTCTCCGGCCTGACATTCTGGCTTGGCAACACCTTCGTGCTCGGCATCGGCATGGCCTGGCATCCCGGCGCGGCATCGGCCATGGACCAACTTCCGGCCGCGATCAACCGGCTGGTGGCGTTCGGGGTGCTCAGCGCCATCCTCGCCTACTTTGTCTGGCTCAGCCTTGGCGAAGAGCGGCGCGAACTCGGGCAAAACGGCTGGAAGGTAAAACTGCCTTCGGCGCGGCTGACGCTGGTGCAGATTTTGATCGGCGTGCTCGATCTGGGGTTCTGCGCGATGGCCATGTACTTGCTGATGCCGGGTGATCCCGGCATCGGTTTCATGTCGCTGGCTGTGGTGTTCATCCTGGCGACTCTGCTCGGCTTTGCCAGTCACGCGCCAGGCTCGATCGGCGTCTTCGATGCCGCGATGCTGGTCGCTCTTCCTCAATTCGGCAGGGAGCAGTTGCTGGCAACGCTGGTGGTGTTTCGCATCCTTTACTTCATGATCCCCTTCGGCATTGCGATCTCGATCATGGGCAGCCGCGAAATCTGGCTCAACGTGGTGGTACCCTGGCAGAAGCGCCGCAAACTGAACGAGGCTTCGATCGCCACCGCCTCAGTCGAAGAGGCGGAAGTTGCGCAAGTCAAAACACTGCGGTTCGAGCGCCGCTCGCGCATGCGCTCCCGCCGATAGCCCGCCTCGATCAGCTCATTGTTTTGCGGGCGCGGCGGACTTCCTGGCGCCGGCCGGCGGCTTCGCTGCCGGAGCTTGCCCCGGCAGGTATTTGGCTATGATGGCCGGATCGAGGGAAGCGAGTTCGCTGTCCGGCAGGCGATGCCAGACTTCGTCCTTGCCCAATAACGGTGTCAGCACATAACCACGCAGCGTGAGATCCTTGCCGTCAGGGCTGACGGTCATCTTCGCTCGCCAGATTTCGCCGTCGCGCGGATCGAGGATATTGCCGCCTTCATACTCGAGACCGTTGCGCTTCATATTCCGGATGAAGGAGATTCCGAGCACCGGCGCGTTCTTGCGATCGTCGGTGCATTTTGAGCAGACATCATGTTCGACTTCGCCGGGCCTTGGAAAAGTCCTGGCGATCACGCCCTCGAAGAAGCCGTCGCGGTGGTCGACGAAGAGAACCCAAACCACGGGCTTGCCGTCCTCCATCTTCTGCCAAAGTCCGGCCGCGGTGGGCTCGGCCGCCTGCGCCGGAACTGCGGTGGCGAACAACATCGCGACGAGAAGCGGAAGCACCGGCCGCAAACTGGATACGAGATTCCACATTGCCATCACCTGATCAGCCCCTCGAACCATGTGCAGACTACGGCCATTTCGGCGAGCCTTCCAGTGCCCGCGGCGTCCCATCCGGCGCGCCTTTTTCAAGACCTGATCCGGTGTCATCATCAGGATATGTGGCGACAGGAGGGCCATCGAGGCCCGCCTTCTGCCGCTTCACATCCGGCCAATCTAGTTGACGCCAAGCTTTTTCTGCAGGCTGGAAGAGGACGTCGTGTACTGGAAGACGAGACGCTTGTCCGGATAGACGTAACGGTGCGCCTTCTGCGCCATCAACGCGCCTTCGTGGAAACCACACAGGATGAGCTTGAGCTTGCCCGGATAGGTGTTGATGTCGCCGATCGCGAAGATCCCGGGCACGCTGGTTTCGAAGGCCGAGGTCTCGACCGGCACCAGATTGTTCTCAAGCGATATACCCCAGTTCGCTACCGGCCCCAGTTTCATGGTCAGGCCGAAGAACGGCAGCATCGTATCGCAGGAAACCTTCGAGACCGCGTTGTCGTTGCCCTTCACCTGCGCGCCCGTGAGCTTGCCGGCCGCGCCTTCGAGCGCGGTGACCTGTCCGATCTTCAGGTCCAGCTTGCCGGCGGCCACCAGCGCGCGCATCTGCTCGACACTGTGGGGCGCGGCGCGGAAGTCGTCGCGACGGTGCAAGAGCGTGACGCGCTTGGCGATGGGGTGCAGGTTGAGCGTCCAGTCCAGCGCGGAATCGCCGCCGCCGACGATCAGGAGATCCTTGTCGCGGAACTGTTCCATCTTGCGCACGGCGTAAAACACCGAGGTGCCTTCATAGGCCTCGATGCCCGGCACCGGCGGACGCTTGGGCTGGAACGAACCACCGCCGGCCGAAATCACGACGACCTTGCACTCGAAAACCTTGCCTGCATCGGTGGTGATGCGAAAGGCGGGGTCGCCGATCTTCTCGATCTTCTCCACCATTTCGTTGAGATGGAAAGTCGCGTTGAACGGCTTGATCTGCTGCATCAATGCGTCGGTGAGGCCCTGGCCGGTGACGTATGGAATTCCCGGAATGTCGTAGATCGGCTTTTCCGGATAGAGCTCGGCGCACTGGCCGCCGATCTTGTCGAGGATGTCGACCAGGTGCGCCTTCATGTCGAGCAGGCCCAATTCGAAGACGGCGAACAGCCCGCACGGGCCCGCGCCGATGATCAACACGTCGGTTTTGATCGCTTCGCTCATGTCGTTTTCTTTTCGGTTGGGATGAGGCTGGTAAGCCCTTTTAACTCGCGCCTGTCTAACCAACACGGAACATGGAGGGAAGCCCATATTATTGCGGTAGCGCGATGACCACCCCTTGCGGGCGTTCGACAACTGCGCTGTAAGGGCGCAAGTCTCGGAGAACTCCCCGTGAATGCCTCTGCCCGCCTCGACGCAACGCCACGCCTGGAGGATTTTCCCTATCGGCTGACCGACAATGTGCGCTTTGCCGATCTCGATCCCAATCAGCACGTCAATAACGCGGTTTATGCCACCTATTTCGAGACCGGCCGCGTCACGCTGATGAAGGATCGCAGTTATGGTCTGACGTTCGAGGGATTCGCCTGGATCCTGGTGCGGCTCGATATCCACTTCCGTGCCGAACTGCGCTGGCCGGGCGCGATCGAGATGGGTCTTGGCGTCTCGAAATTCGGCCGAACCTCCGTCACTTTCGATCAGGTGGTGTTCTCGGAAGGCCGGTGCGTGGCATCTGCTCGGACCGTGACCGTGCTCTTGGACGAAATCTCGCGCAAGCCGACGCCGCTCACGCCGGAAATCATCGCCAGTTTCCGCCCTTGGCTTCGCCGCGGAACGGAACTTCCGATCGCGACTTGAGTACACCCGGCGGTGGCGAAAGGAAAATGATGTTCAGCTGCCGCTTCCGATGTTCGTCATCGCCTTCTCAACGAATGCGCGCGCCGCTAGGCCTGACGCTCCGGCGTCGATACCGAAAGACCATCCAGCTCATCGCTCACCTTGATCTGACACGACAGCCGCGAATTCGGCCGCACGTCGAAACCGAAGTCCAGCATGTCCTCTTCCATCGGCGAAGGGGGACCAACTTTCTCGCGCCAGGCCTCATCGACATAGACATGGCAGGTTGCGCAGGCGCAGGCACCGCCACACTCGGCTTCGATGCCCGGGATCGCATTGCGGATCGCCCCTTCCATGACGGTAGCACCGTTCTCGACTTCGACGGTGCGGGTTTCGCCGGTATGGTCGACATAGTGGATCTTGGCCATGTTCGCTCGTGCTGGAAATTAGGAGCTCGGAATAGGGTCCGGGCAGTCCTATAACGGGTCAATCCGCTCCGCGCTAGTGGAGCGCAGGTGTCCGCTCAGCGGCAAGCGAATGCTGGATCAGGACCGAATGGGCGAAGGTTGCCGGAGCGGCTTTCCCTTACCGCGGGGCCGCCTCTTCCGATCACGACCGCTGCTGAATTGCCTCGATCGCCGCGCGTGCCTCCGTCACGGCTTCGTTGAGCTGAAGCAGGGCCTGCGCCGGATCCGCTCCCTTCCGGAGCAGAACCTCAAGATGACCAGCGGCATCGGCGACCGCGAACGCGCCGATCGCGCGCGCCGACCCTTTCAGCGTATGCGCCAGCGCGGTTGCGTCCGAAGGCAAGCTGGCAAGCGCAGTGGCGAGACCGACAGCCTGTGCCGAAAACAACGCCAGCACCTCGCGCTCGAGGCTGGCGTCGCCGAGCGTCATGCGTTGCAGATGCGCGAGGTCGATGGGACCGCCATCGGGAACGAGCGGTGGCGAAGGCATCCAGTCAATCCGGTCCAGATGAAGCGACAAGTTGGCAATCCACAATTTTCTAAGGCATCCGATACGGTCCAGAGGGCCTCGCAAACCAACCATGGAAGGGGTTAACGGGCGGTTCGGTGACTGCTGCCGCAAGTTCGCCTTTTTTCGGGCGAAAAGTCGCCCCAATCAACCATCCACGGGGAAGAATTTCGTTGCTTTGTAAGGCCTTACCGTGGAACCCTGTTAACGATGATTAAGATTGTATTAATCGCGGCCATTTCATTCGCGCCGCCCAACCAATAGGATGTTTTGCGGGACCCAGTGGACAAGCCGATCTGAATGGGCGCGCTTTGGCGCTGCGCGGGATATGACGCCTGTCTGGGACTTGCGGGGGGAATTCGCGCAAGACCGTTCCGGATGCGTGAAAAGTAAAAAACGAGGGGCTCAGACTGAACATGGCGAACAATCCCAAGAAGGTCAAAGACCCGACTGAGGTCGCGCTTTCTGCGATTCAAGAAGCCTTGAACATCGGTGAATCCTCCGACGACAACAGGAACACTGTGCCCAACGATGCTTCAGCTGCAAGTTCGACCGCGTCGCCGAGCTTTGACGAACCTTCTTTTGATACAAGGCCAGGTGCCGAGCGAGCGGCGTTCGAGTCGACCGAAGAGCCGCGCGCGATCCGTCGCGCCGCCAATGACGATCGCGAAACCATCGGGCAGATTCTGCAGGCCATCCAGAAGGGCCGCCCGGCGCGAAACGCCTATACGTTGGCAACGCTTTTTGCCGGCATCTGGATTCTCGGCGCCATCGTTCTGACCATCAGTTTTCTCCCCTCGCTGAAGGCCGTGATCGGTCAGGGCGGCGGCGGCATGCTGGCACTGGCGGGACTCGCCGCCATCTTCTTCGCGCCGGTTTTGCTGTTCTATTTTTTGGCGAACCTTTCCTGGCGCGGCCAGGAGTTACGGATGATCGCGCAATCGATGGCACAGGTTGCCATCCGCTTTTCGGAGCCGGAGGGAGCAGCCGCCGACTCGATGGTTACGGTCGGCCAGGCCATCCGCCGCGAAGTCGCGGCGATGGGCGACGGTGTCGAACGCGCCATCGCGCGTGCCGGCGAACTCGAAACGCTGGTGGCCAACGAAGTCGCGGCGCTCGAGCGTGCCTATAGCGACAACGAAGTCCGCATCCGCTCGCTTTTGCAGGATATCGCCCATCAGCGCGACAATCTGGTCGGACAGGCCGAACAGGTGCGCAGCGCCATTTCCGGCGTACAGATCGACCTGCGCCACGACATCGCCCTGATATCGGACGCGATCGCCTCGCGGGTCGACGAGGTAGCCAAGAGCATCACCGGCGCGCTGGAAGAGCGCGGCGCGCACATCACGAGCGCGCTGAGCAATGCCGGCGACAACATGATCCTGGCACTCGGCGAGCGCGGCGGAGATCTGCTCGACCGGCTCGAGGAAGCCAGCGCCGAAACGACACGCGCCGTACTCGACGCCAGCGAGCGGCTCACCACCAGTCTCAATTTCAAGACCGGCCACGTCCACGACGAATTCGCAGAACTCGCCGACCGCGTGCACGAGACGTTGAACGAGCGGATCGACCGCATCACCTCCGAATTCGAGCAGCGCTCCTCGACCATCGTGGACGGCATTTCCGAACGCACCGAACAGGTCCACGACTCGCTAAAGAATTCGAGCGACTCGCTACTGCTTGAACTCGAACTGCGCAGCAGCGATCTGGTAAGCAAGATCGAGGACTCCGGCAACCAGCTCGCCTCGAAAATCTTCAACTCCGGCGACAAGGCGAGCGAGGCGCTCGACGTGACGGTGAACTCGCTGGTGGCCAAGGTGGTCAGCCAGACCGAGAACGCGCACGACACGCTCTCCTTGCAGATGAGCGCCTTCGACGAACTCATGAAGAACCAGGGCGGCGAGTTGGCGGAAAAATTCGCCCGCGACAGCGGCACCCTCGGCGCCCTGATCACCCGTCACGTCTCCGAGTTCGACCGAACGGTCAAGACCTTTGGCGGCGAGATCGTCGAGCGCATGGGGCAGCGGACCCAGGACATCGCCGACACGCTGAAGAACTATGTCGACAATTTCGACACGCGGTTGAGCTCGGATGGCGGCAGCATCGCCGCTTCGCTCGATCAGCGCCTGCTACAATTCGAAACCACGCTGGGCAGCAGTGTCGCCCATCTCGACACTTCGCTGGAGACCACGATCAAATCCTTCGACGAAGCGATCGACGGCCGCCTGAAGCGCATGGGTCAGCGCACCCAGGACATCGCCGACGCGCTCAAGAGCTATGTCGACAATTTCGACACGCGGCTGACCTCGAATGGCGGCACCATCACCGCTTCGCTCGATCAGCGCCTCCTGCAATTCGAAACCACGCTTGGCAGCAGCGTCGCCCATCTCGACACCTCGCTGGAGACCACGATCAAATCCTTCGATGATGCGATCGACGGCCGCCTGAAATCGCTCGAACAGACCTTCGACACGCGGGCAAAATCGGTCACCGAAACGATCGACGGCCGGCTAGGCTCGCTGGCCTCGTCGCTGACCGACGGCGCCGCGCAAGCAATTCATTCGATCGAC
>Ga0210396_10007971_pt1 | contig 10063 bp, 5 predicted proteins | sample IncBWH17OmetaG_FD_155466 | JGI IMG/M metagenome (GOLD analysis project Ga0210396, IMG submission 155466) | Forest soil microbial communities from Barre Woods Harvard Forest LTER site, Petersham, Massachusetts, United States - Inc-BW-H-17-O ... | reverse complement strand
GACATTCTGGCTCGGGCACGTTGCGCTATACCGTGCAAAAGACGCTGGCCGTAATCGGGTCGTTGCAGCGTAGCCGCGCGGAAGTCTCGCGACTATTGCCGCCGAGCGTAATGACCGTTCCCGGCGTTACTATGCTGTCACTTCCTCGCAACCGTCTGGGATCACCACAGTGCACGAGTCTGTTCTTGGCACGTTTGAGACATCGGGCGATGTCCGACTTGAGTCCGCTTTCAGGGGTAAAGCGGAAGACATGGGCTCGCAGCGAGTATTTCGCCTTTTGACCCCGTTTCGGACATGGGCATAGCCGGACATCGGCCCACAGTTCTGCTATATAAGCATTCAATTTCCCCGACCCCGGGGGTGCATCTTGAATAGCGAGCACGTAGAGCGGCGGCTGGCGGCTATTCTGGCGGCGGATGTCGCGGGCTCTTGCCGCTTGATAGGGATCGACGAAGAAGGCACGCTGGCGCAACTGAAAGCTCTTAGAAAGACGCTTTTCGATCCCAAAATCACTGATCACCGCGGACGTATCGTCAAGAATACTGGGGACGGAGCTCTCGTTGAGTTCGGGAGCGTCGTGGATGCCGTACGCTGCGCCGTCGAAATTCAGTGCGGCATGGCCGAACAGAATATCGATGTGCCGCAGGCGAAGCGGATTGAATTTCGCATCGGTATTCACGTCGGCGATATTGTCGTTGAGGACAATGATATCTTTGGTGATGGGGTCAATATCGCGGTGCGCCTCGAAGGGATTGCGGAGGCCGGCGGCGTCTGCATCTCCGACGACGCGCAGCGTCAAGTCCGCGGTAAGGTCGATGTTGATTTTCAGGATATGGGTCTGCAGTTCTTGAAGAACATCGCGGAGCCGATGCGCACATGGCGTTTGAGGATTGACGCTGGCTCTTCTTCGTCTCCGGCGTGGTCAACGCCGACAGAGACATCTCCTCCCCTCGCGCTACCCAACAAACCTTCAATCGTAGTGCTGCCGTTTCATAATATCAGTGGCGACCGGGAACAAGAATATTTCGCCGATGGCCTCACGGAAAATCTAACAACCGACCTATCGCGCTTCGGCAGTCTGTTCGTTATTGGGCGGAATTCAGCAATTAGTTTCAAAGGGAAAACGATTGACTTAAAACAGGTCGGCCGCGAGCTGGGTGTACGCTATGTGCTGGAAGGCAGTGTGCAACGCGGCGGTGATCGAATCCGCGTGAATGTTCAGCTCATCAACTCTCGAACCGGTGGTCATCTCTGGGCGGAGCGATTTGACCGCGATCGCAGCGATCTATTTAAGGTGCAGGACGAAATTGCACGCCGTGTTGCTTTTTCACTAACCCGGCAGCTTCACCAAGCGGAGGGGGAACGCGGACAGCGCGAGCGATTCGGCAATCCAGACTCTAATGACTTGGTTTTGCGGGCGCGAGCATCGGAGTTTGCGGGTTCGCACCCGGATAAATATGCAGCGCGGCTAAAGCTATTTGAGCAGGCCGTGCAGCTAGATTCGCGGAATGCTGATGCATGGGCCGGCCTCGCTATAATCAAGGTAAATCTCGTAATCTTTGGATGGAGTCCGACGCCCTCCGACGATCTGCGCTCGGCAATGGCGGCACTTGAACAGGCACTGGCAATCAATCCTGATTATCCCGAGGCGTTATTCGCAAAAGGTCAGGTCTTTCTGGCACAAAGGAATTTTGCTGCGGCCCTTGAAGCTTACGAGCATGCTGTCGAGCTCAATCCGAGTCATCCTAACTACCGTCATCTCGCGGGGATGGCCAAGATCGCGATGGGCAGAGCAGAGGAGGCGCTCGATCTACTGAATGAGGCCATTCGTCTCAGTCCGCGCGATTTGTATATCGCCGAGTTCTATTTGAGCATGGGCTGCGCTTATTTGGCGCTAGAGCGTTATCCGGAGGCTAGGCAGTGGTTGGAGCGTTCAAAAGCGCAAAACGCTCGGATCGAAGCAACGAGCTTCTTATTGGCGAGCACATACCTCCGCGTGGGCCAGCAAAAAGAGGCGGAAGCTGCGGTCAGGGATGTACTCGAGATGAACCCCAGCTGGACTACCAAGCTGGTGGAAGCATCGTATCCGATGCCGCCAGCCGGCTTAATTGCTCTTGTCGAGGATCTGCGTAAGGCCGGCTTACCCGATAAATAGTGATTGCGTGTTGGTTTCTAGAGAACTGCCCTTAGCGGATGTCGCCTATTGGCACCTTTCGGACATGCCGCAGCAGTCGTCACATTTCCGTTGTTGGGGTAACAACGGAAGTCGCATTTCAGGGCCCTCACTTCTGGACCCTTAGGCGACTTAGAAGGCAGATCGCAGATTCCGCTTCTGTCAGGTTCGTCGAAATTCGACGCGGTCGCATGCGAGGCTGAGGCCTGTCGCAGTTCGAGATGGAAAGCCGCGCGGCGGTGTGCGGCAAGCACTACCCCGCAGGGGCGGCCGCTGACATTGATCGCCTCCCTATCAGGTTTGTCTATTGGGCGGTGAGCGCATACACCGACATCTCGGCGCGGGCGTCCGCGATCCAGAACCAGCGGTGCTGCTCGGCGCGGAAGGCGCGCCAGTTCTCGAGCACGCGCTTGAACTGCTCGCTTTTCGCGGCCTCCTCGTCGAGCACCTGCTCGAGCGCGGTGCGCAACGCCTTCAGGATGTCCGGGCTGAGCACGACAAGCTGCGCGCCGGCCGCGACGAGGCGATTGAGCGCCTTGGGGTTGCGCGCGTCATAACCCGCAAGCATTTCCATCAGCGCGTAGGCGCAGGCCGCCCTCAGCATCGCCTGATAGGCCACCGGCAGTTCGGCCCACTTCGCCTTGTTGATGTAGAGACCATTATTGGCCTCTAGCTCGAGCACGCCCGGAAGGTGCATGTACTTCGCGACCTTGTGGAAGCCGAGTTTCTCGTCGTCATAAGGTCCGACCCACTCGGCGGCGTCGATCGTGCCTTTCTCGAGTGCCGGATAGATGTCACCGGCCGCGATCTGCTGCGGGACCACGCCGAGCTTCGACAGCACCTTCCCGCCGAACCCCGCAACCCGCATCTTGATGCCGTTGAAATCGGCCGGTGACTTCAGCTCCTTCCGGAACCAGCCGAAGGTCTGCCCGCCGGTATTTCCGATCGGAATGCTGACCACGCCCATGCCGTCATAGACCTCGTCCATCAGCTTCTTGCCGTCGCCGTAGAGGTACCAGGCATTGTGCTGGCGCGGGGTCAGCCCGAAGGGAAGCGACCCGTCAAAGATCAGCGTCGGATTCTTGCCGATGTAGTATCCGCCGTAGGAATGCCCGCACTCGACCGTGCCGTTCGCGACTGCATCCAGTACCTGCAGTCCGGGCACGATCTCTCCCGCAGCAAAGGGATGGACGGTGAACTTGCCATCGCTCATCTCGTTCACGTATTTGGCGAGCGTCGGGCCCGCTCCCCACAGACCTTCGATACTCTTCGGAAAGCTCGACGCGAGCCGCCACTTGATTGCACCTTGCGCAATCGCGGGCGAGGCAACGGCAACAGCACCGCTCGTTGCAGCGAGACGAGCGAAGTTGCGGCGTGAGATCGTCATGCAGTCCTCCCTGACCGCCACGCGGCGGCTTTGAGCCAGCGTTCTTGTTTTTAATTGATGCCGGCAGCCTTTCCCGCAGACAGCATAGCAAAGGTTATGCGTCGGAGAAGGGGGACCTGAAAAGCTGCCGGCGACAATGCCTGTGAAACACCAAACGGACATGGCGGGCCTGGCTGATGATGTCCGTTCCTGAGGGGGAAGCGGAAGTCTAGGTTGATCGGGCCGAGGTCCGTTGATGACCCATCTCGGACTTCGCCGACAGGAGGACGCGAGCCTAAGCCCCACCGCAGGGGAAACCGACTTTTCTCCCGAAGAGGCCGGGATTGCGTAGCGCATGGATTTGATCTGCATCAAAGGTGACGGGACTCAAGGCGAGCAATGTGAACCCTTCGTGCCCTTTTTCCGTAGAGCACTGCCAGCGGGAGTTTACGCCATGGAAATCGCTCGAAGCGTGTTTATCGGCACCTGTCTTGTCGCCCTTGGTTACGGCTCTGCGTCGGCTCAGCAAGTCACGGGTGTCCCGGGTTCGCCCGAAGCCACCACCACGATCCCCGGCAAACAGCTACCGCCTCCCGATCCGGCGTTCGGCGGGGTAATCAAAGAGAAGGCGTCGGAATCGAAGGCATGGTGGCCGCCGCGCGTCGTACCGCCCAAGGGCGCGCCCAACGTGCTGCTCATCATGACGGATGACCAGGGTTTCGGAGCACCAAGCACATTCGGCGGCGTCATACCCACTCCCACGATGGATCGCATTGCCGCGCAGGGGCTGCGCTATACGAATTTCCATTCGACGTCGCTCTGCTCGCCGACGCGGGCGGCGATCATCACCGGACGCAACCATCACTCGGCCGGCTTCGGGGTGGTCGGCGAAGCAGCGACGGGCTTCCCGGGTTACGACTCCATCATCCCGATCGAGAAAGGCACCATCGGCACTATCCTGAAGGAAAACGGGTACGCAACCTCGTGGTTCGGCAAGGACCACAACACGCCCTTTTACCAGGCGAGCCAGGCCGGGCCGTTCAATCAGTGGCCCAATGGAATGGGCTTCGATTATTTCTACGGCTTTGTCGGCGGCGATGCCAGCCAGTGGCAGCCGAACCTGTTCCGCAACACAACTGCAATCTATCCCTTCCAGGGCAATCCCGGCTGGAACCTGGAGACGGCGATGGCCGACGAGGCCATCCAGTACATGAAGCAGCTCAAGGAGATTGCGCCCGACAAGCCCTTCTTTGTCTATTACGTGCCGGGTGCCACCCATGCGCCGCATCATCCGACGCCGGAGTGGATCAAGAAGATCAGCGACATGCATCTGTTCGACGATGGGTGGAACAAGGTGCGCGAGACCATCTTCGCCAATCAGAAGCGCCTGGGCATCATGCCCGAGAACGCCAAGTTGACACCGTGGCCGAAAGAGCTGCCGCAGTGGGACTCTCTGAGTTGGGATGAGAAGAAGCTCTTCATCAAGCAAGCGGATGTCTATGGGGCTTATCTCGCCTACGCCGACCATGAAATCGGCCGGGTCATCCAGGCCGTTGAAGACCTCGGCGAACTCAACAACACCCTGATCATCTATATCGGTGGCGACAACGGCGCGAGCGCCGAAGGCATGATCAACGGCACCCCGAACGAGTTCACCACCTTCAATGGCGTTGAAGTACCGGTGAAGGACCAGTTTCTCTGGTATCCGTTCTGGGGATCGGAACGGACATTCCCACACTATGCGGCGGAGTGGGCGTGGGCGATGGACACCCCGTTCAAGTGGACGAAGCAGGTGGCATCGCATTTCGGTGGGACGGCGCAGGGCATGGCGATTTCCTGGCCCGGCCACATCACTGATCTGGGTGGCTTTCGCCGCCAGTTCGCCCATGTCATCGACATCGCACCGACCATTCTGGAAGCGACCGGCATCTCGCAGCCGGATGCGATCAACGGTATCAAGCAAATCCCCATGGAGGGGACAAGCATGATGTACACGTGGGATAACGCGAATGCCGCCGCGCCCACGCGACACGCGACGCAATATTTCGAGATGCTGGGCAATCGGGCCATCTACAACAACGGCTGGGTGGCGGCGACGACGCCGGTAACTTTCCCTTGGGAGCTGAGCACCAAGACGCCTCCCGATGTGATCACCGGGTATAATTGGGAGCTCTACAACGTCCAGGAGGACCCCACTCAGTTCAACGACCTGGCCACCAAGATGCCGGGTAAGCTTAAGGAGATGCAGGACCTCTTTTACGCCGAGGCGAAGAAGTACAACGTGCTGCCACTCGACAACTCGACGCTCGCGCGCTTCCTTACGCCGCGCCCGAGCCTCACGGCGGGACGAACGGAATTCACGTATTCGGGCGAGCTGATCGGCACACCGGCCAGCGCGGCTCCGAACATCCTGGACAAGTCCTACACCATCACGGCCGAGGTTACGATTCCTGACGGCGGTGCGGAAGGCATGATCGTCACCGAGGGCGGGCGCTTCGGTGGCTATGGCCTGTTCCTAAGCAAGGGCGACTTCGGCGTCGGCCGCGGCAGAGTGGTGTTTCTCTACAACCTGCTCGACCTCAAGCGTTCAATGTGGGAGGGCCCCGAATTAGGAGCCGGCAAGCACACCATCGTGTTCGACTTCAAGTCGGACAGTCCGGGTTTGGGCAAGGGCGGCACGGGCGTATTGTCGGTGGACGGTAAGGAGGTGGCGAGGAATGCGCTGGAACACACCACCCCGGTTCTGTTCCCGGAGGACGAAACCTTCGACGTCGGCCAGGACACCCGCACCGGGGTCGCGCTGGTGGAATATCGCTACGATCCTCCGTTCAAGTTCACCGGCAAGATCGACAAGCTGACCTTTAAACTCAAACCCTTCACGAAGGAGGAGGAGGCCAACGCCAAACCTTAATAGCCCCAGTCATCGTCAGGTGCCTCGAAACGGATGGCGGAACGATGAAGAATGCGCTGACTTCCGCCGCTGTCGCCGAAGTCGCTACCGGATTGGCGTTGCTGATTGTTCCGTCGCTGGTCGGGCAGCTGCTGCTGGGTGAGCAGCTTACGGGCGTCCCAATTCCGGTAGCGCGCGTCGCCGGCATCGCTCTGATCGCCCTGGGGATCGCGTGCTGGCCGGGTCCACCGCTCGTCGGCATGTTGACCTACAGCGCATTGGTCACGCTGTATCTAGCCTACCTCGGTTTCGCAGGTTTGAGCGGCATCCTTCTTTGGCCGGCGGTCGTCCTTCATGCGATCTTGACAGCGCTCTTGTCTCGTGACGTTACGCGAGTACGACGTGACTACTAATGTCTGCGTTTGGCAGATACTGTTGAAAAAGTCTTTTGGGGGCGGCGGACGAAATTTTCCGGAGCCGCTGATGCGTTTCGTGCGCAGCGATGTGAGGGGCCACGTCGCATCTCAGAAAAACGACAACCGACTTTCATATCGGCGCTACGGCGCATCTCAACGACGGAGTTGTCCAAAAATCAGTATTTGCGAGATTTTTGGCGTCGTTCGATTTTCGACTTTTTCAACAGTATCGGCACGAACCGGACCATCAGCGATGTCCGCTGTACTTCCGCTCTTAGGGGATAAGCGGAAGTGACCTGAATGGTCGATTTTGGTCGCGAATGACCCAAGTCGGAAGTCAAGCGCTCGATTTTGTTGTGGCGCACAACGTCGCCGTCCTTCATTGACGATGTAAAAGGGGTGGCCGATCATCAAGGCGGCACACGAACGCGAAGCGCCGAAGCGCACGGCTAATATCGATTAGCTGAGGTGAAGTGGACCGAATGCGAGGACGACCGCCGCTGTGACCTACAACGGAAGTCGGGCGCCCGAGCTTGCTGTGATGCGCAACAGCTCTGCTTGATGTGGTAGGCTGTTGTCTTCGAAAGGGAGGAAGTCATGCGGACGATACTGGCAGCCTTGCTCTGTTGCTGGTGCGGCCACGCACCAGCCCAGACCGTGCAGGAGCTGATCGACAACCCCAAAAACGGCGAGAACGTCACTACGTTCGGGATGGGTTATCATCTGAACCAATACAGCTCGCTGAACCAGATCAACAAATCGAACATCAAGCGACTGGTGCCGATCTGGAGTACGAGTCTGAGCAACGACGCCGGCGAATTGGCGCAGCCGACCATCTACAACGGCGTGATGTACGTGGTGAACGGACACTGGACGTTCGCTCTCGACGTTGCAACGGGGCAGCCAATCTGGCGGACCCCGGTCGAATATGAGCGGGCGGCGGCGCGGGTCGGCCAACCCGGCGTCATCATGCGCGGAGGAGCGGCCATCTACGACGGCAAGCTTTTTCGCGAGACCATCGATTGTCATGTCGTCGCACTTGACATGAAGACCGGCAAAGAAATTTGGAAGCAGAAATTTGCTGACTACAAGGAAGGCTACACTGGCATCATCGCTCCTCTGGTCGCCGATGGCGTCGTAATCACCGGGATGGCCGGCGGCGATCGCACCACGCGCGGCTTCCTCGACGGGTGGGACCCGGAAACCGGAAAAAAGCTGTGGCGCCGGTACACAATACCGGCTCCGGGCGAGCCCGGCTCCGAGACCTGGCCCAAAGATATGCCCGACGCATGGAAATACGGCGGCGGAGCAACCTGGCTGAGCGGTTCATACGACCCAGAGATTGACCTGGTCTATTGGGGCACGGGCAACGCGGAGCCATACAACCCTGCTTACCGTGGCGGCGCCGACAGTCTTTACACGGCGAGCATGATTGCAATTCGGCCGAAGACCGGCGAGCTGGTCTGGCACTATCAGTACATTCCAAACGAGAGCTTCGACTTCGACGGCTCAGCCGAGCCGGTGCTTGTCGATCTTCGTATCGACGGTCAGCCGCGCAAGGTGCTGCTGAGCGCCAACAAGAACGGGTTCATGTACGTGATCGACCGCACCAACGGCAAATTGATTGCGGCTCATCCGTTCGTGAAAGTCAACTGGGCCTCTCACATCGATCTGAAGACCGGTCGCCCAGTTTTGACCGACATCTATGAGCGAGCCGTCAAGGGAGAGACGGTCGAAATCTGGCCTTCGCGCGGCACCAATGCTTCCTTGATGGCATTTAATCCGAAGACCGGACTGGTCTATGTGAACTCGTGGGAAATCGCCCGGATTCTGAAATACACGAAATTCGAGTTTGTGCTCGGCCAAGGCTCGACCGGCGTGGAGACGAGCTTCCGCGCGCCGGACGGCGAGGCTTGGGGCCATCACATGGCGTTCGATCCGCTGACCGGCAAGGCAAAATGGAAGATCCCGCTGATGGAGACGGCCAGCTCAGCCGGGATGCTGGCGACTGACGGCGGCCTTTTGTTCACCGGTTTGCTCAACGGCGAGTTCATCTCACTCGATCAGGACACCGGTCAAACACTGTGGAAGTTCAAGACCGGGTCGGCCATCAATTCGCCTCCGATCACATACACCCACCAGGGACGTCAATTCGTCACTGTGCTTTCCGGCGTTGGCGGCGTCGTCAACCGGAGGCTGAAGGGCTATGACCTCATTCCGACGGGCGGTTCGGTGACGACGTTCGCGCTGATACCTGATTGAGGTGAACGATCGCAGGTGGACATGAATAATCTTTTCCCAGCCGCACGCCTCGGCCTCGCGTTGGCCTGCACGATCGCTGCGGTACAAGCCGAGCCTCAATTTTCGGGAGAACAAATTAAAAAAGGCTCCGCGTTATTCGCCCGCCATTGCGCGACCTGTCACGGCACTCGTATGCGCAATCCACAGTGGGCGATTGATCTGCGAGGGTTTCCGCGCGATGCCCGCGCACGTTTTGTTGATTCTGTAACTTACGGCAAACGCAATATGCCACCGTGGGAAGATGTGCTTGATCCCGAGGAAATCGAAGCGCTATGGGCTTATGTCGCAAAGGGCGAACCCGAGGATTGACACTGACAAAAATGATCAACCTCAAGACGGAAAAATGCTTCGCTCTGGAAGAACCGGCTAAGCTGCTTGCTTTCGCCGACGAGGTGATCGAATAAGCGCGGTTTTTGCTGCAGTGCATATGTCGGCTTGTGGCCGATTGTGTTGAAAAAGTCGAAAATGCCGCCTCAGCAAAATTCGCGCAAAAGCGAGCTGATGGCCGACTTCGGCTCGCGATGTCCTCTTAGAGTTTTTGAGAAGGCCACTGGATTGATTCGCTCAAGAGAGGCGGTCCCCCCACGCCCCAAAACGCCAAGCGCATCAGCGGCTCTTAGAAAATCGGTCCCAACGCTGGAATGGACTTTTTCAACACAATCGGCCCAAACCCGACATGGAGCGATGTCCGACTTGAGTCCGCTTTCGAGGGCAAAGCGGAAGTTGGATGTCGGGGCGGTCAGTTCCGTTGATGACCCAACTGCGACATCGGCGTTTTGATCGATAGGGGTCGCACAACGTCAATTCAACGCTGAGGTCCCATGAAGCGATGGGCATGCTCCGCACAGAGGAGGTGATGATGCAGGTTAGCTATCCATTGTCGGCCGGAAACCGTCATATTTAGATATTTGATATCG
>Ga0210396_10007968_pt1 | contig 10065 bp, 8 predicted proteins | sample IncBWH17OmetaG_FD_155466 | JGI IMG/M metagenome (GOLD analysis project Ga0210396, IMG submission 155466) | Forest soil microbial communities from Barre Woods Harvard Forest LTER site, Petersham, Massachusetts, United States - Inc-BW-H-17-O ... | reverse complement strand
AGAAGACACCAGAGCGCGTTCCTACGCTCACGGCCCGTCGTTTCGCTTCGAAGCCTTAGCCGATCAGGTTCATCGTAAATTAATATTGGCGCGCTAATCGATCGAAAACCGAACTAAATCGTTTTTCTACATGACTGCATCTCGCTGAGAAATTAGGGGGGAATGGCCAATCGTAGCCCCGCCTGGTCTATTTCCATCTCTAGGCATCGGCCGCTAAGCGAACTCGACCCGCAAGATGAATCTGGACTACTTGCCAGCGACCTGTATAATTCCTGCCCGTGAGGGTTTCCGCTCCCAGGGAACCTGCACGCAAGGAGAACAACCCATGAAACGTGCAGTCAGGATGTTGATCCTGATGGTAGGGTTGGCCTGCACGTACGCGGCAATTGCTCCAACATTCCTTCACGCTGATGGTGGGATAACGCCGCTACGCAAACCCGCAAGCCAACGCGGTACGAGCCGGAAGTAAATTCCGGAAGAGTCACTGAACAGTGACTGCTGTGTAGGCCGTTTACGCGGCTGATGCTTTTTCGGGCTGACTGCTACATAAGCGCAGTCAGCCCACTTTTTTGTCTTTAGGAATTCTTCGACGGTTAACCGTTGGTCGCCAGCGCAAGACGGAGTTTTTCGGCCAGTTCCTCGGGATCCGAGATCGGCTGGCAAGTAAACCCCGAGCAAACCACGGCCATCGTCATCCCGGTCTTGATCTCAGGCAGATGAGGAATAGTCTGCGCCAGCTTTGGGGGAAGATTGTTTACCACGGCTTCGTTTCCCGCCAGTTTGAGCACCGATTTGCTGAAGGCGAAGGGAGCCAGCGCCGTGGCAGCCAGCCGATCCGCCATTTCGCCGCCTCCTACGACGACGACTTGAGTATCGGGCTGCGCCAGATGCACTGCTGCGATCCCATATGTGGCGGCAAATATTCCGTATTGCCCGGCCGAGGCCGCAAGCACTTCCAGGGTTTGCTGCGCTTTGTCATGATAGTTCTGGTCGCCCGCGTAAGCGTGCAATCGCAACAGCGCGATAGCCGCGGCAGAATTACCCGCAGGCGTAGGAGAGTCCTGGAAGGGTTTGCGACGCGTGCCCAACACACCCAAAACTTTCTCATCCGCGCTCCCAGCTTTTTGGGTGTCGAAGAAGCCCCCCGAGACAGGGTCGAAGAAAAGCTCGAGCATCGTGTCAGCAATCCGGCGGGCGAAATTGAAGTAGGTCAAGTCCGCGGTGGCTTCATAAGCATCGAGACACGAGATCGTAGTAAAGGCGTAGTCGTCCAGCAACCCAGGGATGTGACGTCGCTCCGCCTTTGGATCGGAATAAGCGATGACGCGTGCCAATCCTCGCTCAGCATGCCAGCCTTCGGCCAGAATGCGATCGAGAGAACGCAACGCAAACCGCCGGGCTGTTTCGAGGTTGAGCACTTTGGCCGCTTCCAGATACGCAGAAATGCAAAGCGCGTTCCATCCCGTGTAAACAGTTTTGTCTATGTACGGAGTGGGCCGCTGTAGACGTGCCGCATACATCTTTTTCTTCGCGGTCTGAAGCAAAGATTCCACTTGCTCCACCGGCAAGTTCAGTCGCTTACCGATCTCTTCCACGGACGCCCGGATGTACAAAACGTTCTTCGCGGGATTGTGGTGCATCTCGCCGATTTCATTGATGTCGTAATGCAGGTTGGCCACGCTGGCTTCTGCCTCGCTCAGAACGGCCTGGGTTTCAGCCATGGTCCAGGTGAAGTAGTCACCGTCATCGTCCATTGAATAGTCGGCATCCTGGGAAGCGTAGAAACCGCCATGCTCGCGATCGCTAAGCCACTCATCCATCCAGCGAATGATGTCCCGGGCTACAGAAACAAAGAACTCCGAACCGGTCGCCTGATGGGCGTGCACGTAATTTTTGAGTAGTTCGGAATTGTCGTAGCACATCTTCTCAAAGTGCGGGACCACCCAGCGCTCGTCGACCGAGTAACGATGGAAACCGCCCGCGAGTTGGTCATACACACCGCCGCGAGCCATCTTCTCCAGCGTGGTGACAAAGATTTCGCGCAACTGTTGGTCGCCCGAGCGCGCATATTGATCTATCAATAAATCTAGCGCGGCGGAGTGGGGAAACTTGGGAGCGTTCCCGAAACCACCGTTTCGTGGATCAAACATCCGTACGGCTGACTTCACGATGGCATCAATTACTCCCGGTGAAAAGTCGCCACCTTGCCCGGCGAAGGATTCCGCCTGAGAGATGGCGCTCTCCACCATCTTGGCTTGCTCAGTCACATCCCCATTCTTGTCGCGATACGCCTCGGCAATGGACACGAGCACGCGCTTGAAGCTGGGTCGTCCGTACCCGTCATTGGGGGGAAAATATGTCCCGCCGTAAAACGGCTTACCATCGGGCGTGAGAAACGCAGTCAGCGGCCAGCCGCCTTGCCCACTTACAGCCTGCACCGCAACTTGATAACGGCTATCGATGTCAGGTCGCTCATCCCGATCCACTTTCACTGCAATGAACCGCTCGTTCACAATTTGCGCGACTTCGGGATCGTCATACGATTCCCGGTCCATCACATGGCACCAGTGGCACCACACCGCGCCAATGTCGAGCAGAATGGGTTTGTTTTCCCGTTGTGCAGTGGCAAAAGCTTCCTCGCCCCACTCATGCCATTGAATGGGCTGATGCATAGCGGAGCGCAGGTAGGCCGAGGAGGCCTTGGCGAGGGAGTTGAGGGTCTGGGTGGTCATGGTCTAAGTTTATACGCAACCAGTCGCGGGTAGATGGAAACCCGGTGGCATGTCCACGAAATTCATCAGGAGATGTCATTCCGAGCCATTCGCAGCTGGCAAAGCTGGCGAGTAACCGAGGAATTTGTTTTTCAAAATCAGGTCAGCGCGGAGATCGGCTGAAGTCGCGCCCTTCCCAAAACTTATATCAGCCGCCGGCTCGTCACGCTTGCAGCCGCTTGGCAATCGCGCAATATAAATCCACGGCCTCGCCGAGCTGCTTTTTCTCCACGTACTCGCTCTGGGTGTGCGCCGCGTGAATCGATCCAGGACCTACGAGAAGCGGTTGTCCCCAATTGCTGAGCCAGGGAATGTCAGTCGTGAAGGCTGCGACCATGGTGGGTAGTCCATCAAGCGTGCGTAACCTAGCCAACGGAATCTCGAGCGTGAACTCAACCTTTATCAGATCGCCTACCGCTGTAATGATCTCCCGTTTCAGTGCCTCTGAGGGCCCGACCAGCCGGTAAAGCAACTGCGCTCGCGCGAAGTCCGGAATCACGTTCGGGGCGCGTCCACCTTCGATCACGCCATATTCAGGGTACAGGGCCCAACGCCCTCTTCCGTCGGAAGCCTGATCGCACGCAACCGGTTCAGCGCCTCCAAAAGTTTGTCGATCGCCGACTCTCCCAGTTCTGGATAAGCTGAATGTGCCATTTTCCCCTGTGCGATTATCTCGACTCTCAAGGTTCCCTTCGATGCGCTCGCGATTCGATTCTCCGTCGGCTCGCCGTTTATCAGAAACTTGCTGCCGTGTGACTGCTGGTTGGCAATCTTCGCGCCCAGACTGTCTTTTTCTTCGCCTACAAGGAAAAGCAGCCCGGCGTGGATACCGTCGTGGCGCAATCGGTCCGCCGCTGCGACCTGCGCGGCGATGATGCCTTTAGCATCGCACGCGCCCCGGCCATACACGCGATCGGCGTCCTCGCGGGAGGGAATGAAAGGCGGCACAGTATCCATGTGGGTGGAGAAAACAATCTCCGGCCGCGGTTGTTCGGGTGCGGTCGCATAAACATTGCCGCGTACGCCTTCAACCGGGAGCTTCTTGGCCTGAAAACCCAACCGGCTGAGCTCGCGTCGAAGAAAATCACCGACCGGGCCCTCATTGCCAGTGACCGACTCGATATCCACGAGTTGACGCGTGAAGGCGACAACATCCATGCGCAAGAGGATACCAGCAATGCAGACGCGGGCGTCCCCGCCCGTGCAAGCTTGCTGTTATGCTTGCCTACATCGCGCCAATGACCACCAACGTCGCCTCCATCCGCTCACTCTTCCTCGATGGTCCGGCCGGGCGGTTAGAAGCGCTGCTCAATCTGGGCGCAAACAATGCCACCCACGCTGCTCTCCTATGCCATCCGCATTCGCTGTTTGGCGGCACTCTGCACAACAAGGTCGTCTTTCACTCCATGAAGGCGCTGAACGGCTTCGGATTTCCGGTTTTGCGCTTCAACTTCCGAGGCGCCGGATTGAGTGAGGGCAAGCATGACAACGGCCGTGGAGAAGCAGACGATGTCCGTGCCGTGCTGGACTGGCTGGACCACGAGTTTCATCTGCCCTTGATCTTTGCCGGGTTTTCGTTTGGTGCGGCCGTTGGGCTACGAGCCGCATGCCCGGATGCGCGGGTGAGAGCGGTCATCGGTCTAGGCGTACCGGTCGCGCCGATTGCTGACCGTAGCTACGAATACGGATTCCTGAAGACTTGCTCGAAGCCCAAGTTATTTGTAACTGGCGGGCACGACCAGTTCGGACCCCGCCCGCAACTGGAACGATTAGTGGAATCAGCTCCCGAGCCCAAGAAGCTGGTGATCATCGAAGGCGCGGACCACTTCTTTGAGGGGCATTTGCGCGATTTGCGCGACGCGATCGAAGCCTGGGTGAGAGAAATGATCCTCGGATAGCTGAGATGCAATCGCATCGAAAGTAAAGTAACAAAGGACTAGACCGGCTTCCCACCGCTAACCCCTGTTTATAATCGGCCCGTGTCTTCATCCGCTTCCGATCGGCAGCGCCTCACCCTCGACATGCGCGTCACTGCCCGGCAGCTGTTCGAACACGCGCTGGCGGAAGCCAGTATTGACCGCGCTTTTCAACGACATGTGGAGTGCGAACGTGGTGTGTTGCGGGTCTGTGAAGATCTTCATGATCTCGATTCTTATGGCCGCGTGCTGGTGGTCTCCATCGGCAAGGCGGCGCACGCTATGGTCAACTCGCTGGAGATGCAAGCGGGCAACCGTTTTGAAGGCATCGTGGCCAGTTCTGTCGAGGCGCTTTCACAGGCCCGCGGCTTTCGCTATTTTCGTGGCGGCCATCCCACTCCGAATGAGGATTCCCTGCGTGCTGCTGAGGCAATGTTGAAGTCGCTTAATGCGCAAACCGCGGCGTCGTTGGTAATTTTCATGCTCAGTGGCGGTGGCTCGTCAATCGCGGAAAAACCCATTGACAACGAAATCTCGCTGCCGGATCTGATCGCGACCTATCGTGCGCTGGTGCACTCCGGAGCGCCCATCGCAGAGATCAATTCCATCCGTAAGCATCTTTCTGCGATTAAGGGAGGAAGGCTGGCGCTGGCCGCCGCCCCCGCCCAGCAAGTGTCATTGCTGGTCTCCGATGTGCCCGACAATATGCCAGATGCGCTTGCCTCCGGCCCGACGATGCCCGATTCCACGACCGTCAGTGAATGCCACGCCATCGCCGAGAAGTACGGAATGCTCAACGAATTCCCCACCTCGGTGCGCGAACTCTTCCAGCGCCACGCTTTGGAGGAGACCCCGAAGTCCGACGATCCCGCTTTCCACCGTTCGCGTTGGTGGACCATTCTGTCGAATAGTTCACTCCTGGAAGCGGCTAGGCTCGATGCCCAGCGTCAAGGATTCAGCGTAGAAGTAGATAACAGTTGTGACGACTGGGACTACCTCCGCGCGGCTGATTTCTTGCTTGACCGCGTTCGCGAGTTGCGGAAGAAATCCGAGCGCGTTTGCCTGATTTCCGGCGGCGAGGTCGTAGTTAAGGTCAGGAACGGGGGTACGGGTGGACGAAATCAGCAATTTGCTCTGGCATGTGCGAGCAAAATCGCGGGCCAAAATATGACTGTTCTTAGCGCCGGCACTGACGGAATTGATGGCAATAGTCCTGCCGCCGGCGCCATCGTCGACGGCATAACCCTGGAGCGTTCCAAGGCCCGCGGGCTGGCCGCGAATGTGCATCTGGCCAGCTTTAACGCATATCCCTTCTTCGACGCGCTAGGCGATGTGGTTGTAACCGCTCCCACCGGCAACAATCTGAGGGATTTGCGCATTCTGTTAGCTTACTGATCGTTTCCTCGTCCATGGCTTATCCGAAAAACCGCGTCACGCCTTCTTTCAGGACCAGAACGCGGTCCTGAATTCCAGCCGCTTTTGCCTCTTTTTCCAAAAGCTGCAGCGGTTCCTCCAAGGGCTCATGCGAGAGGCGGAAGGTCCCATAATGCATGGGAACCATCCAGCGGGCATTCAGATCGAGGAAAGCCCGAGTGGCGTCGGCCGGACTGGCATGCACATTGCGAAAAGATGCAGGGTTGTAGGCACCGATGGGGAGCAGCGCCAACTCCGGCGCGAGCCGCTGGCCAATCTCACGGAAGCCAGCGAAATAGGCGGTATCGCCGGCATGATACAGGGAATGCTTTTGATCCCGCAGCACGTAGCCGCCATAGCCGCGATGAGAATCCTTGATAACGCGTGCGCCCCAGTGTCGTGAGGGGACATGCGTAACCGTCAGCCCGCCGTGACGATAACTGTTCCACCAATCCAGTTCCACGACGTTGTCGAATCCCAGATCAGAAACCAGGTCGAAGACATGGTGCGGGACCACAATGGTGGTAGGCCCTCCGCGCCGGCGCCGAGTTTGCTGCGCGATGGCACGAAGTGACGGCCGATGCAAATGATCGAAGTGGGCATGCGTAACCAGGATCAAGTCAATCGGAGGCAGGTCCTGGATTTGCAGGCCAGGTTGACGTAAGCGCTTCAGCACGAACAGCCAGCGGGCAAAATTGGGATCGATGATGACGTTCTGCCGGCCAATCTGCAGAAAGAAACTGGAGTGGCCGATGAAGGTCACTCCCAGTTCCCCATTGGAAACCAGTTTTGGCTTGTAGGTTTTGCCGGTGCGAGGGGTGACCGCGGAGTGGCGCACCAGGCGGCTGAATTGCCGGGCACGCTTGCGAAGCGCCGAATTGTTAAGCGTGTTTTTTAGCATGCGGCCGCAAATCGGACGATCTTCAGAATCCGATCGGACTACTGCTGCCAAGCCACCGGGCCTGGAACGGAAAAATCCGCTGACTAATCGTTCGTACCTGATTTTAAAACAAATCCGGCAAGGATTGCTTGACCGTAGTAACCGCAGTCAGTTCTAATCGCTTCTGGTCATCAGGAGACTATTCGGATGCGTATTGCTTTCTTGGGGTTGGGAATCATGGGACGCCCAATGGCGTCTAATTTGGTGAAAGCCGGGCATGAGGTCACGGTTTGGAACCGCACAGCGGGAAAAGAAGTGGAGGGAGCGCGCGTTGCCACTTCGCCGGCGGAAGCGGCCCGTGGCGCCGAAGTGGTTTGGATGGCCGTGTCCGATACCAAGGCGGTGGAAACTGTGTTGTTTGGAGCACAGGGAGTGCAAGAATCGCTCACTGCGGGCATGACTATCGTGGACTCAAGCACAATTTCCCCGTCCGCGACCAGCAAGTTTGCAGATCGCCTTCGAGGCCGTGGGGTCCAGTACGTGGACGCTCCGATGACCGGATCCAAGGTCGCGGCGGAGAACGGCACGCTTATCTTTATTGTGGGCGGAGACGAAGCCGCAGTTGAGGGTCTCAAGCCTCTGTTTGCTGCCGTGGGAAAACAGTTTTTCCGCATGGGAGAAACAGGCAAGGGTCAGGCCGCCAAGCTGGCCATGAATTTACAGATAGCGCTGATCTACGAAGGGTTTGCTGAAGCCCTGACCTTGGCCACCAAGCTGGGCGTCGACCCCGCCACCCTGCTGCCGGTCATCCAAGCGTCGATGGTCCGGTCGGGAGTCGTTGATTACAAAGCACCTTTTGTCATGAAACGTGACTTTTCTCCAAACTTCCCGCTTCGTCTCATGCATAAGGACATCCGTTTGACCCTGGAAGCAGCCAAGGAGGTTCGAGTGAAGTTGCCGGCCCTCGAAACCGTGGAAGAAATCTATGAAATGGCCACGGAGGACGGACATCAGGACCTCGATTATGCCGCCACCATCGCCCTGCTCGAGAAGTGGGCAGGAGTTGAAGTGAAAGGCGCGTCAGCCTGAGGACCCCGGCGTACCCAATTTTTTCAGCTGCACGCGCGGGCAATCGCGCCATGACCGTCCAGACCCTCAAACTAATACTTTCGTAATCCGTTCAGCCTCTTCTATTACAGAAGTTTTACACGCGTCCTCACTACGGACTGATACCTTTACGGCTGGAAGTTCAAAATCGCGTATGAAAGACATTGCCATGCAACTGGAAACCCTCAACCGTAAAGCGTCAGCAGATCACGAGACCAATTGGGTGACTGCAGGCTTCATGGGAATGTTTCACCTCGGAGCAGTCGCAGCGCTGTTCTTCTTTACGTGGAAGGCTCTGTTTGTGGCGATGTTTCTGTGGTGGGTCTCGGGCAGCTTGGGCATTGGAATGGGTTATCACCGTCTGCTTACCCATCGCGGATATAAGACCCCCAAGTGGGTTGAATACTTCCTGACCACTTGTGCGACCCTGGCCCTTGAAGGGGGACCCATTTTCTGGGTGGCCACGCACCGCATTCATCACAAGTTTTCTGACCACGAGGGGGACCCGCACTCGCCGCTCGATGGCAAGTGGTGGTCGCACATGGGTTGGATCCTGACCGGCAAATCTATGCATCACGACACCACTACGCTGGCGCGTTATGTGCCCGACTTGGCCAAAGACAAATTTCACGTTTGGATTACCAAGTATCACTACGTTCCAATCATTGCGTTAGGCGCGACCCTGCTGGCTCTTGGCGGCCTTCCTTTCCTGATGTGGGGCATCTTTGTCCGCACCACGGTTGGCCTGCATGCCACCTGGTTAGTAAATTCAGCGACCCACACCTGGGGCTCACGGCGTTTCAGGACGAAAGATCTCTCAACCAACAACTGGTGGGTGGCAATTCTGACCTTTGGCGAAGGTTGGCATAACAACCATCACGCGCACCCCGTTTCCGCCCGGCACGGCTTGAAATGGTATGAAGTGGATATGAACTGGTACGGCATCTGGGCGCTTAAGAAATTAGGGCTCGCCCGCCACGTCTACCGCGTAAAGCTTTCCGAGTTGCGTCGCCGAGGCGAAGAGGGGCTGCCAACCGCCACGCCTAGCGAACTCGTATCGGCGTAGCTCCCGCAGCAAAATCGCTTGAAGTCAAAGCAGTTCGGCTGATGGCCGTGTCACACGGAACTTACTGTTCTCGGAACGGCCCGGGGCAGTCCTGAGGTTTTTGTCTCCCCTCGCGGTAGAATCCTGCTATGCGCATCACCAGCCGCCGCAAAGCGATTATCACATTCCTCGTCCTTGGAGTGGGATTGTCCGGAGTGGCGGTGGCCGTCGGCTTTGGCTGGATCATCCTCAATTGGCGCGAAGGAATCAGAGTTTTTCTAGGTGTGATTTTCTTTGGCGCGATCGCCACTGGGCTTATCCTCAATACGATCTTTCTCATCCGTGAAATCCGCCGTAATGAGCAACATGACAGCTTCATCAATGCGGTCACTCACGAACTAAAAACTCCCATCGCTTCCATCCGACTTTATCTACAGACTCTGGAACGCCGCGACGTGGACGAGGGCCAGCGGCACGAGTTCTATCGCCTCATGCTTGATGACACCGCGCGCCTGCTGGGCACCGTTGAGCAAGTTTTGAAGGCTGGAGAAGCAGGGCTGAAGCGACGACGTGAGCGCGTACCAGTCAATTTTGGCGAACTGGTTAGGGAGTGCGTTGAAGTGGCGCGCAGCAGCTACCATCTGCCCGCCGGAACGTTGCGGTACGAACAGGTTCTCCAGAACGGATCCGGCGCCAACGTATTGGGAGATCCTGAAGATCTGCGAACAGCGGTTTCCAACGTGCTCGACAATGCGGTGAAGTATTCCGACAGCCGAGTTGATATTTCGGTGCGAGTGGAGAGCCCAGATGAGAAGCACGTCATGCTGCGAGTGCGCGACCACGGCGTTGGTATTCCTGCCGGTGAGCTGAAACGAATCTTCAGGCGCTTTTATCGGATTCCCAACCGGCCGTTGAACAAGGTGAAGGGCACCG
>Ga0210396_10007967_pt1 | contig 10065 bp, 4 predicted proteins | sample IncBWH17OmetaG_FD_155466 | JGI IMG/M metagenome (GOLD analysis project Ga0210396, IMG submission 155466) | Forest soil microbial communities from Barre Woods Harvard Forest LTER site, Petersham, Massachusetts, United States - Inc-BW-H-17-O ... | reverse complement strand
AGTGCTGGAGGATACGGCGGCGGGGCTGGCCGGCGCGCGGGTGGGATCGGGCAACTCGCTATTGGCGTTGTTCGAGGTCGTGCCGAAGGCGGATACGACAGGGGCGGATACGCTGGTCCGGATACGGGTCAATTATTGTTTGCCGGGGCAGGCCACGCTACGGACGATCAGCTACGACTGTATGAATGATGTCATCCCGTTTGACCGGGCGGAGGTCGACTGGAAAAGGGCGATTTGTCTGGCGTTGTTCGGGATGAAACTGCAGCGGTCCGAATATTCTGCGCAGGTAGGATGGCCGGATATTGAGAAGATGGCCAAGAAGCTATTCACCGGTGGCAATTACCTGGATGATGAGTATTTGTCACTGATCGACAGGGCGAAGAGGCTATACGATAAACATGGAGATTGAGGGGTTCGTCAGTTAGCGGTGGAATCGGGGAGATCGAGTTCTTTGTTGATTTGGCTGATGAGGTGTTGGCAGCGGACGATACAGGTGTCGTTTGCGCTCATTACGTTGCTGGAAAGGAAGGATGTACCATCGACCATAAGGAAACGCATCTGGGAGTTATGCAGCAAGTCCTCCGAATTAAGGATCGACTTGTAGTCAGGGCTGAGGGAGGCATGTTCCTGGACGAAGTTGCCGAGGCGGTTGACATAGTCTGTATAGTAGCCATCCAGGATTTCCGCATGTTTGATGGCTTCTTCGTGCAGATTTATGATGTTGTTACGCAGGTCGGGGTTCTCGATGATGCCGAGTTTACCACTTCCTTTCAGCCCTTCGTAGCGGCTGATATGGGGCTCAAGGTTAGTGTTGCTGAAGAAGACCCCCTGGTAAGCCTTCAGGCTGTCGGGGCTAAGCGGCTGGCCTACAGCCACGCGTTGAAAATATCCCAGCCGGTAGAGCTGAGTGGCATAGAAGCCACTGTCGCCCCTGGCGTTCTCCAGATCGGCCTGAATATCTGTCTTCATTCCGAGTAAAAATTCCCGTTCGTCCTTTCGTTCGTGGAGGCTGTCGCTCCAGTTGTGGAACCAGATGGAAAGGCTGACGGCAAAGACGATGATAGCGATCTCGATCAGCACTTCCTTTAGTTTGTGCAGCCAGTTTGTGTTTGGTTGTTGGAGTGCCTTGTAAGCGGCTTCGACGTGTTTGACGATCTCGTTTTCTGCCATTGAGTAAATATAGAATTATTTTCAGACTTCGGGTTTTGAGGTTAGCTTATATTTGAGGAAAATGAATCACCCCTTTAGGGAAATTAAGGCTGTGTTGATCCTTTCGAAGTATAGCTTGCTGGCGACGCTTCGAAGTCCTACTTCCGTCGTTTTTTCGCTTTTGTTCCCTATCATTTTCATTGTTGTCTTCGGGTCGATGATCGACGATCAGATGCCGGTCATGAATCTGGCGGTTGGGCCGGGCTGTGATACGACGAACCTGGTGTATAAGGCGATCGGGAATATATCGGCGATCAAATTAAAGAAGGGGATGAGTGCTGCCGAGCAGTCGGAGGGGTTACAGAAGGGGCGGTTAACGGCGGTGCTCAACATCGTTCCGGATGGAGGCATTCTATCGCCCATCCCGCATTATTCGGTGCGGCTGAAGGAGATGGGGTCTTCGCCGGGTACGGACTTACTGGAAACATTGTTGCGGCAGGCGGTGGGCAGGATCGATGATACACTCTTTCCGAAGAAGCCTTCGGTTGGGCGGCTGAGGATCGATCATCAGCCAGGGCGGGTCTACAAGCGGATCGATTTCATCCTCCCCGGTCAGCTCGGCTTTTCGCTGTTGATGGCGGGGGTATTCGGGTCGTCATTCCTGCTGTTCAGCCTAAGGCAGGGTCTTGTGCTGAAGCGGCTGCGGGCGACGCCTATACGGAAGCGGTCGATCATTGCCGGGGAGATGTTGAGCCGGTTGTTCTTTCATGTGATCGGCTTCATGATCATGGTATTGCTGGGATATTTTGTGTTTGGTTTCACACTGGTGAATGGCGGGCTGACCTTTCTGGAGATGCTTGTTTTTTCGCTTTTTGGGCTGGGTATCTTCATGGGGATCGGGTTTGTCATTTCTGCAGTGGTCCAGAGTGAAAGTTCGATCTCGCCGGTGGCCAATACGGTGGTGTTGCCGCAGATCCTGCTGTGCGGGCTTTTCTTTCCTATCGAGAGCTATCCGCATTGGTTGCAGGGGTTCTGCAATGTGTTGCCGTTGACTTTGTTTGTGGATGGGCTGAGGCGGATCGCGTTTGAGGGAGTACATATCTGGCAGATGCCGGGGAAGATTGGGGGGCTGTTATTGTGGACAGTGGGGGCCGGGTTGTGGGCTGTGAGGGCGTTCAAGTGGGAGTGAGTGCCTGCGCTGAAGCTTCGGCGGCAGAAGGAGGCCTGCGCCCTATTCGGAGCGCAGGCTGGTGACGGGGTTGGTGAGGGCAGCTTTGACGGAGCGCCAGGTGACAGTAAGCATGGCGATGCCAAAGGTCGAAAGGATAGCCAGGGCAAATATCTTCCAGCTAAGAGGAACGCGGTATTTAAAATCTTGCAGCCAGTTGTGCATGACCCAGCCGGCGACGGGCGCGGCAAGAAGGAAGGCGACGAGCAGCAGCCTGCTGAATTCCTTGCCGAAAAGCCACAAGATGCTGTCGAGGCGCGCGCCCAGCACTTTCCGGACCCCGATCTCTTTTGTCTTTTGCACTGCCATAAAAGAGACCATCCCGTATAAGCCGAGACAACTGATCAGGATGGCGATTCCCGCAAATCCTTCCACCAGGCTAAAGGTGACGGCATCATCGCGGTAGAACCGGTCGATCCTCTCGTCCAGGAATTGGTGAGAATAGACGTAGTCGGGGTAGGTTTCGTTCCAGATCTTTTCAAAAGAAGGAAGGATGGTGCTGATATCGGTTAGATTGATCCTGGCGGCGCAGGAAGTGTAATGCGGTCTTTCGGGCAGGATCGCGATCGGGTCAATGCCGGAGCGAAGGGATTTATTATGAAAGTCCCGAACGACTCCCACGATGACGATACCCTTTTGGCCGTCGACGGTAATCGTTTTACCGAGGAGGTCATTAAGGTTGCGGACGCCAACTTTTCCCATAAATACCTCGTTGACGAGTGCCTCGCGGATAGTGTCGGCGGGAAAAATATTCCTGCCGGCGAGGAGGTTCAGTTGGAAAGTTGAAAGGTATCGGGCGTCGCCGAATTTCTCATTGACCTCCCAGGCTTCATCCTTGGGGCGGTTGTCATAACGAATATTCGTGTAGCTGTTCGATCCGCCTGCGGGCGCCTGGTAGCAGAGGGTAAGGTCTTCCGTGCCGGTGACAGCTGTCAGCCTTGACTGCAAGGTATTCATCTTGACTTTGTCCCCCTCCGGAATAGGAAGCATGACGACGCCTTCTTTCCGAAAGCCCATGTCGATGGTCCGCGCATAACGGTTTTGTATGGCAATGACGATGAGCCCGATGATCAGCGTTTGTGAAACGGTGAATTGCGTAACGACCAGCATCCGCCGAAGGGAGAAGCCGCCGATATGCTGCTGGGACAGTTTGCCTTTCAGCGCTGCGATGGGTTTGAACCGCGACAGGATCAAACCGGGGTACGAGCCGGCGAGGAAGATGACGGCGAGCAGGAGAAAGGGCAGGAACAGCAGAATGCGGGGGTTCGCTAAAAGGTTCACCGGCATCCGGGTTCTGAGCAGGTTATTGAGCCAGGGCAGCGTTAGTGTTGCGAGGCCAAAGGCGAGGCCAAAGGAAATGATCACGATCAGTGCGGTTTCGATCATGAATTGCCAGAACAAGTGGGAGCGGAGGCTGCCCATTACTTTCCTGACGCCGACCTCTTTGGCCCGGTTCAGCGCCCTTGCGGTAGCCAGGTTGATGAAATTAACGCAGGCCGTAATGATGAGGAATATGCCGATGACTCCGAGGACCCAAAGATTGCGTTTGCTGGCGGGTCCGTCATAGTCCGCGTTGAAATGCATGTCGGAGAGAGGCTGCAGGTGGAGGCTGGTGGAAGCAGCGTCCTCCAACCCGTAATATTTTTTTACAAAGGCGGGTAATTGGTTTTCGGCGATGGCTCCGGTAATGCCCGGCTTCAGCCGGACAAAGAAATTCATCCGGCTGGAAACGCTCCCCCAGCTGCTGTCGCTTGCCATATAGGGGTCTTTATCCTTCAGGTTCGTGTAAGACAGGTAGATCTCTCCTGTCCGGTCGGTATTGCCGGGAATATCCCGGAGGATGCCGGTGATCCGGAAATTGGTCTGGTTGTTATACCGGATAATGCGGCCGATGGGGTTCTCTGTGCCGAAATATTTTATTGCGATCTTTTGGGTTATGAGCGCCGTATTGGGCTCCATCAATACTGAGTTGGGGTCGCCGCTCACCAGGGGGAAGCGGAAGATATCGAAGAACTCCGGCTCCGCGTATGCGACACCGTCTTCCTCCTGGAATTTCTTTACCTCCTTTTCGCCCGGGAGTGAGATCAGTGCATTGTTGTAGGTAATTACCCTTGCTGATTTCTCGATGAAAGAAAAGTCATTGCGAAAGGCTTTGCCCAGAGGTTGAGGGACGCCGGGTTGATATTCGATGCCGTCGGTGTGGTATTCCGTGACGATCCTGTAGACGCGGTCCGCCGCCGGGTGGAAAGTATCGAAGCTGAATTGATAGGATACAAGTGTAAATATCAGAATCGCGCAGGCGATCCCGGTGGACAGGCCGAGGATATTGATAAATGTGTAGGATCTACTCTTCCAGAGGTTGCGCCAGGCGATCTTGATATAATTACGTAGCATGGGGATATGATTGACTTATAGTAATTTAGTGAATTCCCTGGTCTTTCCGGCGGGTCGTGGTAAAGGTCGTTGCGGAAGGGCGGGATGTTGCATTATGATTAGAAAAAAATGGTCTTTTCTTGTTGGGCTGGTCCTTGCGGCGTTGCAGGCCCTTAGCCAGAATTATGTACCGATTCTTCCTGCCGACAGTCCAGCCGATATTATCACGAAGGCTGCCCGTGTGGTTCCATCGCCGCGGCAGCTGCGATGGCAGGAGTTGGAGCTGACGGCTTTTTTTCATTTCGGGATCAACACCTTCACCGACCGGGAATGGGGGGATGGGAAGGAGGACCTTTCGCTCTTCAATCCGGCGCACCTGGATGCACGGCAGTGGGTGCGGGTTGCAAAGGAAGCGGGTATCCGGCAGGTTATCCTGACGGCGAAGCATCATGATGGATTCTGTCTCTGGCCAAGCAAATACACGGATCATACGATCGCGCATACTCCTTATAAGAATGGGCATGGGGATATTGTCCGGGAGTTTGCGGATGCGTGTCACGAATATGGAATGGGGATGGGGCTTTATCTTTCGCCCTGGGACAGGAATTCTCCGGCGTATGGGGATTCCGCCAAATACAATGCACTTTTTCTGAATTGGCTGACGGAACTGCTGACACAGTATGGGCGGGTCGATGAGGTGTGGTTTGACGGCGCGAATGGCGAAGGGCCGAACGGGAAGAAGCAGGTGTATGCTTTTGAGTCCTGGTACCACCTGATCCGGCGGCTGCAGCCGCAGGCGGTGATTGCGATCATGGGACCGGATGTGCGGTGGGTGGGTACGGAGTCGGGTCAGGGGCGGCTGACGGAGTGGAGTGTTCTGCCGGTGAATGCGCGGCAGGAAGAGAGCATTGCGGCCAATTCTCAAAAAGATCAGACGTTCGCGCCGTTGGGGGATCTGATGAATGAAGACCTCGGCAGCAGGGAGCGGTTGATGAAGGCCAGCGGGCTGATCTGGTATCCGGCGGAAACGGATGTGAGTATCCGGCCAGGATGGTTCTATCATGCGAAAGAGGATTCGCTGGTGCGGTCGCCGAAAGGGTTGATGGACCTGTACTTTACGAGTGTGGGCAGGAATAGTGTTCTGCTGCTGAATATTCCGCCGGATCGGGAGGGGCTGATCAGCGACGCGGATGTTCGAAGTCTGGGGGGGTGGAGGCGGCTGATGGATGGGACTTTTGGGGTCGATCTGGCGGCAGGGGCCATTCGTCGGGAATCGGGGATGACGATCGAGTTGAGGTTAAGTGGCGAGAAGACCTTCGATGTGTTGTCGTTGCAGGAAGATATCGGGGTTGGGCAGCGGGTGGAGCAGTTTGTATTCGAAGTGGAAAATCATGGGGAATGGGTGCAGGTGGCGTCGGGGACGACGATCGGATATAAGCGGCTGCTGCGTTTCCCGCCGGTGACGGCGGGTCGGGTCAGGTTACGGATCTTGTCATCGCGGCTGAATCCGGGGATTAGGAGGATTGGACTATACAAACTGGGTGAATGAAATATATTTTTCTTGTTTTGTTGACGTTGGCTGCCGGTGCCGGATATGCGCAGGGGCAGCATCGTTTTTCGCTTGGGCAGCATGAGTTCCTGCTGGATGGCAAGCCGTTCCAGATCATCAGCGGGGAGATGCACCCCGCGCGGATACCAAGGGAATATTGGCTTCATCGGATCCGGATGTCGAAGGCGATGGGGTGCAATACGATCGCGGTGTATGTCTTTTGGAATTATCAGGAGGTGGCGCCGGGGCGATGGGATTTTCGGTCGGGCAATCATGATATCGCGGCCTTTGTCCGGTTGTGCCAGGCGGAAGGGATGTGGGTGCTCCTGCGCCCGGGGCCTTATGTCTGTGCGGAGTGGGATTGGGGTGGGCTGCCCACCTATCTGTTAAAGATCCCGGATATCCGGGTCCGGTGTATGGATCCGAGGTATATGAGTGCGGTCCGGAGATATATTGCGCGGTTGTCGCAGGAGATCGTGCCGTTGCAGTGTGATCATGGCGGACCTATTTTGATGGTCCAGGTGGAGAATGAATATGGCAGCTATGGGAATGATCGGAATTATATTAAGGCGTTGCATCGGTTGTGGGAGGAGCATGGGGTGACGGTACCGTTCTATACGGCGGATGGACCAACGGACTTTATGCTGGAGGCGGGAAGCCTTGATAGCTGCGCGATCGGGCTGGACAGTGGGGGCGGCGATGCGGACTTTGATCAGGCTGCCCGGCGAAATCCGAATGTTCCGGCCTTTAGCAGCGAGACGTATCCGGGGTGGTTGACGCATTGGAAGGAGAAGTGGCAGCATCCCGATACGGCGGACATTATGAATGAGCTGCGGTATCTGCTGTCGCATCACCGGTCTTTCAATCTTTATGTGGCGCATGGGGGGACGAATTTCGGGTTCACGGCGGGGGCAAATGCGTTTTCGCCGACGCAATTTCAGCCCGATGTCACGAGCTATGATTATGATGCACCGATCAATGAGCAGGGACGGGCGACGCCGAAATATTATGCGCTACGGAAGCTGATCGGGGAGCATACGGACCATCCGTTGCCGCCGGTACCCGAGGCGGTGCCGGTGATGGAGATCCCGCCGATAAAGTTGGAATACATGGAGTCCTTGTGGAATCAATTGGGTGTACCAAAACGAACGGTCACACCGCAGCCGATGGAATACTTTGGTCAAAGCAACGGCATGATCCTCTATCGGACGAAGCTGATCGGGCACAAGAGCGGGCGGCTGACGATCACGGAGCCGCATGACTTTGCGCTGGTTTTTTTGAATGGGAAACTGATCGATACGGTGTATCGGGATGGGGGGCATTGGACGGTGACTTTGCCGGAGACCGGAGTAAAAGAGCCTGTGCTGGATATCATGGTAGAGGCGATGGGGCATATCAATTTTGCGCAGTATATGATCGACCGGAAGGGGATAACGGATCGGGTAACGCTGGATGGAATGACGTTGATGAATTGGGAGACGTATAGTCTACCGATGACCGGAGAGTTGGCGGAGAATGTTCCTGTCCGGGGATGGGTGCGAGATCAGAGGCCGGGAATGTTTTTCTTCGGCGCGCAGGTCAAACTTGACAGTGTGGCGGATACGTATTTCGATATGAGTCAGTTCAAGAAGGGCGTAGTTTGGGTGAATGAACATAATTTGGGACGGTACTGGAATGTCGGTCCACAGCAACGGTTGTATTGTCCGGCGTCCTACTTGCGTAAAGGGGTGAACAGGATTGAAGTGTTCGATTTGTTGAAAACGGATTCGGCAGGGATTATCCGGGGCGTGACCACACTGGAGGGAGATGGGGACGCGGTGAAAGTGACGGCGGTTGCGCAACCGGACACCGGGAAGGTTAATAACTATTATATATCGAACCGGGCGCCGCTGGCACCGTTGAGTTTTGTCAAGCTGCCGGTGGGAAGCGTGGAACCGGGGGGATGGGTCCGAAAATATCTGGAATTACAACGGGACGGGCTAACCGGGCATTTGGGGGAGATCAGTGCGTGGCTGGATAAGAAGGATAATGCATGGTATAGCGGAACCGGGGAAGGGTCGCATGGCTGGGAGGAGGTACCGTATTGGTTGAAGGGGTATGGTGATCTGGCTTATTTGTTACGGGACAGCGCGATGATTGCGACAACACGGGATTGGTTGGAAAAAGTTTTTTTGAGTCAGCGGGCGGATGGGTATTTTGGACCGCGGGTGGTGGAGAATCCGGCGAAGGACTCTATTCCCGATCTTTGGCCGAATATGCTTATGTTATGGTGTATGCAGTCGTATTACGAGTATAGTTCGGATGCAAGAGTGCTGGCATTCATGACGCAATATTTCCGGTGGGAGATGGGTGTGCCGGAGGGACAGCTAATTCGGACCTATTGGGAGAATAGCCGGGGTGGGGACAACCTGTACAGTATCTACTGGCTGTATGATCACATCGGGGAGCGGTGGCTGCTGGACCTTGCGGCAAAGGTCCATCGGTGTACGGCCAACTGGGAGCAGGATGCGACCTTACCGAACTGGCATAACGTGAATGTGGCGCAGTGTTTCCGGGAGCCGGCCACCTGGTATATGCAAACGAAAGATTCGGCCGATCTGCGGTCGACGTATACGGATTTTAGTTTGATGCGGCGGTTATACGGGCAGGCGCCGGGAGGCATGTTTGGCGCCGACGAGGATGCGCGAAAAGGATATTCTGATCCACGGCAGGCGGTGGAGACTTGCGGGATGGTGGAGCAGATGTCGTCGGATGAATTGCTGATGGGGATGACGGGTGATCCGATGTGGGGCGATAACTGCGAGGATGTGGCGTTCAATACGTATCCGGCAGCGGTTCTGCCGGATTTCAGGGGGTTGCGGTATCTGACGGCGCCGAATATGGTGGTTAGCGACGACAAGGATCACAGTCCGGGGATAGAGAATTCTGGACCGTTCCTGCTGATGAATCCGTTCAGCAGCCGCTGCTGTCAGCATAATCATTCGCAGGGCTGGCCTTACTATGCCGAACATTTATGGATGGCGACGCCGGATAATGGGATAGCGGCGTTGCTGTATAGCGGTTGTACTGTTAAAGCGAAGGTTGGTAACAGGAGTGAAGTTATGGTTGAGGAGACGACGCACTATCCATTTGATTCTACGGTAAGGATCAGGGTGGGGGTGGATCGGCCCACGTGGTTTCCAATGTATCTGCGGATTCCGGGTTGGTGCTCTTCGGCCAGGGTGCGGGTGAATGGGGTCGCGGTCGATGTGCGGCTTTCGCCGGATGGTTATGCGAAGATCGAAAAGACGTGGGTAGATGGGGATGAGGTTGAATTGGATTTGCCTATGCAAATTCAGGTGAGGACGTGGGAGCAGAATAAGAATAGTGTAAGTGTGAATTATGGGCCATTGAGCTTTTCGCTGAAAATTAAAGAGGATTATGTGAAGGTGGATAGTAAGGCGAATGCGATCGGGGATTCGAAGTGGCAGGCGAGTGCGGATCAGTCGAAGTGGCCGGCGTTTGAGATCTTGCCGGGGGGCGCCTGGAATTATGGGCTGGAGGTGGGAGGTGCGAAGGCTGGTTCGGGCTCGGCTGATTTTGAGCTGGTGCGAAGGCCGTGGCCGGCGGATGATTTTCCCTGGACGCAGGAGGCGGCGCCGATCGGGATCAGGGCGAAGGGGCAGCAGATCCCGCAGTGGACGGTGGATCAGTATGGGCTATGCGGGGTGTTGCCGCAAAGTCCGGTGGTGGTGAATACGCCAGAGCAGGTCCTGGAACTGATCCC
>Ga0210396_10007966_pt1 | contig 10065 bp, 11 predicted proteins | sample IncBWH17OmetaG_FD_155466 | JGI IMG/M metagenome (GOLD analysis project Ga0210396, IMG submission 155466) | Forest soil microbial communities from Barre Woods Harvard Forest LTER site, Petersham, Massachusetts, United States - Inc-BW-H-17-O ... | reverse complement strand
CATTCCGTATTCGAGTCGGTTTATTTGTCGCAGCGGGTGGTGGTGATGACATCGCGGCCCGGACGTTTCGGCACCGAGATTCGCATCGACGTTCCTGAACCGCGCAGCGAAGAGTTTCGAACCTCGGCCGATTATGCCGGCTACTGCCGCACGGTTTCAAACGCCCTGGTGCCGTCCTATGCTGGACAGCCCGGTTCATGAACTCCTTGCACGCGCCGCCGCCAAAGAACTCGCCACTACAAGCTCCGCCATTAGCCGCCGGACAGGCGACGCCTGACAGCGGCGCGCTGCGGCTGGTCCGGATCCTGCTTCCCTTCATTGTGCTCGCGATGGGTATTGCGGCATGGGAGCTCGCGGTGTGGCTCAACAATATTCCACCCTACGTGCTGCCGGGACCGTCAGCGGTATTCCGTACCCTCGTCGTCGACTGGCCGGTGTTGTCGCAATCGCTGCTGACCACGCTTCTGACCACGCTCGAAGGATTTGCTGCCGCCGCCGTGGGCGGCATCGGCCTGGCGCTGTTGTTTAATCAGTCGAAATGGCTGGAATATTCGCTGTTCCCCTATGCGGTGATCCTGCAGGTCACGCCGGTCATTGCGATCGCCCCGCTGCTGTTGATTTATCTTCCGCAGAAAACCGCGGTCATCGTCTGCGCCTGGATCGTCGGGTTCTTTCCGGTATTGTCCAACACCACGCTCGGGCTGAATTCGGTGGACCGCAATCTGGCCGGCCTGTTCAGGCTCTATGGCGCGTCGCGGATGCAGACACTGCTTTATCTCAAATTGCCGGCAGCGCTGCCGTTCATCCTCGGTGGTTTGCGGATCGCGGGCGGTCTGTCATTGATCGGCGCGGTGGTCGCCGAGATCGCGGCAGGCTCCGCCGGTGCGGGTTCCGGCTTGGCCTATCGTATCGCCGAGTCCGGTTACCGCCTCAATATTCCCAGAATGTTCGCCGCGTTGCTGTTGCTCTCCGTTGCCGGAATTGTCATCTATGGGCTGCTGGCGCTAACATCACACCTTGTGTTACGGCGCTGGCACGAGAGTGCGCTTGGAAAGGAAAATTGATGAGCGGAAATATTTCTTCGGAGAAGATCGATTTATTGGTCTACGGACCGAACAAGCCGATCGTCGACAACGGTTTTTCCGATCAGTTCATCCTGCATCCCTTTGAAACCAAGGCCGACCTTGACCGGCTCAGTCCGGCGGCGGCGGGGAAAATTCGCGGCGTCGCGGTCACTTACAGTACGGCCCGCTGCGATGGCGCCGTGATGGCGCTGCTTCCAAAACTTGAGATCGTGTCCTCCTTCGGCGTCGGCTACGATCACGTCGATGCCAATTACGCGCGCGAGCACAACATCGTCGTGACCAATACGCCGGACGTGCTGACCGAAGAGGTCGCGGATATCGCGCTCGGGCTGTTGATCGCCACCTTGCGCGAGTTCATCAAGGCCGATCGCTATCTGCGGTCCGGCCTTTGGACCAGCACGCAGCAATTTCCCCTCAGCGCCGGTTCACTGCGGGATCGCAAGGTCGGGATGGTCGGCATGGGCCGGATCGGTCAGGCGATCGGACGCCGGCTCGAGGCGTCTCACGTTCCCGTGGTCTATCATTCGCGCAATCCGGCGCCCGGTGTTGCATACAAGCACTATCCCGATCTGATCGAGATGGCCAAGGCGGTCGATACGCTGGTCGTGATCGTGCCCGGCGGGCCGTCGACGGCCAAGATGATCAACGCCGATGTCATGAAGGCGCTCGGGCCGCGCGGCGTCATCATCAATGTGGCGCGCGGTTCGGTCGTCGAGGAGGTGGCGTTGATATCAGCGCTGAAGTCGGGGGGCATTCTGGCCGCGGGGCTCGACGTGTTCGCCAACGAACCGACCGTGCCGGACGAATTGCGCGCCATGCAGAACGTGGTGCTGCTGCCGCATATCGGCTCCGCTTCGGTGGTGACCCGGAACGCGATGGATCAGCTGGTGGTCGACAATCTGAAGGCCTGGTTCGCCGGCAAGCCTCCGCTGACGCCGATCGCCGAAACGCCTGTGACGAGTCGCTGATGCGACGTCGCCTTGGCATCGCGATTGCGGCGCTGCTGGCGTCGATCGTTTGCGGGCCGCAGGCTTGGTCGCAGGATGCTGCGACCTTGAAAAAAGAGATGATCGGCCAGTGGGAGCTCTCGACCACCGAACGCAGCAAGACCTGCGTGGTGACGCTGAAGAGCGACTCGACGCCGCAAGGCCTCAAACTGGAACTGGAGCCGGGCTGCGCCGCGGCGTTGCCATTCACCAAGGCGATCACCGCCTGGAATATAAGAGGACTGGACATCGTGCGGCTGCAGGATGCCACTGGCGAGGCGGTGATCGATTTTACCGAGGTCGAGAGCGGAATTTTCGAAGGCCTGCGCCAGGGCGAGGGCATTTACATCCTGCAGAATCTCGCTGCGGCGCGTTCGCTGGCCAAATCGATGGATCAGATGATCGGCGATTGGGCGATGGTCCGCGGCAACGGCCAATCGATCTGCGGCCTGACCCTGACCAACACCGAGGCGACGGCGGACAATTTCCAGGTCTTCCTCAAGCCGCGCTGCGATCCGGCGGTGACCGCCTTCGCGCCGACGCAGTGGCGGCTGGAGCGCGGTGAATTGCTGCTGTTGTCGGCCAACGGCGAGATCTGGCATTTTGAGGCCGACGACAACGCGCAGTGGCGGCGGGTGCCTGACGCCGCCGATCCGCTGATCATGCTGCGGCAGTAGGTCCGACAGCCAGCTGGCCGGCGTGCTGCCGAGGCGGCCGGCGCGGTGGGGTCGTCATCCCTAAAGCAGCCGCAAGCCTCTTAGGCTGGAATGACCGTTCGCTCACTGACCAGACTTGCGCTAAACGCACGGTCGGTACTGCGAAGTGATCACGGACGGGCTCTTTAAAGATATCGCCTCACTCGATCGCAATACTTCGAATATTGCTGGCCGTAGTGGCTTCTCAGGTATGCTTCCTCGCGCAATACCTGACGGTGGAATAGCCATAGCGCGGCGATCAGGTAGACCAAAAGGATCCAGTTCGAAAACACCAGGAATTGGCCCAGCAAGACAAGCCCAAATGCCACATAAATCGGATTGCGGCTGAAAGCAAAAATACCGGTCGTCACCAGTTTGTCCGGGTGATCTTGATCGATGCCAACGCGGAAACTCTTCCCGAATGAAACAAGACTCAGGAACAACAGTAACGATCCAACCAGGCAAAGAAGCACTCCGACCCAGGCTAGTGTTCCGGAGTGAAAGAATTCTTGCCTGCTTACGGTTGGAAAATCAAATGCAGCGGCAAACACGATATAAAAATAAAGCAAGGCAAACGGCGGGATCAGGAAATCCTTTTTGTCTATTTCGCCGAAATGTATCGCCTTGATCCCTTTTCTTCTCATCAGCAAGGCCCGGATCAATACCATTACAAGCAGCAGTACGATTGTCAGTGCACCGAAGTACCTTTGCATCGGCTTTCTCCGATCAAATCGCTGCCGTAGCCGGCTTGCATTGTGGCATCTCGGCCATATCGGCCGGAAGAGAATGGAACTGAATGACGCCGATCAGCCGGTGCTTCCTAAATCAGCCGCAACCCCTTCAGGCTCGCGTGGCCGTTCTTGCCGACGATGATATGGTCGTGCACGGCAATGCCGAGCGGCTTGGCGATATCGATGATCGCCTTGGTCATATGAATGTCCGCACTTGACGGCGTCGGATCGCCGGAGGGTGATTGTGCATGAAGCTAGGGCATCGCGCACTACGTTGAATACACAATAGCTTTCGAGCGGCGGTCGTAGCAAGGGACGTGAATAGGGGACTGTTAGCGTTTACTACCGGTTAAGCGCGATTCCGCTTGGGCACAGGCGGTGTACGGTGAGGGACGTTCACGGAAAATGAAAGAGGGCAGCGACCCGGGTGCCGCCCTCAGTGTTCTTACGCAGGATTTCTGCGCCCGCCTCAAAGAACGTGCAGTCCGCGGCCCCAGATCTCACCGATCACGACCGCCCTGCATGTGAATCTTGGCGCCCGAATACTTCGAGCAGGCTTTTTCCATCAAAGGACCGGGCGAATCGCTCATGGCAGATTCTCTCGCTCAGAACATTCCGTTCGGGTTGGCGCGGGGAATGTTCGGCGCGATCAATGGTGCCGAGTTTTTCGGGTCGCCAACGATTTGCAAGGTGTCCCAATGCTCGATCGCGTTGCCGTCGGCGTCCATCTTGTAGATATCGACGCCGGCGATTCCCGTATCATTCGGGTCATCATTGAAAAGATTCAGAAAGTTCACGTGCGCCCATACGTAGTCGCCGACGGCGATGATGCGGTGGACAACGACGCGGGCCCGGGCGCGTTCCCGTGTGACCTGGGCGAAGAACTTCCCTAGCGCGGCCGAACCGTCTGCGATCAGCGGGTTGTGCTGGATGTAGGCGGGGCTCACGTATTTGGCCGTGCCCTCTTCCGACTTCTTCGTGTTGATCATCAGATCGTAAAGGGCAAGAACGTTGTTCTTGTTGCGAACGGCGCGGCTATCGTTGGTGTCAATGATTTCGATCATGGCTGGCTCCTGTTGCAGATGGTTGGATGTTGTGTGGGCTTAACTCAGGCCGACGAGTTGGAGGCGCAAGACATCCTGCTCGGCGTCTGATTTCTCTCGAGCGGCCCGGAGCATTTCTCCGGCGTCCGTTCCGACCGGCGCGCGGCTCGGCGCGGGCACCTGCTCGGCCAGCTCGATCACTCTCCGGGCGGCGGCGCTCGAATCGAGCCCACTGTTCTGCATGCCGTTGAGAGCGGCTGTGAACGATCCGAAGGTTTGTCCATACAGCTCGCGTTGTTGGGGCGTCATTCCGTCGGCGACGCGCTTGAGGGCGGCTGCGGTCTTTGCAGGGCCGCCGGTTTTCATGTTGCCTGCCGCTGCCACCACGACGTCGATGCCGAACCGCTTCAACTCGGCGCGGTAGACCGTCGCAAACACCTCCATCGCGGCTTTCGATGCGCCCGACGGTCCGTTGAAAGGCAGCGGAACGCTCGCCGTCCAGGTACTGACCTGAACGATGCGGCCGCGCGCCTTCCTCAAGGCCGGCAGGAACACGTTGATGACCGACAGGGCCCCGAACACGTTGACGTCGAATTCACGCCGGATGGCGTCGAGCGGAAGAACCTCGATCGGTCCCGGGGTCAGAATGCCGGCGTTGTTGATCAGGATATCGAGGCCGGATTCGCCAAGGGCGTCGGACACTCCGCCAGCCCAGGCCTTCACGGACTCTTCCTTGGTCATGTCACAGACGGTCAGGCTGACACGTCCATTGGAGGCCTCTTTCAGGTCCTGGACTTCCGCAGCTGACATGGCCGTGCCGAAAACCACGTAACCCTTGGCAGCGAGGCCGAGCGCGATATCGCGGCCGAGGCCCCCGCCGGCACCGGTCACTGCAGCCGAGCGGCCGGAATGTCGTTTTGTTGATGGCATGAGAATCTCCCTTGGTTCCGATTGATGGACAAGCTATCGTCGCAAAAAGCGACACACTAGCCTTACAAATTGCCCATCTGTGTCGCGAAATTCGGAACGTTGGCGATGGATACCGAAGATCTGCGGACCTTTGTCGATGTGGCCGATGCCGGCGGGGTGTCGTCGGCTGCGCGGCGCCTCGGCGTCTCGAAGTCCATCGTCAGCCGGCGGTTGTTCCGGCTGGAAGCCGAACTCGGCGTCCAGCTTCTCGCGCGCACGACCCGCGGTGCTGCGCTGACAGAGGCCGGCGTCACGTTCCGCGAGCACGCTGCCCGAGTCTGCGCCGAGATCGACACCGCGCTCGAGGCGATCATGCCTGCCGGTGACCTGCGCGGCCGCCTCCGGATCGCGGCGCCGCTATCCCTGGGACCGACGCATTTGGCGCCGGTGTTCGCAGAAATGGCGCGGCGCCACCCGCTGCTCCACGTACAGGCGAGCTACAGCGATCGCTTCGTTGATATCATTGGGGAGGGTTTCGATTGTGCGATACGCGTCGGCTATCTCAACGACTCGAACCTGATCGCACGTCGTGTCGGACCGGTCACTGGAAAGCTCGTCGCAAGCCCGGACTATATCAGGGAGCACGGGGCTCCCGAGACGCCGGACGACCTCCTTACCCATCAGGCGCTCATGCAGGGAACGGAAACTTGGCAATTTATCGACGGCGACAAGACAATCTCGGTTCATCCGCAAGGGCGGTTCAAAGCGGACAACGGCACCGCTCTCGCCGGCGCCGCGGCAGCGGGGCTCGGCATCGCCTGGCTTCCGGATCATCTCATCGAGAACTATCTGGATTCCGGCAGCCTTGTCCAGGTGATGACGCGCTATCCCGTCCCGACCGGCGGCATGTTCGTCGTCCGGCCTCCTGGTCAGCACTCCACACGGAAAGTCCGAGTTCTTACTGAATTGCTGATTGAGCATTTCGGATAGTTGGCGCGCACTTGAACGCTGGCGGGCGGTGCGTCGCTACGGATGTTCTGTGCGAGAGTGCCATGATAAAGCTGCCGCATTGGACGGTCCATTCGATCAGGCTTCTGATGCCTCAATGAGCCCAGGCAAATATCGCTTAGAGCGTTTTCGAGCGAAGTGGACACCGGTTCGCGTGAAGAAAACGCGTCAAAACAAAAGATTAGAGCCCGGTTCTGATTCAATCAGAACCGATAAGGCTCTAGGCACTCGCTCGAAAACCAGTTGCCATCGCGGTTGCCCACGTCCCTTCAGATCAATTTCAACCCCTTCATGCTCGCATGACCGTTCTTGCCGACGATGATGTGGTCGTGCACGGCAATGCCGAGCGGCTTGGCGATATCGATGATCGCCTTGGTCATATGGATGTCCGCACTCGACGGCGTCGGATCGCCGGAGGGGTGGTTGTGCACCAGGATGATGGCGGTGGCGGATAATTCCAGCGCCCGTTTGATCTCGCGCGGATAGACTGGCGTGTGGTCGACGGTGCCGACCTGCTGCACCTCGTCCGATATCAACTGGTTGCGCTTGTCGAGGAACAGGATGCGAAACTGCTCCTTGTCGGCAAACGCCATGCTGGTCCGGCAATAGTCAATCACCTCATTCCAGGACGACAGCATGGTGCGCTGCTGCAGCTGGCCCTTGGCGACGCGGTTGGCGGCCGCCGCGATCAGCTTGAGTTCGGTGATCGTCGCCTCGCCGACGCCATCGATTTCGCGCAGCCGCGTTGCCGGCGCGTGAACCACCTCGGCGAACGAGCCGAATTTCTTGATCAGGGATTTGGCTAGCGGCTTGACGTCGCCGCGTGGCAGCGCGCGAAACAGCACCATTTCGAGCAGCTCATAGTCGCTCAAGGCATCCGCGCCGGCGCTGCGAAAGCGCTCGCGCAGCCGCATCCGGTGGCCGTGGTAATGCGGCGTTTCGGTGGACGGCTCGTCTGGCGTGAGAGGCTTCACAGGCATCGGCTTCAGCATGCCGTGCCGGTCAGGTTTTGCAACCGGGAAGTGTCGGCGACTGGCCGTTGCCCCGCAGAAATGATGCCCCTGCGTCTAACGCGCCGCAGCCGCACGCCTGCGGCCAGCCTTCGCTTTCTTCGAATGGCCGAGCACGAGCATGTCGGCGACCGTGGTCATGTCGAGGACATCAGACATGGCGTCGCGCACCTTCGTCATGGCCAGGCGCACCTTGCAGCGTTTCACGTCGTCGCAATCCTGGCAGGGCTGGTAGGAGGTTCGCCGCGCGCAGGCGATCGGCGCGATCGGACCATCGAGCGCGCGGACCACCTGGCCGAGCTTGATTTCGGCCGCCGGCCGCGCCAGCCGGTAGCCGCCGCCGCGACCCTTCCGGCTGTAAACGACCCCAGCGTTGCGCAATTCGCCGAGGATGGCGTCGAGAAATTTCTTCGGGATGTTGTTCGCCTCGGATATATCGGCGGCCTGCGCCATCGAGTCCGGTTTCAGGCCGGCCAGATGTGCCACGGCCTTGAGGCCATATTTCCCTTTGGCGCTGAGCATATCGGGACCGGAGTGCGGATGCGAAAAAGCGAAGCCCCGCGAGCCGAATCGCCGGGAGGGGTTTAGTCCATATATATGATCGGTTTTAGGATTTATATCCAGTCAGCCGCGTCGCCTTTTCAAACGGCTACCGCATGATGAGCTTCGCACTAAGTGGCGGTGGGCGCCTTCTCGGCGTGGCGTTGTGACAGCGTGAAGATTTCGACGCCATTGGCCGTCACGCCGACCGAATGCTCGAATTGCGCCGATAGCGAGCGGTCGCGCGTCACCGCGGTCCAGCCGTCGGACAGGATCTTCACATGTGGTTTGCCGAGATTGATCATCGGCTCGATGGTGAAGAACATGCCGGGCTTCAGCACCACGCCCTCGCCGGGGCGGCCGACATGGATGATGTTCGGTTCATCGTGGAACATACGGCCCAGTCCGTGTCCGCAGAAATCGCGCACCACGCTCATGCCCTGCGGTTCGACGAAACTCTGGATGGCATGGCCGATGTCGCCGGTGGTCGCGCCGGGTCTTACCGCGGCGATGCCGCGCATCATGGCCTCGTAGGTCACTTCGATCAGCCGCTCGGCCTTCCGCGCGATCGGGCCGATCGCATACATCCGGCTGGAATCGCCATACCAGCCTTCGACGATGAAGGTGACGTCGACATTGACGATGTCGCCGTCCTTCAGCACCCGGTCCCCCGGCATGCCGTGGCAGACCACATGGTTGATCGAGGTACAGGTCGAATAGCGATACCCGCGATACATTAACGTGGCGGGGTAGGCGCCGTGCCTGAAAGCGAAGTCGCGGACGAAATCATCGATCTCCGACGTCGGCAGGCCGGGCCGCACGATGTCGGTGAGTTCATCAAGGCATTTGGCCACCAGCGCGCCGGCCTTGCGCATACCTGCGAAGCCAGCGGGACCGTGCAGCTTGATCTGCCCGGTTTTGCGCAAGGAGGTATCGGAGGCTTCGACGTAGCTCATGGGCTGACAGCATCTTGGCGGGAAAGAGTGATTTGACCGTGTAATTTAGTGATTAGCGTCGTGAGTGCAAGTTAAGCTTGGGAGGCCGGAACCGCCGGGAATGGTGGGCAAAGGCCGGGTGTCAGCGAATCCTCGTCAACTCGAAACCTCGACGGTGGTTTCCACCGGCAGCGCGCCGCCGCGGATGCGGATTTCGCGCACCGGATAGGGCACCCGGATGCCCTCACGCTTGAACGTTTCCCACAGCGCCAGCATCACGTCGCTTTTCACAGTGTCCATGCCGTCCGGGTCGGAAATCCAGAAGGTCAGGGAAAATTTCATCCCGGCCTCGGCGAATTCGACCAGGATACAGTTCGGCGGCTTGTCTTTGAGCGCGCGCGGCGCGGCGGCTGCGATTTCGATCGCCAGCTTGCAGACCAGCCGCGGATCGGCGTCGTAATTGGTGCCGAAATTGACCTTCACCAGCGTATTCTTGTCGGTGTAGGTCCAATTGGTGACCTTCTGCGTCACCAGATCCTCGTTCGGGATCAGGAACTCGCGGCCGTCGCCGGCGGCGACCGAAATATAGCGGGTTTTCATCGCGCTGATGCGGCCCGAGCTGTCGCCGATGGTGACGAGATCGCCGGGTTTCACCGATTTATCGGCCAGCAGAATGATGCCGCTGATGAAATTGGCGACGATCTTCTGCAAGCCGAAGCCGATGCCGACACCGGCAGCCCCCGAAAAGATCGCCAGCGCCGAGAGGTTGATGCCGACTGCGCTCATCACCATCGCGACGGCGATGATCATCAACGCCAGCCGGATCATCTTGACCAGCAGCACCTGAATGGAAGGGGTGAGGTCGCTGGACTGCGTGATCCGGCTTTCCGCAAAATTGCTCGCGATATTGGACAGCCACAACGCCACCCCCAGCAGTACGCCGAACTTGATCAACAGCAACGGCGTCAATCGCAGCCCGCCAAGCACGATCGAAACCGAGTCCAGCGCATCGATCATCGGTTCAAGCTGGCCGATGATGCTCAAGGCCGCCACCAGCCATGCCGACAGCGACACCAGGCGGACCATAAACGGGTTGCGAATGACAGATGTCACAACGCGGATA
>Ga0210396_10007965_pt1 | contig 10065 bp, 5 predicted proteins | sample IncBWH17OmetaG_FD_155466 | JGI IMG/M metagenome (GOLD analysis project Ga0210396, IMG submission 155466) | Forest soil microbial communities from Barre Woods Harvard Forest LTER site, Petersham, Massachusetts, United States - Inc-BW-H-17-O ... | reverse complement strand
GAGGACGGTGCCCTCGTAGGATTCCAGGCCCTCCTGGAGGGCCTCGGCGGATTCGAGGTCCAGGTTGTCGGTGGGCTCGTCGAGTAGCAGGGCCGTCGCGCCCTGGAGCTCAAGCAGCAGGATCTGGAAGCGGGCCTGCTGGCCGCCGGAGAGGTTGCCGAACCGCTGGTCGCCCTGCCGCTCGAGCTCGTAGCGGCGCAGCACGCTCATCGCGGCGCCGCGGTCGCGGGCGTGGACGTCCCACAAGATGGCGACCAGCGTCCGTCCCTCCAGTTCCGGGTGGGCGTGGGTCTGGGCGAAGAAACCGGGGACGACCCGCGCGCCGAGCTTCCAGCCGCCGGCGTGGGCGACATCCTGTCCCGCGAGCAGGCGCAGGAAATGCGACTTGCCCGAGCCGTTGGAGCCGAGCACCGCTACCCGTTCGCCGTAGAAGACCTCAAGGCTGAATGGCTTCATCAGCCCGGTGAGTTCCAGGCCCGCGCAGGTGATCGCCCGCTTGCCGGTGCGGCCGCCGCGCAGCCGCATCTTGATGTCCTGCTTGCGGGGCGGCTCGGGCGGCGGCCCCGCCTCCTCGAACATGCGCAGCCGGGTCTGCGCGGCGGCGTAGCGGGAGGCCATGGCATCGCTGCGGGCGGCGTACTGGCGCATGTCGGCGACGAGCTTCTTGAGCTGGGCGTGCTTCTCGTCCCAGCGGCGGCGGAGCTCCTCGAACCGTTCGAAGCGGTGCTCGCGCGCCTCGTGGAACGAGGCCCAGCCGCCGCCGTGGACCCACACGTCCGACCCGCCAGGGGCCGGCTCGACGCTGACCACCACGGACGCCGCCTGGGCGAGCAGTTCCCGGTCGTGGGAGACGAACAGGACGGTCTTAGCGGTGTCGCGCAGCTGGCCCTCCAGCCACAACTTGCCTGGCACGTCCAGGTAGTTGTCCGGCTCGTCGAGCAGCAGCACCTCGTCGGGGCCGCGCAGCAGCGCCTCGAGGACGAGGCGCTTCTGCTCGCCGCCGGAAAGAGTTCGGACCTGGCGCCACTGCGCCTTCTCGTAGGGCACGCCGAGGGCGGACATCGTGCACATGTCCCATACGGTCTCGGCAACGTACCCGCCGGCGTCGCCCCAGTCGGACAGCGCCTGCGCGTAGGCCATCTGGGCGGCCTCGTCGTCGCGCTCCATGATGGCAAGCTCGGCCGCGTCCACGGCGAGCGCCGCCGCCAGGACCGGCGGCCGCGCCACGGTCACCAGCAGGTCCCTGACGGTCCGCTCGTCCCGCACCGACCCGACGAACTGCGGCATCACGCCAAGCCCGCCGCTGGTCGCGACCGATCCGGAATCCGGTTTCAGCTCGCCGGAGGCGAGCTTGAGCAGCGTGCTCTTGCCCGCACCGTTCGGCCCGACGAGCGCCACGACGTCGCCCTGCCCCACCCGGAAGCTGGCGTCGCTGAGCAGCAGCCGTCCGTCCGGCAGGTAATAGTCGACGTGCGCGACCTCAAGATGCCCCATGCGCGCCATGATGGCCGACGCCGGCGAAGCCCGGCAAATGAGTTACGGTTCCCGCCTCCCGGCCACGGGCCGCGGTCCGGACGGGACCGTCCTGGCGCGAGGCGTGACGGCCCGCCGGATGCCCGGCGGGCCGTCACGGTTCAGTTGTTGCCCGGAGGCTCGTTACTGCTGGTCGGCGCTCGGGAGGGCGGCTCCTGGGACCTGCGAAGGAGTGTAGATCTTCTGGTCACCGGGGTAGGGCACCGTCCACCCGTGGGCCTGGTACCACGTGTACCGGTTCATCTGCTCCGGGTTGGCGTAGTCGGGGACCGCGCCGTTGCCGGTGGTGTGCTGGCTGGCGAGCCAGGTCTGCCAGAGGGCGGCGGTGGCCTGCTCGGCCGCGGGCACCGCGGTCTTCTGGGTCTCGGCCGTGTTCAGCGCCGTCGCCGCGGCGCCGGTCTTACCGAGGGTGTCGAGACCGCAGGCCGGCGCGGTGGTGATGGCCTCAGTCAGCGGTATCTGGTTCGGCACGGCGTTGAACGGTGCGTAGTTGGGGTGGTTGGTGAAGGCGTCGTACATCGGGGTGGCGGCGGCGACCTTCTCGTTCAGCGGCTGGGCGCCGAGGATCTGCTCGATCGTCCGGACCGCGGAGATCTGCGAGTAGTAGGTGTTGATCACCTTGCCGTGCTGGGACCAGGGGCTGATGACCTGGACCGGGGCGCGGTGGCCGTCGACGTGGTCGGCGCCGTCCTGGCTGTCGTCCTCGAGGACGAAGATGGCCGAGTCCTTCCAGTACTTGCTGTGCGAGATCGTGTCGACGATCTGCCCGGTGGCGAGGTCGTTGTCGGCGACGCCGGCCTCCCCGTCCGTTGGCCCGCCGGTGTGGTCGCTTGAGAGCCAGATCATGTTGAAGTTGGCGGGACCGTTCTTCTGGAAATCCTGCTTCCAGATCTGGGCGCGGTAGATGTCAGGGATCGAGAGGTCGAACGGCGGAGACTGCGGGTCGGCGATGGCGTTCAGCGACGGGATCGCCGAGCCGTAGTTGCCCTTCAGGCCCGCGGCGGTCAGCTGGGCCGGGTCGCCGCCGCTGGTGACGCTCTTGGCCGCGCAGTAGTACTGCTGCCACGTTCCGGACGGCTTGCCCTCCATGTACTCGAACTCGCCGTAGTTCCTGGCCGTCGCGCCGGCTGACTCGACGGCGGTCCACAGGAAGCCGGAGCGCTGGTGGCCGAGCACGTCCTCTTCGGTGTCGTAGGTGCGCTGGTACTCGCCCGCGTCCGACTCGCTGTACTCGGGGTTGTCGCCCTGCATGAGCCAGTTGTGGCCCTCGGAAGAGTTGGTGCCGACGTCGTACACGTTGTCGTAGAGACCGAACTGCTCGGCCAGCGCGTGCTGGTTGGGCGTCGCCTTCTCGCCGAACTGCGTGAGCGTCGGGTCGCCGTTGCCCTTGCTGATGTCGCCGAACAGCTGGTCGTAGGTCCGGTTCTCCTTCACGATCAAGAAGACGTGCTTGATCGTGGACGGGTCGCCGATGCGCGTCGGGACCGGGACTGGCGCCGCTTTCCCGCCCTTGGCCTCTTGGACGTCGTGCTTGCCCCAGCCGTTCTGGGCGAAGACCGTCCCGGTGTAGTTGGCGATGTCCCGGTCGCTCGGCAGGGTGAAGCGCGTCAGGGACGCGGTGGTGCTGTGCGTGTCGTGGCCGGTCACGGGGACGGTTCCCTGTCCCTTGTAGGTCGTGATGTCCGGGCCGCGCGCGTCGATGCCGCGGGTGTTGGTGACGACGACCTGGCCGCCGACGGTCGCCACGTTCGCCGGGTAGTAGTCCGTCGGCAGCAGGCCGATGTAGCTCACCGGCTCCTTCGGCGCGCCGTCGTACTGGTAGACCGCGACGGCGTTCGCCCTCCCCAGGGTGACCAGCAGGTGGCCGTCCTTGGTCATGGCGATGCCGTCGGGCTGGTACCCGACCGAGGACTCCGGCCACGGCTTGGTCTCGATCGTCTGCTCGACCTGGTTCGTCGTCGTGTTGATGACCGAGACGGTGTCACTGTTGGTGTTGGCGACGAACAGCGCGTTGCCGACGGCGTGCATCGCGGTCGGGTGCAGGCCGACGGCGATCGACCCGACCGGCGCGGACGGGTTCGCGGGGTCGATGACGCTGACGGCCCCCGTTGTGGACGTGCCCAGGTACCCGTTGGCCGGCACCGCGGTGCCGTAGGAGTCCATGGTGGTGTCGCCGGGCTTGGCCTGGCGGCCGCCCTCGTCGCTCACGTAGAGCTTGCCGCCCGCGAAGGCGAGTTCGCGGGGGGCGATGCCGACGTTCCACGTGTGCTCGACCGCACCAGTGCTTGGGTCGAGCGCCACGACGGTGTTCTGCCCGTTGAGCGCGGCGTACAGGGTGGACCCGTCGGGCGAGTACGTGGTCTGGCCCACCAGCGCGGAGTTGGGGGTCGGAGTCCGGCTGTTACCAGAAAGGTGGGTCCCCGCCGTCGGGAGCGGGAAACGGGTCGGCGTGCCGAGGGTGCCGTCGGCGTTGACCGGGAACCGGGTCAGGGCGTCTTGCTCGGGAAGCCAGAGGTACTTGCCGTCTGGCGAGTACGTCGGGCCTTCCTGTCCGACGCTGCCGTCGGACAGGGTCTGGTTGACCCCGGACGCGGTGCCGACCGTCCAGATGAGCTTGTAGCTCGACAGGTCGAAGATCTGCAGCACCACCGACTTGTCGGCGCTGGTCGCCGCCAGGAATCGCCCGTCCGGGCTGACCGTCGAGCCCATGAACTTGCCCAACTGGGTGAGAAGGCGGTCACCGATCGGCTTGATGATCTGGTCGTCGGAGACGACCAGGCCCTTGCTGACGGTCTGGCCGACCTGGTCGGTGCCGAACCCGTTGGTGGTCGCGAAAGCGAGCCCGGTTCCGGTAACGACGAGGGCGGCCGCGACCGCGCCTGCCGTGACCACGCGCACCTTGGTGCCGCCGAAGCGCTGGAGAAGCGCAAACTTCCCCTTACTTCGGCGCTGGCGTTTTACCTGCATGTCCGGGTTTATCCCTTCGATGTGGGGGATAGCAGGTCGACTAGGCCGTCGAACTGCCATAGCGGGTTCGGTGCGATCCCGTAGGGGGTGTGCACCACGAAGTAGCCGTTCACTTCGTTCGGCCCGTCGCCGTCGGCGACGTACCGCCCGTTCGCGTTGACGTCAAGCTGGTACACGGCCTGTCCGACCGCGTCGTTGACGCCGGGGAGATGCCAGGTGACGACGCAGCGCCAGTCGTTCCCTGGCCCAACGTCTGCGACCAGGCCGGACCCCTTCGTGCAGGACGCCGTGACCCGCAGCTGCGCCTCCGTGACGTTCAGGTGGTTCACCTCCTGGCCCTGCACCCGGTACAGGTGGGCGAATGACGTCGCGAGCGACCGCTGCAGCTTCGCCTGGTCGATCCCTGAGCCCGTGGCCCCGGTCGCCGCGGCCACCACCGCGGCCGACAGCGCCCACACCGCGAGCAGCGGCGCGATGCCGAAGGTGATCGCGCGCCGCACCGAGCCGTCGTGCGCCAGGCTGGTGAAATCGCGTCGCATGAAGAGCCGGTACGCCAGCGCGGTCGCGACGGCGGCCCACGCCAGGCTCGCGGCGACGCCGGCGATGAGCGAGCCGAGTTGCGGCGGGCTGGTGAACAGCCCGTTCCATGAGAGGAAGGCGAAGCTGGGCAGCGTCACGCGCAGGGCAGCCGGCATCGGGAGCACCTGGGACGCCAGCTGCATGGCAAGACCGCCGAAGGCGGGCAGCAGCAGGCCGATCGGGGAGCGGCAGAAGATGACGGACGCGAGCAGCCCGATCGGGGCGAGCGCGCAGAGCCACGCGAGCAGCAGCTTCCCTGCGGCGTCCAGCGGTCCCAGCTGGTGACCGTCGAGACCGGTCAGCGCCCGGCTGCCCACCACCAGCCCGCCGATGACGCCGGAGACCGCGAGCCCGGGCACGCACATCGCCAGGACGGTGAGGCTCGCCAGTGCCTTGGCGGCGAAGATCCGCCGCGGCGAGCGCACCGCGACCAGCAGATGGCGCCAGGTGCCGAGGCGGTCCTCGGAGGAGAACACGTCGCCTGCGACGACCGAGGTGAGCAGCGGGAAGAACCAGCTGCCGGCGAACGACAGCACCACCAGCGCGCCGGCCCAGCCCGTGGCGTGCATCTCGCGGCCGAAGAGGGTGTCAGACGGAAGCGTGCTCTGCCCGCTGACCACGATGACCGCGATCGCCGGCCCGATCCAGCACGCGAGGATCAGCAGGCGCACCCGCCACTGGGCCAGCTGCTTGACCAGCTCGAAGCGGAAGGCGCGCGCTACCGGGATGGGCCGGGCGGCCGACACGGCGGCGGTCGGAGCGACAGTCGTGGCGGTCACTGGACGGACTCCTTCGCCTGCGTGGATTCCTGTCGCTCGGTGAGAGCGAGGAACGCGGTCTCAAGCGGCGAGACGACCGGCGCGAGCTCGCGCACCGCGATGCTCGCCTGAACGAGACGCGGCACCAGTTGGTCGAGGGCGGGGACCGGCGCGCGCACCACGAGACCCTCGCGGTTCGGTACGCCACCGGCGTCGTCGACCACGGTGATCCCGTCCGTTTCCGCGGCGACCCGCCGCGCGGCGTCGTTGTCGGAGGTCATGAGCCGGTAGTCGAGTTCCCGGTTCTCCCCGGCCAGCTTGTCAAGCGGGCCTGAGAAGGTAACCCGCCCGGTCGCGAGGATGGTGACCTCGGAGCACAGCTCCTCCAGGTCATCCATCCGGTGGCTGGAGAGGATCACGGTGGCCCCGTCCGCCGCGAGCCGGGCGAGGGTCCGGTGCACGTGCCGCTTGCCCGCCGGGTCGAGGCCGTTGGCGGGTTCGTCGAGCACGAGCAGGCGCGGCTTGGTGAGCAGGGCGGCGGCGAGGCCGAGCCGCTGGCGCATTCCGAGGGAGAAGCCGCGCACCTTGTCGTCGGCGACGTCGGTGAGCCCGACCTGCTCGAGGACGTCGTCGATCCCTGCCGTCGGCGCGCCCGGGCCGCGCAGGCGAGCCAGCGCGGCGAGGTTCCCCCTGGCGGTCAGCGCCGGGTACAGGCCAGGGCCGTCGACGAAGCCCGTGACACCGTCGGGTACCGCGCGCCCGCGCCCGACCGGCGCGCCCAAGACCTCAAGGCTGCCGCCGTCGGCAAAGGCGAGACCAAGCAGAATGCCGAGCAGCGTCGTCTTCCCCGCCCCGTTCGGCCCGACGATCCCGTGGATCTGCCCGGGTGGGACATCCAGGTCGACTTTGTCGAGCGCGACGACGTCATCGAACAACTTCGTGAGGCCCCGGGCGCGCACCGTGCAGGGACCGCTCAAATCTCGTCCAGTTCGCACACAGAGAATCTTCAGGACACACCTAACTTGTGGGTTGATAGTCCGTGAAGTTCCGGCAAAGGTTGCGTGTCTTAGTCGCTTCGGTGGTGTTCGGCGTCAGTCACTGGCCACGGCTCCTTGTCAGTCGTCCGGATCGGTCGGCGGCGCTGCTGCCCAGAACGCGGCCGGATGAGCCGCGGGCGGTCGCCGCCAGTCCCAGGGTCGGGCCGGGCGGCACGCGCCGGACGCGTGGTGACCTCGCGCAAATCATCCCGATTGGTTGACGGCGTCTCACCCTGCCCGCCGCGAACCTAGCAAGAGCGAGGAAGAGCTGCGGCACCAACGCGCTCGTCGGCTTGGTCCGGAGCCTGCAAGCACCCGCACCTCGTACTGAACACAGCACAGAGTCCACGAAAGGGATGACGACACATGGCAGGACGAGTTGAGGGCAAGGTCGCCTTCATTACCGGGGCCGCGCGCGGCCAGGGCCGCAGCCACGCGATCACGCTCGCCCGGGAGGGCGCGGACATCATCGCGGTCGACTTCGTCAAGCAGATTGACAGCGTGCCGTACCCACTGGCGACCGCGGAGGAACTAGCCGAGACGGTTAAGCAGGTCGAGGCGCTGGACCGGCGGATCGTCGCCGCCGAGGCGGACGTGCGGGACTACGACGCGCTGAAGCAGGCCCTGGATGAGGGGGTGGCCCAGCTGGGGCGGCTCGACATCGTCTCCGCCAACGCCGGTATCTTCGGCTTCGGCCGGGCCGAATCCCTAGCCGAGCAGGCCTGGCGGGACATGATCGACGTCGACCTGACCGGGACCTGGCACACCGCCAAGGCGGCGATCCCGCACCTGCGGGCCGCGGGCGGCGGGTCGATGATCCTGACCAGCTCGACCATGGGGCTGGCGGCCGAGCCGAACCTGGCCCACTATGTGGCGGCCAAGCACGGAGTCGTGGGGCTGATGCGCACGCTGGCGCTGGAGCTAGCGCCGGAGATGATCCGGGTCAACACCATTCACCCCACCACGGTGAACACCCACATGGTCCAGAACGCGGCGACGTACGAGCTGTTCGCGGCGGACCTGCCCGAGGCCGAGCGCACCAGTCAGGCGCTGGCCCCGCGGTTCCAAGGCCTGAACGCGATGCCGGTCCCGTGGGTGGAACCGGCCGAGATCTCCAATGCGGTGCTGTGGCTGGCCAGCGACGAGTCCCGGTATGTCACCGGGATCACGCTGCCGGTTGACGCGGGCCAGCTCCTCAAGTGACCGGCGCTCGCATGCCGTCAGCCGGGACCATGACGCGCTGAAGCACGCTCGAGGACGGGGCCGCGGGTGACCGGCGTCGGGCGTCTACACCACCATCGCCGGCTTTTCCCGGCGCAGGCCCTTGAATTCCCTGCCGTCGAGGAAGATCACGTGAGTTTCGAAATAGATGTCCAGTCCTTCGGGCCCCATCTCCTGCCCGTACCCCGACTGCTTGACGCCGCCGAACGGAATGGCCGGGTCGGCGTACTGGCCGTTGTTGATGCTAATGGTGCCACTCTGCATCCGCCGTGCGATCGCCAGCGCTCGGTCCGCGTCAGCGCTGTAGACGGCGTCATTGAGGCCGTATTCGGTGTCATTGACGATCTGCAGCGCCTCCTGCTCGCTGGTATAGGTGAATACGACCATCACTGGCGCGAAGATCTCTTCCTGCCCCACCCTGGAGCGGGGGGAAACGTCGGTGATGATCGTCGGCGCGACATAGAAGCCGGTGTCCAGTCCTGAGGGGCGCCCGCCGCCGGTCACGAACCGGCCGCCATCTTCTGCCGCTGACTTCAGCAGGCCCATCGCGTGGTCGTACTGGTTGCGGCTGACCAGCGGTCCGAGGTCGGTGCCGGGCGCGTCCGGTGGCCCGACGAGCACCTTGGCGAACGCCTCGGCGAAGGCGCCCACGATCTCGTCCTTGCGGTGCTCGGGGATGACGAGCCGGGCGGGCTGGATGCACATCTGCCCGTTGTTAAACAGCATCGCCGGCATCATGGTCTCCACCAGGCGCTCAATCGGCGCGTCGTCCAGGACCAAGGCGGCCGCCTTGCCGCCTAGCTCCAGCGAGACGTGCTTGAGCGTGGCCGCGGCCGCCTCCGCGATCTTGCGGCCGGTCGCGGTGCTGCCGGTGAACGCGATCTTGTTTACGCCGGGATGGCGGACCAGCGTGTCGCTTTCGGCGGGCAGGGCGGGGATCACGTTGAGCACGCCCGGCGGGAGACCTGCCGCGAGCGCCGCGTCGGCGAGATAGCCGGCGCTGAGCGGGGTGAGCTCCGAAGGCTTGAGCACGACCGTGCACCCCGCGAGCAGCGCCGGGGGGAGACTTGGCGAGGCCATCGAGATCGGGCCGTTCCACGGCACGATCTGTGCGACCACGCCGAGTGGGACCTTCTCGATGGAGGCGGTCACGCCTGTGAGCCCCTTGCGCCTTTCCACCAGCTCGACGCGGTCGGCCAGGCTGGCGTAGTACCGCAGCATGGTGGTCATGGACTTGGTTCCGCCGATGCCCTCTTTCCAGGGCAGCCCGCTTTCTCTCATAACCAGCTCGGCCAGCGGCTCGATGTCGGCTTCAAGCGCATCGGCGAACCGCAGCAGCGCCGCCGCCCGCTCCTGCAGCGACAGCCGGGGCCACGGGCCAGTGTCGAAGGCGGCGCGGGCCGCCCGGACGGCGGCGTCCACGTCCTCGTCGGATGCCGCGGCCGCTCGACCGAACGGCTGCTCGGTCGCGGGGTTCACCGGGCTGATGGCCTGGCCCGTCGAGCCCGGGCGCCACTGGTTGCCGATAAATAGGTCGCGCTCCAGCTTCGGCCGCCCGGTGCTGCTGCGCAGCGGTGCGTCCGCTGTACCGGCGGAGGCCGCCGGGCGGGTGTGGTGAGTAGTCATCCTGGATCCTCCTCTACTGCTGGCGCCGCGTACGCCTGGCAGCATTCGGGATCAAGGGTGACGTCTTGCCGGGTGACCTTAAATCAGCCGAACCGGGTGATTGCGACGCCGTGCACGTCTCCGCACAGCGCTAAGTCCATAAGGATGTTATATAATTATCCTATGAACATCGAGAGCTTGCGCTCGCCGGCGGATCTGGGTCGGCTGGAGTGCACGTACCACCCGGGTGGCCGGCATGTGGCCTGACCGGCGCGCTGAAGTCCGCGGCGGTGAGGGCTCTGTGACGTCACGGCTGAGGTCGGCAGCGGATTGGTTCAGCGTGCGGGATCCGGGCTGGGGGCGGG
>Ga0210396_10007964_pt1 | contig 10066 bp, 10 predicted proteins | sample IncBWH17OmetaG_FD_155466 | JGI IMG/M metagenome (GOLD analysis project Ga0210396, IMG submission 155466) | Forest soil microbial communities from Barre Woods Harvard Forest LTER site, Petersham, Massachusetts, United States - Inc-BW-H-17-O ... | reverse complement strand
CCAGGATTTCACGGTGGCGTGTACAGTCCCCGCGCCGGCAAGTAGCGCCAGGGTCAGGCTAAAGAGTATGTTTCTCATGCCCCAATATAAATCATTTTGACAAATAATTCAATCGGTTGCAGCCCCGCCCCTGCACTCCCCTCCCCATTAATACTTAGACCCCAAAAAATCGCCCGGCGAGATTTGCGCGCGGTTCACCTACCCATTACATTTGTCCCACCACCCCAACCCGTCACTGTCACATCGTCCCACCGGCGTTGCCATCTTATTATCCATCATAACGCACATTTATGAACATCATCAACCTCCGTCTCGGGGTCCTAGCCTCGCTATGCCTCCTGTTGTCCACCGCCTGCCGCAAAAGCGAAACGGCGCCCGCGAAACCATCGATCACCACCGCGAGTCCCGACCTCGTCCTCACACCCGCTGGCTACATGCCGCGTTCCAGCGTCCATTTTGTCGGCGAAGGCTTCCATCTCAGCGTCGAGAATGGCCGGCTCCAGCGACTGGAGAACGGCACTAACCGAATGGCCGAAGACTATGGCACGGTAAAGATCACCCCCGCCCGCGCGCCCGAGGTGCAGGGCTGGATCGCGTATGCCTATTGGACGAACACGGGCACGGCGATCACCAATTTCACGACCACCTGGACCGTTCCTTCGGTGCCGGGTAACAAAGGCAGCCAGACGATCTTCCTGTTCAACGGCATGCAGGACGGGACCACCAGCACGTCGTATATCATTCAACCCGTGCTGCAATGGGGACCCAGCGCCGCCGGCGGCGGCAAGTACTGGGCGATAACGAATTGGTATGTGAGCAGCAGCCAGGCCTTCTTTGGCAGCCTCGTCACCGTGAGTGCGGGCGCCAGCTTGACGGGGGTGATGAAGGAGACCGCCGTTTCGGGTAGCAATTACAGTTATAACTCGTCGTTCACCGGTTACCCCGCCGCTTCGGCCCTGCAGGTCAACAATGTGCCCCAGGCCTTTTGGGCCGCCGAGACGCTGGAGTCGTATGGCGTCACGACCCCTAGCACGATGTACCCGCCCAATAGCGACGTCGCGCTCACGGGCATCCAGATCCTCAAAGGCTCGACCAATGCCTCGATCAGCTGGACCACCGCCCAGGCCACCAGCGGCTCGGCCCAAAAAGCCGTCGTCGTCAGCAACGCCAGCCCCGGCGGCCAGGTCGATATCTATTTCCGCTAAGCAAAAAAACCAAAGGCAGGGGTGGGGACCAGCAACCCACCCTGATTTCGCATCGTTGCGACGCTCCTTTCAACAGCAGTGCGCGGTTCCACACCTCCGCGACCGGCTCCGCCGGCCGCGGAGGTCCAAAATCATTCAGCCCTTAACGACTTCACCGGATTACTCGTCGCCGCCCGCCAACTCTGAAAGCTAACCGTCGCCAACGCCATCACGACCGCCGCAGCCCCGCTCAACGCAAAAATCCCCCCCATCGGTGCCCGGTCCGCAGACCCCGCCAGCCAGTGGTGCATTGCCCACCACGCCCGCGACGTTGCGATCTGGAAGGCCAGACCGATAAGCACCAGGAATTCGGCAGATAGCAGCACAAAGAGGCGACCCACGCCCGCCTCCAGGGGCGCTTCAACTGATTTCAGCACCAGATTAATCAAAACCAGGAGCTGAGCCATGTCAAAATAAACCCACTGGTCTAAGTAATCAGAAACAAATGACACAGTTTAATTTACATTCCCAGAAATAGCCTATCCGAACACATTAGCAAAATCCTTTGATAGATTATCTTTTAGCTAATACCTTCATATGATCTTTAACAAATTGTCTGCAAAATTTTTCTACATCCCAACTAGATAATCCGCTAACCATGTCAAAATTGCTATCCAAATTTAATATCGTCATGAAATCTATTCTAACCTTCTGAGCCTTTGTCGGCGCCGTCTTTTCCCAATTAATTAAACAGAATTTAAGAAAATATATTCCAGTCGCTTCTGCCTCAATATGAAATGCATATTCCGCAATCCATAAACTTGCATATCCAATATTCAATATTATATTACCAACTTTTTCTTCATCTAAGAGATTGAAAGACTTAAAGTAGCATATTGCTGCCTTACTATATTCTTTTTTAAACCATAAACATCGCCCTATATTGCCAAAAAAAACGCTAGAAAAGTTTTCCACCGGAAACGATTCATCTAAAATCTTTTCCAAATTTTCTCCCCGCAAAAAAATACTCAGCGCCTTATCCAAGTTTTCCTCGACCATAGAATCTCTAAGTGCAAGTCCATAGTGTAATCCTAATTCAACAGTGTCACCCACACCTGTTCTTTCCTTGATGTCCAACCCCTCCTCAGCATATTGAATAGCGAAATTATACTCACCCTTAAACCAAAAATAATAAGCTCTCAGACTGCAATACAATAAATAGCTAAAACTCTTACCAGGTATGACAGCTAAATACTTCTCAAGATTTTCATCGACAGTCGAAAACTTTCCTCTTTCAACAGCACTATGAATAAAAAGGTAAAATTGATCATTAAAATATGGGTACTCCTCGGTTATAGCTTTTAGCCAATTAATATTTTTGAATAAGAGCAGGGAGGCTCTAATATATTCCTCGCTATATCCGCCCGAAATTATAACATTACCGACTTCTTGCAAAGACGAAAGTGCACCTTTAAAATCATCAATATTAATTTGCAACTCGGCTTTTTGGGTGTACTTTTCAAAGTAAGACAGAGGAGAATCAGAATTTAGCTTTGGTTTTATCCAGACAATCGTCTGATTATAAAAATTCACAATAAGCGTAATAAAAGACGCGCGTTCGCTTCTCTTGAACTTATACAATATATATTCTTTAACTAATGGATGCAGCTCGAATAAATCCTCGTCGCCCGTCTTCGATTTAACCACTAAGAGATTAAGAGAATTAAGGGCGCTCAGAGCCCTATTGAATTGATTTGGGCTAAGTTCGGACTGAAAAATATTTTCTAATTCGCCTTTGTTAAAAGAAGTAACCAATTCGGCAATTCCCCTTAGTAAGGTCTGTTGTTTTTGGTTGAGAGATTTCCAAACGACATCAAGCGTTGTTCTAGCAAGTGTAGATGCAGGGTTGTTCTTTTGAGCATTCTTGCTTTCATCATAGGCATCCAAAAAAACTGTAACAACTTCGAGGCCTCTCTTAGCTTGAGCCGCTATTAAAGTTAGCCACAAAGCATGGCCGTTTGTTAATCTATGAGCCTTAACGGCCAGTTTCTTAATATTATCATCTGTAAATGGAGGTTTATAGTTCAAAAACAATTCATGGGTTTCACTTTCTGATAATTCTTTGAGCGAAATCTCCAAAAAATGTGACGAATGGCTGACCATTCGAGGCCGGCAAGTAAAGATAAACAATGAGCAATGACCGATTCTGTTTGCTTCTTCGAATAACTTACCGACACCCCCAATCGCCTTTGAATTGATTAAATCAATATAATTATCGACATTATCAAAGACAAATACGATTTTTCTATTAGCCAAGAGTTCGAAAAAAAGATGTATTAAATCATCATTCGATTCACTTGTAAGCTTAGACGCCCTATGCTTGCCTTTAGAAAGCCGTTCAATTTGAGATAACAAGATAGTTTGAAACTTATTGTCCTCTTCTTTGCAATCTCGCCAATCCCAAAACTCATATCGTTTATCATTCGCAACAATATTTCTTATAAAGTGAGAAGCCAAACCCGACTTCCCTTGCCCTCCGAAGCCAGTTATAAAACAACATCTATAATCTGCTCTTTCCAACATGGCCAGTTCTTTTTCTCTCCCAACCCAAAATAAATTATTTGGAGGAGTGTCACAGGTAAATCCTCCAGTATTATTTTCCTCAATATTCTCATCTACCGAATACACTAAATCTTTTTCTTGAAAACTCGTCGTTTTCGGAGTTTCGAGCAAACTATTTAACTTGTTAAGAAAGCTAGGGAAAAGAATATGACAATCTATATTCCTATATAAAACAACTCTCTGACCAATTGCATTAGACATTTTATTCAACACGTAAGTATAGTTACGTTCAATTTGATTGATTTCATCTTCATAAAAGCACCATAAAACATCAAAATCATTATTTCCTTCTTGTATTAATTCCAGCAAAGTATGTGTAAACACATCATCCCAGCCTCCATATCCGACGACCAATAAAACAGAATTATTCAACAACCGTTTCAGATCTCCTTTTAATTGTGGCCTATCCCTTTTCAATTGATCTGTAGTGTGAAGAGTGTCTCCTCCATGCCAAAATCCATGAAAATGTACAATTGATTGTGTTCGATTAGATTTATGATTTAGAAATTTCCCATCATTTATAAGAAAGATCGATTGAGGGTTACCGCCGTGTTTAGCAATACTTATTTCTAACAACGGATCAAAATTTGACGTTAATATCGGACCTGCAAAAATCTCGTTGAAATCTACGTACATTTCACCTAGCGAATCAACTCCACTTCTGAGATACCAGTTTTGATATTCCGTTTCTAAACTTGCTGGATTGATCTCAAAGACCGCACTGTTGTGTACTACCTTATTTTTCATTGAATTGAGCACGGCTCTAATTATTACATTATTTAATTCGTCTTGCCCAAAAGCCGATAAAAGAGCTGACATTGATGCCTGATATTTTTCCGAATTACTTGCACTTTCAGAAACATGTTTAGCATAAATATCAAGTAAGGCATGTTGTTTAAATAGCAGTTTAATATCTTCTATTATTTCACTTACTGATGAAACTCCTGGTTCTGATTTTGCCAAATTGGACATTGTAAGACCTGCACCTACAAGAATTGCAATTTTTTCACCCTGTCTTTTTGCATTAATCAGGCGAACGAGAAGCATTTCCAAATCTGCCAGAGATAAATTATTCATTTCGTCAAATTTGCTATTCTGAATGTGTTGAACACATTGTATTATTTTTATTTTCGTTTTTCCTCACTAGCCCCGTGGTCACTACTTTCAAAAGTAACAACCTAATTCTCGCCCCAAAAACCACCACTAAAGGCAAATAAAAGTGTAATAAAGCGAATTAGAAAGAGTGAAAACACCTGATTTTCAGCCTAAAACGCCCACCGTAGGCGGAGAGCCTACTTCCAATAAAGAAAACGAAAACGCCCCCAGTCGAAGGCGTTTGAAATGAATTAGTATCAGATTAGTTACAATTTTCATTCCTTGCCGGAAACCCGGGGTAAGAGGTCCTTAGCCGGAACTCGCTTAACTTCTCCATCCTCGGATATGACAAGCGAGCGCCCAGTAGCAGCGCTTTCTTCAACCAATTTCCGTGAAGCCTCAGTCATCCCTTTCAGGACATTATCCGCAAATTCTTCAAGCTCTGATTTATTGCTTTCCATGTTCTTCACTTTGAGCACTAATTACACCCCAAATATACCGATTTAGAATTGTATTTTCTCCGGAAAGGCTCCCTTTGGCGACTACTTCGGGGACAACATCCCGGTTGTTGACCACTATCCAGCTGTCGCAGACCGGTATATAGAGACTTTTGAGATTAAAAATGCCTCTAAAATAACGACGCTCTATAATGTCTCTCGGGATATTATGGCCGCCCTCCGCCACTCGATCAGCCACCCGCTGGATGGCCGTCTCGGGAGAATCAAGCCAGATGAAAAGAAGCTTAACCTTATACCCAGCTTGCTGAGCCACTTTAACCAAAGATACATAGCTCCTAGTCGCAAGGGTTGTCTCGAACGCAAAATCAACTCCGACTTTCATCAACTCATGGATTCGTGACAACATTAAACGTCCCGCCTCAAGAGCTACGCTTTCAGGGTTAAATGGAGACAACCCTGCAGCAATACTGTCCGCATTCACAAATTCCTTACAATTGAGCATCTCCGGCAAAATCGTAAAACTAGCCGTCGTCTTGCCCGCACCATTGCATCCGGCTATTATATAGAGATTAGGCAACTTATCCTATTTTATTGCAAAGTCCGCAAACTCATCCTAAAAAACAAAGCCTTTTATTGACTTCCCGTAAATCGATACCCCACTTACTCCCGATTTTTCTTCCACAGCTTATAAAACTCCTCCCAACTTGCGGCAACCGCAGGTGCCCCTAAAGATTCAACCATCCCTTCCATCAGGTGAGCTTCGGTCTCCGGTAGTAACGTGATCGGCGCATCGCCGTCCGGTTCATAAAAAACGAAATAACCCAGTTGCATGACCTCATACAGACATCGAACGAGGGCCTCGGCCCCGCAAGGTCGGCTAATCATCATGCCATCGGTCATTGGCGCGTCCGTGTCTAAATAAATGGTGCAATGATTCTGAATATCGAATTCCAGATCAAGGCAGGTTGAATCCCGCTTTACGATATACGGCTCGAATATCTTGAGAACCTTTTGAGTGGGCACTTCTTGCGGCCCCTGATTTTCGCATGCCTGGAGATAGTATTCGTAGGACATGCCCAAATGTAATTGATTTTACCAGCATCCGAAATCCATGGCAAGGGTATTTCCCTCGATTTAGTGGCATCCGAATCAAGTACGGTTAGACGGCTATGAGATGTGTTCCTAATAGGTGCGGTTGTAGGAGACCAGCGAGCCGACCCGCCTGGTCTTGAGCGCCATCGAATCACAGACATAGCCTAAAAAGCCGGCATAGTCGAAGCCCTGTACCGTTTGCAGGGAGAAGTTTAGCAGCGCAAGGCTATTGAGATTCTGGCCAGACAACAGTTTGCTGTGCAGAGCGGTAAACATGCTCAGCGGGTGAAGGCTGGTGGAATCCGTCGAAGCCGAAATGCTCCAGTGGACGGTGGAGGTGGCCCAGGTCACCGTATAGCTGGTAGGCTTTCCTTTAGGCCAGCTCACCGAGAAATTATCCGCCTGTGTTGCATTCAGGCTGTAATAGGACTGGTCGGGCAAGGAGAAAACGGTAGGCACCGTGTCGGCGTAGTTATAGAAGGTGACATTATCGCTATCGCTCCCAAAAAGCAGGATGTTCAATTCGTACTTCTGGATAAAGGGCTGTCTGGGTATCTGCAGCCCCCTGGTCAGCATCGAGTTGAAATCGGGACCAGTCGGATAAAGTGTCACGGAATTCAGGAAATTGGTAGTATCCATGAAAGCGTTAATGTAGGTAACCTGTGGGATCACCTGGTTGAATTCGGCGGGGATTACGGGCCGGATGATCTCCGCGGTGTCCATCACCGGATCCTGCACGGTGTCATGTAATGTTTTCGGGGTGTAGAAATTATACAACCCGTTAGCGGTCCACAGCATAAAAATGCGATAGTTGCCGTAATTCCAGTATTGGCTCGCGATGGGGTAAGGAGGATAGTTATAAAAACTAAATCCCATGCTATAGGGCCCCTGATCGGCGATGCTGGAAATATAGATGCCGGAATCCGGATAATTCGGCCCATTCCCCCGTGGGAAGATCGGCAGGTTGCCCGGCGAGAGCAGATAAGTGAGGTCGCCTGTGGAATAACCCGCCTTTGAGACCGGAACAGAATAGGACCCGGGCATGAGACTGGTCCAGGTGGAGGGGTTTACGGTCTTATAGGTGGTAGCCTGGTAGGTGTGACTATAAGAATAATATTGTATGAGCGTCACGTCGACAAAAGGCAGGGGACTGGATAGGGCAGCCCTGAAATTTGTTGTGGTGGAAAAGATGGTATCCAGCAGTACCGTACCGCTGGGCTCGCTGACGATGAGTTCCGTACCGGAGTCTATCGGAGAAGAGATGTGAATGGTGTCGGCAGACACGGTAGTGCCCCTGGTAACAGGATGAGCATCATTTTTCTTGCAAGCATAGACCAGGAGCACGGCGGCCACGCCGGACAAGGCCAATAGGGACGTTAGCTTCAATTGATCAGGTTTAGCATTAGAGCTTAAAATTATTCAGAAAAAACCTGAGAGCATATTATCAAATGTTTAAGTGGCTCGTTCCTTCATTTCCCTACCGCTCCCCACTCCCTTCCCCCGCCTCCGGGTCCTCGAACTCCAGGAGCCCGTGCAGCCGAAGATAGCCATACTGCCCGTTGGTCAGATAGATCTCCGTAAGCCCGTCGGACGGGAAGATATAGTAGAACCGTCCCCGCAGGTCACTTGCCTTTTCCGCGCTGTCGATCAGCTCCCAGAAAGCAGGGTCCATCCAATTCAGCTTATGATGCAGGGTAGCCCTATATTGCTTCCCATTCAGCGTAAACCGGTCATAGGTCCAGGTGAATAGCTTGAACTGATCCTCCGTTAGCGCAATCAGCCCAAACCGGTTCTTGTCGATAGTCACGCTGTGTAGACGGTAGGACGCCCCCCGGTCTTCCAGGACTTTATTGAAGACCTCGAAATACGCATCGGGCAAATGCGGGGCGTTGCCCTTTCCTTTTGGGGCCGGAAGCGAATAGTAGTACCCGGAATAGCGATAGGATCTATCCTTGAAGCGGATGGTAGTGACGAGATTATAGGCCGTAAAATTGTCAAAGGATTCTTGTTTATCTTTCTCTACCCGGAAGCTAATCGAGTCGTAGCGAAGACCCGGAAGAACAGTTGCGCTGATCGCATACAACGAATCCAGGAAGGCGGTCGTGTCTCGCGGCAGTTCAGACCAGGTGATGCCGACAGAAAAATTCAGATAGGCGGTAAGCTCGCTGAACTGGTGCAATTGTCCCTTGCTGCTTTTCTCCATCAGCAGCCGGTAGTTGTCGTCTCCGATCACTTTTGCCGAGTGAAGGCTGTCGGCAAATACTTTCAGTTTTTCAGGCCGGAGGAAGTATTCCTGGTTGGCGATCACATTGGCACGCTGGGCGGCGCTTAATTCCCAGTCGAATTGATCCTTTTCGTTCATGCGCCGCAGGTCCTGGAAGCTCCATGCGGATAGCAACCCGGATCTGTCCAGCCGGTGGATAAAGGTATCCAGTTCGGCGCGGATGGCAGCGCGCGGCATATGCCTGGATGACGCCGGCGCAGGGGCAAAAAACAAATCGCTGGCGGCACCCGGGGTCGAAAATGTTTTGGCCTGCACGAGTAGGGCTAACAGTTCGTAGGGCTGCGAATAGTCGGGCGTTTCCTGCTGCAGGATCGACGGATCGGACCTTCTCATCTTGTCGAGCCGGGCGGCGTATTCCTGGTATTGTTGAAGCAGCAGCCGGTTTTCCCGGGCCGTGATCAGCGAGTCCCGCTCCAACCTGCCTAGCGCGGCGGTCAGCTCATGCTGCGCCTGAACCATCAAAAAGGTGGGGAGCAGGATAAGGGTAACCAGGGTATTTTTAAACATGGGGTGTTTTTCAGATGACACAGCAAGATAAAAAAAATCGATTGCTCGCCGGCCCTGCAACAACTCCTAAATTTGCAGAAAATCCCCGTATCCGCGTCCACCCGCCGAATCGCCTTTTCCCGCTGACGAAGACGCAAATTTTGACAATAAATCAGTGCTAAATATGGTTTTCTCTTGCAAAGAAAATTAGCTAAGTTTGTAGGCAAACATATACATATATGAGGACCGCTACTATCGATAAGCAAATCAATACTTACCTGGGTCGGCTTAACTCTAAAGAAAAAGAGGTAGTACTGGGTGTCGTTAAAACCTTCGTAGAAAACCGGCACGAGGACGACCTTTTGGAGGATAAAACCTATGTAGCAGAAATGGACCGCCGATTTAAAGAAATGGAAAGCGGCAGAGTGAAGTTATATACCCTGGATGAAGCAGAAAGCCTCGCCCGGCATGCATATAAAGCCAGGAAACGAAAGAAATAATGAGCTATTCCTACTTTTTGCACCCGCTGGCAGTAGAAGATTATAAGGAAGTATACGCATGGTATGAAGATCGCCAACCGGGATTAGGGGAAAGGTTCATCAAGGCTGTTCGTTTTAAAATCGATGAGATTATACAACATCCGGAAATCTACGGAAGCAGGGACAGAAAAGAATTTCGGGAAGCTATGATTGACTATTTCCCATACTTGATTGTATATAAAATTCAGAAGCGCAAGAAATTGATATATATCAGTTCTATCCACCACAGTAAGAAACACCCTCGCAAAAAGTACAGAAGATAACCTGTTGGGGTATGGCCTCTCAATGCCTAACTTCGTGACACTT
>Ga0210396_10007963_pt1 | contig 10066 bp, 8 predicted proteins | sample IncBWH17OmetaG_FD_155466 | JGI IMG/M metagenome (GOLD analysis project Ga0210396, IMG submission 155466) | Forest soil microbial communities from Barre Woods Harvard Forest LTER site, Petersham, Massachusetts, United States - Inc-BW-H-17-O ... | reverse complement strand
CGCGTAACGGGCTTGCCTTCGGGGAAGTGTGATCGACGGGTGCGAACCACGCAACCATTGAAAAGGCGGCAATGGCGAGCGCTGTGACGGCGCCGAAGCTCCAACGCCAGCCGACCGCTTGTCCCAGCCAGTTCGCGAGCGGGACACCGATCACGGTCGCCACCGTCAGGCCAAGGAACATCTTTCCGACGGCCTGAGTCCGCTTGTGGAATGGCACCAGCGAAGCCGCCACCATGGCTGCCGCACCAAAATAGGCACCATGCGGGAGGCCGCTCAGGAAACGGAAAACCAGTAGCCAGTGGTAGCTAGGCGCGAACGCACTGAGTGCGTTACCGCCGGCGAACAGGGCCATCAGCAACAGCAGGACGTTGCGACGCGCGAAGCGAGCTGTCAGCACAGCGAGCATGGGCGCACCGACCACCACGCCCAACGCATACATGCTGATAACATTTCCGGCGGTCGGCTCATCGATCCGCAGATCGGGCGCGAAAAAGGGCAACAGGCTCATGGTTGCGAACTCTGTGGTGCCGATCGCAAAGCCTCCCATGGCCAACGCGAACAGGACAAGGTCGATCCCACCGGGTGCGGCGTTCTGCTTTTCCATATCTTTTCCCGAGTTCCTGGATTGCCGATTTCGAGCGCCCTAAGGCTTGATCGGGTGAATGGCTCGATCGAATGGCGGTGGCTCGATCATTGACGATTGCGGCCCGCCATCTACGTGAGAAAAGTGCTGAAGCTTTAGGCGATCAGTATTCACGAATCCGATGGCGGATGTGTAGATGTTCAGAGCGTGCTTCACGCCTCTGTTCCAAACGTCCAGCACGGCTCGAGCACTTGTCATTTGCGGGAGTGAGTCCTGACGGGGGCAACTGATCGAGAGGAGGCATATTGAATTCCGTGATATCGATCAAATAGGGACGCATGCCAGTAACTTCAAATAATGCCTGCGTGATCTGCGTGTTACTTCCCGGCCAATCCATCGTTATCCTCAGTGCGCAGCCCTTTGCCTTGGATCGGGTTCGCGGTTTAACTACGCGAAAGCCGTAGCGGAGGTAGCAATCTGCCCTCTAACCGAGCGTTGGTCGGTTGCTGCAATCCAACGGTCCCCCGGCAAGCGAGCTGAGCTAAATACGAATTTACTTTTCGCTCGCGATTGCACTCTTACATTCCAAATCATCCGCAGAAATTGAAGGATTTAAAGTTGAGTAGGCGAGAGCTTGCCTCGATCGCAATCGTCATGTTGGGAACGGCCATCATGTATTGGGGGCTAACGGCACTTCAGCATGCCGTCATGGTCACACGGATCGGAGTCCAGCTGTGAAGAAGTGCATGACGATAGCCGCCGTGTCGGCATGAACGGTTCGGATGATTGCATACCCAGATGACTGGAGCGGACGTGATGAAGAGGTCCAAAAGTATTGTCGAAGATTTCGAATCGATCCGCCGAAATCTGAAACGGCTTGAAAACCAACGCGCCCTAAGCTTGTCGGTACAAGCTGTCGCCGTTGAAGAAGACATGTCGGAGGGTCGGACTAGCGTTACGCAACTGTGGATCAGCGGAAAAATATAACCTTCGCTGAAGCCGCCGACGGACCTTCCGAATTGCGCAGCTAACGCTCGGTTCGGATTAGTGCGCCCGATGGAAGGGCTCTTTTTGATGTCCCGTGAGCGGTCGCTCCCGAGCCACCAGCATGCATCAGTCGCTGGTCATCGAGCTTCGAGCGCACGGCCGGTTGGAGGTCTGACGTCGACAACCTGCTTCAAACGCACTGTGTTAGATCAGCGCAATGAAAGCCTCCTTTACTCTAAGGCGCGAGCAATGCGGATCTGTGCCGAAATGTCAGGTCGTCCGCGATCGCCTCCGTCGTGTAGTGACCATGCCTGAAAACGTTCCTGTTTCCTTCGGTGCACCTAGCGAAGGACCGCCGTGCATCCGGCATCAAGCGCTTTGCCGTCGCCGGGGACTCGCACGGCCTCCCGCTTCTCCTTCATTATGCCGCTTACCACACATTGCTGCGCGCGAAAGACCAGTCCCACCTCCTGCTGCGATACTTTTTGGGCTTTAGCGATGCCGCAGGTGCCGTTACCCGGGCGCCGACATCGGGCGATGCCAATGCCATTGCCGGCTCACCCTTTACTTGTTCGTGTCCGACTTCGCGGCGCGGCCAGGCAAAATCATCGGCGCGACCGGCCGGCGCCGACAAAGGCTCACCTTTGACCAACACCCGCGTTGCCAGCGCATCGTTCGCCACTGGCCGCGACCCCGGACCGCCGACCAATTGATCGGTGCCGACAGAGGAGGCCACCAAGGGAAGTATCGGTCCGGCCAGTGGGCGTGGCGCCGGCTGACCCGGCAGTGCATTGGCGTCGGGCGTTGCCGGTTCGGTCGGTAGCGCTATCGGCGCGGAACGAGCAGCCAACAACCGGTTGATTTCGCGCTCGACATAATGCGCGAGCTTTCGGGCGCCGCCCTTGGTGAAGTACACGCCGTCGTACGAACGAAGCCGGCGGATCTGGCCTTCGAAATCGGGACCTTGCTGCAGAAAGCCGCCGGCTTCATCGACAAAGCCGTCCCAGACATCGACATAGGTGATGCCGGCCTTGCCGGCCCCATTGCGATAGAGCGAATCCAGGAACAGCGTGTCGGCTGTCGCCTTGGGGCCACGTACCGCTGGCAGACCGACCCACAACACCGGCACACCCTTGGACTTAAGCACGCTGATCATCTGTTCTATTTTGTTCTTGTAGAGCTCAACCCAGCGTTCCTCGCGAAACTCATAGATGCCGTTCGGCGAGCGCGTGCTCTTCTCGGGCGCGATGGCCGGCGGTCCGTCATTGTTGGCGGCGTCCTCCGGCGACAATTCAGTATCGACCGGCTTGTCATCCGGCTTCGCGGTGGCGTCTGTACCGCCACCCGGCTTCGCGCCGGGTTTTCCGTCCGCGGACTTGGCGTCCGATTTGGCTTTGACGTCCTTCTTGTCGGTCTTTTTGTCCAATGTCTTGCTGTCGGATTTATCGACCGCCGGCTCGCGCATCGCCACGCGGTCGTCTAACCCGAGCATGATGACGATGGCGTCCGGCTTCTCAGTGGCAAGGATGCCCTTTGCCGCGGCGGCCCAGTCGGCCGGATCGCCTTTGGGCTGATACTTGATGAGGCCAGAGACGGTCTTGAGCCTGCGGATTATGCCCATTTCCGGCTGATCGGCATAAGCGTCCTCAAGACCATAGGCGAGCCAGTCCGCCATGGCATCACCGAGCACAAGAATTTGGCGCTCCGGTATGGTGTCGTGTTTCACAGGCGGCGGTGCCTTTGAAAAATCCTCGCGCACGGCCGGAAGTGTTTGCCGCCTATCCCAACGAGGTTGGGGCGGGTACTGCTGGAATGGGGCAAACATGTTGTTACCAAACCAGCCGCCACCGAAACCGCCGCCACCGCGTTGTGGCTGCGGGCGCTGCTGAAATCCGCCGAAGAACTGCGCTGAGGTGGGTCCGACAATGCCGAGCACAATTCCCGCCGCGATGGCTAGCGCAATCAGCGGTCCGCTCTTGGTGAAAACGCACAGCTTTTTCAGTTTGTCGGGCATGCTCGTGGACCGCACAGGACGGAGAACTTGCCGCGGCAATCAATGCGATCCGCGCTCATCTTGCTGAGTTCGGGATTGTCGCGCCGGTCGGACGCCATGGCGTGGAGGAATTGCTCAACGTCGCTGCCGACAGGAGCGACAAACGAATGCCCGAGGTAGCACGTGCGTGTCTTGCCGCACTCGGAGCCCAACAGCAGATGCTCAAAACCCTGCTTCTTCAGTTTGACCGTCTGATCATGGCTTGGCATCGGTCCAACGAGGCCAGCAATCGGCTCGATAATATCGCGGGGGTCGGTCCAGCTCTGGCGACAGCTCTGGTCGCCAAGAACGGCGTTTCGAAGCGATCCTGCCCTGAGCTGCTGCGCCATGGCGGTTCTCCGAACCTGTGATCTACGGTTGGACAAACCTAGTCAGCTGCGCTCGAAGAGTCTTGATTTAGATCAACTCATCACGTGCACGGTGACCGTTATTCCTGAGGCTCTGCTCGCAAAGCAGCAATGCGATCACAAGCAATGCCATCGGGAAACCGGCGTAGGCACGCGTCACCTCCGTCATGACCGCCAATGGAATGAGCTTGAATGAGCGCATCCGAACGTGGATTCTTGTGGGCCTGAGGATCTCGTCGATGGACACCATCAGCTGGCTTATTTCGACTGCGCCGGAGATTTTCCTGCTTCTCGCAATCGCATTTGGAACGTTTCTTGGGCGACTTCAATTCAAGGGATTTTCGGTAGGCGCTACAGCCTGCACGCTGGTCGTGGCCGTGCTGCTTGGACAACTCGGAAACTTCGTGATCCCTCCGTTGTTCAAGTCGATGTTCTTCAGCCTGTTCGTCTTCACGATTGGGTATAAGTCGGGACCGGAATTCTTTGCATCGCTGAGCCTGCGCACACTGTCACAGGTTGGCGTTGCCCTGGTTGTCAGCGTCACCGGCCTGGCCCTGGTTCTCGTTTTCGCCTTTGCTTTTCATCTGGATCCCGGCACGGCTGCCGGCCTTGCGTCCGGCAGTCTCACCCAGTCATCCATGATCGGGACAGCGACAGGCGCGCTGGGACAACTGGGACTTGCTGACGATGTCTTGCAGGAGCAGCAAGCCAACATCGCGGCGGGTTACGCCGTCACCTACATCCTTGGTTACATCCTGACGCTGCTATTTGTGCCCTTTGCCGCGCCCTGGCTGATGGGGGTTAATCTCAAGGACGAAGCCGCGAAACTGGAGGCAGCTCTTTCCGGGGGAAAGGTCCGCAAGTCCGGGAGCCTGGGTTACCAGAAATTCAAGGCACGGGCCTACCGGGTCGTCACCGCTGCCGGACAGACGGTCGGAGCCATCGAAGATCGTGTTGGCCAACGCGTCGTCGTCGAGCGCATCGACCGCGGCGGCAGCGACGTCGAATCCTCAAGGTTGATGATTCTCGAAAGCGGAGATGAAATCGTGCTCGCCGGGCCGACGGCGGCCCTCGTGAAGGCGAGCACCTCGATCGGCCCGGAAATCGAAGGTGCCGGGGTGCTGCGCGAAGTATTGGGCGATGCGCTCGGCGTTCTCGTTAACAATCAGGCGTTCCACGGTCGGACCTTGGCCGAAATAGCCGATCAGGTCGGCGATAGCGCACGGGGTGTGTTCCTGCGGGATCTCACGCGTCGAGGGCAAGAGGTACCCCTCACTCCGGATACGAAAATCTATGTCGGCGACGTCATGACCCTGGTTGGCGCAACGCACGACGTCGAGCGTGCCGCAGCGAAGGTGGGCCAAGTGCTGCGCTATGGTGACCGGACAGATATTGCCTTCCTCGCCACGGGAATAGCCGTGGGCCTGCTCGTCGGAATGCTCAACGTGAAGGTCGGCTCTTTCGCCGTGACGCTCGGCGGCGCCGGAGGCGCCCTGCTCGCTGGCCTGGTGTGCGGCTGGCTCCGCGCACGCCGACCCACCATTGGAAATTACCCGCCTGCGGCGCAGCAAACGCTGAGCGACATCGGCTTGGGCGGGTTCATCGCCGCCATCGGGCTTGCCAACGGGCCGGCGGCGCTTGCGGCGATTCAATCCCACGGTATGCTGCTTCTCTCTCTGGGGGTGGTCGTAACGCTCGTTCCGCTGACGATTGCGACATTCGTGGCGTACCGCGTCCTGCACCTGAATCCGGTGATCATCTGCGGCGCGCTCGCGGGAGCAATGACGGTGGACGCAGCCGTCACCGGATGCTGCGAACGGGCGGACAGTCAGACGCCAGTCCTCGGGGTCGCCGTGCCCTATGCGGTCGGAAACGTACTCCTGACCATCCTCGGTCCCGTGATCGTGGCACTTACCTACACCGGATGACGTCGCCTGCGCGCCGTTGATCTAGATCAACGTCAAGTGCGGCTGTCAGGAAAGCCTTTCCCGGCAGCTATGGGCTGCATCGATAAACCACCGGATGCACATCATGACTCAAAATCTGCCGAGCATCTACGGCCGCATACGATTTTGAGATTGACAATCACCTCAGCGTTCGGAGCCCGCTGCTGCTTAAGTTAGGACATCTGAGGCTTGCTGTTCTTTCGCTTCGTAGTATTCGGCCGAGAACTTGATTGACCATCGCGAGAAGAACGATTGCAGTTTCTGAGTGGGCTTCTCGACGCCGAACTGTTCGGCAACGTGCGCGTTGCGCAGCCACCTCACCGCCGATGCGATGCCGACGGTACGCTCGAGCCTCTCAGCCACGGCGATGCCGGCGATCTCTGCCTGCCGATAGCGAAAGCCGACCTTTTTGATCACATACATGCGCTTGAGGGTTTCATAGCCCTTGAATACGAGCTGAACGAAGGGGTGTCTTTTGGCCTGTGGCCAGGCTGCCGGGTACACCGGCAGCACTAAGAGCTTGCTCTTCGCGATGACCGTTGCCAGCGGATGCAAGAGTTGCATCCACGCCGGCCAGGACGTGACCTTCGCAAACAATATCGCGTGCATCGCCGTTGCTGCCCCGAAAGAGATCGGAAGCCAAAGTACCGCGCCCAGAATCACGAGCAGTGCGGTATTCGGCGTGAGATGTCGGCATTTCCGAAACACGCATGCCATGCCGCTCTCAAACGAGGTATGCACAGCTCGTTCGAACGCGTGATAGCTAATCTTCCGCCGAAGCCACGACCAGTTCCGGCGGACCGATATGCTCCAGCGCCGACGATTGGTCTCGGAAAGGGGAACAAGACGCAACGCGCCGCTTATGACAGTAACGATGACATTGCCAAGAACCCTGGCCGCGAAGAGCGGAAGCCAGACGATCTGCATTGCCAAAGGGAAAGCATAGTCGAGCAGCCGCATCAGGATCGAAAGAATGAAACGCAAGATTTTGTTGGCGGCGAGCGCGACAACAACGAGGGGGATGACAATCACATCGTCGAGGCTGCCGCGAAAGCGGCTTTCCTTGGTCCATGCCGGATTATGATAATCGGTCATGGTGCAACGGCCGGGCTGAAGACAGTAAATCGTGCCGGCTCAATTTAGCACATTGTAAGAGCCAGGGGGCGTCATTTACCGGTCATTTAGCGACAACCCGATGTCCGCCAAGGGTCAATCGCGTCGGTTTGACGATGTATGTGTCACTTCCGCTTATAACCCGATAGCGGCGCTATAGCAGATGAGGTGGATGGCTCCCGCTCACGGCATCTAGGTGCCAAGGTGTGAACGCCGTCAGGCATTCACGAGCAAAATGGGAGCCATCCGCTATGCAGATTACCACGATCGGCCTCGACTTGGCCAAAAGCCATAGCTCGCACCTTCGGACTTCTCGGTGCAGATGGTCTTTAGCGACTCAGATACGCTCAACACGTGTCCTGCCGGTCCGCGTCCCCAAGGACGATCTTAAGCCGTGCGGCTTATTAGCAAGTAACGCCAGCGGCGCAGCGCCGTGCTGATCTGCGCGCCACACCTGCGACGCTGCCGGGCGTCCCCGGTCGTCCGACCCGTGCATCCGCCGTATCGAGCGCGACCGAAACGACAGTCGCTTGCGAGAAATGCAGAGACAAAGGGACAGCGCAAATCATCATGCTGCCAATGAGCGTTGTTCCGATGATTGCTAGCTTTTTCATGAGATCTCTCCTCCGTTACCTGCTTGCTTCCCAAAACGATATGCCTTCGCTGGCCGCGCGTGTTGTGATTATCAATGGCTCTCACGAACGTCATGACATACAGGTGCGCGACTACCCCAAGCACCGGTAGTTTGAAAACATCAGCGCTAGCAAGTCATTCCGACCGCACACCTGCGGACGGCTCGGCGGGTGTGACGGATCGTGGTTCTTGCGACGCAAACTCCGTTGATCCGTGTTCTACCCGGTCCGCAGCCGACCGCGACTTGCGTGATCATGTCATCCGGCTGAGGAAGTGGTGCTGGCGTCATCGCTTGCGCCGATGTTGCCAGCCATAGGGCGAAGCCCGCTGCCGCAATCCATTTGGTCATGGTGAGCCTCCTTTGGTGGTCTTGCCAACCGGACAGCCAACAGCAATCCGATGGTCCATCAGCGCGTTGATGTAGATCAACCTCCGGTTGGTGCTAGGACGTCAAAGGGGCGGGAGCGCAGATCGCTGTGCTTCGTTGACCTGGATCAATAGCTCCTAATTGGTGAATGCTGATGCCGACGTAACAGACCGGTGAGAAGCAATGCTCAGGTTGATTTGTTGTTGCTTGTGCCCTCACGTTCGCCTCGTCGGCCCAGGCTATCGCACCCGTACCCCTTATGCAGCCGAGCGATATGGTCATCCAAGTTCTTGAGGCGTGCGGAGCCGGCATGCACCGCGCGAACGGTGTCTGCGTGAGAACCGCGGCCTATCGCCAGACCGGTCGTGCGGTCAATGCGCGACCGGGATGACTTGTTAATCCGCCTCTCGGGTCTGACCGCTGCGGAAGTGTCGAGAGCGAAATTCGGCAAGCATGGTGGCCATCGCCGCCGTGCTGCTTCGCAGCGAAGCCACAGTTGGGGAATTTTATCCCGCAACGCCCTGGCAAGCTTGTAACTCTTGAAGTAGGACAGCGTGGCAATTCGTCAGCGTGACTTCTGCATCAGTCCGGCGCGATTCGCCGGTTCGCAAGCGCACGTTGATTGTCGCCGCTGCGAGCCGCTTGGTCACATGCTCGGGCATCATGCGACATCTTGTCTTCCCAACGACTCGCAATCACTCGCGACCGAAGCCTGATTGACCGCCAACTGATTTAAATATTTGCCAAAAACGAGAAGCGTCCTGTGGCCGCAAGCTGCAGACAAATTATGGCAGCATGCTTGTCGTTTTTGCCGCAATAAATCGGACTGTTGCTGTTCAGAAACAGGCCAACGGTGCCAAATCATCTACTTTAAGTCGCGGAATTGAGTCCGAGGGGGAGTAGCGAAGTAGCACGATCATCGTCGGTCCTTACGAGGCCGAGAGGGGACATCACATGAAGAAGTTTTTGCTGAGCACCGTTGGTTTGATTGCACTTGGTGTGGCCGCTCCGGCTTCGGCGGCTGATATGGCGGTTAAGGCACCGCCACCGCCGCCGCCGCCGCCAGTTTACAGTTGGAACGGCTTCTACATCGGCGGTAATGGCGGGTGGGCCGAAAACCACAATTGCGTGGATTTCATTGCAGCGGGCGTCGATTTCGCTGATGGCTGCCGAAACCGGTCCGGAGGCGTGATCGGTGGTCAACTCGGCTATCGCTGGCAGTTCAACCAGTTCGTGTTCGGCCTGGAAGCACAAGGCGATTGGGCCGACCTTGGCAGTTCGCAAGCCAGTCTGATAAATCCGCTCTTCTCGACCCGCGTCAAAACCGACGGCATAGGCTTGTTCACCGGCCAGCTTGGTTGGGCCGGCTGGAACTCGACCACGCTGTTCTACCTCAAGGGAGGCGCAGCCGTCACGGACAACAGGCTCGACATTTTCAACGCCGTCGGCACCGATGTCGCTTCGGCAACTGCAACGCGTTGGGGCGCCACTGTTGGTGTCGGCGTCGAGTATAGCTTTACGCCGAACTGGTCGGTCGGTCTGGAATATGACCATTTGTTCATGGGCAACTCCAACAACTCGTTCTCGGTGGCCAATCCGATTGTCGCAAACGCGGTCAACCGGATCAATCAGGACGTTGATATGGTCACCGTGCGCTTCAACTACCGCTTCAACTGGGGCGGGGCTCCCGTTTCCGCCCGGTACTGATCATCGAGCATCTCCGGCACCCTCAGCCCCGGCTCAGCCGGGGCTTTTTTTCTAGCAAAACGATCCGTCGCGATGACTGCCCGTTCATGATGCTGTTGAGGGCTCCTCCACCGGCACGGGTGTGCCAAGGAGGTGCGGTGTTGGTGGATAGCTAGGTGTGACTAGTTATCGACGGCTGTGCGAATTCGAAAGGGGCAGCACGGTAGACGCCCCTTTCGGTTGTTCTGGCAGACCAAACATTCTAGGCCTGACCGAAACGGTGGCCCGCGGACCAGTGCCATCGCCCATCGTGGTGGCGGCCGTCGCGCGATGGCGGCCTACCAGCGCCAG
>Ga0210396_10007962_pt1 | contig 10067 bp, 9 predicted proteins | sample IncBWH17OmetaG_FD_155466 | JGI IMG/M metagenome (GOLD analysis project Ga0210396, IMG submission 155466) | Forest soil microbial communities from Barre Woods Harvard Forest LTER site, Petersham, Massachusetts, United States - Inc-BW-H-17-O ... | reverse complement strand
TTTCTCCGCTGGACTTACAGCCGCCGGGGGTAGTGACGGTCAAGGTATACATCGTGGTAGCAGAAGGTTCTGCAATAGGATCGCGGACAGCGCTGTCGGACAGTCCTGCTGCGGGGGTCCACGTATAGCTGGCGATATCGCCGGTGATTGCGGGTTCCAGCTGCAGGCTTTGGCCGTAAGGGATGTTAAAGGTCTGGTCCGGGGCGATCGCAGGCAGGGCGAATACGGCGATCGGGATGCTGTTGGACTTTGCCAGTCCACAGGCATCGTTACTGTTGATCAGGCAATAGATGACCTGGGCCGCCGATGTGCTCGTGTCCACATAAGTTGACTCACTGTCCGGGACGGAGATGCCGTTGACCAGCCATTGAAATCCGGGGGGGCCATTACCATGTGTCACGGTGGCCGTGAAAGTTACAGGCGTACCCGCACAGACGGCGGTGTCCGAAGCGGCGATGGACACTGTTGTATAGTTCTGTGCATCGACATTCAGGGTGATGACGTTGGATGTGTCGGTGAAAATTGTTTCCGAGCAGCCCGTATCCATTTGGAGGATACAGACGATGCGGTCGCCATTGGCAAACAGATTATTGCTGTACTGCAAGCTGTCGCCGCCCACATTGACGTCACTGACCTGCCACTGATAAGATGGAGCGATGCCGGGGTTGGTGGTTGTGGCGGTGAATGTCACTACGCTGGTAGCCGTAGCGCTGATCTGTATGGAGGGAGTGGGACCGCTGAACGGGGTATTGATGAAGATGGGAGGGGTAGATGTTGAATCGCCATTGATGTCGATGACCGTGGCCGTATAGATACCTGCAGCGGCGGGGGTGAAACTGGAATCGATGAGCACCTTCCGCTGAAATTCCAGGACCGACTCCGTTTCGGGGTCACCGAGGTAGAGATTACCCCGGACATCCATGCTGAGGCCTTTATAGCCCGGCTCGGAGAAACCGGGAGTTGCCCAACCGGTGCTCAGAATTGACTGCCAATTGCCGGCACCCGGCACCCATTCCTGGATCTGGTCAGAGCCCGAGGGATTGATATATATGTCTCCCGCCTTGTCCACGTACATCCCTTCGACGCCGTTCCCATTGTCCAGGACAATTCCGGTCGTAGCACCCGGGGCCCATTCCGTTACCGCGTCAGCGCCTCCCGTTGAGCCGACATACAAATTGCCGGCCCTGTCAAATCCAACGCTATAGGCTACAACGATCTGGGGGTTCGAGGATCCAACGTAATTTTGGCCGGCTACGACCGTGCCCGATGCAGCGCCAGCGATCCACTTCCACACCTGGTTGTCCATTCCAACATATATATCGCCGTTACAGGCGACATACACCCCCCAGGGAGATACTACCTGATTGGCGCCGGAGACAGAGCCATTTCCACCCGCGACCGTCGTCCCGGCGGAGGCGCCGGGCGCCCATTTCTGAACCCGGAAATTTCCGTTGTCGGCTATATAAAGATTTCCCTGGTTGTCGACACACAGACCAAATGGCTGTTTGAGCTGGTTGGCATTACTGCCCATCCCATTCCCTCCCGCTACCGTCACTCCGCTGGCAGCGCCGGGCAACCATTTTTGTACACTGTTATGATAGCCATCCGAGATATAGATATATCCTGCCGAGTCCACGCACAATCCGGTAAGCATGAATTGCCCTGAGCCATATGCATCCGTGCCGCCGCCGGCAACTACACGTTTGGGAGTTGGGTCGAAACTGTTGGTGCCGGTAACTGTCTTTACCAGGGCGCCATTTTGATACCAGAGGATCTGTTGAAAAGCGTGCAAGGAGCTGACGATCAGAGAAGAACCAATGCAATAATTGTTGTTGGTCCGCAGCCTGGCGGAATACCCGCATTGCGTATGGCCGTAATAACCTATGAGAAGGAACAGGATAGACAGGGTCCTGCGCATAGAGAGTGGATTGAATTCAGATCTGAAACGTTGCCCGGAGATTGTTAATCTTTTATCAAACCGGCAGGTTCAGCTAAGCCACCTGCACTTTGCTGCGTTTGCTGTTCCGGTATTTCTCTGCGATGATCTCGCTCACCGGGCGCTGATAGACCTTACTTTCAACCCACGAAACCAGGTCGAGGTAGGCGAATGCGCGGGCTTCGTAGCGGTTGCCCTCAAAGCGGCGGATCTTTTCCAGGAATTTTTCAAATTCGGCTTTCAAGGCGGTGCGGGAGGTCTGGAAAGAGGTCCGGAGGAAGCGGAACATTTCTTCTTCCACGCGGGTCAGGCGTTCGCGGCGGGCCATGAAGCGGTAGACGGATTTGGTGAGGGATTCCATCAGGTCGAAGTTACCCAGCTCATAGTGGGCCATCAGGTGCAGAACGCGGGCGTAGCATTGGAGGTCGTTGCGGAGGTCCTGCTGGTCGTTGATGATCCGCTGGAGGTAGTCGATCGAGGTACTGTAGTCGGCGGCGCCGAAATAGAGGGAGGCGATCTTATAGTTCAATACGAGGATGCGGTGGCGGTCGATAAAGAGGTCGAATTCGGCAAGCTGTTGTTCGATCTCCGGCACCATCCGGAGCCCTTCTTTGAAGGTGCCCTTCATAAAGACCTGGTTGATCCGGGCGGTGGTAATGTAGACGAAGGACTGGATGCGGAAGTTATCGTTGACGATCACCCGGTCCGTCCTGGAGAATGCTTCGAATTTGCGCAGGACGGCTTCGAATCTGGCATGATTTCGAAGGTCGAAATGGGCGTTCAGCAGGTTATGCAAAGCCTTGATATAGTGACCGGTCTCCACGCGGATCATGAGGGGCTGTTCTTCGAACAGGTCCAGCCATTTCTGCGAATAGCGGTAGTACATTAGAAAGTCCTGGCGGATAAAGGCGTACCAGTTATAGCTTTGATAGAGGTACAGCCGCTCATAGAACCCGGTCTGTTGCCAGGCGTCGGGCGGCAGCTGTTCGCGGACGTACTCGCGGAGGCGGGCCTCGTCCTTCTCATTGCGGGCGTGGCCGTTCTGTATATACCAGCTATACACGAGCATGGCGAGGTTGGAGAGGCGGGCTACCATGTTGATTCGGCCCAGCACTTCTGCGGATTCGGCGGACAGCTGTTCGGCCCGCATCTGCATGCTGTGGGTGATGTGGAGGGTCTCGATCCGCTTCTCGAGGGCGAGGACCTGGACGAGGAAGTTGAATTTCTGATTGGCTTTGGCTGTTTCCTTGGCCCGGTCGAGAAGGCGGAGGCTTTGCTGGAAAAGTCCCTTTTTATAGAGGATGTGAGCGTAGTCGAACATTTCGTTCAGCTGGAGGTCGATGCTATCGGCGCTTTTGAGGAGGCGGAGGCTGGCCAGGATCTGTTTGTACAGATGGGTTTTGAGATTGGACAGCTGGGGTTTTTGGATGCCGGGCAGCTTTTTGAGGAGGCTTTTTTCGTCGTAATCATTCAATTTGTCGAGGGCGTCGAAAAGCTGGACGATCTTGAGATCCTCTTTGGTGGAACTGCGTTTGATGTATAGTTTAAAGTGCCGTTTTTCTGACTTCTCGAGTGAATGGATCAATTGGAATAAGGTATCTGAAAACCTGTTGGCCATAAATAAGTTATGTTAAATTTATCTCCCCAGCGCGAAATTAGCGCATAAATCCAAATTTCAGGTGGTTAAAGTAGGTCCTTCCCTGTAGTATGGTAGAGATGCCGGGGCCTGATATCGTTTGTTTTTAGTTATATAAAGTGTAGTATGTTTTCTCATGTGACCTTTCAGTCCACCAGGGGTTTGTGTCCACAAGGCCCTTGCTGTTTTTGAGGTCTTTTCCCTCCCGGGCGACCTTTAAACCTCTTCCGATGTTATTATAATATGCCATAAACTCTACACCAAGTGCAATCCTTTTTCTTTATTCGCCATGAAGGCAAGAACGTGAAAGTTGACTTTCGGGAGATTTCGTACATCGAAGCCCGGAAGAATTATACCCGGCTGGTCATGGAGAACCGGCCGACGATCATGGTGCTCGTCACGCTGAAGCAGTGGGAGCGGGTGCTGCCGCCGACTGCGTTCTGTCGCATTCACCGGGGCTATATTGTTTCGATCGATAAGGTACAATCCTTTGACAACAAACATGTCTATCTGGCCGGAGAGAGGATATCGATCGGGGAGCAGTATCGGGGGGCGCTGCCCGCGGCGGTGACACTCCTGGTGAATGAAGGTGCCCGGAAAGAGGTATTCCACGGCCTGGGGATCTAACTTCCACTTTTATCTACGGCTATCTTCGGCGAGCCGAATTTTCCTAACTTACGGTCTGAAAGCGGTCCCGGTGGGTTCGGGGCCTGACAATCAGGATCTTATGAGCGTGAAGCCATTCAGGCAACCGAATGGAATAATCGCGCGTTTTCATTAGGAATCAATCATTGGCAGGTCAGTAAGTCGTCTATTTTGGAAAAACTTATTCAAATAATCTCCGGTTGTGCTCAGCAGGACAGGCATGCCCAGAAGATGCTTTACGATCAGTACTATGGCCTGTGTATCAAGATCTCGTTCAGGTATGTAAATACGTATGAGCAGGCGACGGAGGTAGTGCATGACGCTTTTCTCAAGATGTTCCGGAATTTCAGCCGGTTCGAGGTGAGGGATAAGGAGAAGGTGGAGATGCTGCTGATTGGCTGGATCCGAAGGGTAGTGATCAATGCCGCCATTGATTATATGCGGCGGGAGATCAACAATACGCAAAGCTACCCGATACCGGAGCATGTATGGGAACATAAAGATGACGGGCAGTCGTCGGATAATTCGGTGCTTTATAAGGAACTGATCGCGTTGGTCAAGGAATTGCCGCCGGCTTATCGCATGGTCTTCAATCTGCATGTGATCGAAGGATATTCTCATCCGGAGATTGCCAAGATGCTGGGGATCACAACGGGAACATCGAAATCCAATTTATCGAAAGCCAGAGTGCATTTGCAAAAGGCCTTAACCTCCGAAAACTCTGAATTTAGCTATGAGACAAGATAATAGTGATATGGACGATCTGTTCAAACGGGCATCCGAAGGGTATCCGTTGAGGACGGATAGTTCTGACTGGGATCGACTGGCCAGTGCCCTTGATGGCGAGCCGGCGTCTCCTTTGGATCAGAAGGAGAAACGCAGGAGGCGAGGTGTCTTCTGGTGGTTCCTGCTGGTACCGTTGGCGGGGATCGGGTATGTGACGTGGGTGCAAGTTGGGAAAGCCGGCGCCGGGGTTGGCGGGACTGCGGTGCGGGCGGAGAAAAGTGTTTCGGACGGAAAGGAAGTTCGCAAAGTGCGAACTCCGGACAGCGGGGTGGCCCATAGTACGGTGCAAAATGCCGTCGGACTTCCAGGGAATGATGTTAGCGGATCGAAAAAAGTGGCTATATCGGATCGAACGGATGTTGTCGGACCTCAACGTACGGACAAAAATATGTCGGACGGAGCGAAGGTTCGCAGTTTGCGAGCCCGGGGTTCTGGCGGAACGAAGAAGGACGGTTCGGGGGTGGTCGGATCGGATGTTGCGGGATCGTCAGGAAGGACGTCGCCTGATGGTTCGGCGGGGAGTAGTGTGACTGATGGTTCAGGGGGGACTGGTGTGAGCGGAGGTTCAGCGGGGAGAGGTGTGACCGGAGGTTCGGCTGGGCGCGCGGGCTCGGATCACGAGCTTGCCTGGGCGTTCCTGGATTTGCGCCGGGCGCCGATCGGGGGAGGCTTTCATGTTGTCGTAAATGTGGTGGCGCCAAAGGTGGCATCGGACAGCATGCCTCCGCGGCCTAAAAAACATTCGCACGGGTATATCGGGGTATTTGGTGCGCCTGATTTCAGTACGGTTCGCTTCCAGCCGCTGAAAGGGGTCGGTACCACCTTTGGGATGTTGCTGGGCTATTCCTTCAATGAGCGGTGGGCGGTCGAGACGGGATTGTCACTGGATCGAAAGAGTTACTATACGTCCGGGGAGTATTTCAATACCAAGAAAGTAACGATGCCGCCGGGTTACACCAAACTACTAAATGCGGACGGGACCTGTTATATGTGGGAAATTCCCGTGAATGTCCGGTACAACTTCAACACGAGCCCGAGAATGAAGTGGTTTGCAACAGCCGGTCTTTCTACTTACCTGATGACGAGCGAGGAATATTCATATGAGGCTGCAAATTGGAGCAGTACGCCGACGGAAGGCTATTGGAATATCCATAAACCCTCTCAATACTGGTTTTCTATCGTCAATCTGAGCGCCGGGTTTGAACAACACCTGGGGAAGATCGGGAACCTGCGGCTGGAGCCTTATGTACGGATACCTCTTTCCGGCATCGGGACAGGAAACCTCCCCATTTTAAGCGCCGGCGTGAATATCGGGATCACGCACCAGTTGTGGTGATGGAGACAATTATTTAACAGTAGATATCATGCTGAAAAAAAGAACCATTCTGTGGGTAGGGATACCCTTGCTTCTGCTGATCGTCGCGGCCTGGGCATACCACCTATATATGATGCCGCATCAGAGCGCGGCGAATGAGACGACTGATTTTACCGTCAGCGCGGATTCGCTCTATCAGCAGTACCAGGCGGATGAGCATTCTGCCGACCAGAAGTATCTGGGTAAAGTGATTGAAGTGTCGGGCAAGCTGGCGGAGATCCAGCACAGCGGGAACTCCGAGATCTGGATCTTGTCTCCCCAGCGGGCCGGTGGGGGGATCAACTGTCAGTTGTTCGCCGGTACGAAGATCGATCCGGAGCCGAAGAGTGGAGATATGGTGACAATCAAGGGCCGCTGCACCGGTTTTCTCATGGATGTCAATCTGGCCGACTGTGTACTGCGCAAATAGCGTTACCCCGGAGAATCAAATTAAACTATATCAACTATCCAATTATGAAGGTGAAGATCCTACTGGCAGCTGCCGTTGCCGGGGCATTCCTGATCTATCTTTCGGCCTGTGTCAAACGAAATGCGGTTGAGCTTGGCGGCGGAGGATGCGATACCACGAATGTCAGCTATTCCATGCAGGTCGTGCCTATCCTGCAAAACAATTGTTACGCCTGTCATCAGGGGCCAGGCGCGTCGAGCGGCATTGATTTCAGCAATTTCGGCGCCTTTAAGGGATGGGCCGGGACCGGTTATGTGGCATGGGATATTACTGCCGCACCGGGCCATATCTCTATGCCCTATGGCCTGCCGCAATTGCCTGCCTGTGAGATCAATACGATCCTGGCCTGGATCGATCAGGGAATGCTCAACAATTAACCATCATTCAACTATTCAAAATGAAGCGGATCATTTCTGTGCTCTTTTGTCTGGCGGCGCTCCGGCCGTCTATTGCATACTCCCAGCTGTATTCCACCCGGTCGGGTTTCATCGGGTTCTATTCCAAAACGGCGCTGGAAGATGTCAAGGGTGAGAACAACCAGGTATATGCCGTTCTCGACGCCGGCAAGAAGAATCTGGCTTTTGCCGCGCTGTTAAAAGGGTTCATTTTTCCGAAGGAGCTGATGCAGGAACATTTTAATGAAAATTATGTCGAGAGCGACAAGTATCCCAAGGCAACGTTCTCCGGTGTCTATACCGGTGATGTACCGCTGGACAAGGACGGGGTTTACAAAGTCAATGTAAAAGGCAATCTGACCCTGCACAATGTCACCCGGACGATTGAAACACCGGCTACGCTGGAGGTACGGGCCGGTCATCTGCTCGGGGTAGCGGAGTTCAAGGTCAAACCGGAAGACTTCAATATCAGCATTCCCGCTGTCGTTCGCGACAAGATCGACAAGGAGATAACCGTAAAAGTAAATATCGACTATACTACAAAATAAATTGACTATGGCTACGAGAAAATACAAATTGACATTCGTGTTCCCGGTGACACTCGCGTTCCTGGTGGCGGGGCTGGCGGCTTCCGCGCAGGACACTTCGCTCCTGCATATGCTGAATGACTCGATGGCGGCGCATCCGAAAAAGATGTATGTCACGGGCACGTTCAAGGCGGAGCATATCATCAACCTCCAGACGGTAGAGTCGCCCGCAAGCGGCAATCTCAATTTTGTGATCCAGCACCGGTTTGGGACATTGAACAGCGGGTCATATAATTTCTTCGGGCTGGACAATGCAACGCTCCGGCTGGGACTTGACTATGGGATCACGGATGATCTGTCGATAGGCGTAGGCCGGAGTTCCTACCTAAAGACCTTCGACGGCTATGTCAAATATAAATTCCTGAAGCAGACTGAAGGCGGCGGAGTACCGGTGACGCTTGCGATCGTCGGAACCGTCACGGACTTTACGCAGGATATCACGGACGAGGCCTTCCTGAATACGGCGGACCGGACGGCGTATTCCGCGGAGCTGCTGATTGCCCGGAAATTCGGTTCGAATTTGTCGCTGCAGGTGTCGCCCACTTATCTGCATTATAATTTTGTTCCGACGCCGCAGGACAAGAATGATATTCTTGCGATCGGGCTGGGCGGCCGGATGAAGATCACCCATCGGATGAGCATCGACGCAGAGTATGATGTCGTGCCAAAGAACCAGATTGTCTCCTATACGGTCCACAATTCATTGTCGCTGGGCTGGGATATCGAGACCGGCGGCCATGTCTTTCAGCTGGTGTTCACCAATTCGCAGAGTATTGTCCCTACGCAGTTCCTGACGCAAACGACGGGGACGTGGGGGAAAGGGGATATCTATTTCGGGTTCAACATTTCCCGGAATTTCAACCTGAAGAAGAAGCACTGATGTTATGCTGAAATTGATCCGGAAAATAATGGTGGTGCTTACGCCCCGAGAGAGGAGCCGGCTGATCCTGCTGACGGTCGTGGATACGATCAGCAGCGTTGCGGATATTGCCGGACTGGCCTTGCTGTTGTGGGTGATTCAGCTGTACGCGGGCGCGGGGCGCGGGCAGAGCGGCGGGTCGGGTGGTGGAGTGTCTTTGTGGCCGATCGGGCTTTTCTTTTTATTGTTCGGGATCAAGAACTGGCTCAGCTTTCTGATCTATTCCGCACAGGCAAAACTTCGGTACGGGGTGGCGTCGCGGATCTCGCGGCAGAACCTTCTGTATTACCTCGAAGGGGGGTATAGTCAATATGCGCATACCGATTCGGCGGCGCATGTTCTGAAGATAGCCCAGCAACCGATCGAGTTTGGTCAGTTCGTTCTGGGCGGATTGCAGCAAAGCATTACCGAGGCTACGCTGATCGGCTTAACGGTCGTAGCGGTACTGCTGTTCAATGCAAAATTATTCGTTCTGCTGCTGGTGCTGCTATTGCCGCCGATGGTCATTACGGGGTATCTGGCCAAGCGCAGGCTGCATACGGCGCGGGTATATATCAAGAGCAGCAGGGATATTATGTGGCAGCATTTGCAGGAGTCAATTGCCGGCTATGTGGAAAGCAACCTTTATGATAAAAAGGAATTCTTCTCCGGCCGTTATGGTGACTCGCAGGCTGTCCTCAACGGGCATTTGGCTACGGTGCAAGCGATGCAGGGCGCACCTTCGCGGCTGGCGGAGATCTTTGCGGTTTTTGGTTTGCTGACGTTGATCGCCATCGGGCACTTCACGGGTAATCCGCATCCTTCGGAGTTTGTTACACTGGGGGCTTTTCTGGCGGCGGCGTACAAGATCATTCCGGGTGTGGCGCGGCTGCTCAACCTGACAGGTCAGATGCGGACCTATGAGTTCACCGTCAACGGGCTGTTGGAGCGGGGTCTGGCGGCCGGGTCGCCGGAGTTGCCGGGGTCGGCGAAGATGCGGGGATTGCCGGTATCGGCCGGGGACGGCTGGGACGAATATGCGGAAAGGATTAATTCTATCAGCGGCGAAGGAATAGGATTTCGCTATGGTCAGCAAACCATTCTCGAAGGCGTGAGCCTGGAGGTCGGGCGCGGCGATTTTCTGGGGATACAGGGGGATTCGGGGCGGGGCAAAACTACCCTGTTCAATATCCTGCTGGGCTTCGTCGAGGAAGGGTCGGGGCAGGTAAAGATCAATGGGGAGGTGATGGGGTATGCCGAACGGAAACGGTCGTGGGACCGGATTGCCTATGTCAAGCAGCAGCCATTCATCCTGCACGACAGTATCCTCGTGAATATTACGTTGCAGGAACAGGGATATG
>Ga0210396_10007957_pt1 | contig 10069 bp, 10 predicted proteins | sample IncBWH17OmetaG_FD_155466 | JGI IMG/M metagenome (GOLD analysis project Ga0210396, IMG submission 155466) | Forest soil microbial communities from Barre Woods Harvard Forest LTER site, Petersham, Massachusetts, United States - Inc-BW-H-17-O ... | reverse complement strand
GGGCTGGTCGCCACGGGACGAAGCTGGTCGCCGATGCGGGAGACCGCCTGGTGGTGGCTGGAGTTCACCAGAACCGGGGACGAGGTAGGTTGTTGGGCAGCCTTGACGAGGTCGGCGAGCCGGCTGCCGGGGGTGACGGCCACCGGATGGGCTTCGGCAATGTGGCGGCCCGGCGTGTGGTTTACCGAGGTTTCCAGATGCTGGGCGAGGGAGCCGCCGCGCCACACGTTCATAGATTGCATGCCGTAGCAGATGCCGAAGACGGGCTTCTGAAGATTGAAGGCGTCCTGCAGCAGGAGCTCATCGGCGGCTTCACGAAGCGGATCGGCGGGGGCGGATCTGGGGTCGAGCGGTTCATTCCACTTCTCCGGATTGACGTCCGCGTGGCTGCCCGGCAGCAGAACGCCCTGTGCTCCGGCGATGAGCCGGGCCTGCTCCTCCTGACTGGCATGGAGAGGGACAGGAACGGGGATGCCGCCAGCCTGCTCGACTGCGGCGGCGTACTGCGGCCATCCACGCTGGTTGTACTCGGGGTCGTGGGAGGTGGGTTCGGGGATCAGGATGCGTGGCTTGGACATAGGCACTTCTCTTAGCGGGCTTGTGGCGCCGCGCGTAACTCTTCAATAGCTTGCCGCAATTCCGCAGTCAATGGCTCGGACTGGCGTGATGTGAGACCGGCGGTGGGGATGGGGGCACCGATACGGAGCTCGAGCGGCCGCGGGCTGAAATGGCGAGTGTGGATGGGCAGCAGCTCATAGGTGCCGACCAGGGCCATAGGGATGATGGGCACGCCGGCGCGGATAGCCATGTACGCAGGGCCGCTCATGAATTGGCCCAGCTGACCGTCACGGGAGCGGCCACCTTCGGGAAAGACGAAGAGCGGCATGCCGGCCTTGAGCGCGCGGACGCCATTGGTCAAGCTGGCGATCGAGGCGCGTGGGTTGTCGACGGCAACGGGAATCTGGCCTGAGCGGTTGAGGTGCCAGCCGATGAAGGGGAGCTTCCAAAGGTCGCTGCGGGCGAGGATGCGGAATTGAAATGGCAACGCAGCGAAGATGGCCGGCGTGTCCATGTAGGAGAGGTGGTTGCAGGCGTAGACGGCGACAGGGTGGTTGTGGACGACGTCGAGGCCGGTGACGTGGATGGGTGAGCCGGCAACGGTGAGCGAGCACTTCGCCCATCTGCGCGCGATGCAATGCTGGCGGCGGCCATCCTTTTCTGTGAGAGACGCCAGAAGCGAGACAGTTCCAAAAGCGGCGGTGGCACCTAAGAAGAGCGGCGCCTGGACGAAGTTGGAGACCAGCGTCTCCTTGAGACCGATGTGGCGCGGCGGCGGAGCTAAGGCGGTTGCGGTCTCAGCCGGCATCGGAGGTCCATCCTTCGCCCATCAGTAGACCGCGGGCCTCGCCTACTAGATAGACCGATCCCGTAATGACAGCATCTTCGCTTTGGGGCAATGCCTGGAGCGCGGCGGCCAGGTTCGGCTGGAGCCCGGCGTTAGCACCGACAGATTGAGCAGCTGCCAGCAGACGGCTGCCGGACGCGGCTCGTGGTGAAGGCACCGGAACGAGAAGTACGCGCTCGAAGAGTGGAAAGAGAATCTGGGCGAGCTCTTCGACCGGCTTGTCGTCGAGACAGCCGAAGATGAGGTTGCGGGGCGAATGCTGTTCGGTGGCTAGTGCGGCGCGGAGGGTCCATGCGCCAGCGGGATTGTGGCCGACGTCGAGCAGGATGGAGCGGCTGTTGTGGCTGAGCTTTTCCAGGCGCGCAGGCCAGCGAGTCTGGCGGATACCGGCGGCGATAGAGGTTGCACTTATATCGTAACTGTAACGATTACGTAATTCGAGCGCGGCCATGATGGCGAGCGCGATGTTGCGCTGCTGATGCTGTCCGGCGAGTGGCGAGTCGACCTCGATGTGCAGGCGCTGCTCTTTACCGGCAACGACATCGAGCGGATAGCGGTTGTGGGTATTTGTAACTTCGTGTGTAACATATGGCAGAGCGGCTGTTGCATCGATGGCGCGAACGTTGAGCGCCATGGCAGCCTCGCCGATGACCTGGTTGGCTTCGGGGTGCTGCGGCAGGATGACGAGCACACCGTTTTCTCGCAGGATGCCGGCCTTTTCGCGAGCGATTTCGGTGATGGTGTGGCCCAGCCACTCGGTGTGGTCGAGCGAAATGTCGGTGATGATCGAGAGGACAGGCTCGACGATGTTGGTGGCATCCAGGCGTCCGCCGAGGCCGACTTCGAGCACCGCGATGTCGACCTTTGCGGCCGCGAAATGCAGGAAGGCCATCGCGGTGACGGTCTCAAAGAAGCTGGGCTGCCCAGGCAGATGGCCTTCCGAGACGAGGCGCTCCGCCGCGTGGATGACGGCTTCGAGATGCAGGCTGAAGTCGTCGTCGGGGATTTGGCTATCGGTGACGTCAAGGTCGGTGCCTGGTGTGCGGGAGAGAATCCTCATCCGCTCGTTCACGCGGACCAGGTGCGGCGAGGTATAGAGGCCGGTGCGCAGACCCGAAGCGGCGAGGATCGAGGCGAGGGTCGAGGCGGTCGAGCCCTTGCCGTTGGTGCCGGCGATGAGCACAGAGCGGAGATGCTGCTGCGGATCGCCCAGTGCTGCCATCAGGGTGCGCATCTGGGCCAGCTCGAACTTGCGCCGGGGCTGGCCGGGGGCGGTATGAAGCTCCGCGCCCAGGGCCTGCAGGCGGTCGACTGCCTCGGTGTAGAGCATGTCTTTCAGTTTACGAGAGATGAGCAGCTGCGGTAGCGTGCTGAGGGCCTAGTCAGTGCCGACGCGCGCCGAAGCGGTCACTCTCTGAGATCCGCATATCTGGCTTGTACCAACCGGAGGACAACGGCAAAGGCTATCGCGGTGGAGAGACCGAACATGAGCGATCCGTCTGCTGCTTCGAGCGGTCCCAGGAGTCGCCACGATGGCGACATTATCAGATCACCGTAGCCCAGCGTGGTGTAGTTGACCGCGGAATGGTAGAAAGCGATTCCGAAGTCGGCGAACTCCCCGCAGACGATGAACAATGCTGCCCACACAGCGATCTCTGCCAGATGTGCCATGAGCGCCAGGAATATCACCATAGCGACGATGGGAAGGTCGACCGAAAGACCTGTGCCAAGTCGGCCGCGTTTATGTTCGAGGCGAATGAGGTTTACTGTGCCACCGACCGCCACAGCATGGATACAGATCGTGCATACGGTGGCACACGCGCCAACCAGCAGCGGAAGCAAGATCGCGACTCGATGAAGTTGCGTCATCGTCTACGACAAGCATCGTATTCCTTCGCCCCGAATCATGACTCATCGGAGAGGTGGGTGCGACATAGTGCAGCCGCAACGCCACTGTTCAGGCGGCAGCCGACATGAAGGTCAGGGCGCGATCGATGTACGCCTTCAGCTCCTGGCGCGGGACGACGGCGTCGAGCATGCCGTGCTCGAGCAGGAATTCGGAGCGCTGGAAGCCTTCGGGGAGCTTCTGGCGGATGGTCTGCTCGATGACGCGGGGGCCGGCGAAGCCGATGAGCGCGCCGGGCTCGGCGATATTGAGGTCGCCCAGCATGGCAAAGCTGGCGGTGACGCCGCCGGTGGTGGGGTCGGTGAGGACGGAGATATAAGGGACACCGGCGTCGTCGAGCTGTGCGAGGCCGCTTGAGATTTTGGCCAGCTGCATCAGGCTGGCGATGCCTTCCATCATGCGGGCGCCGCCGGAGGCGGAGACGATGATGAGCGGGCGCCGCGACTCGAGCGAGCGGTCGACGGCGCGCGCAATGGTTTCGCCGACGACCGAGCCCATGCTGCCGCCGATGAAGGCGTATTCCATCACGCTGAGGACGACGTCGTGCGCGCCGAGACGGCCGATGGCGTTGACGATGGCGTCGTTGAGGCCGGTGGCGGCCTGCGCCTTGGCCAGCCGGCTCTTGTAGGACTTCACGTCGTAGAAGTTGAGCGGATCTGTGGACTTCAGCTCCAGGTCGACCAGCTCGTAGCCGGGCTCAAGCAGGTTGGCCACGCGGCTGCGGGCGTCGATCTTGTGATGGCGGCCGCATTTGGGGCAGACCTGCTGGTTATTGTCGAGGTCGGCCTTAAAGATGTACTGGTCGCAGCCTTCGCACTTGACCCAGAGGCCTTCGGTGCGAACCCGCTTCTCGGGGGAGCTGTTTTCGATCTCGTTGTCCTGCCGCTTGAACCACGCCATCCACGTATTATCCCCTATCCGATGGGGCGAAGTAATTGATACAGCGAATGCCGGTGCACCATGTTCACACTGCAGCACTCCGGCTTAATTTCGACGGGTAGGGAATAAAGGTGTTGCTCGTCAGTTTTTTGTTCAGACTGTCAAAGCGTCTCTAGATCTTCACCATGTCCATACTGCACCGCCATCTCCTGACCCTCGTTTTCGCATCGCTCAGCACCGCCGGCTGCATCGCGATGTCCACCGACAACCCGGCCGGGCCGACTTCGTCGGTTCCGACGGCGCAGATCTTTGCTCCCGGCGTGGTCTCCGGTCCCGCGAACGATGGTTCACCTGCGTTTTCGCCCGATGGCAATTCGATCTTCTTTACGCGTAGTACCGCGGACTGGGGGGCGATTGTCGAGTCTCATCATGTCGATGGCCATTGGACACAGCCGACACTTGCTGCCTTTTCTGGCGAATGGCCTGACTCGTCCCCTGCGATGTCCCCCGATGGGTCCTATCTTGTATTTGAATCCAAGCGACCGGCGACCCCGCCGACCTCTCGTCCCAAGGAAGGAGAAGCCATACCTGGCATCGTCTCCAATCTTTGGCGTGTCGATCGCGTGGGCGCAGGCTGGAGCAACCCGACGCGGCTACCGGATACGGTCAACCTTGCTGGCCAATCGATATGGAAGCCAAGTGTCGCTGCCGACGGCACGATCTACTTTGTCGCTATCGATAAGAAGGGCGGGAAGCGTCTCTTCTCTTCCCAATACAAGGATGGCGCTTACCAGCAGGCTCAACCGCTTCCGTTCAGCGATGGCGCAAGCCTGGATGTCGATCCGGAGATTGCGCCGGACGGATCGTTTCTGGTGTTCTCGAGTGCCGGACGGCTGCCGGGCGACTCGAAAGATCATCTTTTTATCGTTCTCAGAAAAGCGGAGGGATGGGGCGCAGTTGTGCCGATCCGTTACGCTGGCGACGATAAGAACGGATACAGCGCCGACGACGAACCGCACCTGGGGCCAGATCATCGCACGCTCTACTTCAGCAGTGATCGCGTGGTCCCGGCTCATTTCCCACGCTCGCTCGAGGAAGCGCAAGCGGATGTCAAGCGTCTGGACAGTACGGGCTGGTTTAGTGGATACGCCAACGTATGGTTTATCCCGATATCGGACTGGCTCAATGGAGACGATGCTGGCAAGTCCAGTGCAACGAAGTAGCTCTATGTGAAATTCACCGCCATGAAGCAGCACAAGAAGCTGGATGTGTGGGCTCGGGCACTCTGCTGATTCTGCTGTTCCGTCTTGTTTGCCTGGAGCGCTGTCGGCGGGGCCCGCAATCATCAGGGCACTTATGAGGAACCGATTCTCAGGAACCGATGCGAAATAACGCAGGAACCCTTATCCCTTCCTTATACGTTTCAGCGTGTACTAAACGAAGAAGTGAGGACCTGGTCTAGCCCAAACAAAGTGGGAACATGCGCTCTACTCGACCGTAAGGCTATTTTTGATCCAGGCCTAAGGAGAGCTGAAAATGGAACCACCGACCCAATACATGACACTCCCCATGTGTCGAAATGCCTGGTTCGCCCCTCAACTTCTGCAGACATACCCGATGTTACGGCGATCTACGCGAAATTCGTCGAAACGAGCACGGCAACGTTCGAGATAGTGGCTCCGGATGACGCAGAGATGTTGAGAAGACGGCAGGCCGTTCTCGATCGTGACTTGCCATATCTGGTAGCTGAACTTGAGGGTTATATCGTGGGCTTTTGTTACGCATCACAATTTCGTCCTCGCGAAGGCTATCGTTTTACAGTCGAAGACTCAATTTACGTGCGCTCCGATTGCATCGGGCACGGCGTCGGCAAGATGCTTCTAGCTGAGTTGATCTCAGAATGCCAAGCGAAAGGCTGTCACTCTATGGTTGCCTGCATCTGCGGAATGAACGCCTCCTCTGTCGCTCTGCATGAGTCGTTCGGATTTCGGCAAGTCGGTTTGCTGCCTGAGGCAGGGAGCAAATTCGGAGAATGGCTGCGCCTGTTGATCATGCAGCGACCCCTGCAGTGAGTTTCGCTACGGCAGAGATCCGACGAAATCTGACAAGCGTGCTCCAGGGCTGTCGCCAGCAATGACATAATTCGGGGTGCAAAGGGTTCGTAGTCTACTCCCCTACGGTTGCCGGCCTTGGATGGTCCCCAGCCTCATTTTTGATACCCCGAGGCAGATCGATAGCAACTCGGGGCGTGAGTACGCAGGCAAGGGCAGTCGGCGTTGTCGGAGTACTTCCAGATGGCCGACTATCTTGGGAGTTGAGCGCCTTCGCTCTACATCGAAGGCATTCCTCGATCGGGATCACCTCTGCATGTGCTCATTCAAAAAGGCGAACACGTCAGGTTCCCAATGCTCACGCCGAGAAAGGGAAAGGCGTGCCCGCTCCGAGTATGTCAGCTTGCTGCTCGTAGGGTCCGAGCCGCTCCAGTTCTTCACGGGTTCGGCCACTACCGTGATTGAAGAGGATTGCGGGAAACGGGCCACGGCCCCGGGGGTACCAATAAGTCGATTCTAGTAGACTCGCTCGCATGCGCATTGAGTTGGACCATGTATTCATCTGCACCGGTCCTGGCGCTCCCGAGGCCGAGGAATTTCTCCGGTTCGGGTTACGTGAAGGACCGCCAAATCGGCATCCCGGACAAGGCACAGCGTGTCGTCGTTTCGCCTTCATGAACGCCATGATTGAGCTGGTGTGGGTAAGTGATGCAGAAGAAGCGCAAAGCGGATGCACACGACGCACTCAGCTTTGGGAAAGATGGACCGGCCGGTTCGGTAAAGCCTCTCCGTTCGGCATTTGCGTGCGCCCTGTCGATTCTCACAATGGTGAGTCGCCGTTTCCGGCGTGGAAATATCGGCCAATCTATTTAGCAGATCCGCTCGTTATGCATCTGGGCGAAGCGGGAGTTGAGGAGCCGATGTGGGTCTACCTTGGCTTCATGCGGCGATTGGATCGAGAACAGCGGTTTGTAGAGCATCCTATTAGCATTCGTGAGATGACTCACTTAACTCTGACCACCCCAGTGCCGCTTCGCTCGATTGCGTCTCAGAGCATCGTCGAGAATGGAATTCTTTCATCGCAAGATGGAGAAGAATCTCTCCTCGAAATTGAATTCGACGGCGGCGGGCGCAAAGAGATTGCGGATTTCAGGCCGCATCTGCCCGTCGTCTTTCAATTGTGATTTCGCTAGAAAAATTCAATCCTCAGTGCATCGCAGCTCTGGCCTCACAAAGCCAGGACACAAGGTCTCGACACAAGGCCAGGATTTCGTCCTCTATTTTCTCGTGAGCACAACATGCGTCGCGTGCTTCGTCGGCTCGTGCTCCGTCACGGAAAATCCCAGCGCGCGCAGGTCAATACCGGCAAGCAGTGCCTCCCCTTGGCCGAGGGCAACAGGCGCAAGCGCAAAGTGGAGAGAGTCGATCAGCCCAGCCTGCAGATACTGCCGCACGGTGGAAACACCGCCTCCGATCTTGACGTCCTTGTCGCCCGCTGCTTGTTTCGCGAGCTTCAGCGCCTCTTCGATTCCGCCGGTGACAAAGTGGAAGGTCGTCCCGCCTTCCATCACAAGGGGCTCACGCTCGTAGTGTGTCAGAACGAAAGTCGGCGCGTGGTACGGCGGATTCGGACCCCACCATCCCTTCCACGAGTTGTCCTGCCATGGGCCGCGGATCGGGCCAAACATGTTGCGACCGAGGATGAAGGCGCCAAAATTTTCCATCGATCGACGTGCGAAGACGTCGTCCACATCGACGGAGCCGCCTCCCTGCCCGTGCATAGCGCCGAATGTTTTGGTATGGAAGAACCACTGAAAGATCTCTGTACCGCGCTTGCCCAGCGGATCATCCAGGCTCTGCTCGATCCCCGCGCTAAAGCCGTCCAACGAAAGACCAAACCCCGCTACACGAACCTTTTGCATGTCTGCTTCTTCCTCAAAGACCTCATGTTGCTCTGCCTGAAGCTGCACCAGCGTCGGCCAAGCAGCTGAAAGCATGATTGCCGAGAGCCAGTTCCGGCCATGCTCCTGATTATTCTTGCGTGAGGCTTTCATCTCATTGCGCGGTGACCCTTCGCCGTCGCTGCTCACTTGCCTTCATGATTTCGTTCATGTCCGCCACTGGCCGAATCTCCCAAATGTTGCCATACGTCAGCGACGGATGCTGCGCCATGAGATGTATAGCATGATTCATGTCTCGCGCCTCAAGGACGCCAATGCCGCCGAGTTGCTCCTTGGTTTCCGCATAGGGACCGTCGGTCGTTGCGACTTTGCCGTTTTTCCAACACAGAGTCAGGGCGGTTTCCGGAGGCTGGAGCGCTTCTCCACCAGCCGAGTGCCCGTTGGCGCGAAGATGGTCGTCGTATTCAAAGCATGCATCGACCATGGCGTTTCGCTCGTCCTCAGTCATGCCATCAAATTTGGATTTGTCGTAGTACCCCAAACAGATGTATTTCATGGTTCTTCTCCTGCTGGTGGGCACCGCGAAAGCGATCCCTTTTCTGTCAGACCGTTTTCAGCGTGCAGTGGTCTGTCGCCGTCGCTGCTCACTTGCCTTGATTATTTCGTTCATGTCCCCCGCTGGCCGAATCTCCCAAATGTTGCCATACGTCAGCGCCGGATGCTGCGCCATGAGCTGTACAGCATGATTCATGTCCCGCGCCTCAAGGACGAGAACGCCGCCGAGTTGTTCCTTGGTTTCCGCATAGGGACCATCTGTCGTTGCAGCTTTGCCGTTCTTCCAATACAGGGTCAGGGCGGTTTCCGCAGGCTGAAGCGCTTCTCCACCAGCCCAGTGCCCGTTGGCACGAAGATGATCGTCGTATTCAAAGCATGCATCGACCATGGCGTTTCGCTCGTCCTCGCTCATGCCGTCGAATTTGCCTTTGTCGTAGTAGCCCAAACAGATGTATTTCATTGTCCTTCTCCTCGTTTCTCTCTTCTGGGTGAGAGCCAGCAGCACAGGAGTCATAGATGTTGCTATCACTGTTTCAAGTAACGAAGCGCAACACACCCGGATTTAAAAATCTTTGACTCAACAAGTTTTAATTGCAATCGCTCCGGCAGGCTGACACCTTCCAACAACCGTCTTCCTTTTCCTGCAACGATTGGTCCAACGACAAAACGATATTCATCCACTAGACCGAGCTCTATAAGTTGTGAAGGAATATCTACGCCACCGACCAGAATATTTTTGCCCTTTTCTTGTTTCAATTTAAGTATTTCGTCGTGAAGATTCGTACGAACAATTTTCGTATTTTTATCTTCAGCGCTTTCTAGTGATCGTGAAAAAACAATTTTGTTGATGGAGTCAAATGCCCGAGCAAATTCGATATCTACTTTTGTCTCAGACGGGTTTTTGAGGACTTCAGGCCAATAAGGAACCATCAATTGATAGGTTTTACGCCCAAAGACCTGCAGGTCAGCCTCTCGCGTGAGGTGAGTAAAGTATTCAAGTTGTTCTCCATCGACAAATTGTTTGGTGTGGTCGCAGCAGCCATCCAGGGTGATGTTGATTGCGAAGATTACGTTTCTCATTGATTGTCCTGACTCCCTCTTATGTATCAGCGCTTATGAGAGTCTGAGGTCTTGCGCACTCGATCGTTCATCCTCTCGAACCGCTCATCCTATTGCCGCGTCGCAAGAACTATCCGGCCTTCAAAGGCCCGGCGACCTTGTAAGTACTGAGGATGCAGCAGCAGATCGAAGCTCCCGCCATGCGCGGCGACGAGCATATCTCTGCCGGCGGAGGTCCGATAAGGCGCGGTCCAGTCGCTATAGGGGAAATCGTCGTCATCGGCGGACTGCTGGATCACGCCGTCCAGCGAGA
>Ga0210396_10007954_pt1 | contig 10071 bp, 7 predicted proteins | sample IncBWH17OmetaG_FD_155466 | JGI IMG/M metagenome (GOLD analysis project Ga0210396, IMG submission 155466) | Forest soil microbial communities from Barre Woods Harvard Forest LTER site, Petersham, Massachusetts, United States - Inc-BW-H-17-O ... | reverse complement strand
CTCCTGTCCGGTGCTGCCGGTGTGCCACGACGACGCTGGCTGGTGCGCGGGATCCAGCACGTTCGAGCACTCGCCGGCATCTCTGGTTCTGACTTAGCGCGAGCGGTCCCGGCCGGAGGTCACTCCCGGTGCCGAGCGGTTATCACGCTGCGTCATAACCGCTGGCCGCAGCTACCGCCCGAGATTCGTTCTGTATTGGAATGGTTCCGGCGGTCAGGTCCGTTGAAGGCGCACAGAACGGCATTTTCTGTCGCGCTGGTTATCTTCTGGCGAATGCACGGCGAAGTTCGGCAGCGTAGAACCGTAGCGCCCGGTCACGACAGGTTGAGAGCGGTGTGTGCGGAACCGCCCTACCCCGAACCACAAGGCAAAGAGAGAGAGCGGCCGCGGATTAGCCGGTGACGGCGACCGCGACGGCTAGGTCGTCGGGTTCGGCGTCGGGCAAATGGAACATTGCATCTTAGGTGTCGGGCTCGGCTCGGAAGTTCTGCACGATGGCTTCCGGGTCTCCGTACTTAACCGGGGTGCCGCTGGCGCGGTTCTCCGTGTCGGACGGCCTGGGAGGCGCGGACCGCTACGGGGCTCTGGCTACTTCCCGTGACCGCCGCCGGGAACGGCGCTGACGGCCCGGCCGGCGGACCGCACGGGCCTGTGACCTTGCCGCGCGCCGGTTCCCGGGAGCGCGCCTTTGCCTCCGCTATTTTGTTCCCGGGAATCTTCCGGATTCCGCCGCGCATTCCGCGGCTACAAAGCTTGAAAGGCCGACATTAAGAATCCGCCTGCCGGCGGGCGCGCGCCTACTGGCTTATCGGCCTGGCGGCGTCCAGACGTAGGGGGTGGTGGTGGCAACCGGCTTGAAGCCGAACCGCTGCAGGATCGGCCGGCTGGCAGGCAGCGCGTCGACCTGAAGATAGCGGTAGCCGCGGGCGGCGGCCAAGCCCGCCCGGTACGCGACCAGGGCGCGGAAGATCCCCCGGCCGCGCCAGGCCGGAACGGTTCCCCCGCCCCATAGCCCGGCGAAATCGGTTCCCGGGATGAACTCCACCCTGGCGGCGCTGACCGGCTCGTCGCCGGCCATGGCGACGACCATCTGGACCAGCTCAGGTGCTTCCCTGATCTGGGTCACCAGCCGCTCGCCGAGCTCAGGAGACGGGTGCTCGGCGAACGCCAGGTCATGCACGGCCACCATCGCCTCGACGCCGGCAGTGTCGGTCACCCGGTCCAGCCGCACGCCGTCGGGCAGCCTGACATCGGAGTCGATGGCAGCGCTCTCGGCGACCAGCATCAGCTCCTCGTCATCGGCCACGAAGCCGGCCGCTAGCAGCCGCTGGGCCAGATCGGCAGGCTGGTCGTAGTCGTAGAGCTTCCACTCGACCGGCGTACCGCGAGCCGCGAAGTATCGCACCTGCGCGGCGATCACGGCATCGGCAGAGTCGCGCGTGAGCTCGGACCAGGTAATCCACGACGTCCGCGTCCCCGGTGCAAGCCAGCGCAGCACTCCAGCGTCAGCCTCGACGACCGCACCCGGCTCGTCTGCCCGGGTCTTCCGCCGGATCTGGGCATCGAATGCCGCACGCACGGCGTGAGTGTCCACCAGCGCACCCCACCACGGACATGCGGTCCGGTGCAACTCAGATAACGGCCACTCTTGCTGATCTACTACTAGAAAGGACTCAAACGCTGGCCTTTCAAGTTCTGTAGCGGATAGTGCTTACGGAAGGGGAACAGCCACATATCCACAGATTTGCCTGTGAATTATATGGCCTGGCAGACAAGAATGCGGTCCTTCCGCGATTCTCGTTTTCGACCAAGAAACCGGGATACGCAAAAGGACCGCTTCCCGTGGACGCTCCCGGCTGCGCCGGGCACGCGCAACCCGCGCCGGGCTGCGCGCCGTGGTGCCCGGCGGCAACCGCGCTCCTGGGGCTTCCCGGGCTCATGGTCACCGCGGTGACACAGACCGGTATGGTCGCCGGGAACGCACGCGGATTCGCCAACCCAGGCAATCAGGCCCGCCGTGTCCGCATGGCCACCACCCGAGCCACCTGGCAGGCTCGTCAGCGCCGTTCCCGGCGGCGGTCACGGGAAGTAGCCAGAGCCCCCTAGCGGTCCGCGCCTCCCAGGCCGTCCAGCGCGGAGAACCGCGCCAGCGGCACCCCGGTTAAGTACGGAGACCCTGGCTTCCTGGGACGCCCCTCGCGATCACCCGGCAGGTAGCCAGAACTCGAGCTGGATGTTGTCGGGATCCCGGAACACGACCACTGAGCCGATCGGAGTCTCGGCTGCGGGCGTGTAGGTGATCCCGCGCACGGAAAGCTCCTTCTCCCACTCCTGAAGTTCGGCTGCCGAGGCCACGTGGAAGGCTAGGTGGTCGAGGCCCGTGCGGAACTCATCGAAGCTGTCGGCGGGCCGGTCCTTGTATTGCCGCACCCCGAGCATCCAGCCGGACTCCGGATGAGCCATCAGGCGGAACCTGACATCACCGTCGCCGGACAGCACGACCTTCATGTTCAGCAGGCTGGAGTACCATTCCGCGCTCCGGTCCGCGTCGCTGACGGTCAAGGCCAGGTGATGACAACCTGTGATTGAAGGCATCGCCGCCGTCCTTTCCTGGTTGTTCGTCCCACATCGTGACCGTATCCCCGTGGCAGGATCTCAGGAAGGGCCGAGGGAAGCGAATGGCGGGCAGGCGGGCCTCACTCGCCAGCGATCGAAATCGCGGGCTATGGTGGTCTCGGTGGCGGGCTGGGTGGTCGGCTGGGGCCGCCCGCTCGAGCTGCCTGGGCGGTGGTTGCGGGTGCTGTGCCCTCAATGCGAGCGGGACAGTCCGGGCGAGGCGCGCTTCTGCCCGCACTGCGGCGCGCAGTTGCTGGCGACGTGCGCCGCTTGTGGCGCGGTACATCCACTGGAGGCCAGGTTCTGTCCCGGGTGCGGCCGAGCAGTAGCTGCGGCTTCGGTCCAGGCGGGTTACACGCCGCGGTATATCCGCGAGCAGATACTGGCCGCGCGCGGCGCGATGGAGGGCGAACGCAAGCAGGTCAGCGTGCTGTTCTGCGACATCGTGCGATCCACTGCCCTGGCGGCGAAGCTGGGGCCGGAGGAGTTCCACCTGGCCATCGACCGCTTCTTCGGCGTGGCGCTGACCGAGGTGCACCGGTACGAGGGGACGATCAACCAGTTCCTTGGCGACGGGTTTATGGCGCTGTTTGGGGCTCCGATCGCGCACGAGGACCACGCCCGGCGCGCCGTGCTGGCGGCGCTGGGCATCATGGCGCGGGCGCAGTTGACGATCAGGATCGGGATCAACAGCGGCCTGGTCGTCGTGGGGAGGATCGGCGACGACCTCCGGGTGGATTACACCGCGTTCGGCGACACCACCGTGCTGGCATCCCGGTTGCAGACCGCGGCGGCGCCGGGTGCGGTGCTGCTGAGCCAACGGACCGCCGAGCTGGTTAGAGGCTACTTCCGGCTGGAGGCGGTGGCGCCTGTCCAGGTCAAAGAGCGGACCGTCCATCCCCTGCGGGTGATCGGCCTGGGTACCCGGACCGGGCGGATCACCGCCGGGGATGAGTTGAGCCCGTTCACCGGCCGGGACCACGAGCTGGCCGAGCTGCGACGCACATTCGACGCAGCGGCCGATGGCGAGGGCCAGGTAGTCGGCCTGGCCGGGGACCCCGGCCTGGGCAAGTCCCGGCTGGCGCTGGAATTCTGCCGGGTGGCCCAGGATCGCGCGACCGTGATCGTGGGCCGCTGCTTGTCGTATGGCGCCAGCATCCCGTACCTGCCGCTGTTCGAGCTGGTTCGCAACGCCTGCGGGATCACCGTTGGCGACGCCACCGACCTGATGACAGCCAAGATCGACCTGTGGGTCAAGGCCCTCGAGCTCGAGGTGTCGCTGGCGCACTACCTTCGCCATGCGTTCATCGTGACCGACGGCGACCACGGGCTGACTGACCTCGACCCGCAGGCCATCCGGAACCGTACCTTCGACGCGCTAGTCAGGCTGCTCGTGGCAGAGGCGGCTCGGCGGCCGCTGGTGGTCCTAGTGGAGGATCTGCACTGGATTGACCAGACATCCGAAGACTTCCTGGCCGGGTTGGCCGACGAGCTGCCGTCGGTGCCGATCATGCTGCTGGCCACCTACCGACCGGGGTACTCCCCGCCCTGGACCGGTAAGTCGTTCGCGTCGCAGCTGGCGCTGCGCCCGCTGTCGGCAGCGGCCAGTAAGGCGATCGTGGCCTCGGTCCTGGCCAGCACGGATCGGGCTGCGGCGGCGGCGATCGCCGGACGGGGTGAAGGCAACCCGTTCTTCCTCGAGGAACTGGCCCGGGCCGCGCGGGACCGGGCCACAGGCGCCGCCGATGGGACAGTGCCGGAGACCGTTCAGGAGGTCCTGGCGGCCAGGATCGACCGGCTGAGCGCCGACCAGAAGGCGGCCCTGCAGGTCGCCGCAGTGCTCGGCCGGGAGTTCTCGCTCGAGCTGGCCGAGGAGGTCTGGAACGGCACCGTGACGGTGGAAGGGCTGCTACAGGAGCTGAAGGGACTGGAGTTCCTTCGCGAGCGCCTCGGCAGCGTCGAGCGCACGTTCGTGTTCAAGCACGCGCTGACCCGCGAGGTCGCGTACGATGGCTTGCTGCAAGCACGCCGCCGCCAGCTCCACGGCCGCGTCGGCGCCGCTCTGGAGGAGTCCGCCGCCAGCCAGCGTTTCGAGCACTGCGAACTGCTCGCCTACCACTACTCCCGCAGCGCTGAACCGGCCCGGGCGATCCCCTACCTCGTTGCCGCGGGGGACCGCGCGCGGGATAGGTACGCCAACGAGGAAGCCATCACCGTCTACAACCAGGCGATCCGCCTGACCGAAGACGCAGGCGGTGACAGGTGGACGGACACCTACGGTGCCGTCTGCGAAAGCCTGGGCAGGGTGCTGGTACGGCTCAGCCGGCATGACGCGGCTATCGAGGCCTACACCAAGGGCCTGGCTGCTGCCCGCGACGCATTCCAGAAGGTGCACCTGCATGTGCTGTGCAGTGAGGCGGAGGAGGGTGCCCACCGTTACGCGGCCGCACTGGCGCACTGCGACCTGGCTGAACAGGCACTCGGGCCAGTCCCTGAAACGCCGTTCCAGCGGTGGCTTTCGTCTTGGTTGGATGTCCAGCATGAGAGGATGGGCATCCTGTACTGGCTCGACGACACGGAGAGGTATGGCCAGCTGATCGAGCGCGTGCGGCCGTTCGTCGAGAGCCACGGATCCGCCGAGCAGCGGATGAGCTTCTTTCTGAGCCTGGTGGGATGGTCGCTGCGCCGGGATAGGTATGGCGCCGACGATCAGACCCTCGAGTTCGCCCGGGCTGCTTACGCGATCGCCCAGGCTGACCCGGCAGCTTGGCGATGGGCGGTGTTCAATTACGCATTCACCTTGCTCTGGCACGGAGACCTGGACGAAGCGAACGCGATGCTGGGGGAAAGCCTGCGCGAAGCCGAACGGTGCGGCGACACCGCCTTGCGGTCGCGATCGCTGACCTACCTCATGGTCATCGCCAGGAAGCGGGGCGACGTTGACGCGGTACGCGAGGCCATCGGACCGGTGATCGAGCAGGCACGCGAGGCATCACTGCCCGAATATGAGGCGATGGCCATGGCCAACCGTGCCTGGGTCGGGTGGCGCTGCGGGGACGAGGAGGCGGCGACCGCCGACGCACGGGCAGCGCTCAGCATGTGGGAAGGGCTTCCCGTCCGCTACTTCTTCGACTGGATGGCACTGTGGCCGTTGCTCGCGATGGCTCTGGCCGCCGGGCGAATCGAGGAAGCCGCCCAATGCGCCCGCGGAATGCTGCCTCCGCCGCAGCAACGGCTCCAAGAACCGCTCCAGAGCCTGGTCGAAGAGGCCGTACACGCGTGGGACGCGGGCCAGCCTGACGAAACCGAAGACCTGCTCCGGCGGGGCTTGCGCGCGGGGAGCGACCTCGGGTACCTATGAGCCGCGTTCTCGTTGGCGGCACCGCCGGTTAGCGTTGCTCAAGGCGTTGGGACACGGTCTGGGCCAGCTTGGCTTCACCGTCGGTTCCGTGTCGACGGCCACTGGAAGTCCTCGCTGGTCAGCTTCGGGAGCCGACAGGATTCGGCGCACGTCACGGTGCCGAGACGGGCGTAGCCGTAGCCGCCTCCCCAGTCACGCACGGCTCTGACTTCGCACTCGGAGCCGTTACGCGCGGCGGTTTGGCTGGTGGGCAATGCCGCCCGCGCCGTGCCGAACAGATAATATGCGCATGGCGTCCGCCCGGGTTCGGTCAGTCCCGGTCGAGGACCGCACCGCCGATGACGCCGCGTACTGGCTGGCCCAGGCCACCCCCGCCTGGCGGGACGCGATCCGGGTGGTCGGGATCGACATGTGCTGGTCCGCTGGGCTAGGAAAGACAGCGCCTCCTCCTGGCTGAACACATCCACCGGCACCGGCCTGCCCAAGCTTGCCGCACCCAGGCTGGTGCTGATGGCCACTACCTGGGATTTCCCTGCCGCGGGCAGGAAAGGCCGGAGCCGGTCCAGATCGGTGACGTTATCGAATACCACCAAGCACTGGGCCCCGTCAGCTTCCAGCCAATTACGCACCAATCCGGCGGTGTCCTCCAGGGCCGCATCGGGCTCACCGATGCCAAGGCGGGCCGCTACCATCGCCAGCCCGTTCAAGGTCTTGGTGTCCTTTGCCATTAGATCTGAGCCACGGGTAGGCCGTTGACCTGGGTGGCTCAGTTTCAGCGGCAAGGATTTTCGGGGTTTCCGGCGGTCGTCTGCCATCGGATCTGAGCTATTTCTTCGTGGGCCGGCTGGCCTTGGTGTTTCAGGACGCTGTCTCGTTCAGCCGATCTCTTCGGCGGCGCCTCCCGCTAGCTGGGCTTCGAAGAATCGACTGGGCAGTCGGGTGAGTGTTGTTCAGTTCGTCTCTTCGGTTTCGGCGCTGACGGCCGTCGTCAGGGCCGCGGGGCTGTCCGGTGACACGCATCTCGGCTTGGTGATGGTGCTTGACCTGGCCGTCCGTTTCAGGAGGCAGGCGGCGGGTGCTGTGCTTGCATCGAAGTTGACTGGGCGGGGTTGCTTTAGCGGAGCGTGATCACGTTCGCGGTGATCAGGGCTGCGGCGTCGGAGGCGAGGTAGGCGATCACCTCGGCGACCTCGCTGGGGGTTGCGATGTGGATGAGCCTGGGGCTCGCGGCGACGTGCTCACGGACGGCGTCGGTGACCCAGCCGGTGTCAGTGACGGGCGGGTGGACCATGTTGGCCGTGATCCCGAACGGGGCCAGCTCGATGGCCGCTGACATCGTGTAGTTCTCCTGGGCGGCCTTGGCCGCTCCGTAGGAGACCTCCTCGGGGAAGCCGAGGTCGCCGCCGGAGGTCAGGCCGATGATCCGGCCCCAGGTCGCCTGGCGGGCGATGTGGCGGCGGGCGAACTCGCTGATCATCAGGGCCGCGCCCATCGCGTCGACGGTGAACTGCCGGGTCCAGGTCTCGGCGGTGACCGGCTGGAGGGACCGGCCGAGCCGGTCGATCGCGGCGGCTGCGAAGGTGTCGGCCAGCGACCCGGTCGCGTTGTTGATCAGGATGTCAACCGGCCCGAACTGCTCCTCGGCGGTGGCGAACAGCATGGCCGGCGTGGCCGGATCGGACAGGTCGGCTTCCACGGCGGCTGCCCTGCCGCCGCCGTCCCGGATGCGGGCGGTAACCGCTGCGGCGTCCTGTGCCCGGTGGTCGCGGATGGCTTGCGGGGTTCCGGGATCGTCGGGGTCATCGACTCGCAGGAACGTGCACAGGACCGCGCACCCGCGCCCGGCCAGGGCCTGGGCGGTCGCTGCGCCGATGCCGTGATTGGCGCCCGTGACGATCGCGGTGTGCCCGGCTGTCACCATGGCTCCTCACCCTCGGCGTTTGTCGCGCCGAGGCTAGCAGGGGTGAAGCCCCGGCAGCGGCACGAAAATTTCCAGTTGAACGACGAAAGCTTGGTCGCAAGGTTCGCGCGGACGCCGAAGCGTTCACCTGAACGGGACAGACGCGGTGCGGTGGCTGGCGCTGTGCGCCCGGAGGCTGCATGCGGCGAGCCAGACGACGTCGGGGTATATGGCGATCTCGACGATGGCTTGGCCGGGGTCGTCGTCTGGCCGGCCGGGGCTGCCGCCGAGCACGCTGGCCAGGGCCTGATCCCAGGTGCCGGGGGCGAGCTGTTGCAGGCGCTGTCGCTGGCCCGGGATCCAGGTGCCGCCGCGCAGGGCCTGGTAGATGGCGTGGGTGGCGGCGCTGATGGTGGTCTCGACGTGCTGCCACGGGTGGTGGCGCAGCTGGGCGAGGTGGTGGCGCTGGGCGCGGAGGATCTCCGGGAACGGGCTGACGTCGAGCTGGGCGGCGTGGGTGCGGGCGGAGGGGCCGGTCCAGAGCCGGTGGCGGCGGCAGATGGTCTGGTGCGGCGGCAGGCGGCAGGCGATGGGCCCGGCGATGCGGAGGCGGGCCGTGCAGCGGCGGCAGGCCGGGCGCAGCAGCTGGCGGAAGCCGCCGGGGTCGCGCAGGTAAAGGCCGGCGTCGTCCCAGTAGAGCCGGGCGATCCGGGCCAGCGGCTGGCTGGCCGCGGCTGCGAGGCGCTCCTGCCGGTGCCGTTTACGGAGGCCGGGGTCGAGGATGACTGCGGCGGGGTCGTCCAGGGCGCCGGTGAGTTCGGCGAGTTCCAGGTGGTTGGCGTCGGCGAGCCGGGCGGTGTAGTCCAGGTAGTACTCGCCGGGGACCGGGGTGACGGTGCGGGGCAGCGGCCGGGGCGGCAGTGTCTGGGCCCAGTCGGTGAAGCGGGCCAGCCGCGCGGGGTTGAGGGTCACCGGGTGCTGCTGGTGCGGCGGGTGGCGGACTCGGCGGCGTGGTCGATGCGCACGCTGTCCAGCAGCGGGCGGGTGATCGCTTCCTGGCCGTCCAGGATGGCGCGGATCGCCGCGCCGCGGATCAGGTGGGTCAGGCTGCCGATCATGCCGCCGGTGCGCTGGTGCAGGTACCGGGCCTGGGCGGGCAGGGTGCCGGGCTCGTGGCGGTGCAGCCGCAAGGTGGCTTCCAGGGCCGCGATGAGCTGGGTCCATTCCTGGCGGTAGGGGAACGCGCCGGTGCAGATCAGCTCGCAGCGCCCGGCGAGCTGGCGGCCGCGGGTGCCGGTGAACACCCCGCAGCGTTCGACGTCGATCCCGGCGTAGATGAAGGTCGCGGGCAGGTGCTCGGTGAAGTACTTCAGGTGATCGGACAGGTCCTCCCCGGCCGGGGTGCCGTGGCCGTGGTTGTGGATCTCACCGGCCAGGACCAGGTCGGTGCGGGCGTCGATGAGGACCTGGCAGACTGCGTCGGCGATGTCGGTGACGTTGGCCCGGGTCCGCAGCGGCAGGCCGAGGAAGCGGGCGAACTCCATGGCCAGCTTGCGCGGCGAGCCCTTGGGCGGGCAGGTGACGTAGACGACCGGGATCCGGCCGGCCCCGGCCGGGAACCGGGCCCGGACCCGCAGTTCGTGCAGGCGGCCGAGCTGCTTGATGCTGGTGGTCTTGCCGGTGGCCGCGTCCCCGGACACGATCAGCCCGCGGCGGGCGCCGATCTCCCGCTGGTTCATCAGCACCAGCAGCTGCCCCTCGCTGGTGATCTCGGAGATCGCTGAGGTGGTGACCACGACCAGTTCGGCGTGATGGGCGATCCGGGCCTCGTCGTAGTCCCGGCGGTCCCGCTCGCCCAGGGCCTCCCACTGCCCGGCCGGCAGCAGGGCCAGCTCGGAGGGGTCGGCGCTGATGAAGCTGCGCCAGCCCTCCAGCGTGGTCGCAGGAGCGCGGCGGTTCTCCAGCAGGCCGGTCCCGGCTACCACCATTTCTCGGCCTCCTTGCGCGCGTCGAACAATGGCAGCGGGATCACCTGCGCTGGCGGGCTCTCGCTTCCGGCCTCGGCCGGCTGCTCAGCCCGGCCATCGGCGGCTGGGTCCTCGTCCTCGCCGGCCGGGCGGGGCCATGTCGGGGTAGCGGTGGCCGCGGTGCGCCCGGCGACCCGCCGCGAGCGCGGTGACCGCGTGCGGGCTGC
>Ga0210396_10007953_pt1 | contig 10072 bp, 5 predicted proteins | sample IncBWH17OmetaG_FD_155466 | JGI IMG/M metagenome (GOLD analysis project Ga0210396, IMG submission 155466) | Forest soil microbial communities from Barre Woods Harvard Forest LTER site, Petersham, Massachusetts, United States - Inc-BW-H-17-O ... | reverse complement strand
GTTGAACCACAAGCTGAAGAAAGGAATTACCGTGCAGCGGGATTACGGGCGCATTCCCTTTCTCGTGAACTCCTTTGGCAGCGAACTCAACCAGGTGTGGACCAACATCATCGACAACGCCATTGATGCGATGAACGGCAGCGGTGAGCTTCGCGTTCGCACCTATCGCGACGAAACCTGCGTGGTCGTGGAAATCGGCGACAACGGCCCGGGAATTTCTCCGGATGTGCAGACGCACATCTTCGAGCCGTTCTTCACCACCAAGGGAGTGGGCCAGGGAACCGGCCTCGGTCTGGACACCGTGCAGCGCATCGTGAAAAAGCACCGCGGCAGCATCCAGGTCAATTCGAAGCCCGGTGAAACGGTGTTTCAAGTGTTCCTTCCGCTCGCGGATGCCTCCGCGTAAATTCCTTTCAACTAAACAAAACAATTTGAATCATAGGTTGGCTGCGGGGATCGCTGCCGAGGAGATTTTGTAGCGCCGGCGTCCCGCCGGCAGTTTTCGAATTCGTTTCGCGCCGCAAACCTGCCGGCGAGACGCCGGCGCTACAAAGAATTTCCCGCACCCCGCACTCCGGCATTGAGTTTGGCCTCGATTCCCGATAGTCTCGCGATGGCGCAAGGGACGCCAAACAGCATCCGTGAACGATAAATTTTTGCAGATGATGCCGCCGGAAGGCCTCAAGATTCTACTCACGCTGTTCCTTTGCTTTCTGATTGGATTGGAGCGCGAAGAGCACCGCGCCGGCGGCCAGCGCTACAGCTTCGGGGGCGTCCGCACATTCCCGCTGATCGGCTTGATCGGGTACGCGATGGCGCTTTTGTCCGGCGACCAGCTGCTTCCGGTAACCCTTGGATTCGGCGTGATCGGCGCTTTCCTGTGGCTCTCCTACCAGCACAAACTGCAAACCTACAATGAAGCCGGCGTGACCACGGAGGTTTCCGGCCTCGTCACCTACATGATCGGGGCGCTTGTCGCGCGCGACCAGTTGTGGATCGCCACAACAATCGCCGTGATCAGCATGCTCTTGCTCGAGCTGAAGGAATTTCTCGAGAACCTCACGAACAAAATCCCCGCCTTCGAAATTCTGACCTTTACGAAATTTCTCCTGCTCACTTTTGTCATTCTGCCGGTCGTGCCGGACAAAGATTTCGGCCCTTTCGCGGTGAATCCCTTCAAGGCCTGGCTGATTGTCGTGGCTATCAGCGGCGTTTCTTATGGAAGTTATTTGCTGGACAAACTCGCACACGGAAAGGGCGGCGTGAGGCTCTCGGCCTTTCTGGGCGGGCTGTACTCGTCCACTTTCACCACCGTAGTGATGGCCAAGGAAGCCAAGACGGCGGGAACTCCGCACTGTTATGCAGGCGGGATTCTGATCGCTTCCGGCGTGATGTACTTCCGTTTCCTGGCGCTCATCGGGATTTTTAATCTCCAGCTGATGGATCGCCTGCTGGTGCCGTTTCTCGTTCTGGGCGCCATTGGCGTCGCGGGCGGCTGGATCTGGTCGAGTCTGTCCGAAGTGCCCAGTCCGGAAGTGAAGGGCGCGTATTCCGTTAAAAATCCGCTGGAGCTGAGCTCGGCATTCTTGCTGGGGCTGGTGTTCGTTGTGGTTTTGGTGGCGACCAATTTCGCGCTGATCCACTTGGGCAACGGAGGGATCTACGGGATGGCTGTGATTTCGGGACTCGCGCCCGTGGACCCGTTCATCATGGGGCTGACGCAGACCGCCGGGAAAATGACGGCGATGAGCCTCGCGGTGGCGGGAATCATCGTCGCGGCGGCCAGCAATAATTTTGCCAAGGCGTTTATCGCGCTGGCGCTCGCCGATCGCAAGACCGGAAGGCAGAGCCTGGTCCTGATGCTCGCGCTGACGGGGCTCGGATTGTTGCCCTTGCTCTGGCTCCCGGTTCGGGCAGCTCGATAGGTGCGAAGAATGGACGCAACGGAAACCACGCCGGCGCATTCGGTTTCCGCGGCCGCGGTTTTTCGTTGGGCAGGCGTGCTGATTCTGGCCGCGATGCTTCTCGCGCCCATCTGGACCGCCGAGTTTCCGCCGCTCCTCGATTATCCCAATCATCTGGCGCGCGCATTTGTGCTGGCGCATTTGCGCGACCCGCATTTTTCATTCGCCGAATTCTATCGCGCCGATTGGGGCGCCTATCCCTATCTTGGGATGGACGCGTCCCTTGCCGTGCTCGGGCGCGTGTTTCCCATCGAGACGGCGGGGCGCGTGTATCTCAGCTTGTGCGCGCTCGCGCTTCCCGCCGCGGCTTGGTTTTTTATTCACGAGGCGCAGCCGGGGGCGGAAGTATCGTTTTTGTGGTCGCCGTTGATCGCCTACAACGTGTTTTTTCTCGAAGGTTTTCTGAATTTCGATTTGAGCATTGCGGCGGGCTTCCTCGCGCTTGGGTTGTGGCTGCGATGGCTTGCGAATCCGGGAACCAGCGCCTGGATCGCGGCTTTGGTGGCTTTCACCGCGCTCTACTTTACTCACTTATTGGGTTTTGGAATCGCAGGACTGATTGTCGTCGCATATCTGACGCTCTCGCGAAAGCCAATCCGTGACTGGTTATGGAGCGGTGCGCTGGCTTTGCCGGGCCTGGCGTTTTATTTGCACTCTTCCCGAGTGGGATTGACTGCAGGGAAAATTGTTTTTCACGGCTGGGATGACAAGCTGGATTCGCTTGGCATGATCCTGCACGGCTACTGGCCTCTCCTGGATTGGATTTCGCTGGGTGCGCTGGCGGCATGGTTCTTCGCAGCGTGGTGGCGCAACCCCGAATTTCACTGGGACCGGAAATGGATTGCCATTGCTGCATTTCTCTTCGCGTTGTTCTGGGTGATTCCCTGGATGTGGGGAGAGGGATCGGATCTCGATATTCGAGTCTTGCCGTTTTTGTCCATCGCGATTCTTGCCACGGCGCGCGTCGGACGGCGCGGCAAGTGGCTTGCGGCGATTCCACTTTTGCTTTTTGCCGTGCGAATCGCGAGCATCACGCAGCATTTCAGGGAAGCGCAGCCCGTGCTGGCGGGCCTTGCGCGTTCGTTTGATGCCGTGCCGCGTGGTGCGCAGGTTCTGCCAATCGTGGAGGGTGACGAAGACCCCATCGAGCGCCCCTTCACTCATTTCTGGGCCTACGGAGTGATCCGCCGCGGCTGGTTCTCCCCCTACTTGATGGACGCGCCCGGCGAAACGCCCATGCGCATCATCCACGACTCCTACACACCCGACGGATTCTGGAATCTCACGTACGACGAAGCGCCGGATTGGCAGCAAGTTCAGAACGACTACGATTACGTCTGGGCGTACGATGTGCCGCGATTTTCCGCAGCCCTGGCGGGGATCGGCGAGCGAATCTACTCTTCGGGCGCGCTCGAGGTCTATCGCATCCGGAAATTGCCGGAAGTAAATACCGCTCCCTGATCCTCAGCGCACAATAATTAACACTATTTTTTTCAAGTTGGTGCGGTTCGGCGAGATGCGGCATTTTGTGTCGCCGGCGTCCCGCCGGCGGTTTTTCCAATCTCTTCACACCGCAAAAACGCCGGCGAGACGCCGGCGCCACAAGAACCCAGGCGGCCTCACAAAGGCTGGTCCGGCCTCGCGATCGTCCTCCACATGTGGGCCACCGGGCTGCCATCGTTTCCGAGCCCCTCTTTGGGCTGCTTGAAGTGGCGGCCGATGATGTCGAGGAACGGCTCGATGGTAACCACCGCATTCGGATCGAACGCGTACAAATCGTTCACCGTGACGAGGCGTGCGTCCATGTACCACGGATGCTTGCGAACCATCTGATAGGTCGCTTCGATGTAGGGCGGCGGAACGTAATCGGATCCAAATAATTGCCGGTAGAGATCCGGATATTCGTATCCAACGGACGGATCGGGATAATAGCGCAGCGCCTGGTGGTAACGAATGGCAAAGCTGACTTTTTCCGGTACGTAGGGCTCGAAAAGCTGCGCGCCCCACCAGCCGTGGTCGGTGCGAATAATTTCCTGCACCACGTCGTGCAAGAGGCAGGCGAGAGTAATTTCCTCCGTCATGCCGTTCCTCATCGCCAGGGCCGCGCTTTGCAGGACATGCTTGGACGTGTCCATGAACCGCAACTTAAAAAAATCGAGCAATGTGGAATTGGCGGGCATCGGCGCGAGGCGTCTTACATTTTCGCCGGTGCGTGGAACGTACATAAAGCCGACGCCTTCGCGGTACTTCCGCGTTTCGATCTTGGCCTCGACTTCCGCGACGGTCGGATATTTCTCGGGCTTTTCTTGGTCCCACGCGGGATCGCCCGTTTTTGGGCGGTTCAACTGCGCCATCATGTGCGATTCGAGGGCATCGGCCTTCGCTTCGGAATCCATTTTGTTGGCCGCTTCCGCGCCGCCGAGGCTGTCGAGAAATGTCTTTCGGTCAATTTCCATGGGACCTCCTGACCGGTGATCTGCACTTTTCTTCTGCATAAAACGGTAGACCTGCGGCTCTGCAGTGTCAACCTCGGCGGCGGGTTGATTGCTTTTTGTAGGACAGCCACTCCTGGCTGTCCGGTTTTGAAATGCTGAGGAGACGACGCAGCAAAAGTGGTCAGCAAATGATGGGGAAAAAGAAGGCAGTAAAAGAGGACAGCCAAGAGTGGCTGTCCTACATCAGGCCAGATCCTCGGCTCGGACGGGGAGCCGCCGTACGCGCCTGCCGGTCGCAGCAAAGATTGCGTTGCATAGGGCGGGCGCGACAGGCGGCACCACAAATTCGCCGGCGCCGGTCGGCGGCAGGTCGCTCGGAATAATGTGGACCTCCACGTCCGGCATCTCATCGAAGCGCAGCATTTTGTAATCGTTGAAATTATTCTGCTGCACGCGCCCGCGGTCGATGGTGATGGCGCTGTGCAGCGCGGCCGTCAGCCCATACACGATGCAGCTGCGCGCCTGCGCATCGATGCTCGAAGGATTCACGATGCGTCCGCAATCGAGCGCGCAAACCACGCGGTGCGCCCGAAGCGTACGCTCCTTTCGATTCACCGAAATTTCGGTCACCAGCGCAACGTAGCCATCGTAGGAACTGACGAGTGCGATGCCGCGAAACCGTCCTTCAGGCAGTGGCTTTCCCCATCCCGCGTTTTGCGCGGCGGCATCCAATGCGGCGAGATGCCTCGGCGATTTCGCCAGCAAGCGCCGCCGCAATTCGTACGGATCTTTTTTTCCGGCCGTTGCCATTTCATCGATAAAACTTTCCAGGAAAAATCCGTTTTGCGACGCGCCCACCGACCTCCAAAAGCCGATGGGGACGGCCGTATTCACCAATTGAAAATCGACGAGGATGTTCGGAATCGCATAGGGAACGCTGTCCAGGCTCTCGACGCTGCGGTGATCGAAATTATCCTTGAGCGGCCCAAATCGCGCGAGGAGCGACGGAGACGACACGCGGCTCGACCACACTACCGGCCAGCCGTCCGCGTCCAGCCCTGCCGTGCCGCGCATGTGAGAAACCATACGGTAATAATCGTGCTGCATATCGTCTTCGCGCGACCAGGTCACTTTGACCGGACCGCCGATGGCCTTTGAAACTTCCACTGCCTCGCCGATAAAGTCGGCTTCAAACCTGCGCCCAAATCCGCCGCCGAGAAACGTTGTGTGGATGAATACGGCGCTTATATCGAGGCCCGTGATCTTCGCAGCCATGTTCTGGGAACTGGTCTGGGCTTGCGTAGGCGCCCAAACGTCGCAGCGATCCGCGCGAACATGCGCGGTGCAATTCATCGGCTCCATGGTGGCATGCGCCAGGAAGGGAACTTCGTAGTTCACTTCAAATTTGGTCGCCGCGCTCGCGAGCCCCGCGTCCACGTCGCCCTCTTTTCGCGCCACGGGTCCGGGCCGCTCTGCGCCGGCGGCAAGCTGCTTGCTGATCTCCGCGCTCGAAAGTGCCGCGTTCGGGCCTTCGTCCCATTTGATGTCAAGCGCGCGGCGGCCTTGCATCGCCGCCCAGGTATTGTCTGCAATCACGGCGACGCCCGTGGAAATCTGGAACACATTCTTCACGCCGGGAATCTCCTTCGATTTCGAGGCGTCGAAGCTCGCGACTTTTCCGCCGAACACCGGGCAACGCGCTACTACCGCGTAAACCATTCCAGGCAGGCGCACGTCGATGCCGTACTGCGCGCTGCCATTCACTTTGTCCGGAGTGTCGAGCCGCTTGGTTGGCTTCCCGATCAACTGATACTGTTCCGGAGTTTTCAGTGGCACATTCTGCGGGACGGGCAGCTTTGCCGCAGCTTCCGCAAGGTTTCCATACGTCAACCGCCGCTTGGTAGCGGCATGAAGAATCGTGCTGTTTTCCGCGCTGCACTCTGCCGGATCGACGCCCCATTTTTGCGCCGCCGCTTGCACGAGCATCGCGCGCGCCGTGGCGCTGGCTTTGCGCAACGGGTTCCAAGAAGTGGGTGTGCCGGAGCTGCCTCCCGTGCCTTGCACGCCGAATCGCGGGTTGTAATAAACCTTGTCTGCAGGGGCAAATTCCGTGCGCACTTTCGCCCAGTCGCAATCGAGTTCATCCGCAGCGATCATGGCGAGGCCGGTGAGAATGCTTTGGCCCATCTCCGACTTGTCAATGAGGATGGTTACGAGATCGTCCGTGCCGACATGGACCCAGGCGTTGAGGACAACGGGCGCGCTAGACTCCGCTGCCAACGTTGTGATGTCGCCATGAAAATAAAATCCAACCAGCAGCCCGGCCGCCCCAGCCGCGCCCGTCTTGAGGAACCTGCGACGATCCATTCCGCGCTCATTCACACTCATATTCAACCTCCAGTTGCCGGAACCTCAACGGGTTGCGAGGTTTGCAATTACAGCTCGCCAGTCCGCGTCACTTGAAGTTACAAGAAATCGTAAGGCTGTGAGCACCCAGTGTCAACCGTGCGAGCTTTTCTTCCTCTGTGTTCCAGCTTTTCTCTGTGTCCTCTGCGTTAAAGCTCTTGACTTTGCCTTTCCGCCAGCAAAATCTCAACACAGAGCGCACAGAGGTAAATGAGTTCACGGAGATTCTTTTACCGAATCGAGGGCTTGCGCCCTGGAGATCAGAACTTTTCGCTCCGTTCGGGGTTGAGAATGGTGCGGATTGGGCGTATGAAATTAGAGATGGTGAAAAGCGCCCGAACCCGAATTGGATTCGCCGTCGGTTGGCCGGTTGAAGCATGAAACGCTGGGCCAAAATCATCGCTTCGGGAATCATGGCTGCGCTGGCTCTCGCTGCGTTGGCCTGGGCCGGGCCTAGCAACACGCCTCGTGAATCGTACTCGAATCCCATGCCTGCCGGCGGGAATGACAAAAACACCGCCTCCGCAAACTTTGCCGGCAAACTTCCGACCGGGACGAGGACCGAAGACGAAGCTATCCTGCACGCCCTCAACCGCCTCGGCTTCGGTCCTCGTCCCGGTCAAGTCGAGCAGATCAAAAAAACAGGCCTCGAGAACTGGATTCAGGAGCAGCTTCATCCGGAAAATATCGCCGATCCCGTCGTCGATGCGCGCCTCGCACAATTTCCCGCGCTGGGGCTCAGCGCCGCTGCTCTGCTCGACGAGTATCCGCCGCAGGATATCGCCGCCAAGCGCCTCGGGATGAAGGTCGAGGATTATCAGAAGCGCTTGCAGGATCAGGCGAAACAAACGGCCGACATGAATCCGCTCCCGTTCAAGGACCCCAATGAAATCGTAAACGACGTGATGCAAGCGAAAATGATCCGCGCGGTCTACAGCGGGCGCCAGTTGGCCGAGCAGCTTTCCGATTTCTGGTTCAACCACTTCAATATTTTCGTCTACAAGGACACGGACCGCTGGTATCTGATTCCCTACGAGCGCGACGCTATCCGCCCGCACGCGCTCGGAAAATTTCGCGACTTGCTCGAAGCCACCGCGAAGAGCCCGGCGATGCTTTTATATCTCGACAACTCCTCGAGCGCGGATCCGCACGCCTTTGACCGCCTGCGGCAGCATCCGGTGCGCGCGCGCCCCGGAGAAAAGTTGCCACCGCTCGGCGGCAAGCGCGGTCTGAACGAAAACTATGGCCGCGAGTTGATGGAGCTTCACACGCTGGGCGTTGACGGCGGATACAAACAGGAAGACGTCATCGCCGTGGCACGCGCGTTCACTGGATGGACAATCGAGTCGCCCCGAGAAAATCCCGCCTTTTATTTCGACGCGCGAATTCACGATCCCGATCCAAAGCGCGTGCTCGGGAAAAACATCAAGGCCGGAGGGATCAAGGACGGCGAACAGGTCCTCGATCTCCTGGTGAAAAATCAGCACACCGCGCGGCATATCTCGCAACAACTGGCGGAGCATTTTGTCTCGGACGATCCACCGCCCGCGCTCGTCGCGCGCATGGCCAAGACGTTTGAAAAATCGAAAGGCGACATCCGCGCCGTGATGGCGACGATGATTTATTCACCGGAGTTCTGGTCGCGCGCGGCGTTTCGCGCAAAGGTGAAGACGCCGTTCGAGCTTGTGGCCTCCACGACGCGCGCGCTCGGCGCGGACGTGGACCAGCCCTTGCAACTTGCGCAGTGGGTCTCGCGGATTGGCGAGCCGCTGTACCAGTGCCTGACGCCCAACGGCTATTCCGACAAAGCAGCGGCGTGGGTCAGCACCGGAGCGCTCCTGAATCGCGTGAATTTTGCGGTTGCGCTGACCAGCAACAAAGTGCGCGGCTCGCAGGTGGACATCAATTCGCTCGTGGGTGCGGACGTCGGACGGAATCCTCAGCTCGCGCTCAATCGCATCGAAGGCGAATTCCTCGCCGGACAAGTTTCCGACTCCACCCGCGAGACGCTGGAAAAGGAAATGGCGGAACCGCGCATCCTCGGCGCAAAGCTCGATGACCCGGTTACGCAAGTCAACGTCAGCCTGATTACCGGCCTGGTGCTCGGCTCGCCGGAATTTCAAAAGCGATAGTTTATCAACCCCATCTTTGGAGCGGTTTGAGTAGCACAGGCACTCTTGCCTGTGCGGTTTTTGCGATCATCATAAGATATCGCCGTGCGGACGGCCTCCAAACCCGCACAGGCAAGAGTGCCTGTGCTACTCAAACCCGTCCCCAATTTCTCGCGCCCGCTAACTTGGTACCTCTGCTAGAATCCGGGACATGTTGCCGTCTGCGTTAATCCGCTTGCGCTGTGCGCACCGCATGCTTTACCTGGCCTGCCTCGCATTGTTGTTGCTCGTTTCCATTGTTGCGGGATCGCTCAGTTCCCGGGCGCAAGAAGCCGCTACACCGAAAGGGCCTTCCAAATCTCAATCGGCCACCCAAAATCTCGTCATCTCGCCAAACCTGGAAAAGGAACTCGCGAAATTCAAGCCGGTGCAAATGCCGTTCGATTCTGCGCACTTAACTGCGCGGGAACAGCAGATGGTCGCCAAGCTGGTGGAGGCATGCCAATACCTGGAATCGATTTACTGGCGGCAAAGCGACTCGGAAGGCCTGAAGCTCTATCAATCGCTGGCCGGCAGTCGTGCGCCGAAAGATATTGCCTTACGGCGTTTCCTGAGAATCAACGGCAGCCGCTTTGACCTGATCAACGATAATGCCCCATTCGTCGGCACCGCCGCGTGGCCGCCGGGCCGGGCGATTTACCCCTCCGATCTGACGCATGAAGAGTTCGACAAATACATCGCGGCGCACCCGGACCAGAAAGCGGCGCTCTACGATCCGTGGACCGTCGTTCGCCGCAAAGGCGACGCGCTCGAAGCGATCCCGTATCATCTCGCTTACAAACAGTGGGTCGACCCCGCGGCAAAAGCGTTGCGTGACGCCGCAGACCTATCGGACGACGCGGCCTTCGCCAAATTTTTGCGCCTGCGCGCCGATGCGCTGCAGTCCGACCAATATTTTGACAGCGACATCGCCTGGGTCAGCCTGGTCAACCCGAAATTCGACATCATCTTCGCGCCCTACGAAACCTACCTCGACGATTTTCTCGGCGTGAAAACTTCTTACGGCGCGGCCATCCTTGTCCGGAACGAAGAAGAAAGCCGCAAACTGGACGTATTCCAAAAATATGTTCCGGACATTCAAGACAGCCTGCCGCTC
>Ga0210396_10007951_pt1 | contig 10072 bp, 10 predicted proteins | sample IncBWH17OmetaG_FD_155466 | JGI IMG/M metagenome (GOLD analysis project Ga0210396, IMG submission 155466) | Forest soil microbial communities from Barre Woods Harvard Forest LTER site, Petersham, Massachusetts, United States - Inc-BW-H-17-O ... | reverse complement strand
CGTCCTCAACCACGGACAGCGGAAGCACCTGCTCCGCAGGCTTCACAGCTCCCGCCGCCATCGCCAACGCGATCGCCAGAACAGCAATTCCCACGCAACTGAGCAGCGAGAAACGCCTCACCATCACCGCCCCCATTGTACGGCGTCCGCAAGCGCTTCGCACCGGCTCCCCCCGATGACGCTCGCGACCAATGTCACCAAATGTCCCGTCCCCGAATGTCTTTTCGCATTTTACCGAGGTGACTACAGGTCACATCCGCCAAAGCGCCGTTTGGCCCACCCATGTCCCATGTCCCATGTCCCCTGTCCGCCGGGAGGGGACATTATGGGACATTTGGGGACACGCCAGTGTCTCATGGCTCATGTGGCTCATGCGCACCACTAAAAACATGAGCCACCGTGGGCCAAACTGAGCACTTTTCAGACTCGCGCTGCCCGTCCTGTCTGGCCGATGACAAACAAAAAAACAAGCCAAAACACGCCAAATCACGCCATTTATCGCAATATTGCTAGAACGACGCCGATTCAGACAATCCCGGCGGTCATCGCCGGTCCGCTCCCGCCCCTCATCCGTAGTGCTCCGCGGTTTGCTTTTTCCGAGCCTGACAAGATGCCCGAATTGCGCCCGCGTGGATTGTGGCGCATCCGCAACGGGGGCGGGCCGGCGGATTGGTTTGGCGTTCAACGATCCGGCGCGGGTAAAATCCCGGTGTGCGCCGCCGGCTTTTCAATTTCGCCGCCGCGGTGTCGCTGGTGATGCTCCTGGCGACGGGGATGCTGTGGGTGCGGAGCCACTGGGTTGCCGACGACATTCGCCGGGACCATTATTCTATCGCGGGGGGATTCGCGCGGGTCACGATGTTGGAGGGATACTCCGACCGGGGCCAGTTCAGTGTCGCTCGTGAGTCTGACAGCAACCCGAACACCAAAGATGGCGCGTCAGGTGTCACGTGGAACTGGCTCGTTGATGCCGATCCTCCGACGCCGAACCGGTTCGGCCGCTCGGTCCGAGGCGGTTCAGTTTTTGCAACGTTTTCCGGACAGACCGTGCACTGGACCTGGCGCGGCTTCGAGCTGTCGATCTGGCCACTGCGGCACTCTGGTACGGGGTCGCCCGGATACTCAACGGAACGGACGCAAGTTGCCGTTCCCTTCTGGGCCTTGGCCGCGATCATGTCGTTCCTTCCGCTTGTGGGTAATCCGCGACCGAAGACAGAAGCCGGGTCATTGTGCAAACTGCGGCTATAACCTGACCGGCAACGTAAGCGGCACGTGCCCCGAATGCGGAACGCCGGTCGCGGGGAAGGTGGGGGTGACGGGTTGAGACGGTGGCTGTTCAATTTCGCTCCGATCGCCGTTGCGATAATCGCATTCTTTATCGCGGGCAGTCCTGCTCTGTACGCGGATTCCCCAAGTACGCGTCCCGCTTCCGCTCCGCAAGTCACGTTCTTCGCCATGGGCGACTGGGGCGAAGACACGACGGGACAGCGCAAAGTGGCGGCGGCAATGGCGAAGCGCGCCAAAAACCCGGCCGATCGCCCCACCGCCGTCATGTTGTGCGGGGACAACTTCTATTTTCGCTTGACCGGCGTTGAGGACCCGCTCTGGAAGACGCTGTTTGAGCAGATGTACGACCCGGCTGCGCTGGACATGCCCTTCTTCGCGTCTCTGGGCAACCATGATTACGACGGCGATAACCTGCGGATCGAGATGGAGTACGCGCGTGAGCACCCGCAGTCGCGGTTCAAGCTTCCGGGCGCGTGGTATCGACGGGATTTTCCCCGGGATGCTCCGCTGTTGACCCTCATCGTGCTGGACAGCAACCGGGACGACCAGACCGAGTTGCAATGGTCCCGGCAAATTGCATGGCTGAAGGAGCAATTGGCCAGCCCCCGCGCGCCCTGGACGATCTGCTGCGCCCACCATCCCATGTTCAGCAATGGGTACGTCTTCTTCAACGGCATTCTTCAGCGGGACTGGGGCAAGCTGTTCGAGCAGGGGCACGTCGATTTTTATCTGACGGGCCACGAGCACAACCTTCAGCACCTGGAGATTCCCGGCTGGAACGAGAGCTTCCTGATCGCCGGGGGAGGCGGCGCTCACCAGCACCCGCTGTTCCGCGCCGACCGCGGGTTCTCGCGCGAGGACTTTGGTTTTGTCGAATTCCAAATCGAACCGGATCGCGCGCGGGTTCGATTCATCGACGCCGAGGGCAAAATCCTGCACGAATTCGAGCGGAGCAAGGCGGGGAAGGTGCGGGTGGTCGAGACGACGCCGAACTCTCCGCCGCAGAAAAACGCCCTTCAGGCCTATCTCGAATTGAGAAATCGGACCTCCTCCACCCAGCCCGCTCAACATTGAGCATTCGGTTGTTATCATTTGCCGCCCCACCGGCCAGATCGCCGATAAATGAACCGGGGCCGGTCAGGGAGCGATTGTGGTGCAGGCTTTCCAGCCTGCACATTCCCAGGCGTGCAGGCTGGGAAGGCTGCGCCACAACGGATCCGTTGAATGCCATTGATTGTCTTTCATACGCGACGCGTGCGCGAAGCGCTCAAGCAGCCCGAGGCCTGGGGCGCGGACCTTTTCTTTCTGCTGCTGGTGGCGGCGGTGGTGGGCGGGCTGGGCGTGCTGGGAAAGCAGGTCAGCCGGCAGTATGCGCCGAAGCTCGATATCAGCCTGTCGCTGCTGGCGCTTCCCAAGTACACGCTGCTGAGCCTCGGCCGCGGTTTCGCGGCGTACGTGCTGTCGCTGGTCTTCACCCTCGTTTATGGGACCATCGCCGCCCACAACCGCCGCGCCGAAAAGGTGATGCTGCCGGCGCTGGACGTCCTTCAGGCAATCCCGGTGCTCGGATTCCTGCCAGGGCTGGTGCTGGCGATGATCAGCCTCTTTCCGACCCGCGAGCTGGGATTGGAAATCGCATGCATCGTCATGATTTTCACGGCGCAGGCGTGGAACATGACGTTCAGCTTTCACGGCAGCCTGCGCGGGATCCCCACGCCGCTGCGCGAGGTGGCGGCAATTCAAAGGCTGAGCACCTGGCAGATCTTCCGCCTGCTGGAAGTTCCGGCGGCGATGATCGGGTTGATCTGGAATTCCATGATGTCGATGGCCGGCGGGTGGTTCTTCCTCACGGTCAACGAAGCGTTCACCCTGGGCGACCGCGACTTCCGATTGCCGGGAATCGGTTCGTACATGAACGAGGCGATCAACGCCGGCGACACGCGGGCGCAGCTTGCTGCGATCTTCGCGATGATCGTGATGATCGTCGCCGTCGATCAACTTTTCTGGCGGCCGCTGGTGGTCTGGAGCCAGCGTTTCAAGCTGGAAGACCAGGCTGGCCAGACGCCGCAGTCGTGGGTGTTGAACATCCTTGCCCAATCGCGAATCTTCCAGCGGCTGGAATCGCTGGCGCGGCGCCGGAAACGGCCTGCGGCGGTGTTTCCAGCCACCGCCACGGCGGCCGTCGCGATACTGGAGGCGTCAAACCCGCTGCGAAAGGCCGCGAAACCCAGGTCGATCGAGTTCGGATGGGTCAAGTCGGCGTTGCGTTGGATGCTGCTGGGAGGCGTTGTGCTCGCCGCGGCTTGGGGCGCCTGGGTCATCATCCGGCTGATCATCGACCTTCCCTTCCGCTACGACGCCGAGCACCACGCGGACTGGATCAGCGTGTTGCTGGCACTATTGGCATCCTTTGTTCGCACGAGTGCGGCGGTATTGATTGGCGCCGCCTGGGCGCTGCCGGTGGGGATCATGATCGGACGATCGCCCAGGCTGTCGCGGGCATTGCAGCCGGTTATCCAAGTGGTCGCCAGTTTCCCCGCGCCGATGCTCTTTCCCATCGTGACGCTGGCGCTGGCTGCCATTCACGTGCCGTTCACGATCGGGTGTGTGGCGCTGATGCTGCTGGGGGCGCAGTGGTACATCCTCTTCAACGTCATCGCCGGCGCCAGCGCCATTCCTCACGATCTCACCGAGGTGGCGGAGGTCTATCGGATGTCGAGGCGGGAGCGCTGGACGCGGCTGTACATCCCGTGTGTTTTCCCGTATCTGGTGACCGGGTTGATCACCGCCGCGGGCGGCGCATGGAATGCCACGATCGTCTCCGAATTCGTCCAGGTGAAGAGCCAGACGATGATCGCCTTCGGCTTGGGCTCGACGATCAGCGCCGCGACCACCAAGGCGAATTATTCGCTGCTGGCAGCGGGCGTGGTCACGATGGCGGTGTTTGTCGTGCTGCTGAACCGGTTCTTCTGGAAACGGCTCTATCGGATTGCCGAAGATCGATACAGCCTCAACGTCTGACCCTTGACCTTGCGCTCTGACATGGCCGACGATCCTTCAGCCATCTGCGAAGCCCGCAACGTCTCGGTGTCGTTCGACCCGGCGGGCGAACGACTTGCGCTAAAGGACGTTACGCTGGCGATCAATTCCAATGAAGTCGTCGCCCTGCTGGGTCCCAGCGGCTGCGGCAAGAGCACGCTGCTGCGCGCCCTAGTGGGACTGCTCAAGCCGACTCGCGGCGATATCCTGGCCCACGGCAAGCCGCTGGTCGGCATCCATCCCGGCATCGCCATCGTGTTCCAGAACTTCGCGCTCTATCCGTGGCTGACGGTTCGCGAGAACGTGCAGGTGGCGCTCAACGGCCTGGGCCTCGAGCCCGCCAGCGGGGCCGCACGCGTCGCCAAGTGCATCGACCTGGTCGGGCTGGACGGTTCGGAAGAAGCGTATCCCAAGGAATTGTCCGGCGGCATGAAGCAGCGGGTCGGCATCGCCCGGGCCCTGGCCCGCGGGCCGGAGCTGCTTTGCATGGACGAGCCCTTCAGCGCCCTGGACGTCTTCACCGCCGAGAGTTTGCGAAGCGAAGTATACCGGTTGTGGACCGGCGGCAACGGAACCGCCGGCGAGCACGTCCCGGCAGTCGCGGGCGTGAAGAGCATCATGATGATCACCCACCTCATCGAGGAAGCGGTTTTCCTCGCCGATCGGATCGTCGTGATGGGAACGCGGCCCGGCCACATCCGCCAGATCGTTGTCAACACGCTGCCGCACCCGCGCGATTATCAATCCCCACCGTTTCAGCAGTTGGTGCAGAAGCTCCACGACGTCATCGTCTCCGAGCATCTTCCCGAGGAGCCCAAGCCGACGGAGGTGGTCCAAGCGGGCGGCATACCGGCGTGCGAACCGGTGCCCAGCGTCAATCTCGGCGAAATCTTCGGCCTGCTGGAAGTCCTTCGCGATAACGGCGGCCAGATGGACGTCTTCCGCCTCGACAGCATCACCGACTACGATTTCGGCCACACGCTGGCCGTCGTCAAGGCCGGCGAGATGATCGAGCTGCTCGACACGCCCAAGAATCTGGTCGTCCTCACCGCATCGGGAAAGCAGTTCCTCGACGCCGACATCAACCGCCGCAAAGTCCTGCTGAATCAAGAGCTCCAGAAACTGGGGGTGTTCCGCTACGTTGTCCAGATCCTTCGCGAAGCTTCGACCAAGCGGCTGCCGGAAGACGTCGTGATGGAAGAGCTCGCGGTTCGCCTGCCAACCGAGGACATCGAACGGCTCTTCAAGACGATCGTTAGCTGGGGGCGATTCGCCGAGCTCTTCGGATACTCGGCGGAAGAGAGCGTCCTTTATCTCGATCATCCGGCCTGATGTGGAATTCGCGCTGCGGCACGGCGGTTGCTTCATTTTGATCAACAAAGGAGTGACTATGACCCGTATTGGCTCGACGAATGGCGGTGATCGTTCGGCTTCTCAAGCTTCTCAATCTGTCGAACAACTCAACTCTCTGCTTCGCGGGGAGATTTCGGCGGCGGAAACCTACCGGATGGCGATCGACAAGGTCGCTGCCGATGCCTCGCAGAACGCGGGGTTGCTTCGGGAGATCCAGGAGGAACACGGCCGAGCGGCACAGGGGATTCGCGACCGCATCCGTGAGATCGGCGGAGATCCCACCGACTCCTCCGGCGCCTGGGGCGCCTGGGCCAAGACTGTTCAAGGCACCATGAACCTGTTCGGCGACGCCTCCAGCCTCAAGGCCCTCAAGGAAGGCGAAGAGCACGGCCTGAACGATTACCAGCGCGCGATCAAGGACGTGGACCCGACTTCGGCGCAGTTGCTCCAGAACCAACTGATTCCCGCCCAGCGCCGGCATATCGATCTGCTGGATCAGTTGATCAATTCCGTCGGGCGCGCGTGAGGCAGAGGCATCAGTCCTTTAGACCGCGAACCCCAAGCCATTGCCCGAACACCGCAACCAGGCGCTCGCGCGGCGCCTGAAATCGCTGCGTCAGGCTCTGGTCAGCTGTCATCCCGTCCTTGATGCCGTTGATGAATGCGACGTAGTTGGGCGCTGATGCCTGGATCATGAACGTGCAGAGCATCTCCGCGACGGGGTATTGCCAACCCTCAATATGATCGGTTTGGAAGAACTCGCCCAGGCTGCCCTGGTGCGCCTGGATCTGCTCGCGGGCATTGGCCATGACAGTTTCGCGGCGGCCCTTCTGCGGGACCAGTTCGCCGGCGACGGTCTCGGCCAGTCCCTCGTTGGCCCATGAAGGGATCGGAACCGGCGATCGATAGCGGTGAACGAAGCCGTGCGTCGATTCGTGCACGAGGATGTGGGCGAATTCCAGCTCGTCACTCTGGCGGTAGAAGGCAACCTTGACCGTGCCGTCGGAAAAGCCGTGGCACATGCCCGCGGTCTTGGCGGGATCGGTATGCGCCATCTCCTTCTCATAACGGACGTAATCCTCGCGACGACTGAAGATGAAGATCATCGCCTTGCCGCGCCAGATGTTTTTGCCCGCCGGCACGGCAAACATCTCGGCCAGGCGGCCGTACATGCGATCCAGCAGCCCGGCCCACTGGTTGGCCTCGCGCTCCGACAGGTCGGTGCAGAACAGGAAGTATTCCGTCTCGAAAGAACGCAGCGGAATCTGGAGCTGGGTCTGGGTCTGCTGCGCGTAGTCTTTGAGCTGCGCGATCGCCGCCTTCTGCTGGGCGTCGGTGAGCTTGGGCCAGGCGTTGGGCGATTCGGCGCCGCTGGCCCGCCCCGCAAGAACCCATACGAGCAGTGTCAGAAACAACGTCAACCGTGTTCGTCGATGGATCATGGCTTATGATTGTACCGTGCGAGAATACGGGAGGGCGAGGCTCCGCCGAGCCTCGTCCAGCAGACTGCCCCTCGCTAAATTGTCGATCGAAGAACGCATGAGCGACGCCGGATGAATCCTCTGTGGAACCAGATTGCGGGCAAGGCGGGGATCCCCCTCGCGCCGGCTCAACATGAACTCCTCAACCGCTATCTGGACCTCCTGCTGGCGGCCAACCAGCAGCTGAACCTGACGCGGATCGTCGACCGCCCCTCCGCCGAGGTCGGGCACATCGGCGATTCTCTGACGCTGCTCGGATGGCTTCCGCAGGGCGCGCTGCGACTGGCCGACGTAGGAAGCGGCGGCGGGGTGCCCGGGATTCCGCTGGCCATCGCCCGGCCCGACATCGCCGTGACCCTCATCGAATCCACCCAAAAAAAGGCCAGATTCCTCACCTGGGCGGCCGGTGAGTTGGGGCTGGCGAACGTTCAAGTCGTGGACCGGCGCGTCGAGGAGGCGGGCCGGGCGGCGGAACTGCGCGAGTCCTTCGACGTGGTCGTGTGCCGGGCCGTCGGCGCTCTCAACTGGCTGGCCGAGTGGTGCCTGCCGCTGCTGAAAGTCGGCGGAAAAATGCTCGCCATGAAAGGCCCCCGCGCTTCCGAAGAGCTGCCGCTGGCGGAGCACGCCATCCGTCTGGCCGGCGGCGCCAATCCGGATGTCCGCCCCGCCGACCTGCCCGGCGCAACCAACCATGTGATTGTCGAGATCGTCAAGAAACGACCCACGCCCGCCGCCTACCCCCGCCACCCCTCGGTCGCCAAGGGAAGACCCCTGTAATTTCACGTCATTTCTGATTTTTTGCCGGTGACGTGGCTAACATTCCCCCACCTTCTTGATTGTAACTGCCTATAATCGTGCAATTCGTTCCGCGCAGTTTTTGAGGTCGCCGGCGCGGCGGAGCATCTATGCTCGTATTGGCACGCCAGAAAGATCAGAGCATCATCATCGGTGACGACATTGAAGTGACCGTCGTCGACATTCGCGGCGACAAAGTGCGCCTCGGCATCAACGCACCGCGCCAGATCAGCGTCCATCGCAAAGAGGTGTACGAGCTGGTGAAGAAAGGCGTCACGAAATCGCCGGCCGGCGCGGCGCAGACCCAGACCGGGCCGCCGGTGCAGTACGGGAACGGCGCCGATCCGTTTCTGCGCGCCGCGATCGACGAGGCGAAAACGGGACTTTCCGAAGGCGGCCTTCCGATCGGATCCGTGCTGGTGCGCGAAGGCCAGATCATCGGCCGCGGGCACAACCGCCGGGTGCAGAAGGGCGACCCCATGGCCCACGCCGAGATCGATTGCCTCTCGAATGCCGGCCGCCAGAAAACCTACAAAGACACGGTCCTGTATTCGACCCTGATGCCCTGCCATCTGTGCAGCGGGGCGATCGTGCAGTTCGGCGTGCCGCGCGTCATCGTCGGCGAATCCACCAACTTCGCCGGCGCACCCGATTTTCTCCGCAGCAATCACGTGCAGGTCATCAATCTTCAGGATCCGGAGTGCATCCAGATGATGTCCGAGTTTGTCAAAGCCCACCCTGAGCTCTGGAACGAGGACATCGGCAAGTAACCGAATCATTTCGGCCTTGTCGCGAGCTCCCGGATCGCCAGGGCGACGTGCGCCGCCAGACGCAGGAGAACGGCGCCGACAATCAGTGTGATCGCGAAGATCAGGCGATCCGACGTAGCGGCACGTTCCAACAGATTCAATGCCCCGCGGAAAGTGGGATACGACGTGACATACTGAATGGATTCCCCGATGTCCCAGAAATAGCTGCCGATCGGGAAGAGCGCCATGAGCGCCAGAATGATGCTCAGGAGGCGAAGAAGCTTCGCGTGAAAGGCGATCCCGGCGGCCCAGTTGACCTGGGTTGCGCCCCCCGCCGCCTCAGGCGTGGCATAGGGGACGGGTTCCACCTCCGGCGGCTCGGTCCGAACTTCCGCGACGAGCATCGACAGGCTCGCAATCGATTCTGCCTCAGCGGCGCTCCTGGCCTCGAAGCTGAGCGTCAATTCCTTGCCCGTCGCACGGTCAGCGCCGCTCACGAGGTAATTCATTTCCGCCTCGGGTCCGGGCGCCCTGGCCGGGCGGGCGGCTCAGATCTGCGAACCCGGCACGGGACGCAAAAACGGATTGTGCACCTTTGAGACATTGAATTTGTAGGAGGGTTTGGCGCTCAGTTCCTTCCACTGGGGAACGTTCTTGAAGTCGTCCCAGTTCTTGTCGGCGTCCTGACGGCTTGCATGGGCGACCATGTAGGTGAGCTGCGGCAGGTTCTCGCCGACGATCGCCCCGCCGAAAAACACGCCGGGCAGTCCCGCCTGTTTGAAGATCTCAAACTCCCCGGCGTTGAACATCTCCAGCTTGTTGAGCGCCCGCTCGTTGTTTGGGCTCTCGTACGTGCGAAGCTCGAACACGCGGGTGTCGGTCTTCGGGGGGACCTGGACCGTCGGCGCCCCTTCCATCGCCAGAAGCAAGGTGCTCTCGTAGCGGGTGTAAGCGGGCGTGCGTGGCGCGCGGAGAATCGCCGCACCGGCCTTCTGCAACTCCTCGTCCCTGGCCAGGCGGTTTTCCAGGGTGATCACCGATTCGATATCCTTGTGGGTCAGAAAAACGTGAAGGTTGGTATCGTCGCCGGCGAGCCTGAGATTCGGGTTGTCCCTGGCCATGAGCTTCCAGACACCGACCGGCTCGACACCGGCCCGGTTGTACGCCGGGATTCCGGCCTCGGCCAGAAACTGCTCGTAGGCCTGCTGCTTCTGGACCGAACCGAAGTGGTAAGTGCGCAGCTCGAAGAATTGCCGGCCGGATGGTTGGTCGGCCCCATCGGCGCGCCCCGCCGTCGTCAGTCCAATCGCGGCCAACGTAGACGCTGCCAGAAAATCACGACGTCGCATAGTTCGCTCCGCTCAGGGG
>Ga0210396_10007948_pt1 | contig 10076 bp, 8 predicted proteins | sample IncBWH17OmetaG_FD_155466 | JGI IMG/M metagenome (GOLD analysis project Ga0210396, IMG submission 155466) | Forest soil microbial communities from Barre Woods Harvard Forest LTER site, Petersham, Massachusetts, United States - Inc-BW-H-17-O ... | reverse complement strand
CACAGAAGTAAACTTCGTGTGGGACAATATGAAATTACAGGCTTTTTATGATGTGGAAGGCAATCTCCTGGCCACTTGCCGCCCCGTGCCGGTGGGTAACCTCCCCGTGGCCGCCCAGCTGACCCTGAAAGACCAATACCCCGGCGGAATCGCCAGGGACGCCATAGAATACAACGATCCCAACGACGGGGTCAGCTACTATATCACCATGATCGGCCCCAAAAATTCTTATCTGCTGCATGTTTCTACAAGCGGCATGATCAGTGTGTTTAAGAAAATGAAAAATTAATCTGTTCCCGTGGGCCGCCGGACAGCCATTTCATCATTGGCCTCCGGCGGCTTTTTTTTGCCCAATACATCGATACGCACACGCGTAAGGCCCCGGCCGGCAAAACCCAATACGGCAGCCGCTGCCCGGCTCAGATCGATGATCCGCTTGTTGCGGGGGTGCATCTTGTCATTGATGCGGACGTAAACAAATTTATGATTGCGGAGATTGGTCACCTTGACCCAGGTATGCATCGGTAGCGTGTTGCTGGCTCCCGTGAGACTATCCTGACGGAAGATCTCGTCGGTATAGGTCTTGCGCCCTTCAAATTTGTTGGCATAATAACTCGCCGTGCCATACTGCACCTTCGGGACTTCCGGCCGATGATGTTTCGGCGGGATCGAATCCACCCCACCCGCGGCAAATGCAGCTGCGGGCAGCAGCAAAACGAATACGACAAGCAGTGTTGTAAGCCTTCTTACCATTTATATCGTTTTTAATAGGATCGGACCACCAGCGACCTGCAGGGCTTACAGGATCGGCTCATTCGCAAAACACCTGTTCCTCAACGTTTTATCCTCCCCATAAATATCTTCGTAGAACACGATCTTCCCTTTCTTCCCCTCGCAGGTATAATACCGGATAAAGATCGGAACCTTGGCGAAACCCCAAACCGTATGCTTCTCCTGCCGCTGTATCCAGGCCTTTAACGTATCGGGATGATAACGCATTGTGTCCTTGCGGATAAGGAACGTGGACAGCTTTCGCCAGTCCTTCACCCGTACACACCCATGACTCAAAGCCCGGAAATTCTTGTCGAACATCCAACGAACATTCGTGTCATGGAGATATACATCGTACTTATTTTTGAAGTTGAACTTCATCACACCCAAGGAGTTATCATCGCCCTGTCGCTGCTTGATCTGATAAGGGAAATTGTTTTTATTAAGCCGCTTCCAGTTGATCTTTGCCGGGTCCCGCACACTGTCGTTATCATCCACCACCATCAGGTTCTCCTTGGCCAGATAAGCGACCCCATCCCGCTTGATCGCCGGTAACATCTCCTTGAAAATAATGCTGCTGGGCACCGTCCATTGCGGATAGGTCACGAAATTCGAGATCTCACTGGTCAATAGCGGGGTCCGGGTCTTGGGCGCACCGACGATGACCTTCGATTCAAGTACCACCGTGTCGGAATCCACCACCTGCAACATAAAAGCCGGCAGATCCACCCAGACATAGGTCTTGGGCAACGTGTCGGGCAAAAGCTTGTACCGGTCCATATTGATAGCGATCAGCTTGAATTTTTCCCAATCGGAGGCATTGTTCATCATAGACACCATGTCCCCATAGACCTTTCCCGTTACCTTGAGCTTATTGTTGGTTTGATAAGCACGGATAGCCCGGGTCAAAGTAGCCGTATCGGGTTGTGTGACGGACGAATCCAGGTAACCGGATTCTTTTAGCCGCTTCGTCAGCGACGCCGCAAAAGCCGCGGAATCCTTTTTTTCATACGGATAGTCCAGCCAGGTCAGGTTCCGGAAATGTGCCGTGGCCAGAAAATCCCGGAGATAGGTCTTGAGCGAATCATAACCCGCATGCCGGGGCTCCAGGCTGTCCAGAACTGCCGTTACGCTCCGGGTCTGCCGGGTCTTGGCCAGGCTTTGTAAAAAAAGCGTATCGGCCAATACCGAATCTTTCCGCAACGTCACACTGTCAAAACCTAAACGGCCTTGTTTGAGGTCCTTGACCAGGGTGAAAAAAGCATCGGTGAGCATCAGGTCGGCCCTGGTCCAGATCGCGGCATTTTTCCGCGCCATCGTGTCCTCGCCGATAATGCGCCGGATAAAAGCCAGGGCATTGTGATGATAGTCGCTGGGGAAAAGACCGTAATTTTTGCTGCTGTCGATGAACTGCAGCAGACTGTCGGCCAGGGGAAGCCACTGCTCCTTATCACTCCACACAGGGGTATAGTTGTTGTTCTCGTATACACTGTCTGCCAGCCGGCGATAGACCAGGGACACGGAATCGTTCAGCCGGTCCTTATTGTCCGCAACGTAGTCCAACATGGATTTCAGATCGGACCCCACATGAGAATCCATCTGGGCTGGTGTTTTTACTTCGTCCTTATCGGCTTTCCGGGGTTGTTCGTGACAGGCCAGCAGGGTTAGCACTAAAAAAAACGGGAAAAAGAAAGAAACGCGTCGCACTCGATATTTCATATATGCCCCCAATATAATACATTTTTTTTCAGCGTTCAAGGCCGGTTCTGACCACGCGCCCTACCCTTTGTTCCAACAACAGCAGATCAGCCAGCACAATAGCCGTGACCGCTTCAACGATCACCGGTGCGCGCAGGGCGACACACAGATCATGCCTGCCCTTGACGGAAAACGTTTCCTGTTCCCCCGTCTCCCAGTTCAGGGTCCGTTGCTCCTTGGGCGTGGACGAAGTAGGCTTTATCGCCAGCCTGAAGACCAGCTCATTCCCATTGGTGATCCCGCCGACAACCCCGCCGGCATGATTGGTCCGGGTATGCCCCTGCAGGTCTTCGATGGCGTCATTATGCTCGCTGCCGAACATCCGGGCCGCCGCAAAACCGGTCCCGAATTCGACCCCCCGCACCGCGGGGATGGCGAAGATCGCATGCGCGATCAACGATTCCACCGAGTCCCAAAAAGGTTCCCCTAACCCGATAGGCAAACCGCTCACCCGGCATTCGATGATCCCGCCCGTGGAATCCTTGGCGTCGATGGCTTTCTGCAACCCCTTGTCCAGGTCCTGCTCCCCACCGATCTCCAAAATTTTCGCCTCAACCGTCGCCCCGCCCGGGTTCCGGTCATTCGGTCCCGCGACGCCGGCCAGCATTTTCTTGGCTATCACGCCCGCCGCTACCAGCCCCACCGTCAGCCGCGCGCTGAACGGCCCGCCGCCCCGGTAATCCTCAAAACCCCCAAACTTCTCATGCGCGACAAAATCGGCATGCCCGGGACGCGGAACGGCCCGCTGTTTTTCATAATCGCCCGAACGCGTATTGTTATTCTCGAATAGTATGGTGATGGGCGACCCCGTGCTGACCCCATGGAACAGGCCGCTCTTGAAGATCGGCAGATCATCTTCCTTCCGCGGGGTAGTGCCCTTCTGCATACCGCCTTTGCGCCGCTCCAGGTCGGGCAGGAAATCCTCCAGGGGTAGCGATAACCCCGCCGGACATCCGTCGATGTTTACGCCGACGCTTTCCCCATGGGATTCGCCAAAGATGTTCACTCGGAAAAGACGGCCAAATGTATTCATCACTGTATGTTTACGTTCTCCCCTGGCGGTTTACCATCCACCGCGACACGCGCTCCAAGCGCCTGGATATGCACATAAAAATCCGGGTAGGATTTGTTGATCGCTTCCGCTTCCTCGATGGTCACCGGCCCCGACGCCTTCAACGCCGCCACGGCACAGGCCATGGCAATCCGATGGTCATGCCGCGAATGCACGGTGACGCCATTCAGCGTCCGGCTTCCATGAACCCGCATCACATCCCCATCCAGCTCGATCCGCACTCCCATCTTCCCAAATTCTTCTTGTAAGGTGAGCCCGCGATCGCTTTCCTTATGCGCCAGCCGGCTCACGCCACGGATCTCCGTAACACCGGAACAATAGGCCGCCAACGCCACCAATGGCGGAAAAAGATCAGGACAATCTGTCGCATCGAATTGAAAAGAACGCAACGCCGCCGGCCCAACAATGAAACCTTCCTCCCGATCCTCGAACACAGCGCCGGCATCACATATCGCCTTTACAATCTCCTTATCCGCCTGCGTAGACGAAGTATCCAAACCCTTCACCACGATCGGCCCGGCAATAGCCCCGGCTACCAACAAAAACGCCCCGCCGCTCCAATCACCTTCGACGGTATATTCCGGATCACCCGTCCGTCTCTCACCCGAAAAACGAAATTCAACATACTCCCGGTTCTCCACATCCCAGCCAAAATGTTTCATCACCTGCAAGGTCAGGTCGATATACGGTTTGCTCTTCAGATCCCGGACCCTGATCGATACACCCGGAGCACCCGCCGCCGCAAAGGCAAACAACAATCCCGTAAGGAATTGAGAACTTAGCGACCCGTCGATCTCGATATCCCGGGGCTGCAGCGGTCCCTGTATCTCTAACGGCAGCTTCCCGCCATTCGAGACCACCCGTATCCCCAGCTGCGGAAAGATCTCGTCAAAAAAATCCATCGGCCGCTTCAGCAGACTCCCTTCTCCTACAACGCGAATCGTCTGATCGCTCAACGAAATGATCGGCGCGAACATCCGCAGCCCCAATCCACTTTCCCCACAGTTCACTTCGGCCACCCCCTTTATTATCCCTGCACTCTCGACCAGCAAAGACCCGTCGGCCAGGATCTCCACCTTGGCGCCCAGATCCCGGATCACGCCCAGCGCCGCCTTGTCGTCATTCGAATGACCCGGATGATGGATCGTCGTCTTCCCCGCCCGTAACAAAGCCGCCGCACAAGCCCGCTGCATACTGCTCTTCGAAGCGGGCGCCAGGATCGCCCCGTTCAATCCTCCCGGTTGTATAGTAGCTATCATCAACGTGCGCTTATAATACTTTGTAATAATTTTTCCAGTTCGACGATCGGTATCTGCTTCACGACCCCCTGCCCGATCTTATTCAGCAGGATATAATTCATCGAGTCCCGAACCTTCTTCTTATCCATCTTCAACACATTCATCACCTCCCTCGTATCGAATTCGGCAAGTGTGGGCAGTCCATACCGCTTCAGCGTGTCGATCACCCTGTTTGTCGCTTCGAAAGGCGTGAATTGCTCGGAGATCATAGCCGCCGCCACCATACCTATCGAAATGGCCTGGCCATGCGAAAAGGCATACAGATTCTCGATGGCATGCCCAAGCGTATGCCCGAAGTTCAACAACCGCCGCTCGCCCTGTTCGAACTCGTCTTTCTCCACGACGGCGGACTTGATCACGACATTCCGGCGGATCAGTTTAGCCAGCGCAGCCTTATCCCGCATGTAGGTGCTCAGTTTATTCTTCTCCAACTCCCGGAACAACGCCGCATCCTTGATCGCCGCATGTTTGATCACCTCGGCAAACCCGTTGACCCATTCTTCTTTGGGCAGCGTTTTCAAAAGACTATAGTCAAATAACAGGAACTGCGGCTGCCGGATCGTCCCGACCATGTTCTTGTATACTCCGACATCGATCCCGTTCTTGCCGCCTATAGCCGCATCCACCATGGCCAGGATCGACGTGGGCACATAGCCCACGGGCACCCCGCGCATATAGATCGCGGCTACATAGCCGGTGATATCGGTGACCACACCGCCGCCGATCCCCACCAGCGTCGTCTTCCGTTCGGCGCCAAGCTCGATCAGCTGAGTAATGATGGAGTCCACCGTCTCCTGTACCTTGAATTGCTCGCCGGCATTGATGACGATAGTATTCCATCCGCCAAAACGCTTCTGATGTTTCGAAAAGATATGCTCATCGGTGATCAGGACCGTATGGTCCTGGTCGACCAGCTTCCCGAGATAGCCAAAGTCGGCATCGAGATAATACGTCGTCGTCTTGCCCGAGAATTTATACTGTAATTTGTTCATTTTTGAACTTATCGAATATTTCCAATTCGCTATCCAGGCCCTTCGTCTTATGATACTCCTCCTGTTTGCCGATAAAATCGACGACCTGTCTGACCCCGCTCGGACTCACCGAATAAGCATAATAATCCTCCTCCCACGCGAACTCCGCGGGCAACAGCCGCGTGTCGTTCAACCAGGCCATCGACGATGTCCGGATGCTTTTCACGACCTGCGATAAATTTTGCGTGGACATCAATTGCAACAAACAGTGGACATGGTCTTCTACCCCATCGATCGCGATGATCTTGATTCCCTTCTCCGCGCCCTCCTTCTGCATATGCGCGAAAAGCACCCGTCTCACTGCCTTGCTCAGCAGGGCCTCCCGCCCGCGTACGCTCCAGATCACATGCACATAGAGGTATACCATGGTACTCACCGTACTAGCTATTCATGATCTTGTTCTGATGGTTGATGGATTCCATATGGACGGCGTCATAATACTTGGTGATGAACTCCTTGCTCAGATTGAGTTTTTCCCCCTTGGCAAAGGCCTTTTCGAGGATGGAGTTCCACCGGTTGGTCTGCAGGATGGTGATATTGTTATCTTTCTTGTATTGCCCGATCTTGTCGGCGATCTTCATCCGCTGTCCCAGCAATTGGATCAGCTCATCATCGATATGATTGATCTGCTCCCGCAGGCTCTCCAACGCCGTGATGAATTCCTGTTCCGTCGTGGTCTCATGCCGCCATTTGATGCTGTCCAGCAACTCGGCCAGCCGCTCGGGCGTGATCTGCTGTTTGGCATCACTCCAGGCCTTGTCGGGATCGATATGCGTCTCGATGATCAACCCGTCCATATCCAGGTCGATCGCTTTCTGAGCTACATCCAGCAGGATATCGCGACGGCCGCTGATATGCGAAGGATCGTTGATCATCATCATTCCCGGCGTACGACGTTTCATTTCGATCGCCAGATGCCACATCGGGGCATTGCGGTATTCGGTATTGCCGTACGAGCTGAAACCGCGGTGGATCAACCCGATCTGTTTGATGCCGGCCTTGGCGACCCGCTCCACGGCTCCGGTCCACAGTTCAATATCCGGGTTGATAGGGTTCTTGATCAGCACCGGCACATCCGCCCCTCTAAGTGCATCGGCCACTTCCTGTACGCTAAAGGGGTTCACCGTCGTGCGCGCGCCGATCCACAATACGTCCACATCGAAATGCAACGCATCTTCCACCTGTTTGGCAGTAGCAACTTCAATGGCCACGGGCAGCCCCGTGAGGCTCTTTCCCCGTTGCAACCAAGGCAGCCCCTTCGTCCCGATGCCTTCAAAGCTACCCGGGCGGGTACGCGGCTTCCAGATGCCGGCCCGTACAATATCGACCTTGCCGGTTTTGGCCAGCCGGGTCATGGTCTCCACGGTTTGCTCTTCCGTCTCTGCGCTGCAGGGTCCGGAAATGATCAGGGGGCGTTTATTCCAGGCTGCCTGGACAACTTCCTTTGCACTCTTAGTTGCTGTTGCTTCCATAAAACATTATTTATTTACTGTTCGCATCATTCATCCGGATGCGCCGGCCTTTATAATTCTTTCCATCGATAGCCCGGATCATCTGCGCCGCGGCCCGTTTGTCGATCTCGATCCAGCTGTTCATCTCCTTCATATCGATCCGCCCCAACACCTCCTTCCGCAAGTCGCTCATATCTAAAATGAATTGCAGAAAGCTGGCCTTATAGAACCCATCCTTGGTCCCCAGGTTCACAAACAGCCGGGTATATTCGCCGTTACTGTTGAAATCCCGGGCCTTCGGCCTGACTTCCCCACGACCAAAATCCCGTTTTTCGGCGCCACGGGTCTCGCGATCCCGGCCAAACTCCCGGCTACGCTCCCGCACATTCAGGTCTTCCGCATTCTCATAGTATTTCAAAAACCTATCGAACTCCATGGCCGCCACCCGCTTCAGGACCTCTTCCTTGCTCACCTCGGCAAATTTCTCGGCCAGCATCGGCACATAGCTCTCATAATCGCCATGACTGATATCCGCCTGTAACAGCTTGTCCATGAACGAAAAGAATTGCTTCCGGCAGACGTCTTTTCCACTTGGGATCTCCATTTTATGAAACGAATTCTGAACAATCCGCTCGATCTGCTTCAGCTTCCCAATCTCACGACTGTGCACAATGGACAACGCTATCCCCGTACTCCCCGCTCTCCCGGTACGACCACTCCGATGCGTATAAACTTCTACGTCATCCGGCAGCTCGTAGTTGATGACATGCGTGATCTCCTTCACGTCGATCCCCCGCGCCGCCACATCCGTGGCGATCAGCAGCTGCAGCGTCTTCTCCCGGAACTCCCCCATCACCTTGTCCCGCTGTTGCTGCGTCAGGTCCCCATGCAACGCATCGATATCATACCCTTCCCGCGTCAGCTTCTCTGCAATGGTTTGCGCATCTATCTTGGTCCGGGTAAAAATGATCCCATAGATACCCGGATTGAAATCGATGATCCGCTTTAACGTCTCGTAACGATGATGTGCCGCCGTTACATAATATTGATGATCGATGTTCTTATTGGCCGTATTCATCTTGCCGACGGTGATCTCCATCGGCGACTGCATATACTTCTTGCTGACCCTGCGGATCTCGGGTGGCATCGTCGCGCTGAACAACCAGGTCGCATCCCTTTTCGGCGTGTTCTGCAGGATGAACTCGATGTCATCCTGGAAACCCATGTTCAACATCTCATCCGCCTCGTCCAGCACCACAAAGCTGATCTGCTCCAGGTTGATCGCCTTCCGCTCGATGAGATCGATCAACCGCCCCGGCGTCGCCACCACGATCTGAACACCCCGCCGCAGATCCCTGATCTGCAACCCGATGGACGTACCGCCATAAACGGCCATCACATGCATCCCCGGAATGAATTTCTTGAACAGCTCCACTTCGGTTACGATCTGCATACACAATTCCCGCGTCGGACAAACCACCAGCGCCTGCGGGAACTTCTTCTCCGCATCCACCAGTTGCAAAAGCGGCAGGCCAAACGCCGCTGTCTTTCCCGTACCTGTCTGCGCCAATCCTACCAGGTCCTTCGTTCCACTTAATAATACAGGAATGGCCTGCTCCTGTATGGGCGTCGGTTGCTTGAATCCCAAAGCATCTGTGGCCTGTACCAGCCTGGGATCCAGACCTAACCCTTCGAATGTCATCATATCCTTTTTAATTTGGCGCAAAGGTACGGAATTCGCGGCTGAGGGCCCCCTCTAAAAATTTGACCCTCAGCCGCGAAAGCTCTAATGATTGAGACCTTCGTCGGAGCTTCGTTCCTCGCTCCGCCTCGGTCGGAACCTTCGCTCCGCTCGGTTCTGGCCGCCGGACCCGTGGTCCGGGTCTGGTCACCCCGCAGCCCCTAAAAATCCCCCGTCACCTACCTCTACTATTTAATGATTCTCTTGATCTTATTCGCATTCTCCATGAGCTCCCGTAAATACTCTCCATTCTCCTTTTCCAGACAGCTCTTGAACTTTCGCAGCTGCGTAATATGCTCATTCAGAACATCCAGCACATGCTCCCTGTTCTGCATGAAAATAGGCAGCCACATGGACGGGTTACTCTTCGCCAGCCGCACCGTACTTTCAAAACCGCCACCCGCCAGCTCGAAGATCGCGTTATCCTCTTTCTCCTTCTCCAACACCGTATTAGCCAGCGCAAAAGAAGTAATATGTGAAATATGACTAATATATGCAGCATGCATATCGTGCGCATTGGCATCCATATATACCATATGCATCCCCATGTCGGTATATAGCTGCTCCATGGTCTCCACCGCATCGGGCGCACTCTTCTCTTTTTCACAGAGCACGCAGGCCCTGCCCCGGAAAGCATCCCGCACGGCCGCTTCCGGCCCGCTGTATTCCGTCCCCCACATCGGGTGCATGGCCACAAAACGGCTCCGCATCGGATGACCGGCCAGGCTCTCGCACAAGGCCGCCTTGGTCGACCCCGCATCCGCCACGATCTGCCTGTCCGTCACCAGGTCCATGATCTGCTTCATCACCGGTATCGTCACATCCACGGGGATGGCGACATAGATGAGATCGCTTTTTTTCACGGCCTCCTCCAACGGCAGGGCTTCATCGATCAGCCCCAGATCCAGGGCCTTACGAACACTCTCGGGGGTACGGCTCACACCAGATCGGAAG
>Ga0210396_10007947_pt1 | contig 10076 bp, 8 predicted proteins | sample IncBWH17OmetaG_FD_155466 | JGI IMG/M metagenome (GOLD analysis project Ga0210396, IMG submission 155466) | Forest soil microbial communities from Barre Woods Harvard Forest LTER site, Petersham, Massachusetts, United States - Inc-BW-H-17-O ... | reverse complement strand
GTGGCGCAATTCGTCCGCGGTCACTTTCGTCCGCAACCCTTCCCAAACATGCGCCGTAGTCATCCCGGTCCGCACGACATCCGCGAAATAAGTGGACACGTGCAGAAAGGCCCCGGCGCGCGCGGCTCGATCATGCGCCATTGTGATTGACCCGATCGCCGAGCCAATGCTCGTCCCCACGATTCCCAGCTTCCCGTACCCTTGCTGTTCCAGCCAGCGCAGACAACGCCTTGTGTCCGTGACGGCCTGCCGCGTCGCTTGAATGGTGAGCCCGACATTCGAGCCAACCAATTGGTCAGCGCGCTCGTGCCCCGGCGCGACGCGGTAATCGTGATACGGCATCGAGAGACGCAAGACGCTGATGCCCAGTTTGTTCAGCCAGCGGCAAAGGTTCACCTGCCCGTGCCACTTGGCATTCCAGTTGGGCAGCAAAACAACCGCCGGACCCTGCGCCCTGGCGCGAAAAAATCGCGCCTGCACCTGATTGTTATTTGCCCACGGAGAAACAATCTGGCTGCGAAACGAGAGCACCTGCCCGGCCGAAGCGCCATTTTGAGCGGGATGCAGCACGTAATCATCGGCTGGCGTCGTGGCGAAAAATTCGTCGCTGTGCGTGAGCGTTTCGTCAACCCAGGCATTCAGAAAGCCGCGAGGGTCCGTTTCGTCGGCCCGGCCGCCGATATGCTCGAGCCCCCATTCAAAGGGATAGACGCGCCGGTTGTCGTCAGTGGTCCAGCGGGCGTGCTCGTAGCGCCGAATTTTTCGTTCCAGCCACGACATAAGTTCGCGATTCTCGAATATAGGGTTGTGCGGAAGAGCTGTCAAACCGGTGCGCATTCCGCCTCCAATTCAAATTGATCCGTATGTCCCCGCAAGTCCCGCAGGGACGGAACACCGTAACCCACCACGGAAGTGGTGGGAATATCGCGCGCACCCGGGACGAGCCCCGAAAGGGGCGGCACATCTCGTATGCCAATGGAAAATCGGCGTGTTGCCGCGACCACGAACTTCGTCCGGGTAGGCCCCTGTGTCGCCCCTGCCGGGGCTTGTTCACCAGGCCTGCACGAAGTCCCACCACTTCCGTGGTGGGCTACGGTTTGCCGTCCCTTCGGGACTTTTTGTCGCAGGGACCTCACCCGCACCGTGGTGTTACCTATTTGCTTCCTGCCGCGTGAGGCAAACATTGTTCCCGCAATGCGGCTATGGCAGAGTCTTGAAGTGATCCCTCTTGGCGCGTTTTTATTGGGCTTGGTTATCGGAAGTTTTCTGAATGTCTGCATCCTGCGGATTCCCGCGGACAAGTCCATCGTCATGCCCGCGTCGAGCTGCCCCCAATGCGGCAAAGCAATCGCGCCGTACGACAATATTCCCGTCCTGAGCTGGCTCTTCCTCGGCGGCAAATGCCGCAACTGCAAAACCAAAATCTCGCCGATGTACCCGGCCGTCGAATTGCTCACGGGGCTTTTGTTCCTGGCATGCGTTTTAGTTTTTGGTCCGACGGTGGATGCGTTAAAGTGGGCCGTCTTCTCAGCGCTGCTCGTGGTGTTGACGATCACAGACCTGCGCGAGCGCATTCTCCCTGACGAAGTGAATTTCTTCGGGTTGGGCGCGGGCCTGTTCTTCAGTTTTTTCACGAAGTCGCTGGACGGCACGGCGCTGTGGCTTGCCAACCGCTGGTTTGATTTTCCGCCTCCCGAAGTGGCACTGTCATTCGCTGACGCGGCCCTCGGAGCGATCGCCGGCAGCGGCTTGCTCTGGCTGGTCGCCGAAGGGTACTTTCGCATCCGCGGCCGCGAGGGCATGGGACTCGGCGACGTGAAAATGATGGCGGCGGTGGGCGCATTTCTCGGCCTGAAGCGCACGCTGCTCACGGTTCTGATGGGCTCCCTCCTCGGCAGCGTCATCGGTATCTTATTGATCTCAATCACGAAAAAGGGACGCGATTACGAATTGCCGTTTGGTACATTCCTCGGAGCGGGGGCGCTCCTGGTGGTTTTCTTTGGAACACCCGCGCTGCACTGGTACGAGTCTTTTCTGGGAGTGAAGTGACACGTGCATTTTGATTTCCTATTCGCAGCCGCGGCCCCGGCTCCTAACACCCTCTGGATGCTCACCGGGGTCCTGCTGATTGTTTTGTTTGTTACGGCGATCTTGCTCTTCGTAATGGCCCGGCGTTACTTCTACGAGAGTTCAAAATCAAAAGAAGGCCTTCCCGCGGAGTCGCCTCGCAGCGACAACCCCGCCGCGTTCATGACTGCCTCGATGCAGGCGGTCATCAAGAAACTCAAGGAGCAGGAGAAGGAACTCGAAGGCCTGCATCGCGCCGAACGCGAGCGCGCGCAGCAAACCGAGCGTATGAGCGAAGCCGTCACGCGAAACATGCCGGCCGGCTTGCTGCTCGTGAATTCCGCAGGCCTCGTCACGAGCGCAAATCCGGCAGCCGAAGCCGCCCTCGGCGTGAAGTCGCTCGCCTATCGCCGCTCGAGCGAAATCCTCGGCGCTGGATCGCGCCTCTCGGAACTCGTCGCCGCATGCCTCGAACAAGGGCGAACGTTCCGCCGCGAGGAAGTCGAGTACCTGACGCCTTCGCACGAATTGCGCCAGCTGGGCGTGACCATCTCCCCGATCCAGAACAACTCCAACGAAATTACCGGCGCGATCTGCCTGTTGAGCGACCTGACCGAACTCGCCGCGCTGCAAAAGCAGATTCACATGAAAGAAAACCTGGCCGCGCTCGGCGAACTATCCGCCGGCATCGCCCACGAATTCAAGAACGCCCTCGCGACCATCTCCGGCTACGCGCAAATGATCCGCAGCGAGGCGCAGCCCGGCACCGATTTGCACGAGCACGGCGATCTCATCCTTCGCCAAACGCGTTCGCTGACGCACGTGGTCACGGAATTCCTGAAATTCGCGCGCCCGCTGGAATTGGCGGACGAACAAGTTTCCATCGCGCCGATGATCGAGCGTATCGTGGCGGAGCTTGGCGAGGTCGTGCCGGGCGTTCCCTTCCTCATCATGGGCGAATTTGGAGAAGTTTCAGGTGACGACGCGCTGCTCCGCCAGGCCATCTTGAATCTGGCGCGCAACGCCGCGGAATCTGCCGGCGACAATCCCGCGGGCGGCCGAGTGATCATCCGCGGCGAGGTGGACAAATCCGGCCCGCTCCCGGGACTCCGCATTTACGTCACCGACAATGGCTCGGGCATTCCCCCCGAAGCCCTGAGCAAAATCTTCATGCCCTTTTTCACCACGAAAGCCAACGGAACCGGCCTGGGGCTCGCCGTCGTGCAAAAAATCGTAGTCCAGCACGGGGGATCGATCGAGGCGCGCAACCAGGGGCAGGGCGGGGCGGAATTCATCGTATGGTTACCTTTTGTACGCGAGACCGTTAGAGCGATTGATTCGGCCATTGCGCGCATCTAAACTAGGGAAGTCAAGCTGCGCCGTTTTCTCTCCGAAAGGCGGCCAAAGACCATGAATACAAAGAGATTTATCATGCTGGCCCTGGGAGGCATGCTGCTAGCTTCCCCGGCCTATCTTGCGGCTCAGGATCAGGGCCAGGGCGAGAGCGTTGCCGACGCGGCCCGCAAGGCCCAGGCCGAGAAAAAAGACGCCTCCAAGCCCAAGATGGTGATCGACAACGACAGCCTGGACAAAATTACAGGCACCATCAACGTCGTGGGAACCGAACCGCCCAAGGCCGATGACCAGGACAAGAAACCGGACGACAAGGACAAGACTACGACGGCAAAGGACGAGAAGTATTGGCGGCAGAAATTTGCCGATGCCAACAAGAAACTCGCCGACGATGAGCACGAACTCGACATCATGCAGCGCGAATATAACCTGAAGCAGCAGCAGTATTACGCCGACCCCATGGCGGAATTGAAACAGGAATATTCCCGGCAGGATTTGAACGACTCAAAAGCCAAGATTGACGCGAAGACCGCTGACGTCGCGGCGGACAAGGCGGCCATTTCCGATCTCGAAGATCAATTGCACCAGGCGGGCGGCGATCCTGGATGGGAGTCCGCGCCTGCGCAGCCGTCTTCCGAGTCAGCTCCGTCACAGTAGCTCGCCCGGATCGGCGCGATCGTCCGGTCCAAGCGTTGGGGATTTGCCCGATAGCCAACTCCGCACACGGCCGCGTGGCCAGCCACTCTGCGGCTTGAAATCGTGATACAAGAAAATTGATGGAACCCCTTCTTCTGGTCGAAGACAAACCCGAATTGCGCGCCATGCTGAAGAAAGCGCTGGAGCGCGCCGGCCATGCCGTGGAGGAAGCCCCGGACGGATCCTCGGCTGTGGCCAAAGTCCGCGCGCGCCGCTACGCGCTGGTGCTCACGGATTTGAAGCTACCCGGCTGCTCCGGCCTCGAAGTCCTCCGCGAAACCAAGCAAGCCGATCCCACCATTCCCGTCATCCTGATTACCGCCTACGGCTCGGTGGAAGAAGCCGTGACGGCGATGAAGGAAGGCGCTTACGATTTCATACAGAAACCTGTCGATCTCGAGCACCTGAATCTGCTCGTCGAACGAGCTACCCAGCAGCAGGAACTTCTGCGCGAGAATCTTTTGCTTCGCGAGGAATACGCCGAGCGCTACGGATTTCCGCGCATCGTCGGCGAGCACAAGAGCATGCAGGAGGCCACGCACCAGGTTCAGCGCGTGGCTGCAACCGATTCCACGGTTCTGCTGCTGGGACAAAGCGGCACGGGGAAAGAATTGTTCGCGCGGGCGATCCACCACCTTTCGCCGCGCCGGCAGCATTCCTTCGTCGCGCTGAACTGCGCGGCGATTCCGGAAGGGCTCGTCGAAAACGAATTATTTGGCCACGAACGCGGCGCCTACACAGGAGCAGGCGCACGCAAGGTGGGCAAGATGGAACTCGCCAATCGTGGCACGATATTCCTCGACGAAATCGCCGAGCTTCCGCTGGCCACGCAGGCCAAACTTTTGCGCGTGCTCGAGGAACGCAGCTTCGAGCGAGTCGGCGGAACGCAGCTCGTCGACATCGACGTGCGCATCCTCGCGGCTACCAACAAGAATCTCACCGAAGCCGTTGCGGCCAAAACGTTCCGCGAGGATTTGTACTTCCGCATTGCCGCGGTCCCCATCACCATTCCCGCCCTCACCGAGCGCGGCGAGGACGTTCTCCTGCTGGCAGACCATTTCCTCGAGCGTTTCCGGCGCGAATTTCGCAAACCGAATCTGAAATTTGCGCTGAGCGCCCGCTCCGCACTGCGCGGCTACCCCTGGCCGGGAAACGTCCGCGAACTTCAAAACACCATCGAGCGCGCCGCGATCCTTACGGACTCCGAGACCATCGAAGCGCCGGACCTGCAACTTCCCGCGCCGCGTCCCTCGGATGGCGACATGCCTGTGGGAATGCTGGCGGAGGCTTTCGATTGGGGCGGCACGCTGCAGGAAGTGGGAACGAGGGCGGTGTCCTACGTCGAGCGATTCAAGATCGAAGCCGCGCTCAAATCCGCGAAGTGGAATAAGACTCGCGCCGCGGAACAGCTCGGCGTGTCCTACAAAACCCTGCTCAACAAAATCCGTCTGCTAGGCCTCGAAAACTGAAATCGTTTTCTTCGACACTATCCTCGAACATCTCGCGAGATTCATTCGCCCAATCTTGTAGCGCTCGCCTTCAGGCGAGAATCCGCTCTAAGCAAACTGCCCGCCTGAAGGCGGGCGCTACGCCGACTGGCCTACTGTTTCCTCGCCGTATGCAGCGCCACAATCCCGCCGGTCCATCGTTCAAACCGGACGCCCGTGTATCCGGCTCGCTCAAAGAGGGCTTGCAGCACTTCCGGCGAAGGAAACTTGCTGACTGAACTCGGAAGATACATGTACGCGGAACTGCTTCCCGAAATAAGCCCGCCGAGCCGCGGCAACACGTGGCGAAAATAAAACCGGTACAATTTCCCGAATAGTTTCCCGCGAGGTTCGGCAAATTCCAGAATCGCGACTGCGCCTCCCGGCCTCAGCACGCGAAAGATCTCCAGCATTCCGCGCTCGTAATTGGCCAGATTTCGGAATCCAAACGAACAGGAAACCAGGTCGAAGCTTGCATCCTTGAACGGAAGCGCCAGCGCGTCCGCCTCTACGAACGTAATGACCGCCCCCAACGCAACCGCCTTGGCGCGCGCCCGTTCCAGCATTTCCGGCACGAAATCGGACCCGATGATTTCCGCGCCAACCGGCGCTTCCTTGCGAAACGCCAGCGCGAGGTCGCCCGTCCCGCAGCACAGATCGAGGACGCGTGCAGTCGGATTGTGGAGAACTCCGCTAAAACGCCTGGCTACGCGGCGCCGCCAAATCTTGTCGATATCGAGAGAGAGGAGATGATTCAGGAAGTCATAGCGCGGCGCGATGCGCCCGAACATTTCCCGGACATGCGCCGCAGCTTCCCGCTCGTCGCCGGCGCCTTCCGGCCGCGTTCCCGGCACGCTCCTCTCGGACGCCGACCTCATTTGCGTCGGCTCTTCCGAGTTTCTTGCGGGCTGGTGACGATGGAGCACTCGCGCAGCACTCGCGTCAGCATTTCCTCTTCGACCTCCACCCCGCATCGCACCGCTCCGATGCGCTCTGGCAGCACAAACCGAAGCCGCCCGGCGCGCGTTTTCTTGTCCGCCTGCATGGCGGCAATCATTTGTTCGGCGGGAACGTAGGGCCACGGCGGCAGCGGCCCCACTCCTGCGATCACTTTCCCGATGCGCTCTTCCTCTCGCGGCGAAAGCAGTCCCTTCTCCACCGCCAGCCGCGCCGCCGCGATCATTCCCCAGCCCACCGCCTCGCCGTGAAGATAAGTCTTGTAGCGCGTGACGCTTTCCAGGGCATGGGCGAAGGTGTGCCCGAAATTCAAAATTTCGCGCAAACCCGATTCGTGTTCGTCTTCGGAAACGACTCGCGCCTTTTGCGCAATGGACCGCTCGATCGCAAAGGCGAGAGCGGGACGCTCCCGGCGCAAAACTTTCTCCAACTTAGTTTCAAGAAAGCGAAAGAGTTTGACGTCGCCAATGATTCCGTATTTTATAATTTCGTAGATTCCCGACCGAAATTCGCGCGGCGGCAGGCTGCTGAGAAAAACCGGATCGGCCACCACTCCTTGCGCCGGGTAAAAAGCGCCCACCAGGTTCTTCCCTTCTGGAAGGTTGACGCCCGTCTTGCCGCCAATCGCGCTGTCGACCTGCGCGACGACGGTGGTGGGAACATGAATCAGCGCAATTCCGCGCGCGTAACTCGCCGCAACGAATCCGGCCACGTCGCCAACCACTCCGCCTCCGACGGCCACAACCAGCGCGCGGCGGTCCGCGCCCGCGCGAACGAGGTCGCGGCAAGCCTGCTCGACCGTCGAAAGGTTTTTCGCTGTTTCCGCGTCATCCATCAGAATGGTGGCCTTGGCCGCCCCCCTCAGCAGGCTTCCGATCCGCATTCCCCAATGCCGCCATACTCGCGCAGACGAAATGATGAACACCGCGCCGTCCGGGCGAATGCGCGATGCCAGGCGAGGCAATTCCCGCAGCACGCCCCGTCCGCACAGCACGTCGTATTTCCCGTTCGCCGCCCGAACTGAAATTTTCTTCATCCGATTTCTTCGCTGGCAATTCTGGGTGGAACTCTAAGACAGCGTCAAAAAATGTAACACAGATGGCGAACTGTCAAGGGCGCAATGACGATCCTTACAAGCACACCTTAAGGTACGCGCGGGTCTTGATTCTTTTGTGGCGCCGGCGTCCCGCCGGCGTTTTTGCTTGGTCTCTCGATCGGAAAAATCGCCAGCGAGACGCCGGCGCCACCAAGACCTTTCATCCATCTTTTCAATGCCTGCGCCAATATCGTAGAGTGTTCTGGCAATATTTCCCGCTCGCACGGAGGATTCCGCAATCGTGAAGACCATACAACTCGGACGCAACGGACCCGCTGTCTCGCAATTCGGCCTCGGCTGCATGGCCATGTCAGACATGTACGGCCCCTCGGATGAATCGGAAAGCATTGCCACGATTCAAGCGGCCATTGACGCGGGAATCACCATGCTCGATACCGGCGATTTCTACGGCATGGGCCATAACGAAATGCTCATCCGCCGCGCCATCGAAGGCCGCCGTAAAGATGTCTTTCTGGCCGTAAAATTCGGCGCCATGCGCGGCCCGGACGGTTCATTCAACGGTTATGACCTTCGTCCTGAAGCGGTAAAAAATTTCCTTACCTACAGCCTGCGCAGGCTGGGCACGGATTACATCGACTTGTATCAGCCGTCGCGCTTCGATGCCCGGACGCCGATTGAAGACACCTATGGAACGTTGGCTGGCCTCGTCCAGGCAGGCTACATTCGGCACATCGGCATTTCCGAGGCGTCCGCGGCCTCAATCCGGAGGGCGTCCAAAGCAGCTCCGATCGCCGCCCTGCAAATCGAATATTCGCTCGTCAGCCGAAGCCCCGAAGCGTCGATCCTGCCAGCTGCCAGGGAACTCGGCATGGCCGTCACGGCATACGGTGTGCTGTCGCGCGGCCTGCTTTCCGGATCGCCTGTCACTTCATCCAAAGACATGCGGAAACATCTGCCGCGTTTTCGCGGCGAAAATTACGAAAAAAATCAGTCGCTTGTAGCGACATTGCGCGCGATCGCCGCAAGCAAGAACGCCACCGCATCCCAAGTCGCGATCGCCTGGGTGATGTCCCGCGGCGCGGACATCGTCCCGCTCATCGGCGCGCGCCGCCGCACGCAGCTCGCCGAATCGCTCAAGGCGCTCGATTTAAAATTATCGCCCGAGGAACTCACACAGATTGAGCAAGCCGTCCCCGCCGAAGCCGTCGCCGGCACCCGTTACGGGGAAGAGCAAATGCGCTGGCTGGACAGCGAAACGCCGCAGGCCTAGCCCGTGAACGCCAATTTCCCGATTGGTCTCGGTGCAAACCGCCGATCAGGAGATCGGCGTTCCCCGCAAAAACCACCATTCGGCGGCGGTTGGTTGAAATGATGTTTGTTAATGTTGAGAGGATAATTCTGGAGAGATTTGTGAAAATTGTAGCGATTGCCCTGATCCTGGCCCTCGCATGGACGGCCGCGCTGATCCTCATCGCACGCACGGTCGGCCTTCATTCCACGCCGGGAATGTGGACTGGCGCGGTCGGCCTCCCAGGCGTGGTGATCGCCAACTGGCTGCAGGCGCGGCTCTTTCACAGCTTCCATCGCCCGCTCGGATATTCCCTGATGTTCCTGATCAACTGGGGATTTTACTGCACGGTCCTCGAAGGAATTCTCTCGCTGAAGCGCAGGATGCGCTTCGAGTAGGATAGGCTTCAGCCTGTCTGGTTTTCCGCCCTAACAGCGCAAAACCAGACAGGCTGAAGCCCATCCTACTTAATTCTCTTCTCCAATTCGGGAACAGACTCAATCAAAACGTGGCCCGTGATCGCGAGCGTGCGCGGATCGATCTTGTCGAGTGTGTCGCGCGGCGTATGCCAATATTCGAGGACGGAGTTTTCAAAATCGATGATGTCGGCCGACGGTACCTTGCGCTCGAGAAATGAGATGTGATCGTCCTGGATAGCGTTGGAATCGTTGATAAACACTTTGTCGTAGCCAAGGCGCGCGGCGGTGGACCAAAGCAGGTCAATGAGCCACGGCGTGGAATTCGATTCGCGCCGGTAAATCGGGTTGGTCGGCCCGACCATGTCCACCAGAACCATGGCTTTCACGCGCTTCAGATCGCCCGAGAGCGCGAGGCTCGCGGCGAGTTCGCGGCTCCCATAGGTATCGTCCCGATTGTTCCAATTCAAATTAAAATCTTCTTCCCCGTCGAAAAACGCGAGCCAGATCGTCACCGCGTTTTTTCGAGCGCATAGAAGCCGCGCAAGTTCGAGCAGAACGCCGGTGCTCGAGCCGCCATCGTTCGCGCCCACGAAATTGTCTAACCGCTTCGTGTCATAGTGCGACCCGAAAATAATCATATTGGAATTTGAGGATGGAAGTTTAACCAGGATGTTCTTCATGGCCACGTCGCCAACCGGCGTGGAAGTTGCATGAAAATCCTGCTCTTCCACCGGGCATCCGAAACTTTTCAG
>Ga0210396_10007945_pt1 | contig 10079 bp, 8 predicted proteins | sample IncBWH17OmetaG_FD_155466 | JGI IMG/M metagenome (GOLD analysis project Ga0210396, IMG submission 155466) | Forest soil microbial communities from Barre Woods Harvard Forest LTER site, Petersham, Massachusetts, United States - Inc-BW-H-17-O ... | reverse complement strand
CTTCTGGTGACCAGATCGAAAGGCTGGACGCTGGGCAATTAGCTGAGCTTGGCACAGTAGCAGCGTCCGCCCTGCCGGAAGCTGTGCTCCGGTCTGTCCATCGGTTCCGTAACCAGGGCAGCGAGCACGATGTTCTGCTGCTACGTGGCATCTTGCCCGCCAGTTACGGTCTAGGGCCAACTCCTGGAACGGCTGTCTCGCCCCGGCAGGGGGCGGCGAACTTGTGCGCTGTATGCCTTGTGGCCGTGATGAACATGTTCGGTGAGCCATTCACGTTCAGCGACCTATACGAAGGGCGCATGGTTCAGGACGTTGTGGCCGCACCGGGCAAGGAAGACGCGCAGACCAGCGAGGGCAGCGATTGTTTCCTGGAATGGCATGTCGAGGACGCGTTCAGCAGTGACCGCTGCGACTACCTCGGCCTGCTCTGCCTGCGCGGGGATCCGGTGGCGGAGACGATTCTCGCGTCGGCACGCGCGCTGGTGCTACCGGATGAGGTGCGCAATGTGCTGGCGCAGCCGCGTTATGTCATTCTCCCCGATGTCGCGCACTGCGAGACTCCGGAACCGCGGGCCAGCGTGCCGGTGCTGTCCGGTACCCGTGAGGCCCCTGAGATCCGGTTCGATTCCGTCTACATGGCTCCGGCCGACCCGGCGGACGATGAGGCGCGCAGGGCCCTCGAGTGCCTCACCGAGGCGGTCAATGCGGCTGCCGTCAGCCACGTCCTCGAGCCGGGTGACCTGCTTGTCGTCGACAACCGCCGGGTCGCGCACGCCCGGAGCCCTTTTCCACCAAGGTTCGATGGCTCAGGAAGGTGGCTGCTGAGGGTCATGGTGTGCTCGTCACTTGAACGCCATCGCCGGAGGGGCTCGCGGCGTGCGATCTGACCCGGTGCCTCGGACAGCTATTCGAGGTGGCTGTGCGGCTTACTCATGCGATGAGTTCTCCCAGCTCCGTGAGGTGATCGTCGGGAACCCGTCCGGTGCCAGGATTCCCCGGCGGGACGTGTCGGTCTGGCTGAACCTGTACGGTGACCTATCGCGCTGCGAGATGGAACGCGTGCTGACGGGAGAGTTTCCGGTCCAGGTGATCGAAGAGACCGCGGAAGACCTGGAACTCCTGATCAGCGCGCTGCGCAGCCTGGGCGTGGTGGTCCATCAGGTCTGCGCCGGGGATCACCCGCAGGAGTTCGGAACCCCGCAGTGGCGAACTGACGGGTTCTACAACTACTGCCCTCGCGATCTTGCCCTGATCGTCGGACCGGTGATCATCGAGACGGCGAGCCCGATGCGCGCGCGGTACTTCGAACTGTTCGGCATGCGGCATCTCTTCCAGAGCTTCATGCTGAACGGATCGGCCTGGATCGCCGCCCCCAGACCGCAACTGGCTGATGAGCTGTTCCAGGTCGACGAGCAGGGCTACCCGGCCCTGGGGGAGGACGAGCCGGTATTCGAAGCGGCCAACGTGCTGCGCTGCGGGACGGACCTGTTTTACCAGGTGTCGGCGAGCGGCAATGAGCTCGGCCGGATATGGCTAGAGCGAACGCTTCGCGCCTATGGAGACTTCACCATCCACCCGTTGCGGAGGATCTACGAATTTACGCACATCGACAGCACGATCGCGCTCTTGCGGCCCGGGCTCGCACTACTCAATCCCGAGCGGATCAACGACGCGAACCTGCCCGACGTCTTGCGGAAGTGGGACGCCATCTGGTGCCCGCCGATGAACCCGGCACCCGCAGCCTCGCCCTATCCGCTCAGCTCGCGCTGGATCGGAATGAACCTCCTCATGGTCAACCCCGGGCTGGCCATCGTGGACGCGGCGCAGCACGAGCTCATCCGGGCGCTTGAACGCAACGGCATCGACACGCTGCCGCTGACCCTCCGGCACGCGCGAACGCTCGGTGGCGGGTTCCACTGCGTCACCCTGGATGCCCGGCGCGACGGGACCATGGAAAGCTACTTCGACTTAGGCTGGCGGAGGGTCGTGATTCTCGCGAAATAAGGATCGGAACCAGTTTCTGTGCCATTGGGCTTGAAACTGTTCTTTATTACATTACATATAACTGTATACTAGATAAGGGTGCCGCTGAGCTGCCCGTGATGCATGCATTGCCGGGCGGTGCTGCTGCCTGCTACGGTGATGCCTTCGACCATTGCGGTTCTCGACAAGATACCTATCTGCCCGAATGGAAATGCGACATGCGCGATGATCTGCCCGCCCGCTCGGCTGAGGTCGTTGCCCAGCGAGTCAGCGAGATCCTTGGGAGCGCCCTTAACAGGGCGCCTCTTGCTTTGGACGACGACTTCTTCGAGCTGGGAGGTGACTCGCTTGCGGCCATCGAGGCGGCAGCGACGATCGAGGACGAGTTCGGATATGAGCTGTCCATCGAGGACATCTTCAGGGTGTCAGGCGTGGCAGATCTATCGATGTTGGTCTGGAAAGGCCTGCACGCCGACTCGTGACCCCACCCAGGCCGTTATTGCTAGTCGCCTGCTCGCAGGCGCAAAGCCGAGGGAAGTAAGGTATGGCAGAGCGCAAGGTGCCGATGGCACCGGTGCAGCTGGAGATGTGGCACGCCGAGCAGGCCACCACGTCCGCCCGCGAGAACGTCTACTGCGCCTTCAGGCTGCACGGCCACCTCGACGTCGATGCCCTGAGCAGGGCATTGGCTGCAGTCGTGACCCGGCACGAGCCGCTCCGCACCAGAATGGCCGTTGATCAGGAGGCGGTCCAGCTCATCTCCGAAGCCTTCTCCTGCCGTGTGGAACTGGTCGAGGCAGCAAGCGAAGACGAGGCTATCGACCTCATCAGGGCCGAGGCGGACACCCGGATCTCCCTGGATACGCTGCCGCTGTGGCGCATCAGCCTCGTGCGGCTGCCTGACGGCGATCATGTCCTGGGACTCGTGTTCCATCACATAATCGTGGACGGCTGGTCTGTGAACGTCTTTCTGGCCGATCTTGGAGACGCCTACGGACGAGCGGTATCCGGCCACGACCCCTCGCTCGCCCCCTTGCCGTACACCTACAGCGACTACTGCCATGAAGCGCGGCAGCTATCAGGTACCGAGGAGTTCAAGAAGGTCCTGGCGCACTGGCGAAAGTTGCTGCCCGCCACCCCGCCAGAACTCCGCCTGCCCAGGGACGGAGGACGGATCGACGGGGCCGAGGCGCGCGCGGACGCGCTGGACACGCTCCTGGACGCATCCGCGACGGCGCATATGAATCAGCGCGCTCGCGCGTCGCGCTGCACGGTCTTCACGCTCATCTTCGACGCTGTCGGGGGGACTCTCGCCGAGCACGCAAACACCGACCAGGTGACTGTTGGCGTGCCATTCCACAACCGGATGAAACGCGAGCAGCGTTCACTAGTCGGGTTCATCGCCAACATGCTGCCTATGGCCATGACCGACATCAGCCGCCGAGGTACGGATCACGATCGCCTGGAGTACGCGAAGTCGGTCATCGCTGCCGCGCTGCGCTATCCGGGCGTGCCCCCGGAGGTGCTGATGCGGGAGCTTTACGGGCTGACGGACCCGGAGCCGCTGACCTTCTGCCTCAACGTCGAGTCCCCACCGGGCATCCCCCATGGCCTGGCGGGGATCGAAATGACCGACATCCCTTTGCACAACGGGACCATCTTCCACGACTTCGAGCTGACCTTGATGACAGCGTCTGATGACGTCATCGGGGATCTCACCTACGATGCGGACCTGTACTCGCGGACACGAGCCGACGCGCTCTGGACCGGCATGAAGAGCAGACTCCTTAGACCGGTCTCCTGAGGCACGTGGCTACCTGTCAAAAGCGGGACGCGGGCGTGGATGCGTTCGCATGTCTGCGACTCCGAGCCGCTTGACGCCTCCTGCCCCATGACCGCTTACCGTGCTTCGCTACCGGCAAGGGAGAAGACCGCAACATGAGCGCTGCCACCGTCCCAGTCCTCGATCTGTCCACGACGAGTGCCGACGAGCTGACCCAGGCCCTCATCGACTGGTCATGTGTGCTGGTCAGCGGTCACGGGATCCCCGATGACCTGCAGCAGGAGATGGCCGACGTCTCGGCCGAGTTCTTCGACCTGCCTGAGCAGGAGAAGGACAAGGTCCGCTCGGCGGGACAGGGCTTGTGGCAGGGGTGGGTGCCGATCTACCGTGGCGATCAGGACCTCGTTGAGCCGGGGGCGGTTCCCGACCTAGTCGAATGGTTCCAGGTACAGGAGTTCGGGTCCTTCAGCTTGTGGCCCGAGCAGCCGACCCGGATGCGGCCGGTGTGGCTGGCGCTCTTCCAGTCGTTCCGCGACCTGTCCACCGGGTTGATCGACATGATCGCGACCGCTCTGGACCTGCCCCAGGAGGATATCCCAGCCTGGACCGAGCGGCCCTACTGCGGCCTGGCGGCGAACAACTATCCGTCAAGGGACCACGCGCCCTTGCCGGGACAGGCGCGGTTCAGCCCGCACACCGATGAGGACGGCATTACGCTGGTCATGGCCAGGAAAGACAACGGCGGCCTGGAGATCCGGCGCCCGCACACGCCTGAGGGCGACTGGAGGCCTGTCTTCATCCCGCCCGGGGTCGTGTTCATCCAGCCCGGAGACCTGCTGGCGAGGTGGACCAACCGGGTGATCCACGCCAATGAGCACCGCGTGATGTATCCCTATGGCGCGGGTACGCTGATCCCGCGACGCCAGTCGATCATCTTTTACCTAGACCCCGCGCGAGACACGACCGTGACACCCGCTCCGAGTTGCGTCGCGCGGACCAGTGAGGTCCTGCCCTCGCTGCACGTCGGGGAGTACATCATGAAAAGCCAGGAGGTTCACACTTCCGGGAATCAGCAGGCACGGTTGGAGGACACCAAGGGCTGAGGACTCGAACCTCGGCACTACCCCCAAGGAGGTCCGGCCAGAACCCTGCCCGACCGGGGATACCGGCGGGGTTGTGTTTTCGGCGATCAGGTGCTTTCGTTTCGGTGGTGGACATGGCTGGCGTGGTGCATGTTGATGTTGTTTCCTCGCTGCGGTCGGTTGATCCGGCTGAGTGGGACGCTCTGGGGTCTGCCGCCGGTCTCTATACCTCGCATACGTGGCTGCTGGGAGATGAGGGCGATCCTGCTGCGGATGTGTCGTATCTGCTGGCCCGTGACGGCAGTGGCGCGCTTGTGGGCGGGCTTGCGTGTTACCGGCCGCGGGTGACCGGCAACGAGCGATATAACCTGCGCGTGCTGCTGGGGCGTGAGGACGTTCCCCGGTCGCGGGCGCTGCTGCTCGCCGGGTCGAGATCCGGGTACCGCTGCGACGTCCCGGTCAGCGGTCGCCTCAGCCCCACCGAGGCGAGCGGGGTACGCACGCGCCTGCTGCGCGAGGCGGCCGAACACGCTGCCCGTGATGGCCGCCAGGCGGTGCTGCTGTACGTGCCCGGACACGCCTACACCCAGCTCGCAGCCGACACCGGCAGCCGCGGCGCTCCCGTCTGCAGCGACGCCACGTTCTCGCTGCCCGGCGGCTCCTTCGCCGACTGGCTAGGCGCGCAGCCCTACAAGAAACGGTTGAAGATCCGGCACGAGCTTGAGGCCTACGACGCATCCGGATGGCGCACGGAGGCCGTTCCGCTTGGTGCGGTCATCGACGACGTGGTGCCGCTGGTAGCGGCCCTTCAGGACAAACACGGCGCGCTGGCACACCCACGCGCGCTGGCACGGCTGCTCGCACGTCAGGAACAGGCCTTCGGTGACCGCGCGATCGCGTTCACCGGTCGGCTGCACGGCCAGATCGGCGCGTTCGCACTCGCATACCGGCACGCCGACATCCTCCACATGCGCATGGCCGGCGTGAACTACGACCTCGCACCCGAGACTGCCTACGCCCTTTTCAACGTCATGTACTACGCGCCCATCACCCACGCCTACGCAACAGGCGCGCGCGCCGTGCACCTGGGCCCCGGCTCACTGCACACCAAGGTACTGCGCCGCGCCCGGCTAACCTCACTATGGGCACTGCCCATCGGATGGACATGGCCCGACGGCGCCACCGCAGGAGCAGCCCGGCAGGCCACCGACGAACTACGAGCCGAAATCGGCGACCAGGCAGCCCGGCACTTCACCGACACCGCCGACCCCCTGCTCCCCGAACTGCAGCCCGATCCCGCAAAACATTCATTACAAGTTGGAAGGCATCAGGTGTGCCCGCATGGAATATCGTCACCTTGGCCGAAGCGGCCTGAAAATTAGTGAGATCATTTACGGGAACTTTCTCACTCACGCCTCGCAAGTCGATGAAGACACCGCGTTCGCTTGTGTCGCGGCCGCGCTGGATGAGGGCGTCACCACCTTCGATACCGCGGATGAATATGCGGAGACCAGGGCCGAGGAGGTACTCGGCAGGGCGCTACATGGCTTACGCCGCGAGTCTGTCGAAATATGCACCAAGGTCTACTGGCCGACCGGCCCCGGGGTTAACGATCGCGGCCTGTCCCGCAAGCACATCATGGAATCCGCGAATGCGTCGCTCAGGCGGCTGCAAACCGACTATGTGGACCTGTACCAGGCTCATGCGTTCGACCACGAGACGCCGCTTGAGGAGACCCTGCGGGCGTTTGATGACCTGATCAGGCAGGGCAAAGTGCTCTATGTGGGCGTGTCGGAGTGGCGGGCCGAGGAGATCACGGCGGCGCTTAGTCTCGCCGGAGAGCTAGGCCTGGACCGGATCGTTTCCAACCAGCCGGAGTACAACATGTTCTGGCGGGTCATCGAGTCCGAGGTTGTTCCGCTGTGCGAAAGGGAGGGGATCAGCCAGATTGTCTGGGCTCCGATGGCGCAGGGCACCCTTTCCGGTAAGTACCTGCCGGACGCGGAGCCGCCTGCCGGGTCACGGGCAACCGATGACCGCGGCGGCTCAGAGTGCATCGCGCAATATTTCACCCACGACATCCTCAGCCGGGTACAGCAACTGAGACCGGTCGCAGAGCAGGCGCGCATGACTCTCGCCCAGCTCGCCGTAGCATGGACGCTACAGAATCCGAACGTCGCCGGGGCGATAGTGGGCGCCAGCCGGCCCGAGCAAATCCGTGAGAACGTACGGGCGGCGGGACTGCGGCTGGATCAGGCAGTGCTGCGGCAGATAGACCATATCCTCGCGCATCAGATAGTCACCGATCCGGCGAAGACCGCCAGTCCGGAGGCGCGACCCTGACCATGGCATAGGTAGATGCCGGGTCCCGGCGGGGGAGGAGCCAGCTCGAACTCGAAGGCTGGCTTGCCGAGGCCGGGGTCAGCGACCTGCCTCAGCTCCGCTCCTTCGCCCGCGCCATCCGCCGCGACCAGCAGGCATTTCCTAGCCCTTCAACATCGACTACGTGGGCGTCAAGGCCGACTCGTTCGACCCACTGATCGAGGTGGCCTGCGAGGACGACGACCACCTGCTGGAGATCTTGGCCAAGTCGGCCGTGCTCACAGTCATGGTCCCGGAACGGTTCCGGCCCAGCAAATCATCTGAGCTGGGTCAGCAACTCGTTGTAGGCCTCCACATACCGCGTCACCTCCGCGCTGGTAGTGGGAACGGAGACGGCGGGCCCCGCGTCTGGCAGCGCTTCCCACACGCCCCGGTTAGCCAGCCAGATTCGGATGAGGCGGGTCAGTTCGTCGTCGGTCAGCGCGTGCGCCTCGGCCCCGGTGCGGGGCATCCCCCCGAACCACTGCCCAGATCGGGGGCCGAACCGGATCGCCGTCCAGGGCAGGCCCGCCGACTTGATGGCCTGCTCGATCCCGTTGGCGAGCTCACTACCCATGGCGGCGGTGTGCGCATATGCGCCGGGGGTCAGAACCTGGATCAGCGCCGCCTTCGCCGCGGCAGCGGACAGCGGGTTCCCGAACAGGGTGCCACCGGTCGCGACGTTACGCGCCCCTTCCAACTGTTCGCCCAGTTCGGCGGTGACTCCGTAGGCGCCCATCGGCAGGCCGCCGGCCACCGCTTTGCCAATCGTCACCACGTCGGGCTGCAGCCCCCACAGAGCGGTTGCCCCGCCGGGTCCGATGACATGGCTGTGAGTTTCGTCGAGAACCAGCAGCGTGCCGTACTGGCGGGTCAGGCTGCGGAGTTCCTCGTGCCAGCCGGGCTCGGGCAGCAGCAGGGGGGCGTTGGTCATGGTCGGCTCAGTCAGCACCAAGGCGACATCGCCCGGCTCAAGCGCCCGCCGCAGCGTGGCGGCGTCGTTGAACTGAGCGATCCGCACGCGGCCGGTGACACCCTTGGCCAAGCCGCGCTGCACTGCCGTGACCCGGCCGTCCTCCAGATCCACCCGGCCCTCATCGAAGTTGCCGTGGTAGTGGCCCTGGAACAACACAATCACGTCGCGTCCGGTAGCGGCCCGGGCCAGCCGGATGGCCTCGGTGTTGGCCTCCGTCGCCGACAGCGTGAACTGCCACAGCGGGACGGGATAGCGACGGGCCAGTTCCTCAGCCACCTCGACCGAATCCTGAGTCGGCAGCATGAACACGGTGGATCGGGCCGCCTGCGCTTGGACCGCAGCCACGATCTGCGGGTTCGCGTGCCCGCAGAACATCGCCATACCCGAGGCATTGAAGTCCACGTAGGTGAACCCGTCCACGTCGGTGAAACCCGCACCCTGGCCATGATCGATGAAAATCGGCTGGTCGTTGTCGAAGTCCATCCAAACCATCGGCACCCCGCCCGGCATGTGTTCCCGGGCGCGGCCGATCATGGCCATCGACCTAGGCCGCTCCTTCCGGAACCGTGCCAGCTCACGCGTGTGCAAGTCACGAATCCGTTTCCGGTCAAGATCACCCAGCGCGGTCACATCTAGGATGGTAACAGGTATGGTCATCTCGATCTTCCGCTACTTTCAGCACTTTGAAGGTGCGTCATTCGGCGCGGCCGTGGCCTTTCTCCCAGGCGCCAAAGCCAAATCTCAGAGCTGAGACATGCGCAAAGGAGGCGGTTTCCCATATCGGGAAACCGCCTCCTTTGGTGCCGACCTCTCGGACTGCGACCTCTGCTAAGCCTGCTTGCGCAGGCCTGGCTGGGTCAGAAGTCCATGTCACCGCCGCCAGGGGGAGCAGGCGCCTTCTCTTTCTCCGGCTTCTCCGCGATCACTGCCGCGGTGGTGAGGAAGAGACCGGCGATGGAAGCGGCGTTCTTCAGGGCAAAACGCGTCACCTTCGCCGGGTCGATGATCCCCGCCTCGAACATGTCAACGTACTCGCCAGCGGCCGCGTTGAGGCCGGGCCCGACGGGGAGCGCCTAGACCTTCTCGACCACCACGCCTCCCTCGAGGGGGTGCGCGTCAATTTTGTGTTGAATCAAGATCATCTTCGGCTTGGGCTAGTTAGGCGGCTCCTGTCTGGTTGTGACGGTGGTCGCAGATCGTTCCAGGTCGGGGGTAGCTGCCACGGCCAGGCGTAATGCTGCCACGGCGAAGCCTGGTCGCTGATATGTTCCCGTTTTCTGCTGCCAGGACAGCAGAAAACGGGAACATATATGAATCGGCGGTCTGGCCGGAGATTCATGCGATGAGACCGGCCGACGCCCGCGACGGACAGCCCGCCCAGCCAGCAGTCCCTTCCCGCCAGCCAGCCGAGTAGTTGGGCAGGCTATTGCGGTCTCGTTCAACCGTTGTAATAATGAAATAAAACTCGTGGGAGTTAACTGGAGCCTTTACGTATCGAGCCCGTTGGGAGCCGATGATGGCCATGGGATCCGATGACGCGAACGGTGGGTCATGTTTGGAAGAGCATGTGATTGCTGCCACCGACGGAGTGCGCCTTCTAGATTCGCTCAGGCAGCTAGGACGCGAATACGGGGGGTTTGAAAACCCCGCTTACCTGAATGCAATCCCACGGCTGGCAGATCTCCTGCCGCCTGACCTCGCCGAACGTCTCACGCGACTGCTTAATCGACGCTCATCGGCGGCCTTGCGGATTCGTGGCATGTCGTTCCAGCTGACCACGCCCACCCCCGAGCATTGGCGGGAATGGCAACCCGAGACCACATTGCTGCATGATTTCTGGCTGACCTTGCTTTGCGGTCAGCTGGGCGAGCTCTTCTCTTACGCGTCCTTGCAG